>WLWD01001757.1_pt1 | contig 118641 bp, 69 predicted proteins | sample 6712731 | NCBI WGS metagenome assembly WLWD01 (sample SAMN12718690, study PRJNA576275) | sponge metagenome | isolation source: marine sponge | host: Mycale hentscheli | place: New Zealand: South Island, Marlborough, Capsize Point | collected 2014-11-01
ATGTAGAACATATACTATAATGCCATCAAGGTTTGTCATAACTGTGTATGCCTGAATGCTGTTCAAAAGTACTGGATGGAGAGTTATGAATTATTTCATTAGGCTTATTTCGCAGTTTTGACATTATTTTTTTTGTAAATTAAATTTTTTACATAAGCAGACTATGTGAGCAGATATAACTATATTCACAATGTGACCACTATAGCAACAATATTCATGTTTAACATGCCATTATATAAGGCACGCTCAGACACTGAGAGGAGTTATCCCACAATATGGCAGAAAAACAAGGTGGCTATTACCATTGCTGTAGGTGCAAAAGGGAGTACTTGCATCCATGGGACAAGGATAAGCATGAAGGACACAAAACCTATGAAACAGGACAGGCTAAACGATTTGCTTTAAAGTTACACCTGATGAGTGAAGCAACACGTTTATTATAAATAGCAAAATATGATAGTAAAGAGGTGAATATAAGAGAGGCTGAGGCCACTGCAATTTCAAAAATACAAAGTAACCTATTGGCATTGTAAGTTTAAACAACACACCCGCAAAAGAATTCAAAGCGGTAAACAATTCAATTTCTTGAATGGTACAGGTAAAGCTTGATAAAGCAAAAATATTCTGTTTAGTGGCGTATGGGACAAGGTCGACTCCTAGCAAGTGCGAAAATGTGAGGGCCAAAGTACAAAATGACATGTACGTCTACATATATATACAAACAAACAAATATTCCCTATTTTCAATTGTGAAACCACTGATAGAGTCTCGCTCGCTCGCTCGTCAAAATTATATAGGGGTCACATTTTGCACAGGGGTTCAGTAGATATTTTTGGTGTTTGTATCAAAAGTGCACATTATTTAATTTAGTGTAATTATTAATTTATGTACTAAAGTAGTTGTCACGTATTAAAAAACTAAAGAGTATAACATTTTTCCTGATTGAAACTTTAATTCACTGTGCAGCTGTTCAGCAAATATGAACTAATTTGCAATCCCATAGCTTTATTTCAGCACATCATTACATATCATACATAACTAGTAAAACAACAGTTATCCAAACTTCAATTATACGAACACCTGAAATTTAGCAGTATCATGTGCAGACAAGAAGAATTGCTAGACCACACCCTTTCAATTAGTGCTTTATGACACATTTTATGGTGTTCAGTTATCCGAACACCTCACGGTTCCAACGTGTTCTCATAACTGAAGTCTTCACCAATGTATGCCACAGTTAATACACAGGTTTGCAAAGTGTAATATGGAAGCATCTAATGAGGGACCAAATGACTAAATACATTTTGAAAGTTAATTCATTCAACCCTTGCTAATTTACTCTCACTTTCTGAATTATATGAGTAATGCTGTCCATGCATTGCATGAATTGGCAATTGTCAGCATAGACTTCAGTTGTCTATACATTTTACTTGTAATGTGGTGATGAATTTTGTTTTGAGCATATCTCATCTCAGACTTGCCACAATAGAGTAAGTAATCTTTATGTAGCTTTCTATAGTAGTTTATTATTATGCTAACAATGTTTGTAGATCGAGTACTACCACGATTCAGTCATTCTGGGCTGAATATGGGTACAAGTTGTAGCTAGAACGATTTTTATCAAATTTGGAGTAAGCATTTAGAGTAGTGGTAAAAAGATGCAAAGATAGTGCTTTTTGAATTTTGAATTCACAACATGCCGACGTCTTAATGTAGAACATATACTATAATGCCATCAAAGTTTGTCATAACTGTGTATGCCTGAATGCTGTTCAAAAGTACTGGATGTAGAGTTATGAATTATTTAAGACTAAGTATTTCATTTAGGCTATTCAATTTGGGCTAATAGTAGAACACAATATCAACTGGCAATGAATAAATTTAGAATTCAAAAGGACCTAAGAATTCCGAATCTGTTATCTATCAACCACTTACACGTCCAAAACACAAACTAAACCATACCACTTCATACGTAATTGTTCGTGGTTGCCGTAGTAGTTGTGATTGAACTTGACGATAAGTCATAGTAATTAAATTACTTGTTTGAGCATAATGTCCTAAAGTTAGATATAATTAAAGGATAAATTAAGTGACAGCAAGTAATATTTTATTATAATAACTACACAGTAATGAATATAATTGTAAAGGGGCCTTCTCACCAAATTTATACTCTTAATGAATTACTAATTCATTGAAGTACTTCGTGATAGGTACACATGATTGAAAATTGTTGGTTGTTGATTGTCAAAATCATTTTGTTTTGAGTTGTTGCTTTTTGTTTTTTTTCCTTTGTTTTAACTGGGGTGGAGGGTATCAATTTTGGAGAAAAGAAGTGAAAGTGACAAAATTATACCCGATAATGTTATACTCCATGTTAAAAAAATCTTGCATAGAAAAACAAAACATGTTGAATAGAATAGTCTCATTGTATAACACATGCTCAGATCAATATGCGTGAATGTGTATAATATATGTGTGTGTGTTCATGGGAATAAGGGGAGGGGCAATGCTGTGTGCCCTTAATGTTATAATTCCAATTAGCCATGCTGAATATCTTCATGTTGTGTGAGGTAGACTCTGATTCTCTCACAGAAACACCTCCTTATCGTGATCGTAATAAAATACCTGTGGACATAACAGTTTAACCACACTAATTATGTTCATGACATCTCTAGCCAAGGGAATTATAATCATATTTGACATAATTCCATTCCTCAATTACTTACATATATATTGATAGTTATTTTTACCATCATCAGTCATGTTTGTGAGGGTTATAATAGCCTCCCATCTATCTGTCTGTCACACTTGATTTTGGAGATTACAGGCGATTACCTGTTGATGAAAATGTATGTATGTAAAAAAAAAAAGTATTATTCCTTTAGTCTGAATTTTTTTTTGTAATAGCTGAGGGAGCACATCTGGTGCTTTAATAATTATTGATGGCAATATTGATGAATATTTTTTAACTCCATTGTTTTACAAGAAGAAAATCTTCCTTATTTTATTTTTGAAGTCAGTCAAAATAAAGCAAACCTAGTTCTCTTATATTCATGCACTCCTACGTACATCTTCCACAATGTTTTACCTAGTGGATGTCACATTCGAAGAACTTATGTTTATCAAGTGTAATTAATTTTTGTGACTTTTAGTAAGTAATTGTATGCAATAGTTTTAACATATCCGCAAATAACACTTTTAGCTAATAGTGTGCATTTCAAAAGTATTTGTATTTGCAATTGAATTACTACATTCAAGAAAATATTTTATTTTGTAGCTATTTGAGTTCGCTTCAGATGATAAAGAAAATTTTTTAATTTTTATTGCAGGATAGAAGGTAGACAATGTTTGCAGATTACAATAACAGTGCTGTCATGACTACAGTTAGTTATTCAAGGTCACATGTGCAAGTTATTTGTGAAAGTTCAAGAGCATAACCATCACTAACATGACGTCAACATCACTCCATCTAGTAATTAGTCTACAATCATTCTTTTGATGCTGCAGTATATCATGAGTCTGTTGGCACAATATAGATTCTACTCCAACAATGTAAATTAATTGGGACTAAGTATTTGCTCCAGTAAAAAATTATAATATTCCATATAAATTGTTAACACAACTATAGTTTACAGAAAGGAGTGAATTTTCTCATGATATATTATAATGTTCCATTATTTTGACACATTTCAATTTGTTTATTTTCTTCAAATAAACTGAGAAAAAGCACAACAAGATGATGGTAATGACGCAATGCAATTCATGCAAGAAAGTTGATAAAATTAATGTTTAACTTCACAGATTACATTGTTGTGGTCATTCTAAGTGTTTAGTTACTCAGACTCTCAGACGACATTGGTGACAGTTGTTAGTTTATGAGTGTTTTAAACCCTCTCTCAATAATCAACACAGTTTTGTACCAATAACTAACCACCCCCATCCCCCCTTTCCCTCATCTGTTCCTTCTTTCCACCCTCTAAATAATAATTAAATAAAGAAAAGTGATAATAAAGCAAAAAATTTAAAATGACAATTGTGTAACTTTCAAGATAATTATAAATAATTAAATATTCGAAATATTATGATATGGAAGAAAGTGTTAGTTGATATCGTTGACAAGTCAGAGTCTAGCTCTATACTAAATATCATAACTTCTTTAATTATTTAAAACTTTACTTATGAAACTATTGTTATTAAAAAAAATTTTGTAATTACTAATTTAAAATAATATTAACTAATAACAGTTTAAATTTTTAATTTCATGTAATTGTGACTACTTGCAGGAATTTAGTGACTAGAGATGGTTCGGTAAATAAGATGAAATATGATAGAATTCCACATTTTCATTACCACAAAGGCTATTACTTCACAACTATACGCTTTTTTTAAACAATGCAGAATTAATAAGTGTTTGGCTTTAACAGGATGAGTTGAAGGCATAGCTACAAACTGCAGGAGTTTTCAAAGTATTGGAAAGATGAATTTATCAAAAAAATAGAGCTATAATTTTGATTTTACTCTGTGTGAGTTGAGAAGTCATCACTTATATTCTATGAGAGAGTCAGTCTACCTCACATAACATTAGCATATTCAACATGTCAACTAAGAACTAAAATGTACAAACACACACACACAGCAATATCTTCTCCCTATACAAACACACACCAACACATTGATTTGAGCACATGTTTGTGATGCCAATTTCTCCAGTATGTTTATCATTTATGCAGCATTATTGAGGATGAAATGTGACCATTGAAGTGTATAATTTGTTCTTTAATTATTACTTTTTTTACTTTTTTTGTGATCCGTTTTTCCTCCTAAATAACACAACAGCTAATTAATTATTATATTAATACAAGCAACGTATGCAAGTGACGGCATTTCTGTACTAAAAGCAATGCCAATCTAGTCCTATCCACTGTTAAACTCCTGTTCAAATTTTGCTGGCAGCAATGCATGGCACTCATAAATTGGCCCACTTTTATTGAACTAATATGTGAATATGGTTTGTTTGAAAGATATTCATTGCTGTCTGGCAGAGGGGTGACCATGAGGCAGGAAGTGGTTCTACAGATAAATAGGCTGAACTCTGAAGACTGGCTCACTTCTGAGAAATACTGACTGGATTCAAGACTTTCTTGTCACTCATAAAAAGGTAATTTATAAAGTGTAAAATATGTTTAAGAGAGTGTACTAATGTGAATTGCATTAAAAACAACAACAACCTTATCTAAGTGACCTTTACAAATAAGTAAGAATATAATTCTATGGCTTAATTTTATCTGTCTATTCCAACAGAATTGCATATTCATTGGATTGCCACAGATCATATAAGTTTTGCAGTATCTTTATCTTATTTATATTTTAGTAGTTGAATAAGTAGAGTACATAATAGGCCCTTTTCATTTGATTCCTTGAGTTACCAATGTGGTAATTCTGAATTGTGAAATAACACTATATTAGATTTTTAATCTTTTTTGATGTACTACTTTAAGCTGCAATTATATTTTGTATTTTTTTTCAGGTTTTCTAAACGTGTAAAGAATGGATACATCGATACCACCATTTTCACTCTGTCATGAGCATAGATATCATATTCAAAGAAATCGATATTGTCGAACATGCTCACAATTGCATTGCTGTTATTGCAAGAGGCTACATCTTAATCATGACGTTGAAACAATAGATTTGGAAGAATGTAAAATCGAAGTAAGACAAACTTTTGATAGACTATTACCACTAATAAGACGTATTTCGTCAGATACCTATTATCATAAAATCAAGGTAGCCAAGGAGATGCTGTACGAACACTTCAATTTTCGTGACAGTACAAGAACAATAAGAATCAGCTCCTGGAATTTAAATAATCTCCCCCAAAAAACAACAGACACTGAACTAATTGACACAAAATTAGATCGTATATGCAGAATAATTACCCATTATAAATTCGATATCATAGCTGTGCAGGAACTTAAACATGAGAAAGTGAGGGCATTAGTACACAAGTTGAATTATTGTAAAGCTAGGAGAAAATGGGCTTATGTGAGTGCAAATGAAAGTAATATTTCAGGTGCATTTCTGTATAAACGTATTGGGATAAATAATGCTCAACCATTGTCGAAACATAGAGAAAACCAATATCGCTGGAAGCCCGTGTCATCAGTGTTCACCACTATAGATAATTGGAGATTCAAACTTGTGAATTTTCACTTAAGACCACGAGATAAAAAAGATAACAGAATTCAAAATGACCGTGAAGTAGCTGAATTGACACAATTTGTCAATACTCCTTTAAATGATGCTGGTGACTTGATTCTGCTAGGAGATTTCAATTGCATTCCAAACAATGCTGAACTAGCAAGTCGTGGATATAGTAATACATTTAGTGTGAGAGAATACACAAACACTAAATTATTTGCAACTTATGATAATATTATAATACCTCACAAATTGCATCCTCGCTGTGTTGATCATGGCATCTGTGGGACATCTTTTAGGAGACGACGACACTCCATTGCTGGAGAACGATACACTATTGAAGGTGCAGACTCTGTTGTAGGAATTTCTGATCATTTGCCCATATGGGCTGATTTTTCTTATTAATTTCACAAATATTGTCACATCTTACTGAATTACAGACCAAACATACACACATTCTTGTGTTATATTAATATTTTGTTATATAATTATTTCTTATTGTGTTGCTGTTATATAATTATTTCTTATTTGGAAACCAGGTTTTATAATTAAAAATACTAGTCTCATTCTATGAATTATCTACTTAGTTTTATTATATTAAATATATGCTTAATTAACATAGATATGTATGGCAAGCAAACCTGGACTTGTTATGAAAGAAAGTGCCTAGATTCCAATTACCACTGCAATTGATATTAAATTGAAACGTTTGCCACAATGTAATATTCACAACTATTCAATATTAAGGCTAGACCATATGCAGCCTATTTGCTTGCATTTGCCTTACTAGTCGCAAAAGATTATCATTAACTCTGAGTACGCTGCTGCAAATAAAAATAGAAAATGAATAGACAATCATACCCACTTAGCTACACACTAATTAAGCACTTGGGCTATAATCACACACACACACACATACACACACACACACACACACACACACACACACACTGATGAGCCAGCTAGTGTAAATCAACATTCACCACGTTTTTTTCCCTCTTCATTCCAAGTAAATCCTGCTGGCATTGATAGGAACCTGGCAGCGTAACAAAACAAGCATGGCTGCAAGAACAAGTGGAATAATTCACATGTCGGCATCAATGTGTAGCCTCAAGTCTAAACCACAGAAAAACACATCATGGCACTAAGGAAGAAGAATCATTAACACGGAAAAGGATGTACTGAAAAAAATTAGGGATCTCAAAGAGGCTGCTGATAAGTTATCACATGTCCGAGCAGACCAATCCTGCCGTCAACACTATTCTTTTATATGTAAAGAAATTGACCAGTTATCAAGAAGGATTAATACACACTTGATGGTTACAAAACGTGAATATATAAGAATTGGCTCATGGAATATACAACACCAACACAAAACAGATGATGCCATTTTCAGTATTTGTAAAACAATAATACATCATAACTTAGACGTTGTAGCGATACAGGAAACTGGTAAAAAAGAAGAACATTTGTTTCGTATACGGACTAAATTGAATGAAATATCAGGCAATGGTTATGTAGGAAATCCAAGTGACGATGACAAAAATATTGCTGGTGGATTTGTATGGAAGAAAAGGATAATATCTAAAATGGAGAATTTTTATGTATACTTTGGAACATACATGGTACATATAATGGTAGAGTGCGACGTATTTTTCAAAATGATGTCAATTGTGTAAAATTTCAAATTATTGGTTCTAGACATATTTTTTCCTTGTGTAACTTTCATCTTACTGCACCCGATACATCAAGAAAAAAGTATAGTAATTTATGTGGTAATGACAGTAATAAAATGGAGTGTGCAAATATATATAATATAATTGCATACCACCAATTTAACACTAAAAATGGCAACTGTAGAAACTTCTGGTATTAGTATTAACATCATCGCACATTATTTATTTAGTGTAATTCTTAATTATATACTAAATTAGGTTTCACAAGAATAAAACACTAAAGAGAGTACCACAATATGTCGTATGTGGAAGAATTTACTAGATTGTGAGTTGAATTCTGTTTAGTGGCATATGGGACAAGGTCAACTCCTAGCAAGCGCGAAAATGTGAGGGCCAAAGTACAAAATGGCATGTATGTCCACATATATATACAAACAAACAAATATTCCCGATTTTCAATTGTGAAACCTCTGATAGTGTCTCGCTCGCTCGCCAAAAATATATAGGTGTCACTTTTTCACAGGAGTCCAGTAGATATTTTTGGTGTTTGTATCAAAAGTGCACATTATTTAATTTAGTGTAATTATTAATTTGTGTACTAAAGTAGTTGCCACATATTAAAAAAAACTAAAGAGTGCAACATTTTGCCAGATTGAAACTTTACTATGCAACTGTTCAGCAAATGTGAACTAATTTGCAATTCCCTTATCCCCTTATCTCCTAGCTTTATTTCAACACATCATTACATATCATTACATAACTGCAGTAAAACATCAGTTATCCAAACTTCAATTATACAAACATCTGAAATTTAACAGTATCACGTGCAGACAAGAAGAACTGCTTGACCATGCCCCTCTAATTAATGTTTTATGACACATTGTTTATGGCATTCAGTTATCCAAACACCTCACAGTTCCAACGTGTTCTCATAACTGAAGTCTTAATATCCATGTATGCCATAGTTAATACACATTTCATTTTATGGTGTGCAAAATGTAATAGGTATATGGAAGCATCTAATGAGGGGCCAAAATGACTATAATACATTTTGGAAGTCAATTCATTCAACCCTTGCTAATTTACTCTCACTTTCTGAATTATATGAGTAATGCTGTCCATGCATTACATGAATTGGCAATTGTCAGCATAGACTTCAGTTGTTTATCTATATTTACTTGCAATGTGGTGATGAATTATGTTTTTGAGCAAATCTCATCTCGAACTTGCCACAATAGAGTAAAAAAAACTAAAGAGTGCTTTCTATAGTAGTTTATTTGTACTAACAATGTTTGTAGATCGAGTGATACCACGACTCAGTCATTCTTGGCTGAATATGGTGTAAGTTGTACCTTGAGCAATTTTTATCAAATTTGGAGTAAGCATTTAGAGTAGTGGTAAAAAGATGCAAAGATAGTGCTTTTTGAATTTTGAATTCACAACATGCCGACGTCTTAATGTAGAATATAAACTATAATGCCATATAATCTTCATAACTGTGTATGCCTGAATGCTGTTCAAAAGTACTGGATGGAGAGTTATGAATTATTTAAGACTAAGTATTTCATTTAGGCTATTAAATTTGGGCTAATAGTAGAACACAATATCAACTGGCAATGAATAAATTTAGAATTCCAAAGGACCTAATAATTCCAAATCTGTTATCTATCAACCATTACATGTCAAAAACACAACTGAACAGTATCACTTACTAGGTAATTGTTCGTGGTTGCCATAGCAGTTGTGATTGAACTTGACGATAAGGTCATAGTAATTAAATTATTCTTTGGGCAAAGAAGTCCTAAAGTTTGAGATTCAGGGAAGGAGGGGATAAATTAAAATTTATTATATTAGTTAGGTATAATGTTGTGGTATGCACATACGTAGCAACAGGGAGCTAAATATTGCTTCAAAAACATCATATTCAAAATGCTGTAGCGAGTATAATAAATATCTTACGTTCACACAATAACTCAATTAATGTACTGCACGCCCTACTGGATAATATTGCATGTAACATGCATGTTACCCCGCCTCTCCCCACCCACCAACTGCATTCATGTTGATAAATACATGCAGGTAACCAGCTTGTAGCGGTCCTTTATAAAAGGGCGTTGCCAGGGTCATATTTTGCGACACAAAGAAAGTGGAAGCTGCCAGTATTTATTTTGTCACAAAAGTTTCGGAGACAGGTACTCACATATGATAATGTGATATTGTCTAATGCGACTAATGGAAACTACAATGTATAGTCTGTTAGCTGCATTGTACCAGTAAATGATATGACAATTAGAAAAATTTCTAAACATTTACCTATCTTATTGATATTTAAAATGTTTATAACATTTAATTAAATGCTTTCTTTTGAATGTTTACATATGCCACTCACTTATCATTGCATCATGTTATTTACAAATTAAACAAACTGTAATTAAAACGGAAAATGAAAACTACTCAACAAACAAAATTAAGAAGAAATATGTACTTCAAAGGGAGTCACTAAATGAACAACTGTGGATATATAATATTTGTCAGCGTCAATGGCAATTATTTTCTGAGTGGAGTGTGGGTAGAGCTGTTGTCATGAACATATGTGTGCGGGTGCTAATAATGTATCAGATATAGTCACCAGTCTACCACAAAGGACAAAAGGTAGTAATGAACACAAAACATGCACACACACACACACACATACATGCATGCATGCACACATAAGTATGCAAAAGCTTGTAACTACAGAACATGACTACTTTTCACAATTATTATTTTTTTTAAATCCTACAAAGTGCTGTGCTGTAAATCAATCCGTCTCAGATTCAGTTAACTAAATACTCATACCTCCCCTCAATATTGAATTAACTGACCTTATGTATTTCCAACTACAATTTAACTATATAAATATTTATGCCTCTATAATTATATATATTAGTTGAAACCTTTCCCTGCTAAGATCAAACTTAATTAAAAGAAACTAATAATCATAACCACCCTCTGCGTTTTAAAATACATAATTTTCTTAATGCAGACTTTAAAATTTGATTTAAACTCGTTTATCATCATTCTAATTAACTGAAACTCACCCTTTTACTTCCTCAATAACTAGTGATGTGCTTCAGCACAAATGGCGAGCGACCTTAAAACTACACCATTGTTAAGATTGATTACAAGTTCTAACACTCAAGCTACAAAAAAAGTCAAGAGTTTTTAAGTAATAGTTATAAACCAATATTGAGGTTTGTATATGATTTCCAAATCCCAAGACACGAGGGCGAAGCCGAGTGGCATGGGTTTGTGAATCGCAATTCAAACCGATTTTTACTGGTTTATAACCATTTTATAGCCTGTTAATAACAAATAGCTCTATTTATAACTCTCTCTGGTCATTTTCCCATTACTTTTAGTGGTTGCTATGAACATATCAACTTATTCCCTCTAATACATTTTCGTACGTGAATGGGGACTATATCAGATTTATAGTACTCAACGACAAGCGCGGTTGCTCTGGTTATGGGCTATAAATTACGTATAATACCTTAAAAGTATTCAATGCCATAGTAACCACTCTCCAAAACCATTTGAATTGAAAATCAAACAAACAAAAGCAACAAAAAAAACAAGTCACGTTATTTAAACTTTTTTCTTTGTGATATTCTTAGAAGTAGTATTAATGCACAATACTATTCACACTTAACTGAACATGAGTTTAAATCAAATGGGGTTAGAGCAACTTTACCTGTGAGTTACCCTTCCTATAGTACTAACTTCAGTAGTAAAGATATTGGAATAAACCACTTATTACACTCATCAGAGTGTTAAGGCAAGATATTTCACTCTCAGACTTTATTTTCACTCACCTCTGGCTTGCTGCATGAAATATCTCTGCCATACCACTCTCTGACCCATGTAATAAGCATTATTTATTCTACTCTAAATATCTTCACAATGATATCTTTAGGTACAACACACGATATTTCATGCTGTTATTTCACGCCTACTGCAAGCTCAGTACCCTTGTAGTTATAGCAACCAGGCCAGACTTTGCAATTTTCTCAGTTTCTACAGCTACCTTCCTCTGATGTACCCTGCTCAACAGGGTTAGAGCAGCTGCTAAAATGTAGGCTGGGGGTGTGGGTAGCCCCTACAACCAACTTTACCTGCAGTTACCCTTCCTCTAGTACTAACTACAGTAGTAAAGGTATCTATGGAATAAACCACTTATTACACTTGTCAGAGTGATATGGCAAGATATTTCACTTTCAGGCTTATTTTCACTCTGCCTCTGGCTCTTGAAAATAAATTAGCCTGCTCATGAAATATTTCTGCCATATCACACTCTGACTAATGTAATAAGTATATTTATTGCAGCTTTGATATTTTTACTTGAATATTTCCGCATCACGCGAGCGTTCTGTATTCTCCCATATTGTACGGTTTATATTGTACGCTCCTTGTAGCGCGCGCGTAGCGAGTAAAATCAATGAAAATTGTATTGTAACCGGTTGAGAAAAATTTCAAAGAAGCAATAAACCACTTATCACACTCGTCGTACAATATGGGAATGATATTTTACTCTCACGCCACATTTTCACTCGCCTTTGGCTCGTGAAAATATTTTGCGTGCTCGTAAAATATTTTCCCATATTGTACTCTGACTCGTGCTATAAGTATTATATATATATTATATACTAGTGGTATGCTTAGCACAAATATCGAGCGAGCCTGTCTAGATAGGTAACATAAAACTACAGTGCAAAACAATATTATAGTAGTTGCCATTAATATTAGCAAACAAATACTAAATTACTCTCTTATCTGAGTAATGGTACTTCTGTAGCGTATTCGCCATTCTGGCTGCCTCAATTGCCAGTAACTCTTGAACAAGCTCTCAGCTACAAAAAAAAGGCCTGTGTTTATTTGTTTTTTTTGTTGTTGTTTTTTGTAATTTTAGCAAACTATTATGGAATTACTACTTACCTAAAAATTTCCTGAGTATTGACTATGGTAACTTCTGTAATTTAAGCTATCTGAATTACCATTTATTCTTGACAACAAGCTCTACGTACTTACCTCAGCTTCCTCCACGAGTAGTGGTAGCTCCTTTAGAAGCTATTCTGACTACCATTGGCTCTTGATAATCGGCACTTAGTAGCTCAAAAAATAACAACAACCAAAAATAAAATAAAAACGGCGAGTTTTTGTATTTATGTCTGGTAAAGGGTCTTCAATACCAGACGTGTTTTTAGGAGAAAAAAGTTTCTCGCGCGTACGTATGGCAAGCCGATTGTTTCAAAATTCATCCCCTTATTATGCGTCAAATTAACTTATTCTGCTACCAAATAAGCCTTATTTTGCTACCAAATAAGCTTTATTCTGCTACCAAATAAGCCTTATTCTGCTACCAAATAAGCCTTATTATGTTACGAAATAAGCCTTATTTCGTTACGGAATAAGCCTTATTTCGTTACGGAATAAGCCTTATTTCGTTACGGAATAAGCCTTATTTCGTTACGGAATAAGCCTTATTTCGTTACGGAATAAGCCTTATTTCGTTACGGAATAAGCCTTATTTCGTTACGGAATAAGCCTTATTTCGTTACGGAAAACGCCTTATTTTGTTACGGAATAAGCCCTAGTTTGTTACGGAATAAGCCTTATTTTGTTACGGAATAAGCCTTATTTTGTTACGGAATAAGCCTTATTTTGTTACGGAATAAGCCTTATTTTGTTACGGAATAAGCCTTATTTTGTTACGGAATAAGCCTTATTTTGTTACGGAATAAGCCTTATTTTGTTACGGAATAAGCCTTATTTTGTTACGAAATAAGCCTTATTTTGTTACGGAGTAAGCCTTATTTTGTTACGGAATAAGCCTTATTTTGTTACGAAATAAGCCTTATTTTGTTACGAAATAAGCCTTATTTTGTTACGAAATAAGCCTTATTTTGTTACGGAATAAGCCTTATTTTGTTACGAAATAAGCCTTATTTTGTTACGAAATAAGCCTTATTTTGTTACGAAATAAGCCTTATTTTGTTACGAAATAAGCCTTATTTTGTTACGAAATAAGCCTTATTTTGTTACGAAATAAGCCTTATTTTGTTACGGAATAAGCCTTATTTTGTTACGAAATAAGCCTTATTTTGTTACGAAATAAGCCTTATTTTGTTAACGAAATAAGACTTATTTGTTACGAACTAAGCCTTATTTTTACGAAATAAGCCCTTATTTTGTTATTACGAAATAAGCCTTATTTTGGTACGAAATAAGCTTATTTGTACGAAATAAGCATTATTTGTTACGAAATAGCTTATTTTGTAGAAATAAGCCTTAGTTTGTTACGGAATAAGCCTTATTTTGTTACGAAATAAGCCTTATTTTGTTACGGAATAAGCCTTATTTTGTTACGGAATAAGCCTTATTTTGTTACGAAATAAGCCTTATTTTGTTACGGAATAAGCCTTATTTTGTTACGAAATAAGCCTTATTTTGTTACGGAATAAGCCTTATTTTGTTACGAAATAAGCCTTATTTTGTTACGGAATAAGCCTTATTTTGTTACGGAATAAGCCTTATTTTGTTACGGAATAAGCCTTATTTTGTTACGGAATAAGCCTTATGTTGTTACGGAATAAGCCTTATTTTGTTACGGAATAAGCCTTATTTTGTTACGAAATAAGCCTTGTTTGTTACGGAATAAACCTTATTTTGTTAGGAATACAACTATAAGCAATATTCACAGCGAAGTTGGACTATATTATATCTACTATATTATATTAACTTCAGAATGTGTTCATGGATTATATGGGAAAGGGAGATAGCTAGCTAGCTAGCTCGATTATTCATGTCTGTGCCATCCATAGAACATTGCTATTGATAAAGAGTTTTTATTTATTGTGGCTAAGAGCTAGATTCCAAAAAGGCTCTAGTTATAGCTAACTAGCTAGCTACCTAACAATAATGGAGCAGTAACAATCCCAAAATGCTTTCATGAACACTTTAATGGTGGCTAGCATTGTTCTACCATCCAGCGGTAGAGAAATAGTGCCTGACATCATCTTAGGTATTTGCCCAACTATTCATTTATATAGCTATCTTGAACCCATAACACCCCTATAAGACACTGTCCCAATCTATCTTTCATTTCTGGTAATATTTTGTCATTCCAAAACTATATAGCGTTATAATTGTCCTCTGTCCAGAGAATAATCACTACCTAGCTAATCCTTTTCTCAACGATTTAAAAAAAAATCTATTGATATTTTTTTGTTTAGCTATCTACATTTTATTTATTAATTTGTAGTTGTATGATCTATTGTATTGCCAGCACTTTATTATTATTAGCTTCTTTTTTTTTTTTTTTTTTTTTTTTTGCATTGTGTTGTTGTTATTAGCTAATAATTAATTTTTTATTTTTTTTTGTTTTGAAAAATATATACATTATTCATAATACTTTGAAAGGGTGAAGATGATCATAATAATAGGCATAAGAATCTGTCCAAAGACTCCTTGATATGGTCAAAAACCATAGCTAAAAAAATATTTAAAGAAAATTTCTCACCTAGCTGGCTAATGCATCTGTTAGCTACATTCTGGTGCTCAAGAAGTGTCATTAGCTAAATTAGCTACATAATTTTTGTTTTGCCATTGTTGAGTATTTGATTTGTTGTAACCTCAAAGCATTTAGCTCTAGCACTGCTTTATAGCTAGCTAAGTTAGCTAGCTGGTTTCACCATAGTGAAACTAGCTACAAGATTGGTAGCTACATGGCTAGTAGTGTTTAGTTTTCCTATTTTGTCTATCAGTTAGTTTTTATTAGTTGTTGTAATGGCCTTATGACTATCATTAGTATAGTTCTTCTTCGTCTTTGGACTATTCTTTATAGCTTAGTTTTAGCTAATATTTTTCAAACAAACTTTTTATTGCTATTTTTTTAGTGAGTTTTAAGGACTAGTTGAACGTTAGCTACTCAATTCATATGAATTAATTAGCTAAACATTCTTTTTTTTTGTAGCTATTTCAAGAGATGAAATGAAATTTGTCTTTGATGAGATAATGAAACAATTTTTTATGCTGTTTGAGATTAGTCAAGTTTAAGTCCTGCAAGATTTCCTCTTATCTCAGCCCTCACTACTGTAGCACTTAGCTAAAGTAGCTAATCCCACACATGACTCTCCTTATTCCTAGGTGGCTGAAGGCCCATAGAGAGCAAGCTGATAAATATATGGATGATAACTCAGAAATGATCAGTAGCTAGTTGTCTCCAGCATGAAAAAAGTCTGCTGAGGTTGCAGGTGCAGTGGTTCCTCCAGGTTAATACTGCATGAAAGTAACACTACTATTTTATTAACTTTTAACACACTATAAACTTGTTAATTCTACATTTCATTGTAGCTAGCTACTATTAGTTAGCTATTGTGACTCGTACAATACTAATGCACTGGCAGCAATGCCAAAAAGCATGAAAGTAAAATTAATGGCATAATGTATACACCAACTCACTTGGAAAGTGGTGGGTGTGGTCATTATTGCATTGGGTATGGCATGCAATTTATACATTGTGCATGAGTAGTTTTCATTTAGTTCTAAGATGTTAACCTCTTTTTTTTTTATTTCGAGTGAAAATTTTAACGTTTTATTAACCCACTAAACTCGCTAGCTAGACCCTTTACCAACCGAGCGGTGAAGGAGGAAAGGACATACATACAACGTTTCGTTCTACTGGAATGTAATTAATATTTGTTTACTTCCTGTTAGGGTGCTTTGCAGCCCCATGAAGTGGTAAAGTGTCTGATTGGCGAGACTGTACACTTCGTACGTAGGTTGCAGATAGTTGTGAATGTTCTGGTGTCAGGAATCAGTAATATAGCTAGCTAAAGGTGTGCAATAAGCATAAAATGTTGTTGTTCTTTTTAATGCCTAATAATCCAATGATCATGATAGTAATTACCATTCGAAAGTATACAGCTATGAAACAAAGTTAAGAGAAGGAAAATAGTAAACTAATTTGTCATGCCAACTTGCTAGAAGAACCTGTATTCATGATGCCAGAAAAACTGGTGCAGCTATTAGAAATTTCTTGAGAGTTGGAGACCCTATAGCTACCTTTGGCCCAGTCAATAGGTAAAGGGGCACAATTAGTTGTAACTATTTTTACAGGTAGAGTTACAAAAAGTGTGACCCGTCTGGTGTAATAGTTGGGTAAAGGGGTCTGCTCATGCTATGTCAGACTAAGGTGTGGCAGCTTTGTATTGAGCTTGACATAGTGTAGCCAGCTTAGCTATGAGAACTTTTACTGCCATTAATTTCATTGGAAAAACTTAAGTGACAACATATAAGTTGATTGCAAGCTTTTGGAAAATTTGTGTCCAACTGTTTGCTAACTATAGACTTGAGGATTGCACCGAACACATTCACCAACAAATTGAAGCGTCATAATATACAAATCAATGCCATAGCTCTGTGAGTCTTGCACAGGGTTTACTCTTTCCTGCAAATGCAACAAATCCTCGTTGAGTAAATGGAATTGAAGAGAAGATACATCTTGGTGTCCTGCTTCACAAGTAGGAAGCCCAATTTCTTCAATACCATACGATTCATCCACACTTTGAAAGAAATCTAAGCCTCTCAAGCCAGAATGTTGTAATTGCAAAGCTCCTGTTGTGAATATTTGATGAGGTGACATATTTCCAGCTGTGCGAATTCCATGATGATTCCAACCACTCTGAAATTGTTCTATTGACTTGTTTATGCGGGGAAGATAAACATAATGCAGACAATAAAGGTGAAATTCATTAATAGGATCTAATAAACTAAGAGACTCAAGATAATAAAACAACCGATAGTACAAGCGAATTGTACTTTGAAACAGGTCTCTCCATAGCCTTTCTATCCTTTGGTTGTGTACACTACTTCCGACTATCATACTTCGCCTATCAGGTCCCCATTGTCGAATCATATGTAAGGCAACTAACCGGTTTTCACCACCTTGATCTGATCTAACTCTTGAAGGCAAAGAAAATCTTCTCACGGCTTGTAGAAATAAGTCGTACACGGTTGCAGCTTCATTATTAGGAGAACACTTTATATAAACAACCATTCGACTAAATCCATCAATGCCACCATGAGTGACTAATTTCCACCGAATAAGTTTGTGATGGCCATCTATTTAAAAGAATAAAAAAATAAATAAAGTAATAAAAAAAAAAAAATTCCCATAAGTTGTGGTTTAAACACCCATTCCCATAGGAGTAACCAATCATTGCTGGTAGCAAGTTTATTGGGTTTGCTACCAGTTGCATTACCAACCTTACATGCTCTAGTGTAGACAAATTTTATCCTTAAATACTTACTTAATACTGATCTAATTAATTGTTCTCTTACCAATATGCCACAGTGAATTAGGACCAGGTACAGAATATTTCATGCGTGCAGTTAATCCACTAGGCATACGTAAAGCATTATTAAGTGGGTCTTGCATCCTCATAACTTCCCGAATTCTTTTTCTGGTGACTCTGTAACCCATACCACGTAGTCTGCCCTGCACAAAACTCTGGCCTACATCTGGAGAATTTAAGCGGATAAGTTTAACTAACTCCTGCAAATGTTCATCACTTGGAATAACTTCACCCTGTGAAAGTAAATGATAATTTCTTCGCCTTCTATAAACTGTGACACGTGATATACCAAGCAAAGATGCAATTTTGGTCCATGAAAATGCAAGCTCTCTTAAATAGACAAGCCGATCCTTGCATACATGAAATTTCGGCCTTCCCCTAGACCCTGAATACTCCCTTTCTATTCTGTATCTTAACCGCTCCAATCTGCTGTCCAGGCTATTTACGTGTAGTTCCCATTTCCTAATAATTTCGCGAATGGCTTCTATTAAGTCTCTAATATGACCACAATATTCACCCAGTTCATTCGTAGAGCTCAAAAGTTGGTGTATAGCTGCTATGTTTTCTATTGCCAGTTGAAGCCTGTCTATTATATGGGAAGAGAATTCGCGATCGGCTCTGTCTATTCTTGTTTCCGAACACCTAATTAAAGACTGAACCTCACAAAAAAAATGTCTCCCACCCAAAAACCACACTCCTACCAACAATTCCATTCTCCTCCGAATTGACCGGCAAATCCATCGGCTCAGTCGAGTTGCCAAAATCTCAGTTACTCCACCAATTTAGCAACCTTAACCCCGATTCTTCCTCTTTATTCTTTATACACCACACCTTTACGCGCCAGGCCCGACTGAGTAGCTAGGGCGGGGTGATGGTACAAGGAGCACAAAGAGAGAGGGAGAGGAGGGAGGGGGGGCGTAAACCCCGCGTTCCCCTTTTCCAACCCACCCCCCCCCCCCCCCCCCCCCCCCCCCCCCCCCCTGGAGCTAAGTCGTTGCTGCTCCTGGAGCTAAGTCGCTGTGCCTGGAGCTAAGTCGCTGTGCCAGGAGCTAAGTCGCTCGCTGTGCCTGGAGCTAAGTCGCTGTGCCTGGAGCCAAGTCGCTGTGCTTGGAGCTAAGTCGTTGCTGCTCCTGGACCTAAGTCGTTGCTGCTCCTGGTCCTATATCGTTGCTGCTCCTGGAGCCAAGTCGCTGTGCCTGGAGCTAAGTCGCTGTGCCTGGAGCCAAGTCGCTGTACTTGGAGCTAAGTCGTTGCTGCTCCTGAAGTTAAGTCGCTGTGACTGGAGTTAAGTCGCTGTGCCTGGAGCCAAATCGCTGTGCTTTGAGCTAAGTCGTTGCTGCTCCTGGAGCTAAGTCTCTGTGCCTGGAGCTAAGTGTGGTGCCAGGAGCTAAGCTGTTGTGCCTGGAGCTAAGCTGTTGTGCCAAGTCGCTGGGCCATTATCCTAGTGGTCTCTGAACAACTTCATAACTGGCAGTGTCCTGATTGTTGTGGGTGCTATCTGATGTAAGCAGCTAATATATTGGTACCTAAGTAATATAATTAGCTATTACTGTTCTTGTGTTATTTTTATGCAGTGGGTAATGGAGGTACTTTTTAGTTTTGAATCGTCCAGACGTGTTATTGTGGTGGAAAACCGAGAAGCCCTGATGGGAGCTATTGAAGAACATATACGCCACCGATTTCCTGAAAGAGATATTGCAATTGCTCCATTAGGACGTGAAATGCCAGGATCCACCAAAACCAAACACATCCTGCAGAAACACACCGAGAAATGGGGTCTTGTTGATGTTGCTGGAGTGGCAGAAATAAACTCTGGAGATGTTCTTACCCTGACAAAACTTGATAAGGTAAGGCTCCATTACAGAATTTGTTTAGAATTAAAAATACGTAATTACTCTGCAGTCATTTACCAACTTACTTGGAGCAGCAGTTCATATTCAATGATTGCAAGCTTCCCCTTAGAAATTATGTGAACCAATGTCTTGAATAAAGTGTGGGCAGAGTTGTAGTATTTTTTTTTCTTAATCATTCAAAATTAAAAAAAAAATTTTTTTTCTCTGTTATGTCCAAATTTAATTACAAGGAAGGGTTTCCTGTCTAAAAATAGCACATTTCCAAATTTTGATCAGATAGCCCACAAACATTTCTTTGCCTTGGTCCCATGGAGCAATTAGTATTACCAGCCTGAAATGGTGAAAATGTTTTCTGGAAGGGGAGGAAATATGGACAGTATTTGTTGGTCAATTATTTTTTAGCCCTCAAGTGATGCAGTGTGAGGAGAGGGTTATAGCTAGTACTCCATTTGTCTATCTGCCAGTCAGTCATGTCACATAACCCAGATCTCCCTGAAGATGGAAAGAGACGTCAAATACTGTACTGGACAAATTTGGCTGCACTATAATAAGAGTTTGGTTGTACTTTCTTGACTGAAATTAAGTGAGCAAATAATTTTTTTGCTGTCCAAGTAGATTTGTTATATTCTCACTTGTTTAATGGAGTAATATTGTAATTGGAGAAAAAACTTGCCTTATTCTTATCTGCCCTGGTACTCATGGGAATCATCATAGGTGACAGAGTCTTCTGATTCCAAAATTCTTGGACAAACTATGAGTGTGTGTGTGAGTGTGTGTGTGGGCACTTGCTATGTGTGTGGGCACTCTATGTGTGTGGGCACGCTGGCACGCTATGTGTGTGGGCACCGCTATGTGTGTGGGCACCGCTATGTGTGTGGGCACTCTATGTGTGTGGGCAAGCTATGTGTGTGGGCACTCTATGTGTGTGGGCACTCTATGTGTGTGGGCACTCTATGTGTGTGGGCAAGCTATGTGTGTGGGCACCAAGCTATGTGTGTGGGCACGCTATGTGTGTGGGCACCGCTATGTGTGTGGGCACTGTGTGTGGGCACTATGTGTGTGGGCAAGCTATGTGTGTGGGTACTGCTATGTGTGTGTGGGCACCAAGCTATGTGTGTGTGGGCACCAAGCTATGTGTGAGGGCACCACGCTATGTGTGAGGCATGGCTGTTGTAGCTGTGTGATACCCTTGTAGGTTTTCTCTCCCCCCCCCCCCCCCCCCCCCCCCCCCGTTATTGGGTATACCTGGGGGGGGGGGGGGGGTGCCAATTCAAGGCCTTTTCCTCATGAATTAGGATGGTCCTGGTGGGGCAAGAGCAACTGGGAGAATTTTGTGATGTGTGTTAGTTTATATGTATGTATGTGTTTGGGGGAGGGAGGAAGGGACACACTACACATGCACATAAAATATCTGTAAGATATATACAAGATGTAAATAACACTAGATTAAATTAGAACCAGTGTTGATAAACTTGTGTATGTTATTAAATAACACAGTACACTGCATGGTTATCAGGAGTGAATTAATAGTCACTTTTTATTTCTTTTTATTTATTTATTTATTTTTTTAATGGACCTAAGGTGGTGGGCTTTATTATTTTGATCTGCTTTTTTTTTGTGTGTGTTTGTGTGTTAATATTTATAGACAATGGTCCTGCCTACCTTATCAGTGTCTTGCCCACATAGTCTGCTCCCACCCTATTCCCATTGTGCCTTGGTAACTATCTACCTATCATTGGTAGCAGCTTGCCAATTAGTGTACCAAGTGGTTAACCTTCTCCCTGAAAAGGTCTTTATTTTATGCAGCTGCCAGTTAATTGTGTTGCTTGTAGCTTCTTCTTTCTTGCCTCTCTTGTCAAAAGGCCAGAACCATTTACTTTTAATAAACAAAACATGCTGTACACATACAGTGCTTTCTAGGAGTGTTGCACTTGATGCTGCATATTGTATAGGGTGTAATGTATTATATGACAAAAAACAAAGTATATAATGGCCCAAAAACCAATACAACAAAGGCAAAAAGACGGACAAAACCCCTCAATAAATTATGGTATATGTATTTGGCCGAAACAAACTGTAATAAACCTTGCTGAGAAGCAGGCAGAGGTGTTTGGTAGACTATTTGGCCATCAAGCACAACTGGTAATACCAAGGCCTGATTAAAACAGGTGGTGCATGGAACATTTATTTAAGTCATGCCTGTGCTCCCTTCATAATGTGGCTTTGCTGAGAGATGAAATTAAAATAAAATGCAATTAGTGTTGATTTTAATCACTTGACAGTTGTTTGCAAGTTGTGGTAGCTCATTGTGGTGGCCTGATGACCTGCCAGCCACCAGGGTGGGGGTTGGTAAATTATGTTGGGCTATGTTACCAAGTGTAGGATATTCAACTATTGAACGTGGATACTGGATCAAACTATGATTAGTCAGAATGTGAACTGAGTTTGAGTGAGGTTCATCAATGTAATGGGGAAAATAAATCTGGAATAAAGCAAAAAAAAAAAAAAATAATAAATCATAAATTGAAACTAAATGAGCTAGTGCAAAGAAAATAAGAAAAAGGTAATTAAAAGAAAAGGAGAAATGGAAAAAAAATAAAAGAGAAGTGCCCAGTAAAAGAAAGGAAAAAAGAGAGGAAAAAAAAAAGCGCCCATGTTGGGATTGAACCATAGCTCATAGCTTTGAATTATGAGTAACCAAGTGTTTAATCATAACCAGATCTGATTGCTTTTGGCCAGCTAAATAGCCGACCAGACCTTAAATTAACTAGCAAGTACCCGGCATGCTTAATGTACTAATCTTTGCAAAGTTATGAATTACAATTAATGCACATTGCTTTAAAACCTTTTATTTTTTTAGTAATACGCTGGTGTGTTAGTAACGACGACGACTGTGTATTCATGAATAATTTGTGAGCGTTTTACAGTTTGGTAAAGTATCGGCAACTCTTGGTAGGTAAAGTGTCATCACATTGAGACGAAGGAAGACGGCACAGCTTTGCAATACGTCAAGCGCCACTATGTGGCGGGGTACTTGCTAGTTTTGTAATAATGAGCTAGTGTATAAGCATTGAGGGTTTTATTCGATCTTAATAATCCACACTTATGTGTCGAGTAACGATGAAGACCGCGGATAGTGTGTGTATTCATGAAGAATTCATCAGCTTAAACATTTTTGGTAAGTATTGTCATTACTGAAATGGGTAAAGTGTAGTCACATTCAGTTGACGATGACTAAAAAGTGGGTGGAATCATTGAGAAGATAGCGTTAGTTTCAAAAAGGAAGGTGAAAGTACGATGGAGAAAGCAAATGTTTTGCAAAAGTTTAAGTCCACATCCGGTCATGGTAGAAGAGGAAAGAGAGACTCAGAAGCAGGAGAGATTAGACTGAAAGGGAAGGGACTCCATGACTCAAGAACATGAAAGGAAGGGAGGGAGATAAGAAAAGCTGTGATTGTTCAGGAAAAAAGATAACAGGACAGGGAACTGATGTAACCTTAACTAAATAGCAATAAATTACTTAAGAACCCACTCTTACTTTGCAACATGTCAAACACCACTGTGTGGCAGGGCTTGCTTGTGTATAATAATTTCATATCTTGATGTGTGTGACCTTTGGACAGGAATGGAGTAATAATAGTAATCAATTCAGCGGCTGTCTTCACAGCTAGCCTGAGATTGTGAGCTTAACTTGCAGCAATTCTAATTAATTAAGCTTCCCACTCACGATTAAAAGGACAAGCTTTAACTATGAAGAGAGAAATTACCACGAAATTATTGCATTATTCTGAACAACTTTGTTCATTAGGACAAAATCCTCCATTGAGCATGTACCAGGACTAATGCAAGAATATCATGAGTGTCCTGGCCAAATCTGGATTGTTGGGAATATGGCCACAATAATGTTTACTTTGAATTTATTGTTGAATCAATATATAATTTTTTGGCATTGACATAATCTTTTATTGTCTTCCACTTTCAGCTATAATGATTTTTCTCTGGAATTCATCCACAGCCGTAGGGACAGGCCCACCTACGTTTAACATTGGAAGGGTCAGCCCACACTTTTTGGTGAAGTGCATCAAACATTGGATTTAACTAGCAATCACTTGACAACCATATGCTCTGAATGTAGTATATTTTAAATGGGTGTGGTTTAGCTCCAAGTGTATGGGAGTCCCCTATTCAATTGCTTTTAGGGGGACCGAAATGTGTCATATAGTCATCACCAAATCAAGGAGGAGAGGGGGGGGGACGTGGAGAAGAAAAGGTTGGCATGGCAACCCAATATTAAGTATTATTAGTCTTGTGACTATTAACACAAGAGGATATACATGATATAGCCTATCTAGTGATTTCATACGAAAGCACTAGAAAGGGTTTTCTATTAATACTATGGAGTTAGCATGTGGCCATGAATATATGGACAAGAACGGAATATATTCAATTTAATATGTATAACTACATCAACCAGACCTTTAAGATGAGTAAATTGATGCCATAAACTTAGGGATTTGTGGGTTATTTATATATCTAATACAATTTAAATGATGGTGCCAATGTACCAGTGTGAGTCATTGTGAAATATCCCTAAGCCAATGGTAATGTTGAGATGAATTAATTTTTTTATTGTGGCTTTGTAAGAATATATCAACTTTACCAAGTTTGGCCGAATTGGTTTATAAAAATATTTTATTTTTTAGGACAGCACGGATCATAAGGCTTCAACTACTGTCATGCATCGCAAGGCTTCAACTGCCATCACTAAAGTAGTCAAGCCGTCAACTGCAGAGGCTGCTGCTTTGGCAAGATTATTTCCATCGTCATCTTCACCTCAAGTGCCCAAAGGATTTGATCCCAATAAAGAAAGTGTCTTTAGTGGTTTGAAGAAACGAAAAAAGGCTGCTCGCATGAAGCCCAGCAAAGTAGTTCTAACACTTTTAAATAATGACGGAATTTTTACCCCTCGTGGTAAAGGTAAAAAAGTTTTAGAGGCTAAGCAGCGAATCAAGAGAGTAGAGTTTCACAGAGAAATGAATTCTGAAGCAGTAAAAGATGGTATTGCATCGGCATATTCCCACCTTGACGATTTCAATTATAAAATTCTCTCTCATAGTCAAGATGGAAGACTGTTGGAGGCAGAGGACCAGCATCCACCTGGAAATAAGCTGATAGAAAATGCTGCAAAACATCGTGGAAATGTTTACTTGCGACTTTGCCCAGATGCTGTAAGCAGATAAGGTTTACCAAGATGTATTCATAATATTTTATGTGTTTCATTGTGGGGAATCAACTTGATTGTACCCGCTCTCTTTTATCTCAGAACCATGGTTTTTAATGCTGGTCTTTTAGTTAGGCATTTAATTGCTTCAAATACTCATTATTTGTCTTTGTAACTCTTAGCACATTATGAACATGAAATTATACATTTTATTAGCTATCTGTCTATCGACAGCATATTCAAATAAAGTATCTTAAAACTTGTCAAGCAGTAGTGTCACGTCCCTTTCACTGCTATTAATGCCACATGGTGCTCTGCCTTCGATTCCAATAAGACATCCTTTTTTGCCGTTGCAGTGCCTCTGCCATGTGATAGTTCATGGTCAATTTGTTGAACCTACAACATGTTGAGGCACCCAATTAGCATTCATTTTTGTTCTCTGGCTATAGAAATTTGTTTTGTTTTATGTAGGTCAATGAAAAAGACCATGATGTCATTAGTATTTCAGATTCAGATAGTGACCTTCCCAGGATTGTCTTACCAACTAAAAAGCAGGTATGGACATTTTTGTAGAGCAATCAATTTGTACGTGTACTATAGTAACTTCTCTCATAACTTGTAGTAAAGTTTAAACTATTGATTTGTGATGGAGGTTCGGGTGGCCAATATTTGGATGCAACAATTCTCCTCTATTTAGCTTTCAAAGTATCTTAAGCAGATCATTGTTTTTGTCTAATCCAGAAAAGTTTGTTTATATTGACTTTAACAGAGCATGTTTGCCTTAAGGAACCTGACACATTTGAATCTGTTTAATGTTAATACGTCTGAAAGTATTGCCACTTTTTTTTCCATGCAATAATTAAAAAAATTCCTGGGTAGATACGAAACCTGGTAAATAATTAGAAATATTGAAAAAATATCTTAGCATATATTTTGTTTGACAACTTTCATGAATGGACTGAAAGCTAGTACAAGCGCCTCTGGTTATTTAAGATTAGCTGTATGTGGTTACAGATTAAGGCTGCTGTCACATAGCACCAACTGGGTGCCTTTAGTAGTGCAGTGCTAAGAGAGTCCCTCAGTATTTTGGAAGAATATGGATAAAGTTTTCCTACATCAAGAGCATTCGATTGGGCTAGTTCCTCGGAGTCTCCTTGAAACTTGGTGTAAGATGGACTGGTTCCAGTTAATTTTCAGGCTTTTAGAAGCTTATTTTGCTTGTTACAAGGCTATAGCTACCTACTGTATATGCCTGGCTGTTTGTTTGAGGATTTTTGTGGTTGCTTTGCGGTAGAAATTCGATTCTAAAAGACATCCAAAGTGTTTAAGAAAGTCTGCGTGGAAAGGGTTAACACGCCCTAGCAACCGAGGCCTATTCTGAAGGTTTTTCGCGCTTAAGGGTGCTGGGACAACGCCCACGCAAATGTTCACAATAATTGGATTTTGGTTGCTAGGGATTATTAACTTTTTTCTTGGTGTTTGTAGAGCTCCAACTAAGGGTGGATCCTAAAGAGTACTGCTAATGGACTAACTAAATAAAAAGAACGGGCCTTGCTAGCTAAGTAAGGATGAATAAACAAATGAAGTGAATAGCTACATCACAAAATATTCATCTATATTTAGCTGGCTATTTTAAAATATTTTTTATATAAAATAAGTATCATTATATTATATACATTCATAGAAAGTATCACTGGTCATCACAATACTGTAAAATAAAAAAATCATGAGTGATATATCAGGAAGAAGTTTTGCACAAGAATTATTAGTGATGTAGTGTATTATTTACCTGTCAAAGCTTGGATATAATTTGGGAGCCAGTGTCTGCTCTAGGGAGAAACAATACTGATAAAGTAAGCCAAGAAATACAATATCAAACAGCTGCGCTCTTTACAACTTATAGCGGGGGCGGGGCCTCGGTTACTTTTATCAATTGGTGGGCGGGAAGCTTTGAATTACCCGCGCAAGCTAAGTTAGCGGTCGTTTTTACTATTGCGAGCACGGCGGATTTTTGTGGTGCGTGCGGGTGCACGCGCGTTGCTATGTCCCAGCACCCTTAAAGAGTGTGACGACTCCCTTAATGCTGAAAGGTTTACATTTAAGGAGCAGAGTTTTTTGTGTGTAGTTAACTACTCTCTTTAGGCTTATATAATTATTAAATGCTGTTCATGAATGAAGTACCAAAGGTGCAAACCCTCAGCACTACTAAACACTACCTAGCTATTACAAATTCTCAGACCAAAAGAACAAGCAATCTATTAGCTATTTTAATCAGGCATCAATATAGCTCAAGCAATGAAATTGGTACATGGAAACCCTGTCTTTATAAGAGAAGGGCCTAAACAGACCAGAAACACTCACTCATATACATTTTCAAAACGAAACTTCACTTCTTTCTTCTTCCCTGAGCATAACAAACTACCGTGGGCCGCATGAAATTATTATGACGTGACACTAGGCGTTACCCACCAAAGCTGGTACCTACGCGGCGCTGAAAGGTTAGCATTTTCTCAATAATTAGCTCGAAATTCAAATAAGTAGTGCAATGAATGGTTCTAAATCTTCGTTCTGAGCAAGTTCATACCTAAATCAACGGTTAATTATCAGCAAAATACAAAATTAGAGCATAACAGACAGGACGACTACTATAACCCTCTTGTGCATGTGTGCTGAGGTTTGATAATTATAATGAGCACTCACCATACTGTAACCTTAACGAATGTGTGAAACTCAGAGTGGTATTAATAGTCTATTAAAAAAAAAAACAACAACATTAAACTGAAATCATGTTCAAAGAATCTCTATAGTTAAGTTTTATTGCTGTACTTCTTATTACTATATAGTCAACTGAAGCAGTTCCACTTGAAAATGAAGCTCCACTTGAAGAGGAAGCGAAGTCAACAACACACAGCCTGAATATGGTAAGTTGTGTTAAGTAAATCAAAAGAATAGTTTTGTATTTGAAGTGGGCTGTGGAGTTGTGAGTCTAGTTTGATCTTAGTAAAAAAAAAACATTGGAGCATGTTCAGTAAGGAGAAGTAGTCCCTATGCTGGACTCTGAATTTACTAAAAATAGTTCAGTAAGATAACTTTTTAATCTAGTAGCACTTATTTTAGTCAAGTTTTGAAACAATCTTAAAACTTCTTTGAGATTCATCTTGAAAGGATGTAATTCAACCTTTTCTCTCTGCAAACTAGGACTGAACCACGACACGCTTTGTATTACATAATTAAAAAGGAATTAAACCACAAGTATAGTGTTGAAATAACAGTCTAATGGCTGAGAAGCATTTCACATCTAGTGGAAAGTGAGTTAAATAGTTAGTATGTAATACTAGGACCATATTATACGATGGAGATGAATAAAAGTTACTAACACGTATTTTGGTCCAGAGATTTTAGGTGTAAAATACCTCTAATACCACTAATGTTATTATTTAGAAAATTTGTGAAATGCAATCAATTATGAAGATGCGGTTTACGGACGTACACAGTGGACAGAAAATCGCCTTTAAAATGACTGATGGTTCTAAAGTTGAAGGTGTTTTTCCAGAATTTTCTACAGTTAAGGTATGCATAGTATGTCAATTCAGGGTTTTATACAGAGGTAGGGGCGTCCTGGGATTCCCCCCCCTTCCCCCCAGAATTTCATGAAATAAATTAATAATATTTACTACTTAATGTTATTCTTTGGTTATGATTTATAATGGTATTCTGTGAGTTTGTTGTTTGTATATATCTAATATTTGGTGAAAGTTAACTTCAGTTAATTGAGGTCCTTCAATTGCGATACACATTAGTCTTCCAAGATTAGTGTCACTAATTCTAGACCCGAGATGATTTTTAATTAAATGGGTGTGGTTTCAGCAAAAGTGGGTGTGGTCAATCAAACGTGTGGGGCCCCCTTCCCAGAAAAAAATCCTGTATGAAACTCTGCAATTTGTCTGAGTCCCATTGTTAAAGCCATATTGGCTAGTGAGCGAAACAGCGAGACACTGGAATGTAATTCAGCTGAGATGTGTATGCATGGTTCATGCAAACTCACACGCTCCTAATTATGAAAATTGGGCTGAGAGCTACTTGAACTGGTAGTGTTGACACAGCTCAGTGAACAGCTGATTATTAGGCTACAAGGCTAACATTGTCTGGCAAGTAATTTATCCACATCCTGCCACTTAGCCAGAATTCCGTGGTAAATAACAAGCTTACACTAAACGTGGCCCTATATAAACTACTGGGCCCATAAACTCCAGAATGGAATTGTGTGGATTGCTTAAAATTCACATGTATATGACCCATCACACCTGACAATCCTATATAAATATTTTTATTCTGAATCATTTTTACTATTTGTGACCAAAATAATAGTGAACAGAATAAAATATAAGAGCATAATTGTAGTGGTTTGCTCAATAGAAATAATAAAAAATTATTTTTCAATCATCCTACAAAGTTAGATGTTCAACTCTTGTGACTGCAGTGTTAAGTTTGAAACAGCCATTCCTTAAAATAAAAAAACCTAAAATACTTGAGAAGATTAAGGGAATTGAAATGAAGCTGTAATCCAAAGACGCTGGATCAGGTTCAGTAACTCGGTCTGCTACTGTAGCCTTTCTTGTCAATTGTTTGTCTGTAGTTGCTCAGTTATTCCCTGATGTAGCTAGCTGCACTTTCCTTGTAACAAACCGAGTCCAAACGGAGACAGATTATTATTGACATGCTAAACAACATAGAGAAAGAGAAGGGTGACTGACAGCTAGTATAGTTCTGGTTTGACATGTTGATGACAAAACAACAACAACATTGGATGAGATGAGGTTAGACAAGTGTGTAATTATGGCAGTTGAATCATACAACTACAATCAACTCATTCTGATTGCTCAGGCCAGCTACAACCTTCTATTCGAGCTCCTCTGGTCAGTAGAGCTATAAGTTGCTAGACCATTTTTTTATGACAGTGAATGAAGGTGCAAACAAATAAAATCTGACCCAATGATATCTGCATGAATACTGAGGAGAAAATACGTGTCCATCAAAATGTAGGCACAAAGTGTATCAGTGCATCTCTAGTTGTCACTATCAGCTGTAGATTTCAGAAAGCAAATAGTTCATATTAATTATCCATGGAACAGCTCAACTTTTACCTTGCACTGTGAACCAAGCTGAGTCTGTTGTTAGTAAGACCCTTTACCTATTTGTAATCTGGACAAAAAAGTTTGAGGGTGCTTTAATTCACAATCGTGTCTACATTGACAACTCTGATACTGCATGATCTTGTCTTAATCATTGTTATACCCACCACTCCTATTTTAACTGGATAGCTGTAGGTTTGCACAGCATTCTTAGTACCTGACCATTTTTTTAATTTTGTATCTTGGTTTACTGGAGTCCTTTATGTTAATGGCCATTTTACTGCAACGATTAAGTAAGCTCACAGTATGCAGAAAAACGGATTTTAGCAAAATCAGTCATTCTGCTGTTTCATGCTGTGATTACAGGACTAAGCACTCAGGGTATATTCATGTGATAAAAATTTTACCACACTTTTCACGATAAGTTTTTAGCTATTTACATCATTCCTCCAATAAGAGTCGTTTATCATTTATTTCAGTTGGATCAATTCCATCTTTATTATCATGTTGGTTTTTTTGTTTTTTTTTGTTTTTTTTTCTTTTCTTTTTTTCTTGCAATTTATTCATTTAATACTACCATTATGCTTTACTTTTGTTTAGAGTTTGTATCAATTTGTGCTTGGACAAGGTGAGAAACCGCCCTTTTCACTTGCCACGAGTCATCCAGTGCATGCTATTTCTCTGTCCGAGAAGATTGCTGTTGAGTATAACAATAGCCTCATTTTGGTAATATCAAGTGATCATGATATTGAGGATTTTTTAAAACTTGTATCTGATTCAGAGGTAAGCAAACAAGTGACTCGTACATTTAAATAGTAACCCTCAAATGATGTGTGTTAAATTTTTTGAGAGGCAGTATAACCCTTGCATGTCGCATGCAGTTGTAGATAGTGAATTGTAGTACGTAGGGAATAGTATATCTGGATTTATATTGCAGGAGTATTTTTAGAATCGAACTTCAGTAGGTGCAACATTTTTGAAATTTTGTTTCCATGGAATATTTCGTGCCACATGTCACCATAAAGGTCGTAATAATTTTTCAGGACAATCACTGTATAGTTTAGGTTGGAAATTTTGTGTGTGCGGTATGCCCAACACAGAAGGATAGTTTGTATGCACTTGGGAACTTATATATCATCAATAGTAAATGAAATCTTTGACTCTGCATGAAATGAAGATAATGATCATTATCATGAGTGTTAGCCTCGTAAATGAAACTTGCCTGTCACTAATTACATTTATAATATATAATGCCAAAGGAGCTAGTCAAACAAAGTAATTCGTTTCTAGACAACACCAAATTTTTTGTTCAGAATTTAGTTACTTATCCACTAATGATGGATGCAGGAAAATTCAGAGGTGGTGTCAGGAACAAGTGGATATGGCAATCAACAGTACACAGGTAAAACTGATTTGATATACTTTTTTTGGTGTAATGTGTTAATATCTCCTGGCTCTCTTAGTTTGTAGATCTTGAAAATTATGCAATATCCGTTAGTGTGAACAACAAGGCTGTAAAAATTGCCTTTTTCTATCTTGATCTCTTTCAGATCATTAAATTTTTCATCGTGGGAGAAAACAGGTCCACGTTCTCCAAATAAAAAAAAAAATCTAATTTAGATTAATGTCGTTTATTTTTTATACATAAAGTCGGCATTCTACTTCCTATTAAAAGAATATATTGAACCTATATGGGCAGGTTATATTAGTTTGTTTGTTTTTTTGACTAAGAATTTTCAGGGCACTGAGCGCCCAAATTTTTTTGTTGCCTACTGACTTCAAATACTCAGAATAGAGAGTCCCACTGCATTTTGGAAGAATGTGGATAAAGTTTTTCCTACCGGAATTTTTGTTGGTCTGTTGAGAGCGAGACTGTAGCATAGCAGTACCCCTTAACAGTATAAATACATAATTGGAATGTTGTTAACCATTTGTTAATACTAGCACTTTATCCCATAGTGTACACGGATTTTTTTGGTTATATGTGTGCATGTTATAATTGTTGTAGATGTTGCAGTCAGACTCGCCTATTTGCGTTCTATCAATTCTCAAGAGGGATTAGCACATACGATTAATCGAAAAAATATACTCAAGGATGTCATTGGGCTCTATCGTGACAGTAATATTATTAATGAATATCCTATAGTAATTAAATTTGTGGGAGAAATTGGAATTGATGCTGGGGGCATTCAACGTGACATGTTCAGTTCTTTTTGGACAGAAACTTACTCAGAGTTATTTGAAGGTCAAAACATACTAATTCCTATGATTCACCCTCAGACCGAGTTGTCATATTTACCGATTATTGGGAAAATAATTTCTCATTGTTACTTGATCTCTGGGATTCTTCCAGTACGAATTGCTCTTCCAACACTTGTTAAAATTTTACTTGGTCCTAGTTCATCATGTACGGCCGAAATGCTGCTCGATTCGTTTTTGGACTACGTGAGCTCTGTTGAAAGAAGCACGTTGCAAAGGGCATTGTCTTGTCGGCTAACTTTCCCTCCTGAACTAGCTGATAAAATCATGTGTACACTTTCAAGATTTAATTGTCGAATGTTGCCAACTCCAGCAAACATGAGCAATTTGATTCTTCAAATAGCTCGGTATGAGTTTGTGACCAAGCCAGCTGCTGGTATAGAAATGATACACTCTGGAATTCCGCTTTGTCATAAATCGTTTTGGGAAGCCCTTTCATCTCAAGATATTTTTAAAATTTACAAAAATCTGACTGTAAGCCCTGAAAAAGTTGCTTCCTTGCTGAGCCGATCAGAATTTAATTCACCTCAAGAAGAGAGAATTTATGAATATTTAAGGCAGATGGTGGAAAATATGAAGACCGAGGAGCTATCTCTATTTATGAGATTTGTTACAGGAAGCTTGGTTTGTGCTACCGATAACATCAGTCTACAATTCAACAAAGTTACTGGACTTGGAAGAATACCTGTAGCCCATACTTGCAGCTGCACTTTGGAACTATCTACGGAGTATTTGAATTATGACGATTTCACTGCTGATTTCAAGGCGATTTTTTCCCAAGTTAATGAAGAGTTTACTTGGCAGATGAATTTTCTTTAATTTTTATAGTACTCTCAGTTGTCATACTTTGGGACGTCTATTGAAACCCGTTTTTTTTTTTATGAATACAAGGCTATGAAAGATTTTGATACCAATGGGTAGTGCTTTAGTTTGTTTTAACTAATTAGTTGGAGAGGGTGTGGTCTCAATGGTTAGATAAAGTGTATATGTCCATTGATACTTCATTCAGCGGAAAAAAAGTCTTGTCCTGATTCAACTTCTGTATCTGTGGTCAAACTTTAGACATCTTTTGTTTAAAGTACTTCAAACAACTAAGTGTATTTCTCATAGCCTATTGTGAGGTCGTAGAGGTTCAAACTTTAGACATCTTTTGTTTAAAGTACTTCAAACAACTAAGTGTATTTCTCATAGCCTATTGTGAGGTCGTAGAGGTTCATGTATGAACTTGAGAAAATTGCAACATTAGTGAAAATGAAAGGACTAATATTATGTAGCACCTGTAAGACTTTATAATGTAGTCTAGCAAGCCAGGCCATGCACTAAAGTATTAGCTAACTCAACTCAATAAATTGTTCTATTGTAATATGCTTGCATGTCGACGGCGATGTGTTCATGAATAATTCATGAACTTGATGGTACAGCGTAGTGTTCACCTCAATGAGTACAGTATCGTCACTTCAGTAGAATATAAACTTGTGGAATAGATAGGGTACAGTAGGTTTGAGATAGTCGCCTTAGGTACAGAAGAGAAGGCTACTAGGAATTGTTACTGGGGGGTGTTGGTTTAAAAGAAAGAAGAATTAAGATGGGGACAATAGTTTAGCAAATGTTGCTATCATGATAAAAGGACTGAGAGTTAGAAGCAGCAGAGATAGACAAAGGAAGAGAAGGGACTCCATGACTGAGGGAAACTGATGTAACTTACTAATATTGATAAAAGGAAAGTTCATGCTACTGCATTCTTACTTTGCATTATGTCAAGCACCACTGTGGTGGGGTAGTTGCTAGTTTCTAGAATAATAGGTAGCCAAAATAATTGACAAAATCTACACAATTGGCCAGTATTTTTAAAGTAGCTAATGTTAATTCCAAGAGCTCTTAGCTAATTTATATAGATTTTTATCTTCTCCAAAAAAATAATATGAGTTTTCAAAAAAAATAAAAGGTCTGCTAAAAATAAGAATAGAATAGAGATTAGGAGTAAGGAATAATTTAGCAAGGCCAGTTGGTTAAAAAAAAAAATATTTATAGCTGGCTATGGGGTTTAGTTAGCTAGCTATGTAGCTAACAACTCAAAAATGAAAGAAACCTTTTTGTGGCTATTACTCATATTAATACTACTTAGCTAATTCGTAGCAACGTAAAACTTACTTGGTATCAAATAAGGCATGTAACAAAATAAGGCTAAGCTTATTCCGTAACAAAATAAGGCTTATTCCGTAACAAAATAAGGCTTATTTCGTAACAAAATAAGGCTTATTTCGTAACAAAATAAGGCTTATTCCGTAACAAAATAAGGCTTATTTCGTAACAAAATAAGGCTTATTTCGTAACAAAATAAGGCTTATTTCGTAACAAAATAAGGCTTATTTCGTAACAAAATAAGGCTTATTTCGTAACAAAATAAGGCTTATTTCGTAACAAAATAAGGCTTATTCCGTAACAAAATAAGGCTTATTTCGTAACAAAATAAGGCTTATTTCGTAACAAAATAAGGCTTATTTCGTAACAAAATAAGGCTTATTCCGTAACAAAATAAGGCTTACTCCGTAACAAAATAAGGCTTATTTCGTAACAAAATAAGGCTTATTCCGTAACAAAATAAGGCTTATTCCGTAACAAAATAAGGCTTATTCCGTAACAAAATAAGGCTTATTCCGTAACAAAATAAGGCTTATTCCGTAACAAAATAAGGCTTATTCCGTAACAAAATAAGGCTTATTCCGTAACAAAATAAGGCTTATTCCGTAACATAATAAGGCTTATTTTGCTGCCAAATAAGGCTTATTTGGCAGCAGAATAAAGCTTGTTTGGTAGCTAAATAAGGCTTATTTGGTAGCAGAATAAGGCTTATTTGGTAGCAGAAGAAGGCTTATTTGGTAGCAGAATAAAGCTTATTTGGTAGCTAAATAAGGCTTATTTGGTAGCAGAATAAGTTATTTTGACGCATAATAAGGGGATGAATTTTGAAACAATCGGCTTGCCATAGTCAACTACGAAGTTCGGGTTCTTACCGATATGAAAACACCTGTCTGGTCGATACCTGGCACCGTTTGTTTCAAGTAGCAGTGCTTCAGTGTCTCAGAGAGCATGGCGAGAAGGGTAGATGTATAGCTAGTTCGGTGAGCAAAATAATGGTATAATGCAGTGGCTTTAGCTATAGCTATTCTGAATTCAAATACACTTTACATATTTTTTTACTCATTTGTGGTAGTATACTAAGAATGGATAAGATTATTATTAAAGTTATGTCCGTTACGTTTACGGGTGGAGGGCCTAAAATTTAGTGGTTGAATAATTTCTTAATGACACGCTATATCTACTACTAAGAGTGCAGGAGTTGTAGATAACACTTTCTCAGTGTAGTGATGAACTAGTGAGATAATGTAAAACGTTTCAGGAAACCAATGACAGGAAAGTAATAGTTCAGTGTAGTGTCCCTATAGTATGCACAGTTTGAGCTGATGCTGCTCCAATTAGATCAGTTGACTCCATTCTACTAATTGTGTGGTCAATAACACTCTGTATATATGGAGATAGGTGCTGCACAAAAAACTCTGTCTTCTCCTCTTCTGTAACCTTAATATTTTTGTGTCCAAGCTGTCCTTGGTCAGAGAAAACACTTGCATGATTCTTGAACCATGTGCTAGTGTCAGGCTTTTCCTTCAACTCTTTTAGCCTATTTATGGTATTTGTCACCATAGTAGGAACACTGGCAAGATCTAATTTCTCACTTTGTAAGCTACCTTGGAGCTTAGCAACCATGTGTAAAACATCAGAAAGCATGTAGATGGTAGCCACAGTGAGATATTTTAATAGCAATGTTGATATACAGTGTGTTTCAGCATCACCAGTTTGATCATAAATTTCTTCAAAAATGTAGCTACCGATGCTGGTAAACTTCTCCGCACAGCCCGTACTGCTCTTTCAACGGGCAAGCCATCTCGTATCACTAGGTTTTTGCATTTTTAATTCAGGACAGTTAAGCTCATTCTGAATTTCAATTAATTTTCTGCCTTTTTGGGGGAATAGTGGAATACTTTCCAGATAGTTAACAGTGTTCCCAAGACTCGCTTTACTTGCCGATGTTCCTCAGCAGCACTGATAGCAGCAAGCTGTAACCTATGTGTGTGACAATGGATATAAATAGCTGAGGGTGAATGTAACTTCAATTGTCTTTGTACACCACTTCTATGGCCCCACATGTTACTAGCACCATCAAAGCCAAGACCCCCCAGTTTTGTTAAACTGATATTAAAAGATTTTAGAAACGATGTTCAAATGTGGTTGTATGTGGAATGTGGTGTTTCACTAGGAAATACAGGGATCGAATATGCTTTTTTAGCAAACCACTGTTTAGATATTTCTGCTCTTCACTAGCATTTGCTATTTGTTCCATTACAGTTCCATGCTCAGAAACAGAGAGTGAAAGGACCTTCTTTTCCACTGCTACAATATGCCAGTCAGATTGGCATGCTTTTTTTAAAACAAAGATGTGGCCTTTACCCAATTACTCACAGGCCTAGTAACCCAAGCACCTCTGGTTTGTACTGGTAATGTTCCTTACAAATAGAACATAGCATACCTTGATTACTTGGGTCATATTCAATCCAAGGATAAGTTTTCTTCCAGGCACTGTCATACTTAAAATTGTTTTTGTAAGCTCAGGTGGTTGCTGTGCTTTTGAAACACCATCTGAATCCCCTATGGGTTGATCAACAGGTACTTCTTCCTCTCTGACTCTCTTCTTCCTGATAAGGAACCTGTCCATTTTAGCAGCTAGAACAGTGGTCCTTCTTCACAAGAGGTAGGTCACAGTTGACCTCAGAATGACCTTTGTAGTGGCTATTAAATGGAGGTGCTCATAATACCAATGTAAAGGTCAGTCTAAGGTATAATGTGTCCTACCTCCTCTAGTCTGTGTTTCTTGCCAATGAAGTCACTTGTACATTTTTACTGTGAAGGTGTAGTTTTACTCAGTTTCAACAAAAGCAGCAGGAGATAATTTGGGGGAGAAGCTGAGCAGTTTGGGGGGGAAGCTTCCCCCCCCCCCCCCCCCCCCCCACCCCCCAGTAGATAAAACCCTGCCAGCTCCATTGCCTTCGGCGATAACTCAGAATGGATTTCGTAAGGTTTTTGTGCTTGCTCTAGTGTTAAATATAACAATCTGAAAGTGTTGAATAAAATAAGAAGAATTTTGGGATGTACGAATGTGGTTATTATTTTCTCTTTATATTTCAATCATTCAATGATGTCTTGGGAAATAGGTATTTGTTTATTATTTCAGAGGAAGATGGAGCCAGTGTGTTAAGTGAACATCTTCAATGCAACAGATCAACAACTGAAAAGTACTTATCAGAATCGACTGGCACATAATAATATCAAAACAAGTAGTATAAACACTATACAAATAATATAGCTTATATAATATAAATTGAGAGTTGCTCAAAAGTTTTTTCCCCAAGTACTGAAAAGTAGCTAGTAGAGTAAGTTTAATATTTGATGAAAGAGCAATGTATATGCTTTTACAGTGACAAAATTGGAAATATTAATTATTAACTTGCTATGAATTGAAGTTTAAATCAAGTTTACTGAGTTTACAGTACTTTATGAAATTGTCTATGCTTACTGTTTTTTCCCCCTACTTAATCCATGATTGACATCAAATTAAGGTGAGCAATTTCAAGAATTTTGTCTTCTTAGCTAATAATTGATTGTATCTTAATTAAGTTAAGAAATTGGATTTGATATCTTTGGAAGTGATATGCTCTCTTTATAATGTGTCTTCTCCGTATGTAAATTGCTGTATGTGAACAGTTAGACCTAGGGTAGTGATGGGACAGCAAGGTTGTGATAGGCACTAAACTTGATCGTGGTTTAACTTTGTATACTGATAATGCAAGAACCACTGTGGAGAAAGAATTATTTCATTCCACTGTGATGTTGGCTTTGTTCTTCATGGACTGAGAGATAGAATTTGTAACAAAACACACCATCTAACAAAGAAGAAGAGTGATACTGCAAAGGTTAGTTTAATATAATAATGGCTTGTGTAAGTAGCTAATTACCAGTCAGTATGAGGATAATGAGGGCAAAGTGGTCAAATACCACTTTATTAGCCATTTTGCCTTAGCTTCAATGTTGTGAAGTAGTTTGGAATGAATTAGCATATCTTACCCTACTTATCTCCTTCCTCTTCTAGCTTCTTCGGGTTAGGAATGTTTTCTGAATGTTTTGGTGTGTTTAATGTTGTAAATTCATATCACTTAGAATTGTATTATACAAAGTAGCTTGCCACTTGAATTCTTCTTAGATGTTTTTCAAATTTCCTTTCAACCAGATAATAACAAGGAAAAAAAGAAAAAGAAAAAGGAAATAAGCTTGTATTTATGAAATTTTACTACTATAAATATTGGCCTTTTTAAAACAATGAGTTATTCAGATTATAACATAGCTTTAACTGTTATAGAAATAAATGCCATAGATTGTTCCCCTCATAAAAATATTTAAGTTGATAATGGCTGTCCTTTATCACAAGACAGCAGATATTTCTTATATTTTACTGATTTAGCTACTCCATCTCTCAATGAGTAGTGATAAGATTTTCACAGGCCAACAGTTTAATAAGTGATGTTATAGTTACTGAAGATAAAACTATTGTTTTAGTAAAAACTAAAATAAAATGTTGTGTGCAGAATTGGTCACATTTAAATACAATGAACAGTAGCATTTTATCAGATGTAAAATTATTGCTGTTTATTTTTTTAGAGAGTGGATGGGAATCAAGTATTTCAAATGTGCTGCTGATAGCTAATTATTTATACATTAATTTTTGTATATTTTTATTAGTAATCATAATGACACATAATAATTCACTAACAATAGCAATATTGTCAACCAACTTATGTTCACAATTCAGACATAATATAATTCTTGATGATATTTTGTTTCACTATTTTAGTTTAATGCTTTTTTATACACATTATATTAAAGTTTTAAAATATAATCTCATTTGATGAAATCAACTTTGTACTTTATGACGATAGTGGCCATTCAGTGAATAAAAAAAACCCATAGATGTACTATAGAGAGACATTATTACTACGTAAATACTATATACATTACAATTAGCTAAATTTAACATCAGAAGTTTTTGACAGAAATTTTTGAATAGCAAAAGTTGTCACTAAAATGTAAAATCTGTATGTATTTAGAACCTGATTATTTCTCTGAAACTGTATAACTCGCCAGGAAACCTCAGTTTTTGATGATATAGTGCGACTGAAAATAATTCAATATAGTTATAGCTAGCTGCGTTTAGCGGGCGGTTAAGCGTAACTAACGAAGGTACTGACTGCCTCGCTAGTTAAAGTAACAGAACGCTTTTTTCTCTCTGCATGAATGGCAACATCCTTGTGCATTGCATTAGCATAGGCAATAAAGTAGCTATACAAGATTTGGACGCTAACGTGCTAAATACTCAGAGCGACCCTTGACAATTTGTCAAAATGCTTTCTCCTTGTTTAACTGTAATTTTGACTTCAACAGGTATTTGCAGTATTAAGTAGAGGCAATTATAGTACCATTAGAGCATTCACATTGGTCATTTCCATTAGGCTAAATAATATATCGAATATTATTATAATAGTTTATTATAATAAAAAAATATTCTTAAGTACAAATTGGTTGTGGCCTTAATTACCCAGACAATGAATTTTTAAAACCTTGAATGTTATTTTGCCGATAAATGGAGCAGTCTCGCACGAGACTAACTCGGGTGCGCGTTGAAGGGGAAGGCTATTCGGAGACACTGCACCCGTTTTATTCGTCATTGGGTAACTAAAAAGTTGCAGCTCTGGGATATTTGGTGATTTCGGGTTAGGTGTTATGGTTATCGGTAGCTAGGTTCAGCAATGATGATTCCAATACAAGATTGAATAGATGTGTAGTAGCTAGCTATTGCTTTAAAAAAAATTTTGTCCAAGCTATTTAAGTAAACTCCAATGTATAACGCTTTAAAAAAAAGTTTGTCCAAGCTTTTTAAGTAAACTCCAGTCTATAATGTATTGGGTATACAGAATCTATACCATCAATTTTATTGTGAACTTCGATAATGCGATAAAAAAATTAAGCATACCTTACCAGATAGTAATAACTGTATATAGAAATAAATCAAGCATGATAATCTCTGTTTTACTCCAATAATTTATTAATTTGAAATGTATAAAGTAATTGTTGTTCATTACTTAAAATAATCTGTAATTTGTTACAGTCTACATAACTAAAGCGGAATTAACAATTGGTAGAGTGTCACCCAAGTACCAGATTGTATTTCCAGGGACAACAGCTACTATAAAATGTATGGGAGAATTATGGAACGTCAATTGGGAAAAAAATGGAGTTACCATTCAGTCAGAGAAGGAATGGTGGGGAGCATATCAGCAAATGGCACTCCTGAAATTCCCCAGAGTTCTTCCTGAGCATGAAGGCAAATATGAATGCATTGGCTCTGGACAGCAACCATTTAGAACCACATCAGAACTCTACATGGCAGGTATAGTTTGCATTTACATTGAGTTATGTCATGTTCTGTCAATAGACAATAGATTTGCACTCCTAAGTTATATTGCATCATTTTTGCATTGTCTGCAAACATTATAATTATAGCTTTATAGTATAATAAAATGGTATACATTAATAAAACTTAACATGTCCATATCTAAAGTGTTGAAGTATTTTAGTTTTAAGTGGGATACGTTTGTTATCTGGATAGAAATTATCAAAGCACGTCTCCAAAAAATGCACACAATGAGTAGTTTTAGCTCAAAAAGATCAAGTAACTTTAATTAAAGTACTCCTTAAGGATGAGGGTTGATAATGGCATCAGTTGCCAGCCGGGTAAGATACTTGCATGCAAAATCAGATCCTCGCATTTATACAAGTGTTGATAAACAATGTGTAATGTATAGTTAGTTGGTGTTGTATATACTTCTAGAACTTGACACTGATAGTGAAGTCACTCCTACATATCTAATGGCACATACTGGAGAACCAATCAGATTCACTTGTAATTACGGAGGTAATGTGACTTGGTTTTTCATGATTACATCTGAGTTCCCTCGATATCCTCCCATTGAATGCGGGAATGTACTTGAGTTCGATGCTACTACTAACCACAGTGGATTTTACTTCTGTAGTGGGTATAAACTTGGTAAAAGATATATTTCTAGAAGTTTTCTGGAAATAGTAGGTATGTACATGATGGCTTATGGGAACCGGTATTAATTAAGAGAATGTAATTGGAACTATGATCAAGAAATGCATTAATCATAATGTTGAACGAGTTCTACTCAAACTATAGCAATTAGTATTACCTAAAATCAATGAACATTTTGATATAATCTTGTGCAATTATAGTGAGAAATCTGATGACCCACGTGGCCCTATACATTTTTTTAATAGAATTGCCTGCAGAAGTTTCCAATGTGGAGATGGAAACTATTGATGTAGTCTTGGAGAACATGGTGCAAAGAAATGGTAAGATAAAGATTATTTGACACAACATAAACTTCTGATGTTATGATCTAATATGGAAAGGGTTACTCTTGAAAAAATTGATAGTAATTGTGTTCATTCCCCCTAAAATGAAGAAACAACTAAAAAAGAAATGTGATTCACAAGTATGTATGTTACATCAATGCTTTCCCCATTAATTGGATTCATAGCGATTAAGTCCAATTAAGTATGTAAAAGTGAAGGAAAAAATAAAATTGTGTATAAAGTTTTCGTATATCACCACAGTGTGATTTGTGAATTACACTTACTTATTTAAATATTTTTATTAGAATCAACACCTGATAACTCTGATACAGAATTAGAGGAATTTATTCGTGTTGCATCTGAGAGAATGGCTCAAGGGACTAGTAAGTACAATTTATTGCTCTTTCTGATTTATAAAGCTATATTAGCTATTAACTTAGTCATCTGTGACTCATTTTATATGAGACGTTGCTAATGTATAGTATTATGGTATGAATGCAAACTTTAGATGCTGCTTCTGAAAGATCCAGAGAGGATGCAATGTCATATGCCTCTGTGGAGGAGCGAGAAAATAGTAAGTGCAGATTTAACAGCATATACAATATATTAATCAAATAATAATAATTGGCGAGTGAGCGAAGCGAGCGAGACACTCTCAGGGGTAACACAATTGAAAATCGGGGATGTTTGTTTGTTTATAATGTTTGGACATACTATGTCATTTTGTACTTTGACCCTCGCGTATTTTTGTATTTGCTCTGTGTTCGCTCCCGTCCCAAACATTAAACAAAATCCTCCGGTTTAGCGATCATTACCCGTATCACCCTAGAAATTGAATTGTTTACCGCTTTGAATTCTTTTGCGGGAGCAGTTAAAACTCAAAAACTTATGTGAACTCCATTTCTATTCGAGTTAGTGGCGGTGGTAAGTTAATACGCTATTTTTCACAGTTATAAGCCCTACGCAACAGTATTTACTTGAAAATTCATTGTCCACTAGACTAACATCGAAGGTAAGTCTTGGTAGGAATGTTCAGCTGTGTGAAAGTATTGTGTGTTACAACTACTACACAAAGAAAAAGTTTGAATAAAGTAACTTGATTTTGTTGCTTCTTTTTCAATTCAAACAGTTGCGGGGAGCAGTTACAATGGCATTAGATCCCCTTTACTGTATTTTACGTTATTTAAAAACTCGACTTTATTTTAGTAGCTTGAGTGTTAGTAGTTAGAATCAATCGTTTAACAATAGAGTGATTTAAGGCTCGCTCGCCATTTGTGCTCAAGCACACCGCTAGTAATAATACCATAGCTGAGTCATTTTTCAATACAAAAAGTGTGGTATTATTTTGAAATAACACAGCAGTGGAAAACTGAAATAACGATATGATTGGTCACGGCAATCTCTTTGTGTCCTCTGCAGCACTTTTACCCGTTAGGCAATGTCACGGCGAAATTTTGGGGAAACACTAAGAAAAGTATGAATAATAGCATGAAAAATTTTTTTGACTGAAATATAATACAAGATTGTGGTTTTCTTAGCTGCAGAAATGAACTTTTATCTATCGCTATAGTATTATGATAGCACGGAAAACTGAGGTATTTGATTAAATAGAACTCGTGTGGCAAGAAATTTCACTTGGCCTCGCCTCGTGAAAAAAATTTCGCTCCACTTGTGCTATTAATCCCAAATACCACTGTTTTCCGTGCTATTATATCTCCTAATAATAATAATAATAATAACAATAATAATAATAACAATAATAATAATAATAATAAATAATGATAATGTAATAATAGTAATAATAATATAAGGTTGTGTGTCAGTAATGATGACAATGATTGAAGACGGTGTGTATTTATGAATGATTTATGAGCTGAACCCAGTTGGTAAAGTGAATGGGTAAAGCATCATCACATTCAGTAGAAGGTAATATAAAGAAACGAAGGTGATTAAAATTACGACTATGGTAACAAGAACCAAGAGAAATCATGAACAACAGATGAAGAAGACAAAATCTTTACAATCTGTATATCCATTAGTATAAATATAATATCTGAATTAAAAATTGTGAAATAGACAGAATTGTTCAGGTAGCTCCCTGAACAATGGCTGTGTCGAAACCTCTGCTGCAGGCAGCCCCTCCCCTTACTTCTATAACTGGAGACAGCAAGTCCTGCACCCAGAAACAACAAACATTTCCATAGTAACCTTTTAGTGTTTCATTCATAGTTACAATAATGCATACATTCCATCATTATCTATCCATTAGCTAGCACATCTCACTCTCTATAAACAGACAATATTTATCATTCTTGGGTGTTCTAAAAGTAATATTTGTAACTGGGGACTTTGTCAGTAACGGAATTCATCACCAAGTTGCTCCTTCGTAGCAGCTCCCATCTTGCTGGTAACTAGGGAGTCGTCGTCCAAGCTAGCCACCAATTAACTCAACCTCACTCAACCTCGGGTCAGCTTGGGCTTCGGCTATCAGCTGGATACTGGCATCAACTGGTCGTGCCTTGGCTGTTGTGCTCTCCTCCTTGGCCTGGACACGGTCGGGTTGGCTGGTCCTTCACCTTATAGCCCCGTAGTGAGTGGAGTTACGCCCGCTCAAGAATAATACATCCAACTGTATTTTACCCATCTACGTATAATTATATATATATATATATATATAATATATTATATATTATACTAGCATGCATATGAAGATTACAACATTGAATTTCTATATTTAACGGTTATTCTGGTTTTCTTCAGGCCAGCATGATAACAGCTATATGTCTGGAGATTCAGGAGCAGCGGTATTTTATCCGGCTGCAAATGAACAACCATTCGGTAAGTTATACACGAGTTATTATAGCACTCTCCTATAATTGATATTTCATTTGATACTGTGATTATAGCTCAGTATTAAATTTATGCTGATAATAGATAGATATGCTGTATGCTTTATAAAAATCAATGGTTGATATTGCTTTTGCATGCTCATTTGTCTAATTATATACACATACTACAGTATGGTAAGGAAATCTTGGGTTTAGTAGAACTTTTTAAAGCTCTAATATAACAGCAACATAGCAGAGAGAATACATATTATGAGAATTTTAGGTTCTGGGATCTATGTTATATTTGTGTAGTTATATGTGAAAGTTGTGATTACTTTTTGTAACAGTTAAAAATTTATGTGGAGAGATTGAGGCTATTGAAGCAGATGAACAAAAGTGACACATATAACTGCTTTGTCATGTCTAGACTATAATAAGTCTATTGTACTATGTCATAGAACGGTCTCTTTGTCTACACTCATATCTGAATAATTCTAAGATGTGCAATTAGGTGTAAAGTACTTAATGTGTCATCTAAATGTCTCAATTTTATTTTAGTTTAGTTTTATTTTTTTCTAAGATTTGGCGTTGAGGTTTAACTTTAATTTGTCTTTGTTAATTTTTTTCCCTTGAACTATATAAAAATAACTCATGCTCCCACAATTTTAAGTTTATTTTTCCTAACCGTTTGTCCTGGTATGAGTGATACTCACTTAAGCTGCAAATATTTAAATTCATCACCCTTCTTGCATGTAGCTCATCATGCATTGGAGACTCAAGAAAGCTCCGCCTCCTATCTATCAGCTCCTCCCATGGGCAGAGTCGAGGGAGACAAACCACAGTCTAGAAATGATGAACATTCTAATCTGTTTCAACGTCTCCTTCAACACACTGGTATTGATATAGAACAATTGAAACAAGCCCTTGATTACCAAACACTCTATAAAATTGCTGAAAGACAGGGCTATGAATGGGAAGGCTGTGCATTGAAGTTAGGTCTCCGTCAACTAGAAATAGACGACATTAAGATAGACAGGCCTCACAGAGTACAGGAACAAAAATATGAGGCTCTTAAAAAATGGAAACAGCGCCGATCATTCAGGGCCACGTATGAGGAATTGATAAAAGTCTTAATAGAATGTGACAGATTGGACATTGCTGAGTACATTTGCAATCTTTTGAAAACAAATACACAAGAAATGAGCACCTCCCTCCCTCAAAGTTAGCTTTCTTTAATTTCAGATGTGCTTAATATATATTTTGTGATAATTCTGCTGTCATGTCAAAAAAATTAGAAATATTCATAATTATATAACTCTTTTTGACCCAAGATGAAGCAATGAGCTATTTATTTGTTAACTTGTAAGTTAAACAAAGTTTTTGTTAGAAAAGCTTACAATTAATTATCTATGCCATTTTTGTATGATAAATGTGTCCAGACAATAAATCAAATAATGCTATGAAATTATGTTTAAAGATAAGTTCTTATAGACACCAAAACTACTATTATTAGCACAGAGACAACTTGAAGATGCTGATTTACGAGAAGTTTATGGTGCCCTCTATGGAGTCAGAGAAAATTGGTTTTCTCTTGGCTTAGCATTACACATTGATCCAGATACATTAGAACGTATTGAGATAGGAAAGCGTACTGATGAACAGCGATATACAAAAATGCTGCTAGAATGGCTACGAAATAGTGAAGACAGATCTTGGAAAGCTTTGGCATCGGCCTTGAAGAAGAATTATGTTGGGCGTCCAGATATTGCCAAAGAAGTAGAAGACAAATACATTCATGGCCACATCACTGATCTTCCCAGTGCAGGTTAAGTTATGTTGTTAGTAATGATTATCTGATTGTTCAGAACATTTCAATTAGTTGTTCAGTCCACTAGCTGAAGTTCTTACTTAAAACTAACGATATTTCTCTATTTATTATATGTATGTGAAATGACACAATGAATTGATTAAATGTAGGCATCCTATTGCTGCATTATTGGGACTTATGCTCTGTTTTACTAGGCACAATGCATGCAATGGCTTAATTCTGGTTGATCTATTGTCTTTTACTGTATTTTGATCTTGCATTATTATTAAAATTATCTTTAGAATTACCTTCCGAAAAATTTACTCCCAATAAAGCAAGTGTGAAGCATGTTGGAGATGATACATTGACTAATCTCAAGGGCTTATATTTCATTTTTATGATCTTAAGTATAATTTCTATTGCCGTAGTGGAGTTGGTATTTTATAAGTTAAATAGCTACTCTCAAGATGTGATTATGAAGTGTTGATACATACCTATGTACACTCTTGAACTATATATTGCACTTGTTTTTGACACTTCTTAAATATATATAATATAATACACATCACAAATGCATTTCATTTTAGTTGATATACCTTTCTGTTTAATTTCCACTAATTACGCTAACGTTGGTAGATAATTTCAAAATGAAAGTCTAATACGCATTATAGTGTAAATTCTTAAAGTTTACTTTGTGTAGTAACTGCTTTACTCTAGTTGTTGTGTGAACACTACATGAGGGGCAAATTTCTTTTATTATCAAATATATTCAAAGGAGGAGCAAAAGTTATTTGATTCTCCTACTTCTTGTTTTCTATAATTAAAAAATGTAGGCACTTTTAACCGTGTTTTGGTTTTGTTTGAAAAACTTTCAACTATTATGTTGAAACCATATTGAAAACATTTATACTTAGGGCCAGAAATACTTATATACTTATAATAATGATCTACATATTATTATATTTGATACTATTGCATATACTATTGACAGCACAGAGACAACTGACTGTGGAGGATTTGAGTGAAGTTCTTAGAGCTCTTTATGGAGTCAAAGAAAATTGGTTTTCCATTGGCTTAGCTCTAAATATACGCCCCAGTATTCTGCAAGCTATTGAAGCAGACGAACGCACTGATGAACACCGCTTTGCAAAAATGCTGCTAAGATGGCTACAAAATAGTGAAGACAGATCTTGGAAAGTTTTGGTGTCTGCTTTGAAAGTACATTATGTTGGGCGCTCAGATGTTGCCAAAGCCGTTGAAGACAAATACATTTATGGACGCAATACTGACCATTACAGTGCAGGTTAAGATTTTAGTGAATACCTGAATCACAGTATTGTTTTGGTTTAGAGATTCCATATTTTCTTAGTTTTAGTTATTCATGCAAAAAATATCTTGAATGCTTAATTTTAGTTCTTTTTTCCAAATTCTTCTTGAAGATTTAGTTAGTTTTTAGTTTTTCTTCAATATCATGTAGAAGATTTGGTTAGTTATACTATGTATTGGCTTAGTTTTGGTTAATTTACGTTGTCTCTCAAATTATTCAATAATGAGACTCCTTAAAGAAAGTAGTATTGGTAATTTTTCCAAACTACTTCAAAAAATAAAGTATGATATATTTTATATAGCTTGGAGAATAAGTACTTGATGGCAATTTATATTTTCATTTAATAATTATTATTCAAGGTGAATTGTTTACAATAAAAACTGCTTAGTTTTAGTTTTTGTCATCCACTCTACTTGGTAGGTTTAGTTATTATCGAATTTACCGTCTTCTAAAACATTTAGTTTTAGTTTTTCATTTTCTCTGCAGCTTAGTTTTAGTTATTCTTACCAAAAGTAAAATACCTCAAAACTAAGGGGTTTTGATTGTAGTTTTTGTTAACTAAACAGCACTACTGTATAGATACTGTTAGTAGTTTAATAACAATAATAATAATAAAATAATCACATTGTAATAATTTGCCAAAATAACATCATTAAGTTTAACTAGCTTAAGTGCGCTCAAATGTAGCTTAAAATCTGTACATATTATGTTTTAGTAGAAATTCTTTGCTCATATTGTATAAAATCTCTTAAAACCATTCCATCGTACAAATTGCCTTCATGATAACACTGATGCAGTTGTTACTATACATTTATCCTTTCAATTATCGGCACTAGCCATGAAAGGTGAATTTTTTTAGTTGCAAATATAATATCATTTTTTATTGATTTTATTTACAGCGAGTTGTGGTCACAGTTCAGATGAACAGAGGAGCAGGAATAAATTACATTCTGCATCATCGACATCTACCTCTTCAGCTCAGTCTCAAAATAGTAATTACTTGCAATATATTCCCACCCCCTTTCTACATTCACCTCTCTCCCCTTTCTCAACATAGTTATAAAAATAATCTCAGGGATAAATGTGACTGCTACCAATTTAATGGCATTAATTTATAATGCTACATGTATATTAAAACCTTAACTGCACATATGGTATAATGTAACACATTCTTAGTAATTGCTCTATTTTAATTAAATGATGTGTATCATTACCATGACAGCTTGTTGGACTTACAATAGAAAGTTATTTCTTGTAGGCAGCATACAGTTAGGACTTGGATACTTGTGCTCAAATCAAATAGTATATATGTATAATATATATACTTTCGTACATGTATAAAGTCGTAAAAATAGTATAAGTAGTAAAAATATATATATATTAAATATGTGTGTGTATAAAGAAAAGAGTGGAAATGACCCAGTTTATGCAACTAGTAGTTACCTTTTGTTTTAGTTACATAAGATGGACAAAGCGATGTGGGTTTGAACTTCAACTTTTTTATCAAGATTTATTTCATCATACCTTGTTTTGGAGATTAATCGCAGGTGAAATTGTTGCGAGTGTGAAGCATTAAAAACCACCAACAAGTCTATGTATAGGCAATGTTGCTGGTAGCCTACGGAAACGTAAACAAAAATTCGTTGAGACAAATAATAGTAATTTACATCAATGAACAGACATGTGCTAACCCAGAGTTTACTGGACATTTCAGGTTCCAGTAAATCATTCTTTTGTATTGATAATTTTTGTATTATTATAGGAGTTCAATCAGGTCAGCCTATATTGGCAATTCCTTCTTGCATAACAGAGGCAAGCCATATAGAGGTATGCGTGAGTCCAGAACTTCACAAGCTTAATTGTTATATTGGTAGATGGCATTTTTATTATCAACTATTCTAATATATTTCGTTGTCTTTTTGCTGTATGTGTAATGACATTTCATGCAGAAATACAGAAAATATGCCCGAATAATTCAGAGCTACAATGCTGAATTCCTGAATCAAGAAGCGTCAGAGGAACATCTGGTGAATATCGCTAGAAATATAATTGGTTGGCGAAACAAATATTACCTTCTAGGATTAGACATACATGAAGCAGATGACATTCGTCAAGGAATGAACCGAGATAGTCCACTAGGACAAAGGTAATGGAGTTATATTATATATAACGCTTGATCAAGCCATCATTTTTTTTTAATTTGCAGGATAGAAGCGCTGAAAAAGTGGCAACAGAGAGTACCAGAGCCAACTTATGCAAATCTTTTGGCTATTTTTGTGAAGGGCTATTGGAAAGATGCAGCTGATGATCTTGTGAAAATCAGTTCTTCACTATAATAATAATTTCAACAAACCATTATTGTATTAATGTTTATATTTGATTTCATATTAATGCATAAAATATTGTAGAAATGAATTGAAAAAAATGTGAACACTAAATTAGGCAAACAAACAAACAAAATTGAAGAAGCACATCGAAGTAGTAATGACTGAAGGTTACTTTAAATAGTTCTGTGTTGCTAGGATTCCCATAAACAAATCATTCGTTTTAACTTCACTAGCCATTAATTTTATAATACTGTATAGACTTTCCGGCAAAGCCACTGAACAATGTGCCGAAACGTCTATATATTATAAAATTTATGACTAGTGAAATTAAAAATAAAGACTTGCTTATAACTGAGAGTGTTTGCAAGCTTGCAGTAGTGTTGTTGTGAAAATTTAAAAAAGCAGCCATGTGTGCATTTAGTTAAGTATCCTCTTAAAGATAATGAGCTGAAATGTTTCAGTAAAAAAATCATTAAAATGCAGTAAATAGCAAATAATTCGTAAAAATACTGACCAGCTGCAATTTATTTCAATACATTTAGCTTAAATTTATTAAGCTATAAATATTCATCAGTTTAATTAATTCAACTTTTTCCTAATTCCTGAAACCTGGGTAACCTCCAAATCCTTCCTCCACTCAACTGAGTGATTTTTATGACCGTAACAGTTATTTGTAGAAACAGCATGAACATTTGTATGGGAATCATGTAGTCTATCAGTCTATCTGTCAATCTGTCCAAAAAATTAATGCGGGCTATTCACTGTAGTCCTAATCAAATTTCCATTCTGTCTCTATACTGTCAATATTGATATGACTTTGCAGCTGAATATGAAACACCAATAATTTGGCATGGGAGTAATTTAATTAGATGTTATTATTCACAGCTATCGAGCAACTCTCATTCCTTGAAGTTCATACAGCACTATATCAGGCAAGGTCTAAATGGTATTTTATTGGTATGCTACTGGGGATTCATCCAACTACTTTAGAATGTATTAAAATTGAGGAGAGGAGAATTGAACAGCAGTACTCAAAAATGTTATCGACTTGGTTAAGTAATTCTGATGACAGGTCATGGAAAGCGTTAGCAAAGGTTCTAAGATCCCCTGTAGTTGGACGTTCTGATATTGCTGCACAAATCGAGGACAAATACAGGCATGCTTTTAGAAACTGAGCTGCAGTGAGTAATATCAAGTTTATCCTAAATAGCTACATTATTATGATTCTTTTGTTGTTGTTTTTTTAATGCAGATTGTTTTTGGTGCAAGATATTTTATATACAGTACTTAATAAAATATTAATGAATATAATTGTTTTCAATGATCAATGTAGATATCTATATGTAAATAAACATAGTTAGATTTATTACTTGTGCATTGACTCTGCTCAGAAAACAGCACAAGGCATGATAGATTTCACTGTGTATGCAAATGATAATGGCAGTTTTTGTTTTTATATAATTAACTCTCAGCTTGAATGTGCAAGAGGGTTACAGTTTGTCTGTAGTGTCATTCATTCATTAGATAATGCTATTGTAGAAACATTTGAAAGGATGATGCACATTGGGCTAGCTTACAATAGCTACCTGATGTGGGACTGATTTATCATCATTAATTGCCAGACTTACTTTTAATTCTAATAACCTGTGTATATATTTAACGTTGAATTATCATGTGGTGCTATAAGTATAATCTTAAAGGTAGCTAAGGATTGATGTATATATCCTTAGCTAACTTTATTATTATATATTACTATTATATTCCACCCTAGATATCTTCACAATGATATCTTTGTGAAATAACGCTGGATATTTCAGATATTTTAAGTTATTTCACACTATATTGCCACTGTGTTACCAACAAGCTCATTACCCTTGTATTAATAGCAACCAGCCAAACTTAGCACTCTTTCTAGTTTTTACAGCTGCCTTCTTCTGGTGCTAGCTACTGAGCATATAGTGTCCCTTCTCTTGGAGTCTGCTTTCAACAGTTCACTGAGAAAACTTATTTTTGAATAATTTTGTATTGACTTATTGACTTATTTGCTTGAGCATGTTTTCTTGTCACATTCTTTCTCATCACTATCATAATACTTTCTTTTTTTTTCAGTTATTTTCCATAACTTTTCTTTATCGTCCTTCATTTATTATTTTTTTGAATTCCTTCATATTAACCACTGAGCTATCTGGTTTCTCCTGTTTGCTTTGCAACAAATTATTAAAATAAAAACAATACAAATAAATGTTCACTCCCCTCTGGCTGTGAAAAAAATTAGCCTGTGCCATTAAATATTCCACCATATCACACTCTGACTCATGTATATATGTATATATTGTCAGGGACGCCCCTCCTCCCCCCCCCCCCACTCAGGTGAGCTGGAGACAGCAGTCCTGACTGGAAATCCTGGAATCCAGGACATCCCGTCCGTGAGGATACGCAACAGTAACAAATAACAACCATTCATGTTTAATGAACCCTTGAATTGTTTATTTACACGTTTGGTGTTAATAAGTTGTTTACTGCGAATCTTGACTACAACTTACAGTGATTTTTGTCAATATCTCAGTCTTAGCTGAGGTTAGAATAGTCTATTTCGATTGTTCCATATTTATATTCAATTAAAATTTAACCCTACACTTGTTGCCCAGGGCTAGCTAGGCTGGGATAAATGTGATGACGGTGGCTCTAGTAAGGTTGGGCAGAAACTACAACTATCGAACCGACTTCGAATAGACTCCGATTGATTGAAATAGCTTGGCAAAAGATGCGACTAAGGACTGGGAAGAATCTCGAGAGGAAGAAGACGACGATACATTTGAAGAAGACGAATCGGAGGGTGGCGAACAAGGAGAAATTGTAGGTGTTTAAGCTGAAATAACAGCGACAATGAAAGAACGCAGAGACGTACTAACAGGAATTGAACCCAGTACGGAGATGACTGCAACGGTAACAGCGAAGGCTTTGACTAATTCAACAACATTGTTATTGAACCTCATACAAACCATGAACTACGAAGTCATTAAAATTCTGGCGGGGAGTACCACAACTGCTGGTGGAAAAAAAAGGGAGTGAACGTGACGAACTACTATCACCAAGCGACCACTTTGTACTTACGTTTCGAAAGTTAGAACTGGAATCCTATTTTTGTGCATTTGAAGCACATATGGATGGCTAAAGTGTAAGAAAGCAATGGTGGACCAAGCACCTTGCGCCTATATTAAACCCGGACGCTACCGCGGTCTACACGGCTATGGAATCTGAGGAACGACGAACTACGTCAAGCTAAAGGAAACGTTGCATGACCGTTACAGTGTTGACAAATCTACGTAAAGACTGAAACTGGATCAGTTCAAGAGATTGTCTGGAGAAATTTGGCTCATCTGTGCGAAGCGTTGCAAAGGTCTTGGTAAGGCGATGGGCAGCCGATTGCGATTCGGTAGATGCTGTGTTGGAGTTGGTGAGTCTCGACATTGTCATCAAGTTAATGCCAAGACTTGTTGCCAACCATGTGAAGGACAGCAAGCCTACGACTGTGGGAGAAGCAGCCAAACTTGCCGACGACTTTATGAGACATAGAGGCTGGATTTACTCTCAACCCGAGGAGGGCGAACGTAATAAAAGGTCTTGGAAAAAAGACAAAATACCCTCACAGCCAGTCACACAGTTTTACATTCATTATCTATTTCATAATGTCCTACTTTGCTTGTAACAATGTTCAAATTGTTTATTATTTTTGGGATTTACGACTCCAGAACAATCCAAGAGCAATGAGTCAAATATGGTATATGATTTTGTCCATAATATGGTTTTTGAAATCTGCCACCATGTTTATATTTTGTATAAAGAAAGACAAACTTTATAATTATGTGAGTTTTCCCTCCTATATAACGTAATGCACTTTCACATCATATCGAAAGTTTTCTTTTAGAATGAAGAATGCTTGGGTAGTAAAAAATAATTTAGACACTGCTGAAGTATTATGCTTATACAATACAATGCATGGTAAAAAAATGTATGTGACTATTTTTAATGTGTGCCTGTAACTTGTGTGTATTAACTACATAATCATACTAATATTTAATTCGCATGTATATTAAATCTAATATTTCCTGTTTCATAGACTTTCTGTATCATTTCCTATTCAGCTGAGTTATTATGCCATTATAAGATCGATTCAGATGCTCTATAATTGATTTACACATAATAATATTATGTGTAAATCAATTATAGAGCATCTGAATCGAGTAAAAAGTAATCGAGTATAAAGTAACTGCATATATTATATGCAGTTACTTTATAAACATTTGAGTGATAGTGATATGGCGAGAGAATCAATAATAAATTAGTGCCTTTGCCATGAAGAAAGCGCATTACATATTGGTTAATGAACAATAGCAACAAGTAAAGTTTAGCGCATTAATATGCATTATAATTTCAACTTTTTTTAGGATGACAAATCAGCTTAATTGGTTATATACAACCACCAATTATGTATGCATTACAATTAAACAATTTATCCATGACAAACAGCTTCACCCAATAGACTCTGCATCAAAACATAATTTACATCACAAGCTAACTCCTCTTTCTGATGTCCTTTGAGATTATAAAATTGCTCCATAGCTTACATCTGTGTTGTTATTGCTTGCTTACAGTCTGGAAGCAACTACTTTCATATTGTTATCTGTAGATTCATTATGCTGCCAAGTAAACTGTTTGAAGGTCATGCTTGTTGATATCATGCTAACAATATTTTATTATTACTTACTATAAATAGTCACATTTATAGTACTTGGAACTAGGACAAGATTCACAACGCTGTAGCAACTATCAATCCTGTCACTGATGTTTCAGTTGTGTTTATTGTTATTAACAGTGCATTAGGAACTTCATTAGCATATCTTCCAGTAAAACCAGGAATACTGGGTTCTTCATTAAATACTGATCTGAAATCCAGCTCAGTTCCATTATTAAGAATTATGCCCCATATATCTACAGTATTAGCTCCTTCCACATGACATGTGATATTCCTCTGTGTGTTGATAGGAACATAGAGTGGGCCAATTGGGATAATCTCAACTAAAATAATAACATATGTAATTCACTAGAGTGAGTTTAAGAGGGTATCATCATAATAAGTAGCTTCAATAAATTAAGTTATGTTTTTATCGTCATGATATTTATACAGTTTTGAAAGAAAGTGAAATTCAGGAGTGGTTATAATATGTATTAATAGCAATTTTTCCTAGTTCTAACAGCCAATATAGTTTAATTAAATCTTAATTCAACTTTTCGACTTCTTGCCGAAGTCCTCTTCATAGGTCAATGAGTCTTATTCCTCAAGAGGACTTCGGCAAGAAGTCAAAACATCAGGACATGTTTCAATTAAACATATAATATTGGCAGTTAGAACCAAAAAAATTAGCTAATATAATTATTTTGGCTGAGAAAATGACTGAATTTTAACGAGTAGTATTGATTATAGTAACCCTTAAAAATGCTTGGAAAAGTAGTGGTAGTCATCCTGCCTTACCATCAAGCTCTGATTTTAGTGATTATAAACCATTCTTAGTTTCAGTTCGACATTTTTTAAAAGACTATAACACTAACTATTCCCTGATTGAGATAATAAGCTGGGTCGTTTTTCTAATGAAATCAGTCTGACATTATAATGTCAACGAAGAATGATTTTTTTTTAACATCGTCCACCACTGATTTCCAGATTCATATTCCGCATGAAATAATTATTCTTTCCAGCACACTTTGCTATTACACAGGCAAAAGCTTTCACCATTGCCTGGTGGGAAACCTTTTTCAGAAGTTTTTTTGTTGTTTTTTTATCAAGACAATCTTCCTCAGATTTTGATGTGGCAGTTGTAAGCAGCCACATTCTGTTATCATGAAGACTCACTCAGCCATTTTTGGCAATGACTCTGAGAAATACATTAGGCATACATCAGGTACACAATTTTTGGTAATATATAAATGTATGTTGGCTGTTTCCCTAAACAAATTAGGTATAAATAGCAATATATATATAATACTTATTACATGAGTCAGAGTGTGATATGGCGAAATATTTCACCAGCAGGCTAATTTATTTTCACCGAGCCAGAGTGAAAATAAAGCCTGAGAGTGAAATATCTTGCCATAACACTCTGACAAGTGTAATAAGTGGTTTATTCCACTCTATATCTTCACTACTACTAGTTAGTACTGAGGAAGGTTAACTCACAGCTGGTAAAGTTGGTTGGGGGGTACACCAGAGGAAAGTAGCTGTAAAACCGGAGAAAATTGAAAAGTTTGGCTGGTTGCTATAAACTACTAGGGTAATGAGCTTGCAGCAGTATAGCGTGAAATAACAGCATGAAATATCTGTGAGTTATTTCACACGGTCATGTGCCTAAAAATATCATTGTGAAGATATCTAGGGTGGAATATATATAATATATAATGCTATGTATAAGTTTAACATTGTTCTCTTTGTATGGTTTGGACTCTAGCTATAATAAACGTGGAAAAACTCACTAAAGTAAATAGGGTAGGTGTTTAGCTTGAGAGAGAAGCAGGGGCGGAGTTGGGGAGGGGCTTGACTGATTGCTTGAGCCCCCTTTTTCTGAATAATTTCCCTTGTTTCAAAAGCTAATTTATTTCTTACAGTTAAATGGAAGAAAAGCTAAAAGAGCATTAAATTTTTTTTGTTGATTTTTCATTGTCTTCAAGATTGCAGTCTTCAAATGAAAGCATTGCATCAATAATTAATGTGCACGCTGAGTCATGAATTTTCTAATTTGTCATTTTGAGGTAATGTTATAACTAAGCTCATAATATCAATAGTGAGAATTATTGCATTGGGAATAAATTGCAATAAAGTATTATCCAATCAATTAGTAGCTATATTTCACCCATTCTTAAAAAGCCCCCCACTACAAAATCCTAGACCTGCCCCTGAGAACATGAAAGAATTGAAGAATAAACAACATACCAAGATAGACAAAAGGACTGAGCTTAACCTTTGTAAAAAAAGAGTGAGTAGCGAGACTGTATACAGGTAGACACAATTTGAGACAAAATCAAAATTACTTACCTACTTTATAAGCTTTAATATGACTGGACCACACTAGTTGTGGACTATCTAGTCCCATTTACCTTGCCTTCATTCTCCTCGATCACCAAACTGAACAAGAGAGTCAGAAGAAGTAGAGCAAACATAGTGTACCGCCCAACTGAGGGTAGCAGCAGCGCTGTGGACTGATCTTTCCAGTAGACAGTTGGCTACGTATTTCTAGACACGGGTGGCTCGACAAGAGAGCGACGATTATTTTTTGGTCACAGTCAGTCTTAAATTAACTTCCCCCACCTACTTCCTTTTGCAATTGTAGCTATAGCTCCTCCTACTTTAGTGCATGTATCGTTTCTTTAGACTTGACATTTTAATAGCTGTGCTAAAAGTGGCTAATAATAGCTACTTGGATATGTGTAGATACTGACATACACTTTTAGTAAGAAGCTTTAGGCCTTGAACAAAGCTCATTACATGGAGCAATTACTGTGGGGCTGGGATATCTTGGCTCCCCAGAACATTTGGACACATGAAGTAGTATAAAATAATGCTATATTTATAGTAAATATTTGATTCACATTAGCCAAGCTATTTGACTGAAGAACATGGGGGAGGGGGGGGGATTAAATGATACTGATAACAGATAATAAATGACACTGATAACAGAAAATATTCCTTAAGCACTCAGGTTGAGTAGATAGAGAGCTCCCATATGAAGGAATTTTACGAACATGAAGGGGTATTGTTAGAATTATTATTTCATTATAAACTAGTCAGAATGACCTGTACTCTAAATTTTGGATGACACTTCTTAGTATCAGGTCATGGAATTAGAGGTTTAGCTTTCGTAGTTTGAATAAGCTATGTTCTAAAAATTCAATATAGCTTGAACACACAATAGCTACAATATTATTATGATGGCAAATTTTCACTCGTTGTAACAGCCAATAATATTGTTAATTAAAACTCGACATTTAAGTTTTAATTAACAATATTGGTTGCTAGAACGAGGAAATTTGCTATCAGTATAATTATTACAGCCGAGAATGACTGAATTATGTTATTATTATAATCAAGTTAGAAAATTTGATTTTTTGCACTTACTCAGAGTGTCCTTTTATGCCACCAGCCCCGCCCTCTACTATTAGCAATTAGTTAAGAAAAAAGGTGAATTATTTTACTGGTATAGCTTGGTATATCTTAGAAGGAATTGCAAGACACTTTCCGTGTTCGTATGCCTCTCGAACAATTCGCCATTTCTATTTTAACCTTCATCCTGATACTGTATAGTTAAAACGAAAGGAGCGTTTTAGAGCAATCAAAATATTAAAAGCTATTAAAAGCGATCAGTAATATTTACTGTTGACCCCTCCCCCAAACTTTTAAATGGAAAGAAACTACTTTCAATACAAAAAAAAAATTCAATGCATAGCATTAGGAGCTGAATAATTAAGGAACTGTTAAATTTCTTGTTTGTTGTGGATTCTAGTCTAGTCTCCCTGGCCGGCCATAGGTGCTGGCTGGAGGGTAACTATCCAGCCAGCCAGAGGGGTCAAAATTATACTGGAAAGCTAGCTCCACTATCCGAAGACGCTAGGCTCCGTAGTCCTTTAAAAGCATAACCTATTAAAAAGTATAATAATGCGAGTGTCGACTTGTGACTATACGTTAGTTTATCGCAAATTTTCCATTTAGCTAGCTAAATATGATGTATTTTTTCAATTGGGGAGCTTCCTTATTTTTCATGATCTTCGTGCCTTCAGGTAAAGCAGAAAAGCAATAGAAAATCAGAAAGTAATGGTAATAATAAAGTAAAAAAAAAAAACACACCCAAAAGCAACACAATTACGAAGATCTTAATGAAACAATACCAATATAATAATTTTAGCTATTGAAGTTTGTATTTACAATAGCCAGTTCAGTCTTTCCCATGAGTATTAAGCATAATAACAAGTGGTAAGCTTAGTTAGCACCTTACTAGTTAGGTCATCCAATTGAAGTGGGTACAATATTTATTACTGAAGATGGCATTAATCTATGTGATGTAGTCATAGTAAGTCAACTAATCAGGATGAGTGATTTATTACAATCACTTTTAAGTATTTTTTTAAGTAAAAATATTGATTAAAAATGACGAATGATAATGATAATTAAAATAATAGGGTTGACTTTTTTCATCTTAGCTAATTCACTTAAAAATCATCAATAAAAGTGATGGATTTGCAACTATAAACCTATGTGGTGGCAATAAAAATCACAAGATCCTCTTAGAAGACCCCATTAGCTAGGTGCATGCAATTATGCATATGACAATAATCTATCATGGTGATACTTAATTAGAGGAATGAAATGTACTAGAATCAAATATGTTTTTATAGTAAGCAAAGCAAGAATGGGTGCAGTGTTTCCAAACTACCAAGTAGTATATCCAGGTGCCCCAGCAACAATCAAGTGTATGGGGGAGTCAAGGAGAGTAAGCTGGGAAAGAGATGGTGTTAAGATTCGTTCAAAGAAGGAATTGCTGGGGAAGAATAAGCAAATGGCAACTGTGTTATTTCCAAGTGTCCTTGAAGAGAATGAAGGCACATACGAATGTATTGGCTCGGGACGACAATCTTTTAGAACTGAATCTGAGCTCTACAGTGCAGGTAATAAAAGATAGGCATCATCTTTACAAGAATATTGACAGTAGAATTAATGGCAAACACACAGGAACCAGTTCTTTTGAAATCCTATGGAAACAATTTCTATAATCTTATTTTTGATGATAGTAAATTATTATGCAAACAAAATCCATTTTAGAGTGAAGATTATTTCCTTTATCAAATGACTAAATGATTTTTCATAGATAGAAACTAGTACAATTTTTAACCTGCTCCATAATGTAGTGTTGTGTTAGATTGCTTTGTTTATGAATGCATGTCAATTATCAGATTGTAGTTTTCAAGTTAACCAAGTTACTCCAATGAGTTCACAACAATAAACAGACTACTTTTAGGCTGCTATAACTAGTAAATACGTACAATGAGTACATTAATATTAATAAGTTGTGCCCAATTTAGTCCCTCTCAAATGCACATTCATAATATATTTGAGTAAGTTGTAATAGTCGGTAGGGTGCAATTGGTAAATAAAGGATTGATGATGGCATTTTCATTGCATGGTGTATATCCACATATATATCAGTGTGGGGGAATCTGAAGCACTCCTGCTGCTTTTGTCTTTAATTATAGTCATGCCACAAGTTTATTAAATCTTTGCCTTAAACGTTTTATATTGTTATTAGAACTTGAAGAAAATAGTGAAATCACACCTACCTATGTATTAGCTGAAATTGGACAGAGAGTTAGATTTACCTGTAATTATGATCAAAATGTGGTCTGGTTTTTTATGACTTCACCAGAGTTTCCACAATATCCTCCTATACATCATGGAAACATGCTTGACTTTGTTGCTGCTAAAAGTCACAGTGGATTCTATTTCTGTGGTGGACATAAACAAGGAAGAAGATACCTTTCTAGAAGCTTTCTGGAAATAATAGGTTTAAAATATTTTACTTTTTTCACTGTTTAAAAAGATCAACTTCATAAAATTAATAAATGGTTTGTAAAGCCAATGAAGAAACATTACATAAACAACCAATACATGTTAAATACTTTACCTGTCCAAGCTGTAATGCAATTCTATGAGCCATAACTGACTGTAAATGACCTATCTAAAGAATGTGAGGTTTCTTCGTAAGAACTTCAACATTGTTCACTATATATCTCCACAATATATATTCTATACAATTTAAAGAATCAATTCTTAGATTGTGTGGTACTGTAAATTGATAGTCATATATCATTTTCTAATAGAATCTGCTGCACAAAGTTTAAATGGTGCTACACCTGCTGCTTCTACTTCACAATGGGATGTACATGATGGTAATTACAAAGAAGTATAAGACTTAGTAGCTATTATCTATAGTGCTTGTGAAATAAATATTAGACCTTATTGTTTTACCTTATGATTAAAAAAAGCGAATTCAAATGGGCAACAATAACATATATTATGTTGATACAATAATATATAATATCAGTTATTATTTCGTAGCTTTCGGTTCATAATAATATATATTTTTGGGCTTACTCATATATTAATATTGAGATTGTTTTGGGTAGCTAAGTAGTTTTGTTTTTAGTATGAAAATTCTGTTGATGTTACAAATCCAATTACTTTGCCATTAGCTTAAAACTATATTTGAATTGTGACATTCATGTAAGTTAAGGTTATTGATAGGTAATGATCAATGCTATTATAAAGATAATGAAGCATAGCAGAAAAATAGATTATCATTCTAAGTGTGAAAAATGGATATTTATACAGAACATAAAGAACTGACGGTAGATGATTTCAAGAATGTATTTGACGCACTTTACCAAGCCAGAACAAGATGGTACTACATTGGTATGGCACTAAAAATCCACCCAGCTACTTTACAAGATATTGAGATGAAAGTCAATGATGAAGAACAACGCTACTCAAACATGTTGATGACATGGCTGGAAGAGGGTGAATACAGGACATGGAATACTTTGGCAACAGCACTGAGAACAATTTTAGTTAGACATCCAGATATTGCCAAAACTATTGAGGATAAATATATTATGGTACCTAGGCAACATAGTGCTGGTGAGTGGTAATGATCATGCACAAATAATTAACTTTTAACAAAGGAATAGAAGCAGTAATGGCGGCAGCAACTATGGCTGTACACTTTTTTACACTACATTCATGAAAAAGATTACGGATATGTTTACCCGTTCTTGCACACAAATTTTTTTGCATTGAGCTGTGAAGAAAATAAAAATTTCAAGCTGGCGTATAGGATGACTTCAGACTTGGCCATTTCTTCATTGAGAATTTGAAAAGAAATAGAGAGCAAGATGAAGTTTGGATCCCTATTGATTAGATTTGTGGTCTCAACATGACTAGATAGAAGAGGAGATGGACTTCAATTATTACCAAGACTATAGTTAGAGCAGCAAAGGAATTTACAGTCAACTTCATTATTCCCTTTTTAATTTTTTTTTTGACTATGAAATTTTAAGAATCTTTCAAAAGGCGTAATTGAAAAAAAAAATACAGCGAATATCATTGACTTACTGATAATTATACAGTAGTTTTATTATAAATATAGGGTAAAAATTGGTTTGACTTATTTATAGTTTATTTCCATACTTTGTTATGCATACAGTTCGCTGAAATAGCACACAGTATATTTAATATTACAAGTTTAAAAATGAAGATTCCAAAATTAAACATTTGTGTTGTGTATTTTTTTTTGCTTTGTACTATTTTAGCCATTACAGTTATATTACTATACATGATAATATAATGCAGATATTGAAATGCTTCCTGGTACTTCAGGTACTAGTGATTTTGATATGGATTATATGAAGCCTTCTTCATCACACAGGTTCTCACATGAACGTCGCATGAGTAAGTAATTATTAATGCATAGTATTTAATGGACATATTTGTACTACTAGCAACAATTCATACTAAAGTGTAGTGAGAATGCATGCTATCATTGTAAGTTATAACTCCTTACCTAGTGTAAGTATATTGATTACATAATATACATATGTATAATATACATTATATATTTATATAAATTTAGAAGTGATGGGTTGATCGACTTAACTACACACTGGCAGACTGACAGACAGACACTAACTGATTGACTGACAAGCACTCACATATAAACAGATAAACAGTCAGACAAAATCACACAGACAAACTTACAGACAAAATCACACAGGTAAACTTACAGACAAATGATTGTCAGAGAGACAGAGAGACAAACAGATCAGCAAATCAACAGAAAGTTGGACAGAGACAAATTGACAGACAGATAGATGGACAGACTGAAAGATAGACAAAAAATGAACAGACAGACAGGCAGGCAGACTGACTGACTGACCGACCTACCGACCAATCGACTAATCGATCTACTGACAGATTTCTTTCTTCTAATGTGGAATTAAAATGCAATATTTTGTGCAGTTAAATGGGTATGTTGACTTGAAAATTATATGTACCTTATTTTTCCGATGTCACAGAAGTACCCGACAACAATAGACAATTTATAAAATCCAAGAGAAACAAGGTGCAAACTTATGCAACCGAAAAATCATTTTTTTCTATGGAAGATGAATCAAATGGTAGGCAACTATGCAGTCAGATTAGATAATATTGTTGTAGATTAACATATTTTGCTATTGCTCAAAATGAATATGAAGAAGAGTTGAGGCGTATGTATGTAATACTTGTATGATCACATGCTTCATAAATTTCACTATAGTTGAGCATTTCTTTGGCTATTATATTAGCAATGCCATACTTTGACATTATAAATGTATTCAACACATTCGGGCTATTAAATTTGTCCTAATATAATGTATACAAAAAAGAAGAGGATATCATGACAATTTATATATGAAATATTTGAAAGTGCATAGAAATTTGTACTACAACGAGGACTTCAAAGACATTCATCATATCCTCTATGGAGCTCGAGACAGCTGGAAATCTCTTGGCATAGCATTGAGAATTCCTTTTAACACATTAATGAATATTGAGGGTCGCATACCACCCAATACGGATAAACGCTATAAAGATGTGTTAACCCATTGGCTGCTAAATGGTAAAAATAGAACATGGAAGACTTTAGTATCGGCTCTGCAATCAAAATCAGTGGGTCGTCCTGATTTGGCAAGAAAAATTAGACAACACTATATGATGACAAAATAAGGAATGGTGTAAGTATTTTTTCTATTACATACAAATATATACAAGTAACTATATCAGTAATAATAATAATAATAATAATAATAATAATAATAATAATAATAATAATGTACAAAATAATTGCAGTCATAGCTATATTAAAAAAATTAGTGATCATGATACTATTAATTTGTGTCAATTTGTAGGAAGTCATCTTTTCAAATTGCTTACATATTTCTAATAATTAATAAAAAAAATTTACACTTATTGCATAAAGTATCTATATTTGTTAATTATTTTTACTTTAGAAACACAATTTATTGTCTGTTGGGCTTAAGCCCTCCACAAGAGAAGTACTTCAGGGCGTAACTTATTTAGCTAGCTAAGGGCATTTCATAGCAGCCTGCTCAGTTTTATTATAACTAGTGATGTGCTTGAGCACAAATGGTGAGCGAGCCTAAAGACTATACTATTTTTATATGAATGATTTTGACTTCTAACACTGAAGCTACTGAAAATAAGGTCCAGTTTTTAAATTTCGCATACACGGTAAAGGGATTTCAGTGCTATAGTAACAACTCTCTGCAACTGCTTGAATTGAAGGAAAACAACAACAACAAAACAATACACGTTATTTAAAAGTTTTCTTTGTGATATTGTTTAGCTAAGTAGTGGTTGTAACACACAATGCTTTGACACAACTGGACATGCACCTACACAGACTTACCTTCGCAGTAGTCTAGTGGACAATGTATTTTCAAGTAAATACTGTTGCGCACGGCTTATAACCAGACAAAGAGCGCATTGACTTACCACCGCCACTAAGGATTCTCAGAGCTCGTTAATTAAAAAATACTGGAACTGTGAACGCTTTACCTAACTTACGTAATTAGAAGCGCGGGCGAAAACAGAGGTCTCACGTTCCCCATAAAACAGATAAATAAATATAGCGAAATCTCGATTGCGTTACCCCTGAGAGTGTCTCACTCGCTACGCTCGCTCTATAGTCCCGCAGTTCTTATCAAAAAACTCATTTCATTGGTTAATCAAATCATGTGACCAATTATAGCGCCGCGCGTGACCAATTATAGCGCCGCGCAAGGGCTAGGGCTAGGGCTAGACAGTGTAATAACGTACGACCGCCACTAACTCGAATAGAAATGGAACTCCAGTAAGTTATTGAGTTTAAACTGTACCCGCAAAAAAATTTGTATCTTTATACTTCGTCTAGCTGCAGAATATGTAAGTTTGGACTATTGGCTTGAAAGGAGCAGGTGTAGCTACTATAAAAATAGGTCAGTTTTATAAACAATTAAATTTCTTCTTGTTTTTTTTTCATACTTACTAATAATAAACTAGATCAAACAGAGTTACTCCTAGATTTTATAGATTGAGCTCACAAATCTATCTGGAAGCAAAAATGAATTAGCTAATTGAGGTTGGTATACGCTGCGTCTAATGTTTAAAAGTAAAATTATACTCAATCAGATGTTATGGTTACTAATATTAATACATTTATCATCAGGTAAACTCTATAGTAATTTTAACTAGCTAGTCGATGTAAAATACTTTAGTCCTCCTGGTTGTTGTTGGGCGAGGTTGTTAAAACTGTTGAGTACAAGCCACCCTCCAGGGTTTTCGCTTCCTAATCAGTCCAAATCTTTTCCTAAAAAAAGTAATACTCCAGACTTAGGAATCACAAAGACCCAATAAACTACTTCATTAGGTGTGATGCGCCTGAAAACGGACTTGCACTGGCTCGGACTTGCCGGCGAGAAGAGAACCGTCCCACATTCGGCCATAACCCCTCCACCGCTTCGGCACCATCTGGTATTGTGGCCACACGTGCTTGACCCCTCTGAAACGGCTACATTGATTGCTGTCAGTTTTTAAAGTAGAAAATGTTTTTAGTTTCAATTGTACATTCCGACTGTTTATTCTAGAAAGTCTTGGGGACACATTAGCTAGCTAGTTGCAAGTTTAATCAATCCAACTGGCCTTACTGTGTAAAATTTGATCTGGCTTTAATTAAAAAAATACTGAGAAATTTGCTTCTTAAATGTAATATTATTATCTGGTCTCATTTCTCGAATTAGTTTAGCTATTATAATGTTGTATGATTGTTTCAAACAAAAAAAAATCGGAACACAGATTTACAATAAAAATTTTTTTACAACGTTTAGTATTTTTCAGTTCAAAGCTAGCTTATGCCTTCAGAATTTTAAAGGAACCATTATTTACCAATACTAGTTGCCTCTAATAACCCGAAGTTAAGAATTGGAAAAGTGTCACCAGAGTACCAAATTGTGTACCCTGACACACAGGCAATGATTACATGTACCGGAGAAATTGGGAGTGTTCATTGGGAGCGAGATGGCTTTGAGATGGATTCAAAAAAAGAGTGGGGTGGACCTAACCAGCAAATAGCAATTTTAACGTTTCCTAGAACTCACCCAGAGCATGAAGGCAATTATGAATGTATTGGCTCAGGAGGCAATCCATTTAAATCTACTGCCGAGCTCCACATTGCTGGTAATTAAGCAATATGCATTATATGACCACCCTAGTTTAAAATTTAAGAAAGTCTTACCATAGAGTTAAAAAAAAGAAGAGAAGATAACGCTCTTATTCTTTAAATGGCTAGATTAATCCTTGTTACATATAGTTAATATAATGGACGACAGCACGGACCTACTAGCAGATAGAAGTTTATTATTATGTGATAGTTTATTTACACCAATTCAGTTTAGTAAACTGAAAAATGACATTAAACTGGATTTGGCACCCAGTGTTTCATTTCATTGTCAATATCAAAAATCTGCAAGTAAATGAAGTTATCAGAAAATTACAACTCTTTTAAAAGGGGGTGTTTATCAAGAGGTGCTTTCTGGACACCCACTTATAACTTTAATGCAAAATTAGCATATATAATTACTAGTTCATAACCCTGATTTCTTTGGTCTACCAGACCCCTTTCCCACGTAGCGATCGGGTCTGGCTACACTATACTAAGGGACAATCCTTCACAGTAGAAACTTCCTCTTTCCTCATAAAAATATTATGACGGACAATATTTGGTGTCCAGGCAGCGCCCCCTATTAAATACCAAAAGTAAGTTCTCTAAACTCTCCATTTTTTACAGTGGAGAACAGCACAACATTAAGTTGGGCAGTGGTAGTAAATGTAGCACTTCTGCACCGTTTATCTGTAATTAATTGAGATTTTTATTGGAAAAATAATTTTTAATTACAAGAGTAAAAACATCAAATAACTTGTTTCAAGTGAGTAGCTATAGTTATACTGCCCTCAGTATAATTATTCGTGTGATAATAATTATCCTATTTATTATACTTTTAATTAGAAATTGACATAAATAGTGAAGTAAAACCCTCATATAAAACAGCTCACATTGGTGAAAAGGTCACATTCACTTGTAATTATGAAGATAAGGTTGATTGGTTTTTCATGATTTCCCAAGAATTTCCACGCTATCCTCCAGTAAAATGTGGAAATGTGTTGGAGTTTTATGCTACAAAGGGACATAGTGGCTTTTACTTTTGTAGTGGATACAAATCTGGAAAAAGATATCTCTCCAGAAGCTTTCTTGAAATAATAGGCAAGAATAATTAAAGAGTGCATGACTAAATGGTGACATTAGCCTCAATGTGACCATGTATTAAAAGCATTATACAATCATTTTGCAAAATTGACTTCAGGATAATTTTGTAAGGAACAATTGGATTGGGTAAACAACACAGTGATATTTCTATGGGTTTAAGTTACAAGCCAGGTAATCTGAGTATTGCATAAAGTTATTGTTTAGGGTGAGTTGAGGAATTCATAATGTGCATGTGCATATACCCTCAACCAAGTAATGTCCAGATGACACGATAAAGACTCGCAACTATTTCACATTCATTAATGTACTTGAATAGAATTACCTGAAGATATTGAAGGTTCTGCAGATTCTGCTTCCTTGACTCAACATAAAGAGAGTAAGTATTATATTGTAACTTCAACTTCAACTTTGCTTGTCAATAGTAATTCCAATAGTCCAAGACTTGATGTTGGTGTGTCCTAAACTTCAGTACTCAGGGAACTGACAGTTGATGATTTTGATGAACTATTTGATGCATTGTATCAGGCCAGATCAAGGTGGTATTACATTGGCTTAGCATTAAATATCAATTCGCTGGCTTTGGACGACATTCGAAGTGAAGAAAATGGTGTTGAGCAACATTATAGGAACATGCTATTGGATTGGCTTCAGTATGGTGAAGACAGGTCGTGGAATACAGTAACTAAAGCTATGAAAACGAATCTAGTTGGCCGTCCAGACATTGCCAAACGAATAGAAGAACGGCTTAGGCCTTCTGTGGATCATAGAAGTGGTAATTTTTAGTGATGATGTAAAAATTATACATTATAAGTACGCTTCGCTTTATGAAGTATACACCTATTTATTTGAGAATGAATACATAACTATTGGGAATTTTCCATTATTGTTATTAATTATATAAAATGCAAATGATATGGTCTCTTGTACAACTAGTGCAAAACTATAAATTCATTGATGATAATGCAAAAGTTTTATTGGCCATCAAACTATCCCAACAGTGTGTTTATGTTTGTATATAATAATTCTATTAGAAATTCATACTAGAAGTTCTTCTACTCATAGCACACATGATAATAAGGAAAAATCCTCTTCTTCAACAGAATATCGTCAAAATTGTAAGCATATTAATACTTAGTGTAGAATTTTATTATTACTATTATATATCTTTTCATAATTGCTTGTTATTATTATTATTATTATTATAATTATTATTGTTATTATTATATTATTATTGTGGCATATCAAAACACTGAGAACATGACTGAAATGTAATTATTGTGTTGATGTATTAGCCTGCATGTGTGTGTTGTGTGTATGTTTGTTTACCTAGCTATAATTACATTCCACTTAATTCCATAATTTCGCACTAGTGTTTTTTATTGAGCATTTGCTTGATTGTTTAAATCTTATCTGTGGAATCTGGATATTTTGGGAATATATTTGAGCTGGTAGCTAATAATATAATGAAGTCTTAGCAAAACCTAGTGCATTTTAAGTGAAATGTTGAACAGCAAGAATTCTTAGTTTATCTTCAGTCTCATGTCACCTCTGAAACAAGAATTATTTACAGTTCATTTCATTCTAGGATTTATGGTATGATTATATAATGACATGAATCTGATATTAGGAATGTTTCAATAACATGTAAAGCTACAATTGAATCATAGGATAGTGGTTTAATAACCAGTGCTAGTCTATAATAATACTATAATTGTATCATCTATGAGTAAAGGGTTGCATTTTAAGAAACAGAAAGTATATTATTATTATACTATACATGTTATTATTATTTATTCTATTGATAAACTTTTGAAGCTCATGTGGAACTCACAGTAGATAATTTCAATGAAGTAGCTCAGGCACTGTATGGAGCAAGAGCAAGGTGGTATTCTATTGGCAGGGCATTAAAGGTTCATCCATTTACTCTAAGTGTTATTAAATCCAGGCAGCATACTCTGAGGATACAGTTCAGTAAAATGTTACTGAATTGGTTACGAAATGGTAAAAACAGATCTTGGCAGACACTTGTTGAAGCTCTACAAACTCAAATGGTTGGACGCCCGGACTTGGCCAAAAAAATTAAGAAGAATTATGTTATGTCATAGCTAATAATAGTGGCAAATTCTATATGCTCTAATTTTCTCTTACTATACTCATAAAATTATTAGATTAAGTCATAGTGATATATTATATTTAGAGAGAATCACTGACCAAAAAACACAAAAAGTTAAAACACCAAATGTTTCAGCTACGGACTGTAGCCTTCATCAGTGGTAATGATTAAAAATAAATAAATAGTTACTATGACAGGTGAAAGCTTAAGGGTGGTACATGTTAAAGCACTTGGTGGTAACCATGAGTCCTGAGGGCTAGCTATTTGGCTTTGTTTATAATGTTTCACTAGGAAACTTGAGGCAACAATCCTTCATCTCTGTTGATCTTGCTCCCTGGAGAAAAAAATGAATAGTTTACTTTTATCATTGAAGAGAGCTGGTTCCCTTCCAGATGCATTGTATTATCGCTTGAGGAGTTCAGCTAAGACAACACCACTACTATATGGCTTACCAAAGAAGCCAAATACACCTTTGAGGCCGATTGTTTCTTTTAATAACTCTCCAACATACATTTTGTCAAAGCATCTTGTGACTTTCTCTCTCCGTTAGTAGGCAATTCGTCTACTCATGTAAAGAACTCATTTGATTTTGCTAAATTCATCTCGACACAATGTATTCCATCTGGAACAGTATTGGTATCTTTTGATGTGGTTTCACTCTTCACTACTATTCCTACAAAAAAAGCCATTGATGTTGCCAGACAGCGTGAGTGTTGATAGTACATTGGAAGATCGCACAGCATTATCGGTATCAGAGGTTAAACAACTCTTAGAATTTTGTTTGAATGCAACATACTTGTCCTACAACAATGAATTTTTTAGACAGACGTTTGGTACTGCTATGGGGTCACCAGTATCTGTAACTGTTGCTAACCTTGTAATGGAGGACATTGAGGACAAAGGCATTTCTACTTATCCCTCCCCACCACCATTTTGAAAGAGGTTTGTGGATGATATCATTACAGCCTTACCAAAAGTTTCAGTGCAACCATTTTTAAACCATCTAAATTCTATAGAAGAGACCATCAATTTCACCGTTGAGTTGGAATCCAATGGAGAACTCTCTTTTCTGGATACAACAGTAAAGCATAATTCCAATGGAACATTATTCACTACTGTTTTTCGTAAGAAGACGCACACAGATAAATACTTGTCTTTTGCATCCCACCATCCCATAGCTCATAAAATAGCTGTCATCAAGACTCTTTTTTGTCGAGCCAACTCCATCTGTGGCTCTGATCAGGACAGAAATGTAGAAAGGGCACATATCCGATCTGCTTTGAAGATGAACGGCTACCCTTCACGTGTCATCTCGAAAGCCATGCGAGCGAGACCAGCATCTAGTAGCAAGGTGATGTTGAAACCCAAGGCAACAGTAGTCTTACCTTACATAAAGAATGTGATGGACAAAATCTTTTGATGGTATTCTGCTTTGTCCAATATGACTGTGGCTCTCCCTTTGTCTATACAGGCAAAATTAGTATAGAGTTATCTTTTTTTAAGTCCTTTATTGCCCTGTATTCCTCTGTTGTAATATTGGAAGGAGGTGGCTTAGCTTTAGTTTTTAACATGTACCACCTTTAGGCTTTCACCTGTCATAGTAACTATTTATTTATTTTTGAATCATTACCACTGATGAAGGCTACAGTCCGTAGCTGAAACGTTTGGTGTTTTAACTTTTTGTGTTTTTTGGTCAGTGATTCTCTCTAAATATAATATATGTCTACAATACCTGATCACATAGGATTTTACAGATTTAAGTCATAGTTATGTTGTATGACTTCTATGTTTTTGAGAAGCACTCATCTATTGACTTATAATATAGTAGCCAGAAAAAATATCACTTGGGTCATCTTGCCTCTCTTCTATAATCTTACGTGATTAGCTGATGATAAGTTGATAGATCATAATTGGAGTTTTTCTCTTTGTCACAAAAATGAACAAGTTCATTCTAATTGTCATTACTTACCAAACCTTTTTTTAGTCACTCTGTGTACATAGCATAAGAGTTAACTAGCTACATTGTGTATACCAATGGTGCTGGCAGAGTGTAGTAAAACAAAACATTACAATCCTTTAATGGTCAAAACTTTTTTCATGAACTCTTGATGTTATAGTTATATTCATTTGTACTTAAGATTTCTCAAAAAAATATTTGGGTACATCTGCCTTTGATGCAAGGCTACATCCAAACTAACATGAAATTAGAATATTCTCTCTCCTTCACAGGCTTTTTTAAACAATACAGAAAAAAATTTTTGGTCACCGCCCTAAGTTCTGTATAGTTTAAAAAAGCTGGTGAAAGAGACTAATCAGTAAAAGAAGGCTGAGAAAGAATTGTGAAGTGATAAATTAGTAGAGTAAAAAAGTATTACTGGCATTAATTCCAAAGCATTTACTGCATATTTCAGAGCAGTATTGCAGCTAGATGTAATAAACAAGTACATCAATTTTAACCTATATTGGCCTCACTTTGTAATAAATTTAAGGTTTACTTCTACTCTACTGTTGTCGTCATTTCAATTACAGTTTGGACGTTAGATAGCTGTGTGAACATAAAACAAAAGATCTAGTATAATACGCATGTGTGTCAGTAACGACGACGACGACCGACGACCGACGACAATGTGTGTATTCACGAACAATTCACGATCTATGTACGGTTCGGTAAAGCGTCGTCCCGTTATGTTAAGTAAAGTGTCGTCATAGTCAGTAAAATGTGTTGGTTACTTTTAAAGAGCGTGTGCAATAGACAATGGAAGGGGGCGTAGGTTTCATAAAAGAAGGCCAAAGTACAGAGAAGATACAAGGCGATTAATCGTAACTGATGAAAACGGCGAGGTAAGGCGTATAGGTTTAAAGAGGAAGAGTAGAGAATGCAAAAAGACGAGCGATTAATTATAACTAAAAAGCGGGTGGAATCGACTAGAAAAGGCGGGGGTTAGTTTTCAAAAGAAAGAATAAAGTATAAATAGGAGACAAAGTTTCTCAAAGTAGGACAAAAATTCAGAAGCAGGAGAGATAGACAAAGTAAAAAGGGTTCCCATGGCACAAGAAGAAGAGCTGAAGATAGGAGGGAGAGGTAGAGTAGAAGAAAAGCTCAGATGGTTCAGAGGAGAGGGAAACTTATGTAACCTAACCAATAATAGAGAATGATAACTGAGCAAGATAACTTGTGCTACTGCATTCTTACTTTGCAATACATCAAGCACATCACTATGTGGCGGGGTACTTGCTATCTATAAATAATACGCTGGTGTGTCAGTAAACACGACGACGACTACGACGACCCTCGACTGCCGACGGTGTGTGTATTCATGAATAATTCATAAGCTTTGGACGGATTGATAAGGCATCGTCATCTCCCGGTAAGTAAAGTATCGTCTTATCTAATAATACGTTTGTGTGTCGTCAGTATCGAAGAGACTAGTCTTGCGCGGCCGACCCCTTTCCCTTTTATTATCCGCTATCGCGTGGAAGGGAAAGAGGGTCTGGTAGAAGCTTGTACACCGTTTTATGCTAAAGGAACGCAATTATAACGTAACTGGGCGTTACGGTCGTCAAATATTACACTCGCGCGAAAGTATTACTGGGATTCCTAGGTTTAAAGATGACTTTGAAGTAGTACTGCTTTTGCTGTGAAAACTCTTGTTACTATGCCACATTCTTCAACTTGTCATATATGGGAGGAAGTAGTGAGCACAGTGACTTGCCGTAGCCAGTAGGTAAAGAAATAAAGACATCTTGATTCTGTAAAAATGCAAGAATTGCTTCTTCCTGTTTGCTAAGAAGTATGTATTCATGTTCCAACGCAACAACACGCACAAAAGCTTTATAATCCATGTCTACCAAAAAAGGCATTCGAAGTGATAACGCAGTTTATTATACGCGTATTTAATTCTACGTCACGGAAAGCCGCACCTCTGGATAAGCAATACATGGAAAGTATGGTCCCCCAAGAATCTAGTGGAATGGCACGAAAAGATGTACAAGCTTCTACCAGACTCTTTTTCCCTCCCCCCGCGGATGATAAAAGGGAAAGGGGTCGGCCGCGCGAGACTAATCGACGACAACGACCGACGGTGTGTGTAGTCATGAATAATTCATGAGCTTTGGACGCTGTTTAAATATGAATGCTCCAAGATTTTGAGAAGTTCTATTTATTGCACAACCCCTAGCAGAATAAGTTTTTGTTGGGTAAAGGTCATTTTACTGGATGTTCAATTGGCGTAAAAAACCTCTAACACAGCGACAATGGAAACATTAGAGATTGCAGGCCTTAGTTAGACAGTTCATCATGGACCTTGGACCTTGTATGGATAGCAAGAGATATGACTATAGCCCAGTCAGTGCTATCAATTATGTTTTAACCTGGCTCATGGAGAATATGAAGAATATGATAAAATAGAAAAGACATTTTTGAGTGATTTAAAAAAAAGCTTTTATTACTTTCGTTACTTGATCATTAATATGAAATTTCATTGGGGTCTCAAGAGCGAGAAAACAAGCATTTTGGAAGATAGCTGTTCCCTGATCGTGAAAATCTTAAGAATTTTGTTTTTACCTTATATCTCCGAAATATAGGAAATCAACCCTGGATTTAATCTATCTATTTTCTAATCTTGTTTTCGTGTTTAGACTACGAGAGGATGCCACTCACTTCACTAGCTAACCAGTACACTACACACATCATAAATGAAAAAAGACCATAGACAGGGTTGTCAAAAATACAAGACTATATCGCTGGTGTAGGAACAGAGGAAGCCACAAAGCCCAGTGCCGCCCCATGTCTCAAAACAAGGGGTTTGTCTACAGGTTTGTGTACACTGGGTGACTTTTGTGAAGCTAGCAAAAAATTTCAGCTTGGTACATGGGCAGCCTCTTCTTTCCCATGAATGCCTTATATTATTACACTCACCTATAAGGTCCTGAAAAACCATAACTGAGCTGCATTGAAGTTGCCAACCATTATTATTGGTAATGATGTTTAGTGAGGGTAGGAGAAAAGGGGCATTCCCCCTTTTTTTCACATTTCAAGGTATAGTATTAATGTAGCCAGTGGTTTAAAAAATTATTTACTGTTTATTTCAACTTGAATAGGGTTATAATATACATTTTTAGAAAACTCCACAAAATTAGGACTAAGGTGCAGCTAACCCACATGTATGTTTAATTGTGGTGGCCTGGCCCATCCACTTTTCATCTCCTTATAATGGGAGAGCTTATTTTATTAGTCACATCTGTAGCTAGTATATAACTCATGCTGCTATAATGTTGACTACTACATTATAGCTTCGTTACCTGTCAACAGTATTTCAGAAAACATGATGTTTAAGAATTTTTTTTCTCTTTTGCATAGCTATAGCTAGCTATCCCACCCCTTTTTCAATTTGCTCCTACCCATCTGAAATTTCAACTTCAGTCAAGTGGTGCTAGACACTAAATTAAAACTTTCAATAAACCAGAGAAGAAAAACTACCATGCTCTTTCACAGACTTGTAAAAACAATACAGAATTACAATATTTGGTCCCTGGGTTGATTCCAGTGGTGACCAATTATTTTAAATTCTGTATTGCTAAAAACAAACAAAACAAAAAAACCTGTAAAAGAAAGAGAGTACTTATATTGGGCAAGGAAGCGAGACTCTCACTAACGGGTCTCAATTTGAGATTTTGGTATATATAATTATATATGGCAAAGTTCAAAGAGGTCAATGCCTGGTGGCTACACCAAAACTTAAACATTAGCGCGGTGCGAGAAATTCGGGTAAAAATACTTTGAAGTAATGTTAGGAAACGAAAATAACAGCAAAGTGCTACGGTCCAAAGTTATCCGAGCTCATTTATTCTTTTACCCACGGTGGTAAGCTAACTTCGTCAGATTTATTCTTACTTATCCAAAGTCCAACAGTCAAGTAACTAAGAAAATACAACGTAATGCTATATTTGTTAGAGCAGCTCTGGTGCAATAGGGCATTTTGAACGAAGCATACTTTGTAAAGGTGACTAGCTTTAACGAAAACCGTTAGTTTAGCGATCCTTACCCGTATCATCCTTGGAAAAAAAAATTTTGATGGCTTACCCCTTTAAAATCATTGTCCGGTAGTTAAGTCACGAAGAGAATACAACGAAGGTTTTGTGCTGGTATATATCCAGTGAACAAGTATGTATAAAAGTGTGTTGGGTGTTGCTAAAGAATAGCAAGAAACTGAACCAAATTTTTTTAAGTAACAAAAAGTGTTAGCAGCTAGCTTGTACATATTCAAATTTCAGTTCGACCAGCTCGCTCCCCATTTGTGCTGAAGCACATCTCTTGTTATTATTATCATTTTGCAGCCTGTTTTGCAAAAAATAAATAAATAATAATACAAGCGTGGAAATGTGAAGAAGGACACACTCTAATCAATAGAGCTCACAGAATAAAATAAATTGAAGATAATTAATGGAGATAACAGAAAGCTTCTAAGGGAAATAAAGAACGGATACTCAGTTGCTAAATACTTCAAAATTTTATTACAAATTTTGGGCACACTCCTTATATATAATATTTTTCAAAATATTTTTGTTGACAGAATAATATATTCTTTTATTTTTATTTTTTTTGTATCAGAATATCTTGTTTCTGAAACAGGCTAAGGTGAGCTGTAGAAATACAGTTCAAGATATTGTGACCTTCACAGTCAGAGAGCTGCTATAAATTTCAGTTACCTATTTTTCCCACAAAAACTGTGAAAATGAAACGCTCCTGCAGTACCCAAGCGTGTTCTATTGCGCTACGTACTGGGGCAATACATTACAAAAAAAAACGTTTTTTAAAGTTTCATCGGTAGTCACAGCTGGCGTCGAAAGCTTCTCGTGTTCAATAGAGTAATGTTATAAGCAAGGGATATGTTTCAGTTTATTGTTCTGTTAATTAAATATTCAGGTATCATGTTACATGATTCAGTCCTTTTAGCTGATATATTCTCTGAGTATACAAAAAGTCAATACTGCTATAGTTATCAGTGATGCATTTTGGTCAAAGAGCTTATAATTATTTAGTCTGTGGTATTGATTTAACAGTCAATGTTTAGCGGAAAGTACTAGTCACTATAATTTTCTATTTTAAAGTGGTTAATTGAAACTGTATGTTATACTTACACTTTTTGCTAAAAAATATTCTAGACAGCCTGGTCATATTTTATACATAATTCTCAATTTAAACTTTTTAATATTAACGGTATAGACCCCTTGCAATAGGCGTGGTGGTCAAATTGACACGCGCTTTGGTTCCGCCGTATTTGTGCACGGGTACGTGGCGTGGCTACAAGTTCTAGTTCTAGTTCTAATGTAAGCAATAACACGACAATCATTGGAACAGTTTATAGACTCACAGTTTTGGAGTATGCTGTGCCAAGGAGCATAAGGAGCAACAGTGATCTCACCGATGTCGCCATTTTGATTCTTGTTGAGGTTCTAGAAGTAATGGTCTTTATATATTGCACCTGGTCTATTTTTCAGCAAAGCTAGTTGACTAGGACCTATGCTATTATGTTTGTCTCTAGCTACCCCGCAATGTGAGCCCCTCCCCTTTATCTAATTAAGGCACACCATTAAGCAAGCATTCATGAGCCTGTTATTTGCACTTCACCTGTTAGGTATGCCATGTCTACAATTAAGTAATTAACTGTCTCTATTTATTACACTTAACACCACCCAGTCTACAACAAATAGCTAAGACAACCACAGCAAATATTGCACATACAAGCTTGTGTCAGGATGACTATAAAATATGAGGGAGGTTAGAGTAATTAGTGCCGACACACGAGTTTTATTGGTGAAGCTGTTTGAATGAGTTTTATTGGTGAAGCTGTTTGAATGAGTTTTATTGGTGAAGCTGTTTGAATCCGGTGACTGCATACTCACTGTTAACAATCTCATTGCTCTGTGACTTCTTGATAGCACGATGGTTGTGCACTAGCTGTTCAGTCCAGCCATTTGTTTCCATTCCGATACCTCGGGATTGGCGGGAGGCTTTGGCCTCTCTAAACTCAGACTGCCATTGTCCATCTTCTTGAATCCTTCCCCAATGGAGCTTGTAGATGCTTTGTACATGTTAGGTGTGTGTTGGTTCAAGGAATAGATTCTGAGTGGCGACTGATGCTTCTTTTTGGTTTTAAATAGAACGGCGAATGTTAGAGCAAATATGGAGCATGCTACTAGCATGAGAAGAATTCCCAAGATGACAGCCACGATTACGATTGTAGAAGTCAGGTCACAAAAAAACGTACCTACGTGCCACACCCACTAAAGTTATGAGGGTGTGGCTAATTTCCCTCATAACTTTAGTGGGTGTGGCACGTAGGTACGTTTTTTTGTGACCGCGTAAACTGGTACAACTACTTAATTTAAATAAAATCTTTAGGGGCAATGCCAGTTGTTCTGCATACAACGCATTGTGATTTTGTGGTTTGGACAAATCAGAATATTCTTATTGAGAGACTTTATCCGGATATGGATTTTTGGCTGGAACATATAACACATGTGAAGCATTTTTTTGATATAGGTATCTTACCAGATCTTGTTGGAAAATTTTTAATATCTTATACTCTCCTTGTTTGTTCGACTTCAATTCCTAAGAGATGCAGTTTTCCTGTGGTAAAAGCTAGCATTTCAAGTTTGGAAATGTAGGTATCCAATGTATCACGAATATCAAACCCCCGGTCACCTATTGTCAAGTCCTCAGGAACCAGATTTGTCAAGAAACAACTGTTTTCAGTGATGTATTTATCACTCATTCTACCACCCCAACCACTTGAAATACAACTGACACTGCCCTGTGGAGTAATTCCTATTAAATACTTCACAGTGTTGTGGTGTTTATATTGGGGAATACATCTGCGCATGTGCCACAATATTGGTCAGTTGGTCTATAAAAATCGCAAAGCAATCGATCATGACAACACAGTTTGGATAATGCTTTCTAAACAACATTGGCATTTTTTAGTGCATCTCGATCTGGCCATTTTACTAAAGACTTAGAATACAGAACTCCAATAACTTATTCAAGCACTCGACACAAGCTTAATTAATTGATGCGAAATCTGTATCCAAGTTCTTGCCCACTCAGACTCAAACACATTCTCATTAGGGTGAGTAAGAGCTGCTGAAATTGGGTTAGAGTAGAACATTCTTTAAGGTATGGCTTAACAAAATCCAGTAATGTAGAAAAGAAAAAAGTTTCATTGAACCAAGTCCAGTATAGTACAATACTTTTTCATCATCTTCACCGAAAGATTCTTCTATTAGTCAAAGAGGGCCATATTCTGTGTTCAAATGATTTATAATGTTAACTTGCTTACCATTCTCCTCCTTAAGTTGACTTACTTCCTCTTTTAGTACCTTCACTTTCTCCTCCAAATCATTCAAATCTTGCGTTGACATTTCCGTCCGTGTTTCAACTCCCATTACTTCCCCTGCTGGTAGATCATGATCTGCTTCAGCTAATATACTGGTGCTTGCAAATGTACATCTACTTCTTTCTTAGTCTCAGAGTGCTTTCTTTTTCTCTTCAATCTCGCTTTAGCTCTGTTGTATCTCAGAGTTGAACTCGAGCTCTTCATTTCTTCAGTTGTACTGTAACCTAAATGTAAGGTTGAGCCCTGATCAAATTGCTGAGCGGGAGAACCAGATACAAAGTGTCTCGAACAGATCCCAACATTGTGATATCTTTCTTGAGTAAGGTCTTGTCTATTGATCTTGGCTGACCATCTTTGCCGCCTCTCAATACTGAGCTGTAGAGCTTGAGGTCCTTGATGATTGATAACAGCAGGTAATCTGAAGAATCGAATATTCTCTCCCTTATCACTGCAATTATGGCAATTCACTACGGCACAAATAACCATCTTTTTGGCTTGTGAGTGTGACACACAACTACTACACACGCGCCTAATTGATTGTGTGCTGAAGTGCACCAATATGGCGGCACGTGGGAAGACTTGGTTTCGACCACGGCTACTGCAAGAGGTCTATAGCTGTACTAGTAATAGCTATACTACTAATGAAAAGGACAAAGCACACTACAATTTCCTACTTAGTTTTCTTGAAAGTCTATTATAGTGTTAGCGCAAGTCAAATTATTAACCTTTCTTTTTTAGGAAGTTCAAACTAATCCTTAACCCTAGGTATATTGTATTATATAGAACCTCTAGTTTTTGTTTTTTGTTTTTAATACCCACTTTGTTTAGCTTATGTCACAGTGTATTCCCACCGTTAAAAACTGGAATGTCGTTCGGCTGTGGCATTAGCCCCAGTGATCCAAGGAAATTTCATTGTCACCTCTTTTGAATCAGGTTTTTTTTGACACATCTGGATTTTTGTGGGTGTGGTTAGGTCCCATTTCTATTCGATTTAGTGGCCCTAAGCTATCTTGACTAATTTATGGTTTGTCACATTATACGCTCTATGCAAAAGTATTGTTCTAAGTTGAAAGTCCCTTTGTCCAATAATCAAGTCAAGAAGTTTATTCTTGTTTTGATATGTTCAGTGAACCACTATGTGTGTTGTTGTGGCTTGAATGTGTGCTGGGAATGCCTTGTCTTAGAAAATGACTACTGGGGCTAAATCCAGCAAACAGTTCCCAGGCTTCTAGTTACACTAACCCAAATGACTATATCAATGTCCCCTGACACCACAGCACATTCAAGTTACAATAATGATAGGCAATACACACACACACACACACACACACACACACACTGAGTGATACAGAAATAAAGAAACTCACAAAACCATCAATAGAAGTAAGGTGGGCACACACAAGAGAAAAGGGAACAAGCAGAAAAAACACATGAGGAGTCAATCCTAATGAGCATGCTCAGTTCCATGAATGAGGTGTAAATGCATGAGTAGCATGTGGTTTTGTATTGTTAGGAGGTGGGGCTGGCAGCATTATTTCCAAGTCTCAAGCAGGTCTGGACATGTGTGCTACAGCTACTGCTTACCTGAAAAATAGCACATTTTGACTAACAAATGAATATTATAATAGTGCATTTACCCACAACTTTATCGGCTACTACAGCAAGGGCTAGGAAGCTCAAAGCTGTGGGTATTTCCTCAGAAAGATTTTTTTCTTGTTTTTTTGTTTTTTTGTTTTTTTGTTTTTCCAATTCTAACTGTTGCGATGATTTGTATCTGCAGCATGCACCTTTACCTTAAGTAATGTAAAGACTTGGACTATTGTTAGAGTAGCTGGATTGCTTTTTGTCATGAACTGCTTGTCATTTAGATAGTCAAAATGGCTTATATATACTAAGGAAGCTACCAAAACTCTGAAGATTGTGTCAAGAAAGTTATTCTTTTATTTTTTAGCTTAAACACATGGTCAATGACTACATAGCTGCTTGTAGCAACTTATAGAAATAAATGTAAAACTAAGTGAATAGAAGCTAGAACATTAACTTCAAGTAACTAGCTAAGTAAATGTAGCCTGTTTCTTTTTTTTTTGCATACAGATTATGTAAAGGCAAAAATTAACCTCCATCAATTAATCCTATCTTGTAGGTAGAATTACTTGTGCATAATGGCTGGCTCGTAGTACCACACCACTCGCCAGGGTTACACCATGACTGGAAGTTGGTGCGGATTTACACAAACAGCGAAGGCAGCCCTGGGGTGAGGGAGGGAGAGGGAGGGGGTTTACCGTACACATCTTACCACCTAGGGTGCAGTGCAACCGATTTGTGCCAGGCTCAAGGTTGCAGGGAAACATAAAAACTAGTTTTTTTTTGTTGGATGGTTCCTGATTCTTCACCTAGGAGACCTATTCAATCGAATTGAGCGGTCTGACTGATTTATTTGAACTTAACCACGTTGAAATTTTGTAATAAATTTTCCTTGTTTAATTGTTCTAGTGTGCCTAAATAGAGCGGGGTCGCAAGAACCCCAAAGTGGATTTCCTCAGGTCGCTTTTCCAAGACGTACCTGGCCGCTAGAACCCGGAAGCGTATTTCCGGAGTATCAGATAGTTTATCCGGCCACCCATACTTTATTAACATGTGTAGGAACGGATAGCAGTTTAACTTGGACTAAAGATGGAAGAATACTACCATCTCAATTGAGGGAATCCTCTTCAAATGAAATTGAAGCTGAGCTTCAAATTTCTAGTGTAATGACAGAGCATGAAGGAGAATATGAGTGTGTTGAACCTGGAATGAGCATTAAATCGGAACTTTACATAGCCAGTAAGTTTCAATACACTCTCATTGTGCCCTTATGCTCATTTATATTATTTTTTAATTATCAAAGGTTGTAATCAATTGTTAGTCCAAACTGTACAAGTTGTTTCACTGAACCCAAAAAGGTCTGTTTTGAAGTTATAACTTGCCTCAGTAGATAGTAGGTCTCTAACCTGATTCCTTGATTATAGGTTAAGACTTTGGTATAGTAATTACTCTACCTTATCATATAATAATACACAATGTATTTGCACAGCTATTGATAACACGCCAGACTTAATAATACCAAAATTGAAGACTGCAAGAGTTGGTGAGATGGTAACCTTTACTTGCCAGTATGATTATGATGTGAAATGGTTCTTTATGGATATAACGGACTTACCCAAATTTCCTCCCATAGCCACTGGCAATGTGCTAAGTTTTAAAGCTCAAGAAAGTCATAATGGGTTCTTGTTTTGCCATGGAATTACCCAAGATGGGACAAGAAAACTTGCAAGATCCTTTTTGGAAGTAGTCAGTAAGTAACTCCCTTATTATATTCTTTTTAAGTGTGTGCCATAATCTGAAATTCATAGTTGTTTTGATCATTGTTTGATGTGTGAGATAGCAAAAAAAGGTTAGGTTTAATGAAAAACAAAAATAATAAAATGGAGACCCCCAAATGTTATTTACTTTGTTGTTGTTGTTATTTCCCTTTATTGTACGGTTCATTTTCTGTAATTAAATATTTATCTGCAAGCAGTGTGTGAGAAGAAGGTGCACATTTAAATTTATTTTTCTCTTGGTCTATTTCTCTACTATCTGTCCTGTCCATTATATATCTGTCTGTTGGCTGGTCTGTCTGCATGTTGACTGTCTATCCAGCAAACTTTACACTTTCTTATTCACTCATGGACTACATTTATGAGATATCTCCTCTCATTCATTTGAATAGTTTAAGATTAGAAACTAACAATGCAGACTACCATGAATGCATTCTTCATGAGTTTTCTTAAAAGCAGGGTGTTAGTTTGTGTGTGTGTAAAGTTGCTAATGGTTTGTTTATTTGCTGTTGTTGTTATTTTTTGACTACATAAGTAAGATATGGAATTACTATAAATACTTTAAAAAATTGAAGTTTTGTACAGCTTTAGTTGTATGAAGTCCTTTGTAATTTTAGATGCAGTGCATAATTTCTGATAGTTACTGAATGACTTAAACAATGTTCACTCAAATTAATTTCATTAAAACAATAAGCAGAAGATAAGTTCCAAGGAAAAACAGTTGCAATACATTAATAGTTCAATCTCAAGTGTTGTACATTATTTTCATTTCATATAACATACTTAATTTATTATTTAGGTGATCCTCATATTCCAGGTACATAAATTGTCATGTGAAATAATTGTAGTCATACTTTAAATGTGTGCATTGGTCAATTTTGTGTTATATTGTGCTTTTTTTCTAGCTACAAATAGTAGAGCTATTTTAATTGCTTTATAGTTTCAATTTATGCCATAACATGTTTGAAGCACATATCAATTGCTCATGATGATGTTGTTTCTTTATTGTAGTAACAATTATCATGTGAGTAATCCAAGAATAATGACAAGCTTATCAAAAGTTACTTTTTTCATATAAACATAAACAGCATAAATTATTAATTGTCCTCTATTCTTATTGTAGGAGAAATTGTATCATATTACAAAGGCGAAGAGGAACTTAGGCAAGAAAGCGAAGCTAAAACTGAGGATATAATAGGAAAAGGTAAGAATAATAAAAGAAATTCCGATTAGAGAATCTATGAAATATTGATTACAGCAAAAAAAAAACAACATAAAGTGAATTTCTTAATGCTAGGAAAATTTTTGTTTTTACATTGATTGGATGTGATTAAATTTAGCAGACAATTACTTATTTTAAGTACAATGTATCTCCATACTTTACAGCACGTGAGTTGGGATTTCAGACAAGCGATCAAGATAATATAGGTAAATACAATTTTTAACATATGAAGTAATTAATTCGGTATTAATAGAGTAGTTATCTTTTTAGTATTGATCATGCAAAGACAGCATATCAGATATATTTATATATTTTAGTGTGTTGAGCACACTAGATTTGGTGTGCTGTACACTCCAAAAATAGTGTGTGTATTGCGACTTCATCAGCACACCGTATTTGGTGTGCAATGCACACTTCCTTTTAAAGTGTAGAAATAAAAACTGCATACAATATACAGTGGACAGTCACGTCCTGCCAGAGAAACATCCTTGCTAAGAGCTGTGGTGTTGTAAGGCCCACAGATGTTCTGGACTTAGTAATAGTTATATCTGAGATCCCACTGCTTAGTCAAATAGTGACAGGGGACAGCCAAGGCCCAACAACCACAAATTAGTTAGATTTAGTTTAATCAAGAAAACAAGGAATAAATGAGTTACAATAAAAGTATGAATAAGTAGGTAACTAAGGCAAAATGAAAAGTGCGTGTGTTATAAGCAAACACTGATTTTGGATACGAAGTTTGGGGATTAAAGTTCGAGGGGATGAAGATCGCCGATACTCATTAAGGTATCATGTGTAAGATTCCAGGCATTCCTAGCAAGCCTGAACAAACAAAACAAGATGAATGGGGCAAAAAAATCATTGGTTTTGCATTCAACTTTGGGAAAATGTGGCAAAAGTATCATCAAAGCATCCTTTGGTGTATACGGTCACATTTTGTAATAAATATTATGTGTTTTATATTTTTCAATTTACATAGAATGCCCTAGAGTGACTTTAAAGAATGGTACAGCATCATCAATAGGACGTACACCAGGTAGTCAAATGTTTTTTCAATGTAGTAGAGGTTTAACTTTGGTAGGAAGGACTACTAGTACTTGTATGGCGAATGGGAAATGGTCTCATGTTCCATACTGCAAAGGTAGAGATCTAAATAATATAAAAATAACATATATTTGTGATTTATACGTGTTTTTGTAATTAATTAAACTTAGCAACTACAAAAATTACTTGGACAACCTTATGAGTTCAATATCCAATAGAATGCCAGTTATCCAAACTTTAATTATCCGAACACGTCAATTAACTGAACACCATAAATCTAATAATAGCGTATGCAGACAAAAAGAATTGCTCAACCATGCCCCTTCATTATTGTTTTTGTAACTTGTCAAGCGAGTGAGGCATTCTCAGGTTAATACAATTGAAGATTTGGGATATTTGTTTGTTTATATACATGTGTGGACATACACATGTCATTTTGTACTTTGACCCTCACATTTTTGTGTTTGCTATGTTGTCTACCGCTTCCCATACCTACATCAAGCAGAATCTTTCACTTTAGCGATCCCGTATCATACAAGGTAATTTAATTGTTTACCTCTTATTATTCGGCTGTCTCTAAATGACACAAGACACACTTATGTCTTAAAAACATTTTGTTACACTCAACACTTGCAGTAATTCTTTAAAACTTTTTTTTTTCAAGTTGCAAAATGTTACAGCGAAAGGTTATTATGGTATTGAGACCCTTTACCATCAGAAGTAATTTTAAAAACTCAGCCTTTTATAGTAGCTGTGAGTGCTTGCTGTCAGACCAAACTTGTCCATTTTCTTATAGCCTACTCAACCTGGTTAGAGCATCTGCTAAAATATCAGCTAGGAGTGTGGGTTGCCCCTACAACAGACTTGTCCTCTAGTACTAACTACAGCAGTGAAGATATCTAGGATAGAATAAACTGCTTATTCCACTTGTCAGAGTGGTATGGCTAGAAATTTCACTCTCAGGCTTTATTTTCACTCGCCTCTGACTTGTGAATATTAATTAGCCTGCTCATGAAATATTTCGCTATATCTCAGACTGACTCATGTAATAAGTACTATATAAAGATATTGCCATAAGTATTAAGGGTTTCTTGAATATAATTACGTAACCTTCATTCTGTTATTGTGTTTTCAGGTGGTGAAATCAAGTCCAAATTGTCCAGTGTCTTAATATTTGCTATTGGAATGACTTTGTATTACTGTACGAAACAATACAGATTGTTTTAATGACATTTTTAAAATCAATATAATTATAATAATATACAAAAAATTGTTTAGCATTTTTCTTCTCATTATTTTTACAATTATATACTAAAATTTGATTTTTGCTACATTTATCTACTCTCTGCTCAAATTGTTTTTGTCTCAAACATGTGGATGCATGTTCCTGTGGTGATGCCCTCTATATACACCACTCATGCCCCATTACTCCCTCATCATTAGTTTCACCTGGTTTTAATTATTTCATTTCAGTGAGATTAATGTTGAAGTCCATTTAAAAGCAATTTTACTTAATATAATCACTCAATAACACACTCCTTGTAAACTTTCATGACAGTAGCCTTCAGAATGGTATGATTAGATATTGAATATGCAACCAATTATGCTTCATGGACATAATTGTCTTTTGACAAGTAACAGATGAAAAGTTTGAGCATTGATTTTATTTGAGATAGTAAAGTCACAGAGGCTAACTGTATATAGCTTTCTTGCATACCATTTCTTCTTTGAGCTGATGTATGTAGAAGCCTTATACCTTCTTCCACCTTCATGTTGAACCTAGCTAACTGATCTTAGATTAATTCACAGGCCAAACACCATTGGCCACAGATACTGATAATTTTTGACTTGGTACCTTCTCAAGTTAGCTTATAAAATGTATTAGCGTTGCATTTCCTGATTGTAGGTGGGGCAGGTAGCTGCACAGTTAATGACATGCATTGTATAACTCATACCAGAATGTTATTAGGTACAATTTGACATCTATGTTTTAGCATTATTATTTGTCACCTGTATCCCAAACAACATGATGTAGAAAAAAAATTTTTCTCTTTTGGATGAAAAGGTACATATGCATGTAACTAAGCTAGAGTAAAGAAATGAAAAGTGGAACTGGGCTGAGGCCATACCTTAAACATTATTATGTCTTAGATGCTCCTTTTCTCTAACCCATTATTCTAGAGATTAATTCTGTTTAAATTGAAGCAAAAGATTGTGTTCCCAGTCAGTTGCTTCAAAACGTAGGGGAAGGGGGGGGGGGGGGGGGGGGGGGGGGGGACTATATGAAAACATTAACTAATTTGAGCAATACATGCTGAATGTAAATAGGAAATGGGCATGAAATTGTTTTAATGTTCCTGTGTTTTTTCCCCACAATCCTTGATAAGCACTTTTTAGAGTGTTGTATTATTTTGTATTCCTTAATTTACAGTTGAGTTTTCTCAACTTTCAACCACTGTAAATCAGAGAGGTATAAGCTTGAAAACATAGAGCAACTAGCTAGGATAAAACAGATTTTGGTAGAAGCAAACCACCTTAGCAAAATCAGTAGCAATCCTTCTCAGGAAGCTAGCTCATTTTGAGCTTAGCATGATATTAGCAAAACTCTATAGTTTCAAGCATAGTCTTGCTGACTTTCAAATACATTATATAGCAGAGAGTCGACCAATCTGAAAATGGAAAGCCAGCCAGCGGGCATACCTAAACGCTTGAACTTTTTCAATCTCGAAAGCGGACAAGCAGAGCCACTTGGGGCAATATTTCTGTTTCCATATGAAATAATACAGCTAATGCAGCTGTATAGCAGTATAAATAAAAAGTTAGTAATGCCTGATTCCAAATATTTTCATAAAAGAGGTGGTAATAATTCAAAATAACTTTGTAAGCTACATCAAATTTGATTTTTTTTTAATTTACAGAGTATTTATTGCAGGAGCATGGGTACAATAATGGGGAGATGTTTCATGAGCAAGGGTAAGTATTTTCACGAGCTAAAGCTGGTGAAGGAAGGTAGAGCTTTAGAATGAAATTTTATTCCCAATATTGCACGAAAAATTCTAATTGGAAGCGAGCAAAGTGAACAAGACACTTTCATGGTATCGCAATTGAAAATCTGGGATAGCTAACACAATTGAAAATCGGGGTTATATATTTGTTGATGTGTGGACCAAAGCACTACACCAAGGTCCGTTGTTTGCTTGGTGGTCGACCCCTTTCCCATACTCAACTACTAAACAAACCAAAGACAGCTGTTACCCTTGTACATCATCGCTAATCCCTGCCCCACAACAGGAAGTAATGCAGCTCTCTGAGGTGAAGGGTTCTTAGATAGTAATATTTTTCTGGGTTACATTTGCACATAAAACTATCAGAAAATAACAAAAAAAAGGAGGGACATTTTTTCACAGTGTGCTTGCCTTTTTAATATACTGATTTACTGTATTAGCTTCCGTACATAGTTCTATTTTAACATTACAAGTATATAGCCATTTTTTACCTCTATTTTCAAGAGTAATGATAGCTTCTGCAGTACAACTTTAGCTGTTCTTAAGTGAAGTACCAGTAGCTCTTGAAGACATGCTTTGTTTTATATTTATGATCTATAAATAGAATACATACACAACTGTAGACCATTAATTTTTGCTAATAAATACCAAATTGCTTTCTTACCACAATCAATAACCGTTAGAAAGAAGCTATTCTGACTGTCCAAATGACCAGTAGCTCCCAATTAAAATGCACCCCATAAGAAACGACCTGAGTTTACTTTAGTTTTAGGCATTATTGCAAAGTTTTGAGCCGAACTCTAAAATAAGACTGGTTTACTGCTGAGTATCACAAGAAACTGGGGACAAGCAAAAAATCCATGTTTTAAGAGAAATAAGGAACTGTGCATGCGTTTAAAGGGCACACTATTAACAATAAATTGTTCTAGTAACACTGCAAGGAGCATTCCCATGAGAGGGAGGAATTTATGCCCCAGCCATGTTTCCTCTACACTGCACAAAGGGTTACAATATAACACTCTGAGAGGTGTTTGGTAAACATCTTTAATAGAGTTGTGTATAACACCTTCTGCTAGCTTATTATAACACTAAGCAACATATGGCACTAATAGCAAATATTGGCCACACCTCATTCACATTGTGGGGTCATCGTCAGGGTCTTACGCCTTTGTCGATCCTCACACAGAGAGCCTAGGCTGTTATCACTCCGGGTCATACCGGAATAGATTAATAAGGTACGCTGCCACCAGGGTAAGTGTGGTGAGTGCTGCGCGTAAGTAACTAGTTATGGTTTAATAAAATTAACTAGAATACACGACAACACAAAAGGACAGAAAATGATAGTTACATCAAGTCCGACTTACAAACGTACTGAACAAGTGTACACACCCAAAATATGTGAAAAACTCAAATCAGCACATCACAAATCAAATCCAATAAACGCACAACACAGAATTAGAAATAAATAAATGAATACACACACAGCTGTTCTCTTCTTTCTCTTTCTCTTCTCTTCTTTCTTATCCTCTCATCTGTTCTCCTCTCTGCTCTCTCTGCTGCCATTTCCCCCACACATAACCTCAAAATTATAGGTAAATAAATGATTTACAATGAAAATATAAAAAATAGTTTGAATAAAGTAAATTTAAAGGTGTCCTTTCAACATGAGTGGAAGGAATATCATGATGTACTCCATTTATGATCCATCATGTTCAAGATAGATACACCTGCATTGACACATAAAAGTATAACATAAATCAATAAGCAATATAAAAACACATTCACAAATGCAACAAAACACTCACAAACAAGCATCTAAACACTCAATTCTAATGATTTTCACAAATGCAACTAAATGTGCTATCTAAAATACACACATATAAAAACAACTAAACACTATTCTAAACACACAAAAATATTATATAGAAATAGAAAAACTAATCAAAACAAAAGTATTTCTCTACAAATACATGTTTTACCATTATCTCTCTATAGCTGGACAGCATGACAAAACAAACTGAAGTGTTTAAAATTATCATTATTGATAATGAAAAAAGTTATGTGAATAAAATTATGCTCATATATGACTGGTCAAAACATTAAACTTCATAGCAACAACATAACATCAACTGGGCTTGTGGAATATTTAATTTGGGGAAAACATTTGGGGAAAGAGGAAAAAAAGAGCGAACTGAGAGTAAAGTAAACTATGGCTCAACTAACAACTGTAATAATTTTGTGTTAACTTGTATATTCTTACTTTATTAATCTCCAAGAGCATCTCTAGTTTTTCACAAAAACACTTTTTTGTAGCCTAAAATTATATATGAAAAAATAAATACAAAGAGTACAGTAGATAATTTTTTACATAAGTCTCAGATATAGTCGAAAAAAGTGCCGAAATACTTGCTAAATTCATATCCTAAAGAAGAAATTACATATTCCATTCTTAAACTAAACTTAAACGGCTAACTCTATTCAAATGCATCACTTACATTAGCCAAACACTCTGTGTTTCCAATAATCAACACACATTTTAACTTACTGGTCCTCCAAAAGATCCAGGACGCCACCAGCACTTGAAAAACACCATAGAACTCTACCGCAATGGAGGCTGGAACTATTCTAATAAACGCTCTCTGGGAGATAAAGCGGGTACTTGTGGGGATAAAGCGGGTACTTGTGGGGAAAAAGCGGGTGCTTGTGCGTGCGTATCGCAATAATTACCATACCAAGCATTCGGTAAGCCCTTGTACACAAACTCTCAGAAAAAATTTAGCCAACGTTTTTACGGCAGGACAGTCTTGCACAGGGATTTAAACAATGCATTAAATTAGACACTCCAGCAGAGCAATGGCTAGATTTCTTCTATTACATGCACTCCTTAGACAGTATGAAAAAATTTTTAGCTCATTGTAAAATTTTGTTTGATTTAATAAAGTGCAACCAGTTGATGATAATGACTTGAATGTTATCAGGTAAATAAATGTTAAAGAAACAAAAAATGTGGTCATTTACATCAATTTGCACAATTGCACTTATTTCAATGTTACTGGAACGCTACATTGTGTATACTTAGAAGTAACATTTGCCTCATTGTTACTGTCACACTTCAAACTTTACTCTCTTGATTTACACTTCAAAAGTGTTAATAACGCTTCATTTTTAGCAGTGCATACGTACAATCCATACATATCTTACTTATACCCAATTATTGTCCATCCCTAACAGTATCTCTATCACTTTGCTCGCTCAATAATAAATGCATGCACAATACAATCTGTGGTTATAGCTATCATTAGGAAATTAAAAAAAATTTAAAGTCTGGTCACTCTTTCCACTTTTATAGCTTTGACTAAATAACCAAACTACACACACTGTGCTAAATATCAAAGTTCATAAAAAATACAGTATTAAATAGAACTTTCACATCTCCCCACCAAAAGCTTACCTTTTTCTTGGGAGCCTTGTTGATCTTGGGCATCCTCCCTGGCACTGGCAGACATGCATTGGCAAGCTTGATTAAGTACTTCCGTACATGAGTGGCCACCTACTTGCACACAAATGCAAAAAAAAATGAAAATTCTCTTGCAACTCAGTGGCGGATCTAGAGGGGTTTCCAAGGTTTCCATTGAAACCCCCTTTTAGTAACTTAGCTAAAGTAACTCACTTCAGGTCAGCAGTGGCGGATCTAGAATTTGAGAAGGGGGGTTTCAAGTCTTCTACTGCGCTGCTATAGTCAACTAGCTAGCCATGCCCACTTTTGTGTTTAATTTAAATTGAGAATTCAATGAAATTGAGTTGTTAGGGATGATGATTAATTTAGCTACTATCTACTTGGACTAACTGGGACTAGTCTACTAGCATGAATGGAAGCTTCATCCTCCTAATTGGGTGCAGCTGATAAAATTGTTGCACCAATGCCTTCATTTGTGATGGTGAATTAAGTTTATCACAAATATCTCGATTCATTTTGATTAGGGATAAACCACTCAAACGAATAGCAGATGTTGTTGATCGGTGAGGAGTTTTGATTAGTTTCAGTTGACTGAAGCTTCTTTCACATTCACAGGTCGTAATTGGAAGAGTCAGTGCAAGGTGAAGGAGAACATGGATATTGGGAAAAGCTACTGGGTCACAGGCTTTGAACACGTCAATTAACTTCCCTGGAACTTCACAGCCAGGCTCATTCCACTTAGCTACCCACATCCGATACTCTGTAGGCAACATTACAGCATGTGGTAAGTCATTCATGTAAAATTCAGCAGCTTCAGACAGCTCCTCAGGCATGCTAGCTTCAGGCATTAGTTCTGATGTGCTCGCAGTACACTGACTTGGCAAGAGCTGTAGGAGACCAACAGTGTTGATTGGAGTACTCAGTCTAGTAAACCTTTCCTCTAACTCCTCAATTAGATGAGACACAAATTCATTGTACAGAGTAATCCTAAAGTATTCCTCCGCTGAAGACGCTGGAACATTGTCACGATGTGTTTGCCGTGCACTTACCCTAGGCTGCTTCAATTCAAAGTCCTCTCCATGAAGACTCTTGGCAAGTTTGGTGGTCTCCTTAAAGATGGCACTGTATCTAGATGTGGCATCACTTCTCATGCTTTTCAAAGATGAAAGAACACGATTGACTTCCTTGTAAGCATATATAACATCTATTGCCTGCATTTGCAATTTCATAGTGAGACTACGAAGACATGAGAGACATTCTAAGAGGATTTTGAAGCTAGCCAAAAAAGTAGAGCACTCCAACTGATGGATAAACCCGTTGGCCTTCATTACTGTTTCTCCAACCCAATTCCAGTCAGTTCCTAAATCATCAAAACTATCAGGAGAAACCATTGCCTCCAATGTCATGTGAACAGCTGGAAGAAGTTCAAGGAACACTATATAGGAATCAATATGCTGAATCCACCGTGTTTTGCAGGAATCCTTCAGCTTCTTGGCATGTGCTTTTGGGCATACTATGTCAATAGCTCTATCCAAGAGACGTTGCCGTTTAGCTGAAAAGTGAAAAAATCGTGCCATTTCTCCAATGTAGGATTCAGTGTTTCTAAAAGCAGCAATTTTGCAAGATGAAACAACAGCAAGGTTTAACCTATGTGAAGCACAATGATGGTATACAGCTAAGGGAGCAGCCTGACGTAAAATGGCGCTACAACCTGACCTAGCACCAGCCATGTTGGAGGCACCATCAAAACATTGGCCTCTCATGTGTGATAGTGACAAACCCCACACAGTGAGTGAGTGGATTATGGCCTCAGCTAATGCTTTACCTGTGATTCGCTCAACTTCCACAAAGTCGACAAATACTTCCTTAACCATGCGATCATAAACATACCGAAATGAGATTGACAGTTGCTCCTTATTAGCAACATCTGCTAGCTCATCGGCTAGCACTGAATAATATTTTGCCTTCTCGATCTCAAGCAATATTTTAGATTGGATGTGTTTGCCTACTACAGAAATTAACTCATTCTGGATGGTTTTTGAAGTGTACCTGGCATTTTTGGGAGCATTTTGTAAGTGCTTTAACAATGTTTCATCAGTTTCTGCTCGAAACCTTACCAACTCAACAAAATTACCACGATTATCATGGTCACCTTGCTCTTCCCATTCAATCCGATCATCCCGATGCCCACGAAAAGCAAGACCCTGCTTTCCCAACAGCAAAACAATCTTAAAAAGAGACTCAATCACACATTGGTTGGCTTCAACCTGTTTTTGAGCTTGGCTATCAAGCCTGACATTAACTGCATGCGATGGTTGCTGATATGCAGTCAAGAATTCACTCATCTTAGCACAAGCTGTCAAGTGATAATCAAGCTTACCATGACTTTTCATTTTCTGTGTCTTATTTGTCCAAGATTTGAAGGGTTTGGTAACAAACTGACCAAGTGTATGACCACCAACCACTTTTGGAGCAAAAATTGCACATGCCCTACAAAAGACACCATCACAAAAGGTACTATAATGTATCCAGGGAAACTGTGCCAGCCATGATGGTTGAAACTGACGAAATGCACCTGAACCATATGGACGAGTTCGGGGATAAACAGATACATCAGAGTTTGGATCTTTGCTTAGGATACAGTATTTCTCTTCCCTGCTGAGGTCACGCAAGCTACCGCTCCTTAGATGTAATATTTTTCCAATATCACACTCAGTAGCAGATTCACTGATTTCAGCAGGCATAACCATAGATTCAACTCCTATACACACATCATGTAGTTGGTAGAAAATGTATTGGTTGTGATAAAGAGAGTAGCTACTGTACATTTATCAGTGTAGTTAGCTAGCTAGCTATGAATAATATATTATACATAATAGGTGTTAATAACAGCTCATGGCTTAGTCCAGTCACCTGGTAAATCACTCTCATCAGTATCATTATGAGTGCAGATCTGGGAGTCAGAGGCTGAGTTCAAGATTTCCTCTACTTGTACATCACCATCATCATCACAATCACTGGAAGCAGGCCCAGTCTCTGAACAGTCAGCTAGATTCAAAATTAGTTCACCAGCAGGGAGACTGAAGCTTACCTTGCGCTATTTTCTTGGAAAAGAAGGATGACAAGGAGCACTGCTTTCTTTTCATGATAGCTAGCTTATATCTACACTAAGTGCCAATTAATAGCAGAGCTAAAAAGTGCCATGTGGCAATTATATTGACCCCGCCCACAAATGATTGATATGCGATTGCATGCAGTAGTCGGAGTTAGTCTCGCGGGGCCAGACCCTTTACCCAACCGCTACGTTCTCCCAGCGTAGCGGTTGGGTCGGAGCATGCGAGCTGCGATCTCGAGACTTCTGACCAGTGGCGGATCTAGAGGGGTTTCCAAGGTTTCAATTGAAACCCCCTTTTAGTAACTTAGCTAAAGTAACTCACTTCAGGTCAGAAGTCTCGAGATCGCAGCTCGCATGCTCCGACCCAACCGCTACGCTGGGAGAACGTAGCGGTTGGGTAAAGGGTCTGGCCCCGCGAGACTAACTCCGACTACTGCATGCAATCGCATATCAATCATTTGTGGGCGGGGTCAATATAATTGCCACATGGCACTTTTTAGCTCTGCTATTAATTGGCACTTAGTGTAGATATAAGCTAGCTATCATGAAAAGAAAGCAGTGCTCCTTGTCATCCTTCTTTTCCAAGAAAATAGCGCAAGGTAAGCTTCAGTCTCCCTGCTGGTGAACTAATTTTGAATCTAGCTGACTGTTCAGAGACTGGGCCTGCTTCCAGTGATTGTGATGATGATGGTGATGTACAAGTAGAGGAAATCTTGAACTCAGCCTCTGACTCCCAGATCTGCACTCATAATGATACTGATGAGAGTGATTTACCAGGTGACTGGACTAAGCCATGAGCTGTTATTAACACCTATTATGTATAATATATTATTCATAGCTAGCTAGCTAACTACACTGATAAATGTACAGTAGCTACTCTCTTTATCACAACCAATACATTTTCTACCAACTACATGATGTGTGTATAGGAGTTGAATCTATGGTTATGCCTGCTGAAATCAGTGAATCTGCTACTGAGTGTGATATTGGAAAAATATTACATCTAAGGAGCGGTAGCTTGCGTGACCTCAGCAGGGAAGAGAAATACTGTATCCTAAGCAAAGATCCAAACTCTGATGTATCTGTTTATCCCCGAACTCGTCCATATGGTTCAGGTGCATTTCGTCAGTTTCAACCATCATGGCTGGCACAGTTTCCCTGGATACATTATAGTACCTTTTGTGATGGTGTCTTTTGTAGGGCATGTGCAATTTTTGCTCCAAAAGTGGTTGGTGGTCATACACTTGGTCAGTTTGTTACCAAACCCTTCAAATCTTGGACAAATAAGACACAGAAAATGAAAAGTCATGGTAAGCTTGATTATCACTTGACAGCTTGTGCTAAGATGAGTGAATTCTTGACTGCATATCAGCAACCATCGCATGCAGTTAATGTCAGGCTTGATAGCCAAGCTCAAAAACAGGTTGAAGCCAACCAATGTGTGATTGAGTCTCTTTTTAAGATTGTTTTGCTGTTGGGAAAGCAGGGTCTTGCTTTTCGTGGGCATCGGGATGATCGGATTGAATGGGAAGAGCAAGGTGACCATGATAATCGTGGTAATTTTGTTGAGTTGGTAAGGTTTCGAGCAGAAACTGATGAAACATTGTTAAAGCACTTACAAAATGCTCCCAAAAATGCCAGGTACACTTCAAAAACCATCCAGAATGAGTTAATTTCTGTAGTAGGCAAACACATCCAATCTAAAATATTGCTTGAGATCGAGAAGGCAAAATATTATTCAGTGCTAGCCGATGAGCTAGCAGATGTTGCTAATAAGGAGCAACTGTCAATCTCATTTCGGTATGTTTATGATCGCATGGTTAAGGAAGTATTTGTCGACTTTGTGGAAGTTGAGCGAATCACAGGTAAAGCATTAGCTGAGGCCATAATCCACTCACTCACTGTGTGGGTTTTGTCACTATCACACATGAGAGGCCAATGTTTTGATGGTGCCTCCAACATGGCTGGTGCTAGGTCAGGTTGTAGCGCCATTTTACGTCAGGCTGCTCCCTTAGCTGTATACCATCATTGTGCTTCACATAGGTTAAACCTTGCTGTTGTTTCATCTTGCAAAATTGCTGCTTTTAGAAACACTGAATCCTACATTGGAGAAATGGCACGATTTTTTCACTTTTCAGCTAAACGGCAACGTCTCTTGGATAGAGCTATTGACATAGTATGCCCAAAAGCACATGCCAAGAAGCTGAAGGATTCCTGCAAAACACGGTGGATTCAGCATATTGATTCCTATATAGTGTTCCTTGAACTTCTTCCAGCTGTTCACATGACATTGGAGGCAATGGTTTCTCCTGATAGTTTTGATGATTTAGGAACTGACTGGAATTGGGTTGGAGAAACAGTAATGAAGGCCAACGGGTTTATCCATCAGTTGGAGTGCTCTACTTTTTTGGCTAGCTTCAAAATCCTCTTAGAATGTCTCTCATGTCTTCGTAGTCTCACTATGAAATTGCAAATGCAGGCAATAGATGTTATATATGCTTACAAGGAAGTCAATCGTGTTCTTTCATCTTTGAAAAGCATGAGAAGTGATGCCACATCTAGATACAGTGCCATCTTTAAGGAGACCACCAAACTTGCCAAGAGTCTTCATGGAGAGGACTTTGAATTGAAGCAGCCTAGGGTAAGTGCACGGCAAACACATCGTGACAATGTTCCAGCGTCTTCAGCGGAGGAATACTTTAGGATTACTCTGTACAATGAATTTGTGTCTCATCTAATTGAGGAGTTAGAGGAAAGGTTTACTAGACTGAGTACTCCAATCAACACTGTTGGTCTCCTACAGATCTTGCCAAGTCAGTGTACTGCGAGCACATCAGAACTAATGCCTGAAGCTAGCATGCCTGAGGAGCTGTCTGAAGCTGCTGAATTTTACATGAATGACTTACCACATGCTGTAATGTTGCCTACAGAGTATCGGATGTGGGTAGCTAAGTGGAATGAGCCTGGCTGTGAAGTTCCAGGGAAGTTAATTGACGTGTTCAAAGCCTGTGACCCAGTAGCTTTTCCCAATATCCATGTTCTCCTTCACCTTGCACTGACTCTTCCAATTACGACCTGTGAATGTGAAAGAAGCTTCAGTCAACTGAAACTAATCAAAACTCCTCACCGATCAACAACATCTGCTATTCGTTTGAGTGGTTTATCCCTAATCAAAATGAATCGAGATATTTGTGATAAACTTAATTCACCATCACAAATGAAGGCATTGGTGCAACAATTTTATCAGCTGCACCCAAGGAGGATGAAGCTTCCATTCATGCTAGTAGACTAGTCCCAGTTAGTCCAAGTAGATAGTAGCTAAATTAATCATCATCCCTAACAACTCAATTTCATTGAATTCTCAATTTAAATTAAACACAAAAGTGGGCATGGCTAGCTAGTTGACTATAGCAGCGCAGTAGAAGACTTGAAACCCCCCTTCTCAAATTCTAGATCCGCCACTGCAACTGCTAGTGGTTATGCACACCTGGCAGGCACAGTGAGCTATGCAAGCAGAGTTCCTGGAACTGGGCTAGGAACTTGTAGGAGAACAGGTCTTTCCTCATGACAAGTGTTGTGGGCACACGAAGTCCCACCTGGAGTCCACCATTGTTGTTGCATGAAAAAATGCCTTGAATTTGCACCCCAGCAATTGCCAGGTGCCCATAATCACAGCTGGGTGGACTGGGGCTGGTGGGCTGGTGGAGGATGCATGGATATTTGCTTGAGTTTGACTTGAACTCAGGGACCTCAGGCCCAGAGCCAAGGACACAACCACTACACTACACAGCCACCACACTTGCACACACACACATACACAATACACACACTACCTCACTAATGATAATTGCTTCTAAGATGGACTACACATATATGAATATAAAACTTACTGAATCCCATCTAGTCTATCTCCCCTTCCAATTTAGACCTGCTGTCTAGTCTGGGTTCCTAGAGCCTTGTCTATCTTCTGAAACCTTGTCTTTCCACTGGCTCTGGAGGGTACAAAAGCTCAAAAGCTCCTCAAATCTTGCCTGAAATGCAAAAATGATAAACAGGTAATCACAAACAAGGGTAGTAATAATACTACATGTATAATATCGAAATCTGTTAATATAACTTACTGCCTGTGCACGCTTTTATGGTAATTGTTTGTTTGTACAGAGACTTCAAGTGACTGGTGACTGAAACTGTCTGTCTTGCTGTTGACTAATTTGGAAGGTTACTGGGCTACTTGTTGGACTATTGCAAACTCTACCCCTTCTCCCCTCACCACACACCGAGCTGGGTCAATAGCTGATTGATCTTAGCATTAGTCTGACAGAGTTGATGGAGAGCCTATCACTGGCATAGGAACAGGGGAGGCCACAGGGCCAGTGTCCTCGAGGTTCGTTGGACCTCTCCAGACTTGTAACGACTCCGCTTATTCACTATGGCCGACGAAGACGCTCCGGGCGGCGACCGCTCGCCTTCGCCGTTCACATTAAACTTCCGCCCTTCTGTCCCACCGACCCGGTTATTTGGTTCGGGCAGATAGAGGCCATGTTCACAACCGGGAGAATCACGGGCTCAGAAGACAAAATTTGACTTTGTAGTGGCATCTTTGACACCCGAAAAGTTGCAGCCGAAATTCGGGATTTGATTCTCCGCCCACCGGAAAGTGATCGGTATGTAACGCTGAAGGATACGGACAGCCGCCTCAGAGCAGCGACGCCTCAGAGCAGCGACGCTTTTGGCAGCTCTTACAAGCAGAGGGACTCGGCGATAGGAAGCCGACTCAGCTTTTGCAACGCATGCTCCAACTACTGGGAGACAAGGCTCCTGTGGAGGAAAGTTTTCTCAGGGATGCAACCCTTGCCGAATAATGTCCGCATGGTTTTGACCCCTTCAACAGACACCACTCCCCTGAGCAACCTGGCAGAGCTAGCTGACAGAGTAATGGATGTTGCTGGCTCAATTTCTGCTAGTGTAAGCTATCCTTCCACGGCCTCAGCACCTGCCCCGCCTCTCAGCGAGCAAACGCAAGCTCCCGTGGCAGTAAGTGCTCTCAAGCCTTTATCAGCTGACTTCAAGCGTATTCTTGATGAACTAGCCAAGCTTCAAGCCACAGTTAGCACGCTCACCAAGACAAACAACCCAACTAGTTCACGTCCTCGACACTGTTCTGAATTGCAGTCCCCAAACTATGAAACTCTCCAAATTTGTCCAAAAACTGGTGATATATCGCACTACTGAGCAAAATATAAGTAGTCAATCCATATGCAGATCCCTTCATTCCAAAATTTGGTCTTTTAAGAACTTAATAAGTTCATAATAGACCTTAACTCCATCGATCTGAAAAATGCCAGCTGACAGCAATTTGACACTCAAGTGAAAAAAATGCATGTTAATTCACATCTTATAAATTAAGTACATGATGTGGTGGGAAATTTTTAAAACTACACATGTGATGAGTAGAGATGTCTTCATGTCTGTGCCAAGTTTAGAGCCAGTAGACCCTGTACTTTGGAAGAAAATAAAAGTTTCTGAAATGGACAAGAAAAACAAAATTCTACTCTTTAAGCCTGTTGCACTGTATCCTAGACGCAACAACTAAATATTCTTAGGGGCTCATAGCGTACATTAGTGGAATATCAGGCTAAAAAGCACTCACAGGAGAAGGGACAAGTTCGTTGTTTACAAGCTCATTGAAGACTTTACACGCGATCGATTGCACCGAACCGCGTGACAAAATTCGGGCGCGTTTATGTAGAGCGGGAAAGCTGTGGTTTTTTTCTATTCCCATGGACTTTTGTATTGAGTTTTGGAATAGCATTTCTTTTGGAGTTTACTGAGGGAATTTTTTAACCGCTTCGGCGCGAGCTTTCCAATGGTGCAAACCCAGGAAGCGTAGTTGCTTCCGTTCTAAAGTTATTCAGGTTTTCTTGCAGCCAACTCAACTTGGACATACTATAGACACGCTATAGACACGCACCGGCTCACCGCTAACGCCGAAAGCTTCTCGTGTTCAATGGAGTAGTGTTATAAGCAAGAATCGGAGATATGATTCAATTTATTGTTATGTTAATAATTAGCAATTCAGGTATCATGTTACATGATTCAGTCTTTTTAGCTGATATGATAATAACAGTATTCTCTGAGTATACAAAAAGTCAATACTGCTATAGCTATCAGTGATGCATTTTAGTCAAAGAGTTATATGTAATCTGTGATATTACAAGCTAACAGATTTAACAGTCAATGTTTAGCTGAAAGTACCAGTCACGAGAATCTACTATTTTATATTAACCAAAACTGTATGTTAAACTTTAACATTTTTTTTGCTAATCACTCTAAAAATACTAGATTCTAGACAGTCTGGTTACGTTTTATACACATTCTTAATTTAAACATTATAATATTAACGGAATAGCTATACTAGTAATAAGAAGGACAAAGCACACTGACATTTCCTACTCTGTTTTCTTGAAAGTGAATTGTAGTGTTAGCACAAGTCAAATCATGTCCTTTTCTTTTTTTCTGGCTGTTCAAACTGTACTCCCTTTACCCTGAATGGAAGAACTTCCAGTTGTTGTTTTTTATATCCGCGTGTAGTGTTTAGCAAAGGCACCAACTCACTTATGTCACAATGTAATCCAACCTGTAAAAATGGGAATGACATTCCGTCACTCCATTTCATTGTTGGGTTTTATCTGATGCTTCTGGATTTTTGTGTGTGCCTTAGGTCTCACAAAATTGCAGAGTTCTGTTTCTATTCTATTATTGATAATTAATGATTTAAGTAGTTCAGTGCACAGCCAAATGACAAGAATTATAGTCACCATAAATGTGACCGTTTACAGGAAAACCGGGCACAACGCGGCGTGCGTAAATATCGAGAAAAGATCGATCGATTTCTTAAAAATGTATTGTTTCAAGCCGCGGAAGGGAACGGTTAGGTCTATTATAGTGGGAACGACTTAAGCTACGACGATAAAACTTGAAGAGCTCAATATCTGGATGCCGACAACTCTGTAAGTGCAAACAAATTTTTTTTGAAGGGTGCCGCGTTGTGCCCGGTTTTCCTGTAGACGGTCACAAATATGCCAATATTGTAAGACATGACTTATTAAAGCACCAAAGCTTCGAGCCCTCAGTGCTACTGTACTCTAGCTAGCTACTAAAATCAATACTCAGACAAATCATAAACTCAGATGTAAATCTAGTGTTCATAAGAGAAGCTAATCGTGCAAGAAACACTTACCAATAGTCTAAACACAACTTAATAAACTTCTGAACAAGTTGTGTTACCCACAAATGCTAACAGAATTGCATTTTTTTTAAATCAGCTCAAAAAAAAAAAACTAACCAAAAAAAACAGTGCACTAAAAGGTCTCAAATTGTCGTTCTGAGAGAGTTCATGCAAAAATTGTCAATAGTGTCCATATGCAGAGTATGACAGACAAACAGACCGACCAAACGACTGCTATAACCCTTAACATAGCTATGAGGTGTGGTCAAGTGTAGTTAGCTGCTCCACTGGGTGTTAGTAAGAAATATTGTCTCTAACTCTACTTGGTGCAAGTTGCAGTGCTTGTACAAAATAGTCTGACTGTGAACTGTTAAATTAAGATAAACTTTTATTCACACGATGGCCATTCAGACATTTAAAAATGCAATTTGTAATTGAATTGTGGCTTATACCAATGTAATATAGAGCAACAATGCAATATCATAATGACTCAAAATCATAATTATAATAAATAATTTGTGCAAGTACCATGCCATTGTTGTGAGTTTTATTATGCCTTTAAAAAAAATTTGTGGTACTTACCTCAGTCGATAGAAATGAAATTTTGAACCAGTTTTCTGTACTGCAGGGAAGACAATGAATATCAGTGGAAGCCCGATCATTCAAGAACTTTAACACTTACAAAATCTCTGACTTTGAATGGAGGAACTTTCTTATTACAGTAGAATGTCAGTTATCCGGACTTCGGTTATCCGGAAATATCGGTCAACCGGACATAGAGAATGGCTACAGGCAAGAGGAAAAGAGCGGTGCTAAGCATTAAGGACAAGCTGGAAGTATGCTGCTTATCAAAAAAAAGTTAGTTGGAGACTGCTTTTAACCATAGAAGCAGCTGTATTAGTAAAACATGTACATTGGCTTACCCCCAACACTGACTTAGGTCAACCTCTAACAAAGTTCAGTTATCCGGAATATTCACTTATCTGGACACCCTCCGGTCTCATTGTGTCCGGATAACTGACATTCTACTGTATTTTTGCTTTAAAATATTTCATTTTGATACGTTCTGCATTTCGTTGGTAATGTCTGTCAGCTTCTTCACAACTTTCAGGTGTTTAGTTCACATACCAGGGCTGAATTGTGTTTGTGAGTTTGATTGATGTCGGTATATTCACCATCTGAAGAAATTACTTTTATATCTTATTCAAGATGAGGGGATATTTGGCCATTACTATCTGAAGAAACTATTTTTATTGGTGCAATGACCTGGCGGCTCAATATCTGATTTAGAATCACACTCTCTAAGTATGAGTTCCGTTGAAAGCTACAATCAACATCTAGAGAAGGAAAGTGAGCATCAGAATGATGGTCAACATCACCTTCACATGAATGATCAAGATCGACATTGTTTAAATGGTCAGGATCAGAATATTCTCCAATGTCTTGGTTGTTATTTTCCAAGATGTCTTCTAAGTCTTCCATGACTCTTGTTTGTACAGGCACCTAGAAATATGTTCTGGCAAGGAGGCTGACCAAAAACAAGCTCATAGGGAGAAACTTTCATGGTTCTATGAACAGTTAAGTTCAACTGATCTATTGTAAAACACCCTATTAAACCAAAATCAATTGTACAAATAAATTGTAATGGTAGCCATTCTGACCATGGAGAATATTTATCACTTTTGTTTTCTTGAAAATGAGCACTATTTAATTTTTCTACAACACCGTTTCTTTGCTCTATTAAACCCTGACACTTTGGATTTCTGGGTCTTCCATTCTTCACAATAGTTACTTGACCGGGCCACTTCTTTGTTAGATTTCTTATGATATCATTGATAAATTCGCATCCATTGTCAGAATGTAAAATTCGTGGTGTCCCAAAAAGGAGAAGACATTCTGTAAACCCAGTGTAACTTCTGCAGCAGATTTATCCAGACACTTAAACTGTAACCTCAAGTGACCGCACAGTGCCCTAGTTTTCAAGGTTATAGGTAAAGTATAAAAACTATTTGACAGTTCTCTGATTCAAAACCTAGAAGGGGAGTATGAAATATTCACTCAATTGAGCGATCTAAATAATCCCAATAATGTTTACAATAGTAAAACTGCCTGTTTAGAGAATGGAAAATGGAGAACAGCACTTTTCTCATTCACTCTAATACATTTTACGCCATTTTTGTTGACGTCAAGATTTTGCGGGAGTTCGTCATTAAACGTAGCTAGTTAACGAGCTAAGGTCGAACGGTTATTTCCCTGAGGGGTAAGACGGGACTTTCCCTAACTGCAAGCGACTGTATGGATTCTCATCGTTCTACTAGCAGCAAGCGAAGTCGAAATCAGTCAGAATTGTTGGCTGGTATTACTAACTTGGAGCCAAGCCTATCTAAGATGTCCTCTTTTTCAAGAGCTGAAGAAAAGCTGAAGGATTTTAATACTCTCAAGGCTCCCAGCATTCGGTATTCTGACAACATCAGGGCGATGCAGTTGGATTACGGGTTGTGCAGCTCCAGACGGCAGCTAAAACGCTGACCGTGATAGGCAGTAGCGCCGTAAAACTTGATTCCACGGGCCCGAGGTACAACCGTAGCTAAATCAGCCATACCCGTGCAACAAAATTAGCGGTAAACTGGCGCCCTCGTACCTTTATGACAAAAATACGCATGCGCTGTTTTGTGACGTCGCGTTTACGTGTACTAAAGGCCCACAACCGCTCTACACGTCATCATTTGATGACCCTTACCGCGCGTAAAAATATTTGGTGAAAATCAGCCACAACTCACTTAATTTTCAAGGTATAGCTACCAAAGTTATACATAATAATTTTAAGGCAATTTTACATCATGTGTCAAATTTTTAGAGATATAACTCAATAAATTAAAAAATCCTGGCTTAAACACTTTTTTCTTAAAATTTAAAATATTTCGAGATTCAAATTTCGTGTGCCCACAAAATTAGGCTCATATGAAACTTCAGGTATTAAAGTATCAGTATACCAAGTTATAGAGATAAGGACAAATAATTTCTCTTTTTTCAGCTTAAACAGTTCCAAATTCACTGTCTTGAAACTCCCAGTTCCATCACCTATAACCACAAAAATAACCACAAACCCACAATTTTTTTGTCTGTATGTTAATATGACATTAATGTATAATAATACAAATTTTTAGCTTTCCATTACACATAGTTGAGAAATTATAGCAGAATTAGCAACCTTAACCAAAAAGCTAAAAAATCCACTCTTTAAGCTGGAAGCACTGTAAGTGAGCAAGACACTGTATAGGGTAACACAATTGAAAATCAGGGCTATTTGTTTGTTGGCGAGGGAGTGGAGCGAGCGAGACAGTATTAGGGGTGGATAATGCAAAAGCGGGTGTATATAATGTGTGTATGGATGGTACGTATGCCCCTTGAACGCGCTCGCGGGGAACTTATTTTTTCTTAAAAACACGGCTTTTTAGGCTTGACCCCAGTTTATTCTAAAACTACAGCATTAAGCAAGCCTTACTTTATACTTAAGCTCCAAAGTGTGAGAAAATTCCGGCGAAAACGCTTGCTTTTCAAGAAACAAAAAGTCGACCGGTTACTATGGCATTGAAGACCCTTTTCCAGACCTAATTTCAAAACTTCGCCGTTTTATAGGGGGATGCGGAGTGCCGATAGTTGGTTGTCAAGAGCCATTGGTAGTCAGAATGCCGTAGTATTAATGCTAAGGAAGCTACTATACTACTCGAGTGAAGCTGAGGTAAGTATACATAATTCCATATTTGTTAGCTAAATATGTAAAATAACTATGGCCTTTCTTTTTTGTAGCTAAGAGCTTGTTGTCAACAGTGATTAATTCAAACAGTCAGAATGGCTCAAATTTGGTACTACAAAAAGTACCACTGCTCAAGAAAATGAGGTAAGAAAGTAATTTTGTATTTGTGTGCTAAAATTGATTGTCTTTTGTTTTTGTAGCTGAGAGCTTGTTGTCAAGAATTCAAGGTAATTTAGATAGTCAAAGTAATTTAAATTTGATACTACAGAAGTTATCAATACTCAGGAAATTGAGGGAAGTAGTAATTCCATATTTTGTTGGCTAAAATTACAAATAATAACACTGGTTTATTTTTTTTATCATAGCTGAGAGCTTGTTCAAGAGTTACTGGTAATTGAGGTTATCAGAATGGCAGAAGTTTGATACTACAAACGTTACCATTAATCAGGTAAGAGAGTGATTTTGTATTTGTTTGCTGAAATAAAAGGTCACACCTGCTATTATAGTTGTTGTATGAACAAAGCTAAACATAGTAACAATACTTAGTTTTATCTTACCTAACTATCAGGCTCGCTCGCCATTTGTGCTCAAGCACATCAGTAATATAATATATATGTATGTATGGATAGTACGTATGCCCCTTAAACGCGCGCTAAATCTAAACTACAGCATTAAGCAAGCCTTACTTTACACTTAAGCGCAGAAGTGTGAGAAAATTCCTGCGAAAACGCTTGCTTTTGAAGAAACGAAATGTTAATTCGACCGGTTACTATGGAATTGAAGACCCTTTTCCAGACTTAATTTTAAAACTTCGCCGTTTTATGGGGGGATACGGAGTGCCGATTGTTGGTTGTCAAGAGTCATTGGTAGTCAGAATGCCGTAGTATTAATGCTAAGAAAGTTACTACTTCTCGAGGGAAGCTGAGGTAAGTAGCAATTCCATATTTGTTAGCTAAATATGCAATATTAACTCTGGTCTTTCTTTTTTGTAGCTAAGAGCTTGTCAACAGTGACTGGTAAACTCAAATAGTCAGATTGGCTCAAATTTGGTACTACAAAAGGTAGCACTGCTCAAGAAAATGAGGTAAGAAAGTAATTTTGTATTTGTGTGCTAAAATTGATTGTCTTTTGTATTAGTAGCTGAGAGCTAGTTGTCAAGAATTCACGGTAATTCAGATACTCAAAGTAACTTAAATTTGATACTACAGAAGTTATCAATACTCAGGAAATTGAGGGAAGTAGTAATTCCATATTTGTTGGCTAAAATTACAAATAATAACACTGGTTTATTTTTTATCATAGCTGAGAGCTTGTTCAAGAGTTACTGGTAATTGAGATTATCAGAATGGCAGATGTTTGATACTACAAAAGTTAACAAATCAGGTAGGAGAGTGATTTTGTATTTGTTTGCTGAAATAAAAGGTCATAACTGCTATTATAGTGTTTGCATGAACTAAGCTAAAACATAGTAACAATACTTAATTTTATGTTACCTAACTCTCAGGCTCGCTCGCCATTTGTGCTCAAGCACACCACTAGTATGTATTATGTGTGTATGGATGGTACGTATGCCCCTTAAACGCACGAAAACAGTTGCGGAAGCGGTTACTATGGCATTGAACCCCCTTTACCGCATACATAATTTTAAAACTCGACTTTATTTTAGTAGCTTGAGTGTTAGTTGTTAAAATCAATCATTTAGCAATAGTATAGTTTAAGGATCGCTCGCCATTTGTGCTCAAGCACACCACTTGTAGGGGTGGACAATGCAAAATCGGGTATATGTTACACGTATGTTTGTATAGATGGTACGTATGCCCCTTAAACGCGCACACGGGGAACTTTTTTCTCCTTAAGCTAGCCTAACTTTAAACTTATGCTCAGAAGTGTGAGAAATTCCTGCGAAAACGCTTGTTTTCAAGACACAAAAAGTTGCTACGACCGGTTACTAAGACATTGAAGACCCTTTTCTAGACGTAATTTCAAAACTTCGCCGTTTATTGTACCTCGAGAACGAGAGAGAATAAAAAGTAGCTTGTCTTTCCACAGCACGCTCGAGGTCTTTTAAGTTGTTTTGATATTTGAAATTTGGCATAGACTTAGAGTAAGGGTCACTAAGACTAATTCTGCAAAAAACAAAAATAGGTGAAAGAAAGAATTTTTCCGATGACTTAGTTCTGGAGCCTATATTATCTCAATTTCAATTTTTGCCCGAAATTCCTGGTTTTCCTAGAGCCTGTCACATATATATATATTATATATAATAATTATATATATAATATATATATATGTATATAATATATATATATATACATGTATTATATGTATACCCTTTAAACGCCCGAGGGGTGCCTTTTTTATCCTAAAAACAGGGCTTTTTAGGCTTGACCCCATTTTCTTCTGACACTACAGCTTAATATAATATATAATAATATTATATATGTGTGTATGTATGTATATATGGATGGTTACATAATGTATACCCTTTAAACGTGGGCGGGGTGCCTTTTCCCCCCTAAAAACACGGCTTTTTATGCTTGACCCCACTTTCTTCTGATACTACAGCTTTAAGCAAGTCTTACTTGAAATTAAATTTGGGCTCCAAATTGTGAGATAATTCCTTCGAAGCGCTTGTTTTTCAAGTCCCAAAAAGTTACTGCAAACGGTTACTATGGCATACAAACCCTTTACCAAACGTAATTTGAAAAAAAAAACTTGTCGTTTTGGGGGGCTGCTAATCGCCGCTCGTTGGTTGTCAAGTGCCACTGGTAGCCAGAGCAGCTAAAAAATTAAAACCTAGGGAGCCACCATATTGGGTGGGGTTTAGTTTGTTTAAATTTACTTAATGGCATAAATAAATGATGTAAAATTGATGAAAGCATGAAAAATAGTAATAAATCATACCCATTAGCTAATTATACCTTGTCAAGGAATAATATTTTTAAGTTTGACAGAATCTTACAGAGAATTCTACATAAGGGAGGAAGAACCAGGTGACACCAGTGGTGAATAGTTTTATGTAACCTAACAAGGCAGGCTAACTGCTATTTGTGCTCAAGCACATCACTAGTTTACATATAATGTGCAGACGTACATTATGTCATTTTGTACTTTGATCCTCACGTTTTTGTGTTTGCTATGTCGTCTACCCCTTCCCATACCTACACTAAACAGAATCTTTCGGTTTGGCGATCCCGTATCATATAAGGTAATTTAATTGTTTATCTCTCTGTACTCTGTTGTTCCTAAATGCTACAAGACACACTATAGTCTTAATAACTTACTGTTAAACTGAACATTGTGCATGGTAATTCTTTAAACTTCTTGTTTTTTCAAGTCGCAAAATGTTACCGCGAAAGGTTACTATGGTATTGAGTCCCTTTACCAGACATAGTTTCAAAAACTCGGCCGTTTATAGTAGCTGTGAGTGCTTGTTGTCAGAAGCTATTGGTAACTCAGATAGTCGGAATGTGATATTAGAGATTACAGACAATGCCAGTTCTCGGGACATTGAGGTAAGAAAGAAGTTCTGTATTGTTTTGCTAGCTAAAATGTGACAGTCTATGGGAAAAGGGGACACTTCACGCAAAAATTGAAATTGAGATATAGGCTCCAGAAGTAAGTCATCGGAAAAATTCTTTCTTTCTCCTATTTTTGTTTTTTGCAGAATTAGTCTTAGTGACCATCACTCTAAGTCTACGCCAAATTTCAAATACCGAAACAGCTTAAAAGACCCCAAGCATGCAGTGGAAAGACAAGCTACTTTTTATTCTCTCTCGTTCTCGATACAATAAATGGGGAATGGGCGGAGTTTCAAACAAGCAGCTAAAAAATAACGGCATAGCTTTGAGAATAGTGCATGCAATCTACAGCTTACCTCTGGTTGAAAGTTTACCACTACATGGTGTAGAGTAGCCAAGGATTCCGACAAGACAGGCCGTGAGACGCTCTGAAAACTAAAAAGAACTCTTCGCAAACTTCGTTAGTCGCCGTTAAAAAGCGGAAGTATACGGAAACATTAATTATACCGGAAGTGGGAATTCAATTTATTTTTTTCTCGATTTCTAGTTCAATTGCTTTGCTGAATACAGCCCAGTTCAACTGCCAGTTTCTCTGCGCGTCGGAGGTTTTACCCTCCAGTATTTCAGCACTAAGTTGAGATAAATTGTAGCTTTTTATTAGCATAAATAACTCAATTTTTTTTAGGTTTGCGTGAAATGCCCCCTTTTGCCAGAGCCTGTCACAAATGTGGTCACTGCGGCTGCGTACTTATTGGCGAGCGAGCGAAGCGAGCGAGCAACTCTAAGATGTAATCTATGGAAATCCTGAATACGTGGTCCCGCGCATACGTCGTCGTCGTTTAAACGCGATACGTCGTCGTTTAAACGCGCATCCTGAATACGTGGTCGTTTAAACGCGCGCGTTTTTTGACAGTTTGTGATATCTTCAAATATTTTGCAATAAAGTTGGGACAAGAAAGCCATTTTGATAGCTATTAGAACTGAAAGTAAATAAATGGAATTGATGGAATACATGTATATGGATATATACATAACAGCATGGAAAACTGGTATTTGGGGTTAATAGCACAAGTGGGAGGGTACGATCCAGTATCAAATGAATAGCTACTAATACTTATTTACACCATGGTTTGTTCAAACCATCCAATCAATTTGTATATTCATGTGATCAGCTACAATTAATATCTACCTCCTATTGTCTTGGTAATTAAAACCCATCTCCTCTTCCATCTTAATTATGTATGAAAGTTGTGACCCTCTTAAGATAGCACAAGCCCAATCGCACCCCCTCTTATATTAATTACTAAATGAACCCCTATATATGTATATATATAGGGGTTTAAGGGGTTCTATTCCAGAACTTCGCTCGCTCGCCCAACCAATGCTACACGAGCATTTTCTAGTACTTTTAAAAAGGACTGATTAATTCTTTTGAAGTGTTTCGTTCGTGTACAGGCTCGCTCGCCATTTGTGCTCAAGCACATCACTAGTAGACAGACAATAAAATTGAGGGACCTACCTCCAACAGAACCTCGAGGGCCGGGGCTGTACTGTCCAGAGGTAGTAAGAGCGATACTAGCGGCCCCAGGGGTTCGACGGGCGGTAGTTCCCGAGATTATGTTGTATATCTGTTTTAGAACGTAGCAACTATACCAAATATTTTTCTTTTTGTTTTATGTTGACACTCTACGATAAAGACGGTAGGGACATTAGGGAGAGGTGTTTAGTAATTGCAGCAATTCTAAGGAGCCGCCATAGCTCATAGAATATTTTTATGTGTTGTGCTAGACTCCAGTGAACGAGTGATAGGGATGGAATTGGAGTCAGGAGAACCAATATCACTACCTTTTCAGTCAACTTGGTCACAAAGAACATTCCAGCCCACCCATCTACATTACAAATTTTTCACATTTCAGCTCAATATGTAAGATAAAATTTACAAAACGACTTTTTTCTTCAATATCTTCTTTTTCCACTTTCTTCAACTCAGTCATCTCTCATCTCTTGTCATCTTTGCACAATCTTCTATAGATTGTGCTGCACATTCTGTGAATTGACATCAAGCCCCAGTCAGTGCTCCAGCTTTTCTCTTTACAGTCAATCTCCAGTCTAGTTTTGTTTTTGAATCAAGCCTTTACATCATGATGAAATTTTGGAAGATGTATATAGGCCATGCAAAAAGTTTGTATTTATCTGACATTGATGAACAGCTTGTGGTGGATACAGAAAGATTTTTGATTATATAAACAAAATACAACGAAAATACCATGAATGGAGTGCTGTTACCATTGCAAACATTCTTCTACTAGAAGTGGTGTCTTTAGTTTTCATAACTGTAGTGATATAAACATCTACAAGAACAGTACTAAAACTTTAAATAGAAATAAGAACATAACCGTTGTTTATATATTGTTCATTATGTTACTTGTTTCTTTCTCACTTTCTCATTTTGGTGGTGACTGTTATTAGTTAAGAAAACATTGTTAGTGTGCAAGGTATGCGACAAATCTATCTTATCTTTCCCATCTGACAGGGAAACCGCGCAAACGAGGCATTCTTGCACCATAACAATTATTTTATCAATGCTTACACTACTCATAGCCAAAAACTAATAAAACGCTAGAAGGGAGGATACTATTAGCCAGAAGGGAGGATACTATTAGCCAGAAGGGAGGATATTATTAGCCTGAAGGAGGATACTATTAGCCAGAAGGAAGGATACTATTAGCCAGAAGGGAGGATACTTATTAGCCAGAAGGGAGGATACTATTAGCCAGAAGGGAGGATATTATTAGCCAGAAGGGAGGCTGTATCCGCCCTTTTAGCATTTAGCAACCCTGTGCAGCACTCACTTGAACAACACTATGCTGAATAGAATGCCTAATTCATAAATAATAATTAGGCACTGCTTAGGAGGGAACTACTGTATTTTGGGTCCCTGAAGGCCATTGATTGTAGCATCCCGAGCTCAGCGAAGTCGCTACACTTGGCCTGAGGGACCCTAAAAACAGTATGTAACGATTGCTCACAGCGTAATTTAGAACCTAGCAACAATTCCTAACAACACAATTAGAGGGACTCTAGAATCCCTGAAAAACCTAAGAGATTAACTACACCAGCTATGTTCTAATAGGGTTAGCTATGTTCTAATTGGACAGTTTGAACTTACCTGCATTGAAATTTTTGATTATAAATTTGTGTCGTTTATTTGTTCGTAGTGTGCTTAAATGGAGCCGGGACGCTACAACGTGGAAGAGTATTTCCAGAGTATCAGATTGTTATTAGAGGCTCATATGCTGTCTTAAGATGTGCTGGAACGCATAGCAATTTAGCTTGGACTAAAGATGGAATAAGACTTCCATCTCAAATAAATGAATACCCTACAATGGAAAAACAAGCTTTGCTTTACATTTCTAGTACATACGAATAGCATGAAGGAGAATACCATTGTGTTGAACCTGGAATGAGCATTAAATCAGAACTTTACACAGCCAGTAAGATTTAATACACTCTCATTGTGCCCTTGTATTCATTCATTTTTTAAAATAATTATGACAGATTGTAATCAGCAGTTATGAGTCCAAAGTGTTTGTTTCACTGACCCAAACAGTGTTTTGAAGTCAAAAGCTGCCAATAAACAAACGTCTCACTAGATAGCCTGTTTCTAGCCTGATTCCTTGATTATAGCTTCGGATTTTTGTATAGTAATTACTCTACCTTTATCATTATAATAATACACAATATATTTGCACAGCTATTGATAAAACACCAGGCTTAATAGTACCAAAATTTAAGATTGCAAGAGTCGGTGAGATGGTAACCTTTACTTGCCAGTATGATCGTGATGTAAAATGGTTGTTTATGGAGACAACAGACTTACCCAAATTTCATCCCATAGCCACTGGCAATGTGCTAAGTTTTAGAGCTGAACAAGGTCACAATGGATTCTTTTTTTGCCATGGAACTACCCAAGATGGGATAAGACATCTTTCAAGATCCTTTTTGGAAGTAATCAGTAAGTAACTCCATTATTATATTATTTTTAAGTGTGTGATTTAGTCTGAAATTCGTACTTGTTTTGATCATTGTTTGCTGTGTGAGACAGCAAAGGAAGGTTTAGGTCTGAAAACAATAATGGTGACTCCCATTATGTTATTTACTTCTTTTCCCCAGTTATTGTACGGTTCATTTTCTGTAATTAAATCTTCATCTGCAAGCACAGTGGGAGAAGAAGTGCACATTTATATTTCTTTTTCCTTTGGTCTATTTCTCCACTATCTGTCCTGTCCATTACACGTCTATCTGTTGGCTGGTCTGTCTGCATGTTGACTGTCTATCCATGTGTTCTGTCTGTCATTAGCAACTTTATACTTTCTGATTCACTCTACTGACTACATTATGAAGCATCTCCTCTCCTTCCTTTGAATAGTTTAAGATTAAAAAGTAACATTACAGCCTATCATGAATGCATTCATGAGAGCTTGCTTAAATTCTGGATGTTAATTTGTGTGGGTGTACAGTTGCTAATTGTTAGTATATTTGTTGTTGTTGTGGTTGTTTTTTGACTACATAAGTAAGGTATGAATCAATATAAATATTAGAATTTTTTGTAAGTTTTGTACAGCTTTAGCTATATGAAGTCTTTGTAAGTTTTACTAAACTTACTTGAAGTGTATAATTTCTGATAGGTGCTGAAAGACTTGAACCATTTTCAATCAAATTAATTTCACAAAGCTTAATTAAAACAATAAATAATGCAGATGAGTTTCAGGGGGAAAAGTTGTAATATATTAATGGTTCACAAATGTTCTACACATTATTTTGATTTCATGTAATTATACTAGCAATTATCTTTATTTTTTAGGTGATCCTCACGTTGCAGGTAAATTGTCATGTGAAAATAATTGTAATTTTGGGCTATATTGTGTTTGTTTTTTCTAACTACATTAGCAAAGAATAGTACAGCTATTACAGTTTCAATTTATGCCATAATGTTTGAAGCACATATCAATTGCTCATGATGATGTTGTTTCTATTTTCATATAAGCACATACACAGCATAAATTATTAATTATCCTCTATTCTTATTGTAGGAGATATTGTATCATATTACAAAGGCAAAGAGGGACTTAGGCAAGAAGGCGAAGCTAAAACTGAGAATTTAATTGGTGAAGGTAAGAATAATAAAAGAAAGTTTGATTTAGAACATTTATGAAATATTGATTAAAACTAGAAAAAAATAGCAAAAAGTGTATTTTTTTAATGCAAGCATAGATTGTGTTTTTGCATTGATTGGATGTGATTAAAAGTACACAATTACTTATCTTTATACTGTATCACCATACTTTACAGCACGTGAGTTGGGATTTCAGACAAGCGATCGAGATAATATAGGTAAATACAATTTTTAACATAATGAAATAATTATTTTAGTATAGATCATACAAAGACAACAACATATTAGATCCCGTTGCTATATTGTTACTAGGTGTACTAACTTGGTAAGTGTGCACTCTTTTTTTCCTTTAGCCATTTCTGCGAAAATGCTGATAAACAAAGTTGCTAGTGGAAACTGGGCATGCGTAAATGGGATCTAAAATAGTTAGAGCATGCGCGCTTATGCTCTAACTATTACTTAGTCAATTTGGTAAGGCTCAATTTTGATAGACCCCAATCTCAACATGTCACAATGTCTCAGTATAATTAGTAGGTACTATTTTTCTTGAAAGTGTCTGCTTAGTAACAATTGAAATAATTGTGGAGAATCTGAAGTTGCTCAGCTGCATGTAGGGATTTTTCTTATTGTCTGAGAAAATTTATTTGCCAATGTGTATGCTTGATTTCTCAATTAGAAACAAGTGTTAATAGATATTGCCAATGTATATTGAACTAGAAAATATACTGGTTTAGTAAAGAGAAGTGTGTGTTGTGAATAGGATGTGAGAGACAGAATTGGAGATGTCAAGAAATAAAACCTAATAGTGTACAAAACAAGATGAATAAAAAAGAAATATTGGTTTTGCATTCAAATTTGGGAAAATGTGGCAAAAGTATCATTAAAGCATAATATGGTGTATACGGTCAAACTTTTGTAATAAATATTATGTGTTTTATATTTTCAATTAAAATAGAATGCCTTAGAGTGACTTTAAAGAATGGTACGGTATCATCAACAGGACGTACACCTGGTAGTCAAATGTTTTTTCAATGTAGTAGAGGTTTAACTTTGGTAGGAAGGACTACAAGTACTTGTATGACGAATGGGAAATGGTCTCATGTTCCATACTGCAAAGGTATAGATCTAAATAATATAATAATAACATCTATTTGTGATTTAGTCCTCTCTTTGCTTCAGACATTATACATGTATGTATATAATATTTTTATAGATTCTATAATTCATTAAACTTAGCATTTACAAAAAAAAATATTTGGACAGCCTTATGAGTTCAATATGCAGTAGAATGTAAGTTATACAACTTCATTATCAGAACACTCCAATTAACTGAACACCCTAAGTCTAATAATAGCATGTGCAAACAAGAAGAATCGCTTAACCATGCCCCTTCATTATTGTTCTTATAATACATTTTCTACTGTGTTCAGTTATCCAAACATTTCAGTTTCTGAACACCTCTCCCAATGTGTTCAGATAAATTGACATTCTACTTTAATACTCATTATAACTCACCATGTCTTTAGGTGCACAGTTGATCAGCATGTGCACATTTGATAAATAGAGTATCAAATAATGGTTCATAGTTGATAAATAGAGTATTAATATGTTCATAGATGATAAATAGAGTATCAAATACTACATCTGTATAACTACAAATCTTATTAATAAGTTAGGTGCTACTTAGTGTACGTCATAAACAATGCTATAACTATCAGTGATTCAATTTCACCAAAAAAGACCTTAGCGGGAAGTCAAGATATTGGGTTGTACAGTTGTCTGTCACAACAAAGAAAACTTTTTTTTAGTATTATTTCAAAGAGAGATGGATTGAGCACAAATCTCAGTATTGTTTTGCACTTTAGCTTAAGAGTATATGATTATAAATGCCTGTCTACTTGTGAGCCTACAAAATTCTAGCCTATATTAATATTAGTAACTCAAGTATTTTAGTTTTGGAACATCTAAATCTTTTCACTAAGGCTCTTGATTGTGGAAGGTTAAAAAAAGACTTATACATAAGTGAAATACTACTGAAGCTACCAGAAGGGAAATGTCAATTGAGAAGTCTCTAGACATCACAAAATAGTTGTTGTTTTTTCTGCTTTGGCAGTTACCCATTCAGCAATTGAATCCTTTCAGCTTATTTACTGCTTTACAGCTGCGACTAAAGTTAAACTTATCCTTTTTTTTATATAAAAGCTAACAAAAAATATTATTGTGGGAGACCCTGCCACACAAGCCACAAGAGGATAACCCACATGAACAAAACAGAACTGAACTCTACCTTTTACCATATATTTTGGGTTACTTCCAGTACCAAACTTTACCTAATCATTTTTGCTTTGTATCATTTCTGTGTGTGCCTTGTTTTCTATACATTAGGCCAGGAGCATTGCACGGTGGATTCTCTCATTGTCACGATTTTGAAAAGGAGTGAAATCCTGTGAAGAAGGCGCCAGTGTGAAACCTAGGTCCCCTTTGATAGAGTCTCCCTGATGGCGGCATACTGTACAAACCCCCACATTGTAACTACCAGAATAATACATTATGCCGCCAAAAATGTTTGTGCTCAACCGTGAGTGTTATGTTTTTTTAATAAAACTTTCTATTCTTGCCCACAATTATGATATCTTGTGCTAAAAAATCAGCCATCTTGTACAAACACTTTTGTTCTTATTTATCACGGCTGGTCCATGTCTTACAAGCAAGTCATTAACACCGAAGTCTGATAGTTTAGGTAGTCTCCATAAACCCCAGTGCAATTGGCTCTACCAACGACCTACAGTACTATTAATATAATATATATATATATTATATAATTATTTATTTATTCCAAGCTAGATATCTTCACAATGTTATCTTTAGGTACGTGACCGTGAGATAACTCATGGATCCCCTAGAAAGTTTTATGGCCAACTTTACACCAAGAGTTACCAACAAACTACTTCAGTGAAGATATTTAGCAATTGAATAAACCACTTATTACACTCATCAGAGTGATATGGCTAGATATTTCACTCTCAGGCTTTATTATCACTCACCTCTGGCTCGTGAAAATAAATTAGTCTGCTCATAAAATATTTCACCATATCACACTCTGTCTAATGTAATAAGTACTATAATAATGAAAATTGCCATAAATATTAAGGGTTTCTTGAATATCATTACATAACGTTCATTTTGCTATTTTGTTTTCAGGTGGTGAAATCAAGTCCAAATTGTCCAGTACCTTCATATTTGTTATTGGAATGACTTTGTATTACTGTATGAAATAAAAACAGATTGTTTTAATGACATTATACAAATTAAAATTGTATGGCATTTTTCTTCACATTTTTTTTACACTAAAATTGAGCGCTGTTACATTTATCTATTTTCTGCTCAATGTATGAAACAAGTGCATGCATGTTCCTTGATGTGATGCCCCCTACATACACCGCTCATGCCCCATTACTCCCTCATCATTAGTACCTGGTTTTAATTATTTCACTTCATTAAGATTAATGTGGAAGTCCATTTAAAAGCAATTTTACTGAATATAGTCACTCAATACACACTCGTAGTAAACTTCCATAACAATTGCTCTCAGAATGGTACGTTAGATCATAAAATATGCAACCAGTTATGCATCATAGACTTGATTATCTTTTGACAAGTAACAGAAGAAAGTTTGAGCATTAATTTTATTTGAGATAGTAAAGTCACAGAACTGTATATATAGCTTTCTTGCATACCTTTTGTTTCTATGAGTTGATATAATGTTACCTTCTTCCATTTTCATGTTGAACTTAGCTGATAGATCTTAGATTATTCCATGGATTTAACAGGCCAAATACCGTTGGCCACAGATTGACTTGGTAAGCTAATAAACAGTTTAGTGTTGCATTTCATGATTGCTGGTGGGAGCAGGTAGCAACGAGTTAACAGCATGCACGGTATAACTCTCATACCAGAATACTCTAAGGTACAATCTGACATCTATGTTTTAGCTTTATTATTGTCACCTGTATCCCAAACAACATGATGTAGAGAATTTTTTTTTCTCTTTTGAAGGAAAAGATACGTGCATGTAACTATAGTAAAGAAATGAAGAATGGAGGGACTGAGACCACCTTAAAAAAATATGGCTTAGTTGCTCCTTTTCTCCAACCTATAATTCTAAAATTCTATTAAAATTGAAGCAAAAGATTGTGTTCCAAGTCAGTGGCTACATTTATACTAT
>WLWD01002249.1_pt1 | contig 118630 bp, 64 predicted proteins | sample 6712731 | NCBI WGS metagenome assembly WLWD01 (sample SAMN12718690, study PRJNA576275) | sponge metagenome | isolation source: marine sponge | host: Mycale hentscheli | place: New Zealand: South Island, Marlborough, Capsize Point | collected 2014-11-01
TGAGCTATGAGAAAACTCCGTAGTAGCGGGTGCGAACTCCGCTCTAGCTTGCGCATTCTTGTCCTCTGAAGGTTTTGCTCTACAGGGTCTTCACTTCAGGCATATATCACAGAAAGACGAACGAAAGAACGAAATGTGCTACAGCACAAAAGGTGAGCGAGCTGGTCTGATACTTCATTGTTAATTGAATGTTGTCGTTTATTTATTGTGCTATTGTTTAGCAACACACATAACACTTGTACACGCATATACTTGATCACTGGATATACCAGTGCAAGACTTACAACGTATTCTCTTGCGACTAGACTATTGTGCACTTGATTGAGCTCTAATATATAAAGAACACTCTCCGAACAAAATAAGAAAGCAAAAAAGCAAGCTGGAGTCATAATTAAGGTTTAAATGAATTGAATTTCCAATTTCTATGTTCATTTTAAAAAAATGCAGGAAATTTCTTACATACACTATCCAAATCTACAACAAATTATCAAAACTGTAGGACAATTTCCTTCTTAGTTCCCAGGATATACAAATTACACTGTCAAAATGCAGGAAAGATTCTTCATTATAATCATTACAATATACAAGAATGAGAGTATTACAAGCAAAATGTAGGAAGGATCGCTCATAGAGTATATTCAATATAAAAATAAGTGCATCAAAATGTTGGATATTTCTCACATTGATACTCCAAATATGAAAATGATAGCAGCCATGTCTTGAAAAATACTTACCATAATTTTCATAAAGTAAAAAGGGTTCTGCAAATGCCGACCATTTACCTCAATAAGATACCAAACTTAATGATAAAGTGAAAGAAATTATGATGAAGAGTACAAAAATACATCAAGGAGAGTATTAAAATGTAAGGAGTATCTCTGTCTGCTATTTGTTTGGAAGAAACCCACACATAAGGTCACCATAAAACTTTTCATATTGGTGGTAGGAAATTTCCTGCACCATGAAAGTTTGACGAAATATGTCCCTTTAGCATAAAATTTCCTCTACATATTTTGCAAGAAAGATACGTACACTTGGTGCACCAGAAAATTTCCTGCATTATTTTTTGCAGGAAATTTTCCTGCACTCATTTTGCCAGAAAATTTCCCACATTATTTTTTTGCAGGAAATTTTCCTGCACTCATTTTGCCAGAAAATTTCCCACATTATTTTTTTGCAGGAAATTTTCCTGCACTTATTTTGCCAGAAAATTTCTTGCTTTTGTTTGCTAGAAATAAGCCCTGGAAACACTTGAAGTGAGACAGCTTGAAAGAATACTTTCCTTGGAGAGCTTTTTGAAGGGTTCCCTCCAATCATCAATCTTTCTTTTGGCCTTTTAACTTTCCCAACTCATATCTCCTTAAAACATCCTGCATTTTATGATAGACTGCAGCAGGCTGTAGTGCCATCTGTATGGCCTGCTCTATAATTGTTTGATTCTGTTAAATACAGCATATAATTAAACATAGATAGCAAAAAAAATGACCGTACAATTAGGGAAGTTGCCAATAAAGCCAAACATTCTTGCTGAAATGAAATATATTTTTTTGAGTTATATCTCTCCCTGGATAAGTCAGTTTTACCGTCATCTGTCCATAGCAAAATGCACGAAATATAAATTTCAACAACATGCCGCTAGTTCTGCAAATCCAGTGGAACATTGAATACTGTTGAATTTGTTGTGCTGCTTTGCCAACATCATGGCCGCCATCCTTGGAATGTCATTTCCATATATTGCACATTTCCTACTGGCTATGTTGCGCGTTCCCATAGTATTAATATTCCTTATGGCATGCCAACGCTGTACTCCTCCAATTACCTATTATGTTTATAATGTATACTTAACTTTAATAGCTTACTGAACGACTTTACCTCATAAGTATAATTATGTCTATTTTTACAGCCCTGAATTCATTGGCACTGCATGATGCAATCACAAGTAGGGAATCAGTTAGTCTTCATGGTCAGTCTCCTCTTCTTTTAATACGTTCACTAAATAGTGTACAAACCATTCCTTTACCTCCCTGACTTGGTAGTAATCAGAAGGCTCCTTTAGCAAATAAAATAAAAAATCGTACACACCTGCGATAAACAACAATCTGGCTACGTGGTATTTTAGGGTAATAATAACGTCATGTAATTAGACATAAATGCTATGTTGTCGTGACAACTACTTTACACAAAATGTTAAAATGTTATTCAACAGTTCATAATATTATCCCCAATCTCCTATAACAAACACACCAACTATAAACTGAAATAAGATCAATCTCTGAAGGAACTTTCTCCCAGAGAACGTAGTTGTGTAGGTACGGTGGGGATTCAGGAGGGTTCTGTGAACCACCTTTTCAAAGTAATGATATTCACGAGTTTCAATATGTAGAAATTGAAGCCAGTCACATATTCTAAATTAGTTCAAGGGCATAATTAATTATATCCATGAGTGTTAGTACACAGTAATTAAAACAAGTCACATTTAATTTACAAGTCTTGGAAAATTGAAGAAGCATAAAGGTCATTGCCCTAATAAAAGCAACAACCTTGAATATTTGTGTATAAATATATATGACTGACTGGCCTCATAATCTTCTTAGAGTAGCGAAAGTTATTTAGCAACCATCAGATTGATCAAAACATTGAAATTAAAATGGACCTCAGTATTTGGTAGCTGATACAATAGCTTAGATTATACATAATATTCGATCGGGGCAGTAGTGCTTCATAAAGATTGACAAATTGTTATAGCTACATATCATCTCAGCTTGAGAAAATACACCAATTAAAAAGGTTACGGCTCACTGTAGAGATATATTATTATACTGATGGAAATATCCTTTCAACATTTCAGCACAGAAGTACACATGCATACACACTATATACTGCATGCATCATGTACGAACACATTTATATACATCTCCAGGTAGAACCACTACACTGGGACAGGGGCTGAAATTTTCAAGAGGTTACAACATAAAAAAATAATAATAATAAACAAACTAGCAACACATGCAAAGACTTTTTAATTGAAAAGCCTAATGACTGTTAGTTAATTAATTACCTGTGGCTAACATTCCATACCCCAGCCAACCAGCTGTTCTAGCTTGCCCTCTATTTACTCATTCAATTCCAAACACCCACCAAGTGACTTCACTCTTTTGCTGAGACCACCCATACTCTCTCTATATTAAGTATTAAATATTAAGCACACATTTGTAATTTAAGTTATTGTTGTCAGCCTCGTTGCGTGGTAAGAGGTTGAGACATCAGTCGTATGTCATGTATTTAATTTTTTTCACTTGACTACTACTTACTACTTTTGCCTTCATCATCAAGTTTGGCTTAAAGCTTTCCAATTGATTGAGTAATTTAAAACTCTGTAGTCCTGGCAAATCTTGGAAAAAGAATATGATATTGTTTTTAATGAGTGCATCACAGCCCAACCAGCTGCCAGGCACACATGAACTTTGTGGCTATTGTGGTTTATGAATTGGGTAAGCCTGAATACAACTTGTGGCTTGATAGCAAACCCAGGCAAAAAAAAAGTTTTTTCTCTTCCCTTTTCTCCATTAGGCTTCTCTGACTGGTAGCTTTAGGCCTGGCACCAATCAGCAAAGACCTCTGATTTCATTAATCTAATCTCTAGTTCGAGCTACGATTTTGTTAAAATTTATTACAAAAATGTTATTGATAAGTTATTCATTCTTCATAAAAAGCAGAAAAAAGTGTGGTCATAGCTAAGTTCGGATAAAAAAATTTACACATAGCTATCAGTGTATTTTATTATTATTTTATTTTTGCAATGCCCTTTATTTGTCATATTTATCATTCAATGATGCTGATGTCATATGTGATATAATTTATTCTAGAATAAAACATTTTTTCACATTAATAATAATTGTGATGCAGGACAATTAGGAAACCTCACAGAGAAATAGTTGCATAAGTACCCAGTGACTAGTTCAAACCCATGAAACCTCAATTATCTGTGTCAATAGGAAGGTAACCCACAATGTGTAGTAGTTTCAGCAGTTTTGTTAAATTGGTACCAAAGAGTCAAAATAATCTTCCTTATGCTTAGTATCACAATATAAGACACAAACTGTTTACAAATTATTCCTCCCCCACTACACTCATTATTTCCTCCTTTCACAAATCTCCTCCAGCAAGATCAAATTTCAGTCGGCTCAACATGTACATAGTGTGGTATATATATGCGTGTGTATGTGTATAAGAATGGGTATAGCATGTGTGCATGGATGTATATGTCAGTCTCCCAGAAGCCAGCCCGTGTATCTAGAGGATATCCAGCCCAGCAAAAAGGCAAGCAGTAGAAGTTAATGTTATGAGCACCAAAATAATAATTAAGTCCTAATTAATTAATGTGGTTTACTTGCATGGGGACACTACTTTAGCAAAAATACACACCATGTAACTATTCATTGTACACTATCCCAAGCACATGCAACCCATACAAACATACATACACAATAGACCCACAATGGCTATAAAAAAATTAGTATGATTAGGTTGTGATCATAAAGCTTATATCAATTATAATAATAAGATCAAAAATAAAGCTTCCATCATTGGTTAAGTTTCCTTGATTTAGCGCTACTCAATTCAAGTCAGGTCAAACAGCAATTGGCAAGTTTTCTGTCAATGCATGGTACGGTCAAGATCCAAGATATAAAAATAGAAAAAATTATTTCCCAATTGTTTTGCATATGCATTCCCATTCTACTATGAAATACACTTAATATACATAATATTCCCTACTATCCTGACAACAATCTAAATAGCTACTATACTTGCTTGTCAATGATACCACAAAAACGAATCAATAATAATAAATTAAAAAAGAACACATGATATCTCACCTATTTGATATGGAATTTTTTCTTCTAGATCACGTTTTTGCTCTTTATACCCTTTTTTGGTCATCTTAGCATTAGGTGGATCAATAGCTTCAGCAGTACTTCTGCATCTCTTCCTTCCTTGTGAAGAGGCTGGATCGTTAGACAAAATTGATGTGTCTCCATCTGTGGCTTCATTGTCTTTGAAGATAAACTGGCACAAAAGGTCATCACATCAGAAAGATAAGGAGCCATTTCCGCACAGAAATCATTAGCATCCTTTGTAAAGTTGGCAAGTCGGCAATTAAAACTTTATTGCTCCCATCTTTGTCATGACCTTTACACTGAGGAAACAAATTATCAAACAAAATGTTGATGGTGGTAGCTTGCTAGAAACACACAGACATTATGCTAGCTATGTCGCACCACAAAAACTCCAAATTATGGAAGCCTAACTAATCAATGTAGGCAGCTAAAATGGTAGTATTATAGCAATGACTGTTAAAATACTCACGTTTATGACATCTGCACTCCTAACAGATGCATGTACAACTGGTCCACTGGAAACACCATTGGTTAACTTCATTCGACTTCCTTTTTTCCAAAGAAAAACTTGCTTGTCTTGTGTGAAGAAAGTCAAATGCCAAGGTTTTGAAGAAACATTTACACATTCTAAGCTGCAATGTTCACTGCCTGAAGTTGAAGCCATTTTACTGAACACTGAATTCTATTGGCTACAGGCTATAAAAAAACCACATGGTGTTAATTACTTCCTGAGCTTCCAGCAAGCTCATTGGACAATAGGCAAAATTCAAATTCTTGAATGGAGTTCAAGATGGAAGTTGATGAATGCTTATTGTTTAGTTCTGATTGCAGCAATGGTTCTTCAGCTTGTGGCCTGGAGATGCTTCCCTTATTGACTAACCCCACAAGGAACAGAACAAGAGGTAATATGTTTTAGTTGTATTGGTTCAGATAGCTAGCTAGTTTTGTAATTTATAGTGTCATTATTTTTTAGCTATGAGTTTGTGTAACTTCTGAATATTGCATAGTAGCCCAAATCTTGTGCTATCATCAGTGTGTAGCTAAAGGGCTTTACAATAATTTCAGGCTTTTTTTAAAAATAAAAATACCCCACATTGTCAACAACCCCAAAGTGATGGCTGGTGCTTACAGGCTGGAAACACATATCACTGGAGTTAAAGTTCATGGCCGATTCACTATGATGTTCATAGACAGTGGACAATTTAACCATGACAGTGGACAATTTAACCATGACTCCAATCTGACTGTGGAAGTTTTATTACGAGTATTTTATCAGTTGAAGGTAAGAATTCTATCAATATGATGTAAAGTGATTCATAGTGATGTAAAAATATAAGCTGCAGGATGGATTAACCAGAAATGCTGTATATTCAGATGGATAATACTTGTCATGACAGTAAGAACAAGTTTACACTCACACATGCGGCTATATTGGTTGAATTGGGAGTGTTCAGAAAAAGGTATTTAGGATTTGATTTGACTGATCCTAGGTTGATATAGATATTTATGTGTGTAGGTGAAGTTTGAATTCCTACCAGTTGGACATACTCATGAGGATATAGACCTAACATTTTCATGCATATCTCGAATACTGCAACATCGCAATGCACTGACTATTCCAGGTCACCTAACCTAGCATAGTTATAAGCTACATGAAACTGTACACTTTTCCTTGTTTTGTTTCTTCCAGATCTTGGTCAAAGTATAGTAGTTTCTTTCTCACCGCCTCCTACAAGTGGTGGTTTTGGATTCTGTAACTGATGTCAAGGATAGGATGTCAGATCAAACTCCTCTACTCCATGACTATCTTAAGGCACAGCAATTCAAGTTTCAATGTAATGAATCAGGAGAGTGTGTCATGTTTTATAAAGAATGGAGTACCGGCCCGTTCTGATTGCCTCAAAGTGGGCTTTCTTTTCTTCCCAATGGCAACACTTTTCCCAGCAAGTTGCCATTGATGGTGGCACCCTACTATATCCTGACAATTTGAAATTATTGGAAAATACTTTGAAATGGATTAAAGATATTTAAGTAAAGCAACTGTCAATGCCTCTACCTGGTGAACTAACTGGCTTGAACATGCTCATCAGCTCAGTCAGAAGACAAAATCTCAGCCAATAAAAGGTGAAAGTGCTTGAATCATTTAAGATTAAAATTACAAGATTATAATATTTATATAAAATTATATTTGTAGGTATCAACTATTAAGAACAGCTAATTGATGGAGTAGAGAGCTCAAAACAGATTCCAGTTTTCATCGACACAGCTTCAACTGCAGAAATACATTTGAAAAATTGCTGGAAATATTCCTCCTTTTCCAAAATGTAGGAAACATTTCTGCATTTTTAAAATGTAGGAACAATTCAGCTTTTGACAACTGCAGAAACTTACTTGAAAATGCTGGAAATATTCCTGCATCAAAAATGTAGGAAGCATTCTGCATTTTTAAAATGCAGGAACAATTCAGCTTTTGGCAACTGCAGAAACACATTGGAAAAATGTAGGAAATATTCCTGCATTTCCAAAATGTAGGAAACATTTCTACATTTTTAAAATGTAGGAACAATTCAAGCTGCTTTTGACAGCTGCAGAAACACATTTGAAAATGCTGGAAATATTCCTGCATTTCCAAAATGTAGGAAACATTTTACATTTTTAAAATGTAGGAACAATTCAGCTTTTGACAAGTGCAGAAAGACATTGGAAAAATGTGGGAAATATTCCTGCATTTCCAAAATGTAGGGAACATTTCTACATTTTTAAAATGTAGGAATAATTCAGCTTTTGACAACTGCAGAAACACATTTGAATAATGCTGGAAATGTTCCTGCATTTCCAAAATGTAGGAAACATTGCTACATTTTTAAAATGTAGGAACAATTCAAGCTTTTGACAACTGCAGAAACTTACTTGAAATGCTTGAAATATTCCTGCATCCAAAATGTAGGAAACATTTCTGCATTTTTAAAATGCAGGAACAATTCAGCTTTTGGCAACTGCAGAAACACATTGGAAAAATGTAGGAAATATTCCTGCATTTCCAAAATGTAGAAACATTTCTAAAATGTAGGAACAATTCAGTTTTTGACCACTGCAGAAATACATTTGAATAATGCTGGAAATATTCCTGCATTTCCAAAATATAGGAAACATTTCTACATTTTTAAAATGCAGGAACAATTCAAGCTTTTGACAGCTGCAGAAACACATTTGAAAATGCTGGAAATATTCCTGCATTTCCAAAATATAGGAAACATTTCTACATTTTTAAATTGTAGGAACAATTCAGCTTTTGACAACTGCAGAAACACATTTGAATAATGCTAGAAATATTCCTGCATCCAAAATGTAGGAAACATTTCTGCATTTTTAAAATGCAGGAACAATTCAGCTTTTGGCAACTGCAGAAACACATTGGAAAAATGTAGGAAATATTCCTGCATTTCCAAAATGTAGAAACATTTCTAAAATGTAGGAACAATTCAGTTTTTGACCACTGCAGAAATACATTTGAATAATGCTGGAAATGTTCCTGCATTTCCAAAATGTAGGAAACATTGCTACTTTTTTAAAATGTAGGAACAATTCAGCTTTTGGCAACTGCAGAAACACATAGGAAAAATGTAGGAAATATTCCTGCATTTCTAAAATGTAGGAAACATTTCTACATTTTTAAAAAATGTAGGAACAATTCAGCTTTTGACAACTGCAGAAACACATTTGAATAATGCTAGAAATATTCCTGCATTTCCAAAATGTAGGAAACATTTCTACATTTTAAAAAAATGTAGGAACAATTCAGCTTTTGACAACTGCAGAAACACATTTGAATAATGCTAGAAATATTCCTGCATTTCCAAAATGTAGGAAACATTTCTGCATTTTTAAAATGCAGGAACAATTCAGCTTTTGGCCACTGCAGAAACACATTTGAAAAATGTAGGAAATTTCCTGCATTTCCAAAATGTAAGAAACATTTCTACATTTTTAAAATGTAGGAACAATTCAGCTTTTGACAACTGCAGAAACACATTTGAAACTGCTGGAAATATTCCTACATTTAGCATCTTTTTTTCTTTTCTTATTTACTTTGGAGGATGTTAAAGTATCCTATTGTATTCTCTTATAGTGACTTGACTATTGGAAACGGATTTTCAAGAAAGAACTATAGCTAGGATAAACAGCGATTAACCAAGGTAACTTACCACAGCCGCTAATAGGATAGAAAATGAACTCTGCTAAGTGTAAGACTTAACTGTGAATATCTGTCCCTGTCTCCACAGCTTTTGGTCTTTATTTTTTCTGGCTTTTTTCAAAGTCTTTTCTCTGAAATTTCAAATGTTTACATTTCCCCGGTGGGCAGGCATTGATTTCTTTTTAGAACTTTGCAGTAATATATTTATTCCACCCTCAATATATTCAGTGTGAATTCACACCATAAACAATGAGAACTCGTGCTTACATTAATGCTGAATTATTTTTTAAGTTGAGTTAATTCTAATATTATATTTTAATATCAAATTATTTTTCAAAAAAAGATTAAGGCATGTTCCGTGCCTGAATCCCAGATCTCATTAATCAGCGGACCAAAGTCTACTCACTTACCTTGCACACAAGGGTCCAACACATTTATAATGTAGATTACAATGATAATAGCATACAGTTTTTAACTGCAAATGAATATAATTAATGTTTGGTAAAGGGTCCATGCTATTCCCTTGAATGTGAATTTCATGCTAAGTGAGCATTCACTCTAGGCGGAAAGTGTGAAGGACACGCTATGCACTAATGGTGGGCATTCACACCACCAGTTTGGTGTGAATTTGGTGGGTTTTCATGCTATAAATTTTACAGTGCAGGCTTTTATTTTCATTATATATAATAATGAAATATATAATATTATGTATCTATATATATTATACCAATTTTCAATTGAGACTCATTAGTAAGAGTCTCGCTTTGCTCGCCCAGTTAAACACATTAATCAATAGTACAATACAATCAACGATGCAGCCTCAATAATGAGCTCACACGCAATAATACAAATAATACTCTCAACAATAAACTCACCACTAAAGCAACACAGCCTACTGAATATGAAATAATAACTCAAGCTCCAGCTTCTATGCAGACACTTCAGGAGAAGAAGAAAAAACATGGATTGAGGTAGCTCAGGCAATAGAGTTCCAAACGAGTTCTAAGACTATTCTAGACACCCTGTTCTAGAGACCACTCTGATCGCCATATGTTGGGTTATTCCTCCTTCAAGACATAAGTCAAAGTAAAGGTCGCTGCTACCACAGTATTGTATATATAAACTTGCCTCTAAATTCGATTGCAGCATGATTATGAAATTTAGCTAAATGCTTATATTATTCTAGAATTATACCAATGTGCATTATAATGTCTATTATTCTAGAAAGAATACTAGCATAATCTGACTATATGCAGTTAAATTTACAGTGACTACATGGATTATTTGAATGCAGTTATTGTGGTCACATGTGTGGCCACAATTATAGTGTGATCAAGACAAGTGTGAATAGGTAATTGTAGTTATAAATAATGGGTGTGGTCAAGGGTTAAGTTATTCATTGCTGTTGATAGTATGGATTGACAGTAGGTGGAATAATTATAGTTTGATTCATGCTTGATATGGTAATTCATGGGTTGATGAATATGAGTACGAGGTTGTTGTGTGTTCATGATGTGGGTATACTTCAGGTCATGTGAGGTGAATAGCTGTGTGAGGGCGTGGCAGTGTAATAACGATTGTGTGAGCAATCGGCTACTCTGTTGGCAAGAGTGAGACATTCTAATGTTATCTCTAGGAAGTTCACAAGTAAGTAGCTTCATTACTCTGTTTTAGCTACTTAGTGATTTATGTGTATATTAAGTACATATTATTTTTTGAAGTTTGTTTACCTCTCTATACTTAGCTAAGTAGAATGTTTTCACATTGTTTATGTGATCATATACTTACCTTAACTCTCACCTCTACCCCTCTCTTACCATATTAGACCCTTTGTATATACACCGTCTTGCATTCGAGACAGTATCACGGACTCGGCTACCCTGGTAGTGACAAGAATAACAAAGTTACTAAAAATAAATTAAGAAATACCGGAAATAAATATGAATAGGAGTGATACACAAGTAGCGTTCAAAATAGGTAGATAAGTTAGAATAAAACAGAAAAAGCAAAACTATGGCAATATAAATAAGTTTGTTTGACATCGACGAACATCGACGAACAACGACATTAGCATTCCTTCGGAGGCGTATCAATGTCCAGTATCTTCTGAAGTCCTCCTTTGCAAGGTTTCTTCAGCCTGAACAGGGGGAGGGGGGAAAGGATGAAGATGCTACAATGACACAAAGTATATATGTTTTCCTGACAGTGAAACATTATTAAAAAAAACGAACCCACAGACTTCCTGAACGGACACAGTCATTCACATAGCAAACACTCTAGCACACCCGAGAGAGATCATGTGACCTCGTCTATTTGTTTCACAGCTGTTTTATAATTGTAGCATCCATGCTCATTAATGTTTATAATGTTCCTTGATGAGAAGCAGCAAATTTTCCTGCTATGGTCCCAACAGTATATATAATATATATCTCAACATTTGAAGTTAGAAGAAACTTCTATTGCTTGTTTCTTCCCTGCCTGGTGGAAAAGAATTTGAATAAACTAATAACATATAATCCTAGTTTTTTTTATCTGAGTTGCTTGCCCAATTGTTTATTTCTGACAGGTACTTATTTTAAAAATAGAAAAAATTAATCAATTTAGTAGGTTTGCAAACTCTTTTTGCTATCATGTGATCTTGACATTAGTCTTGAAACATACATTTACTAATTATTTTAACTTGTACTAGTATGTGTAAACAATATGGTGTATTTAGAAGGTGATAACAAGATTTTATATAATATTATATATATAAGATTATTCATTGCCCGATTATTTAAGGTACCAATGCTCCAAATTATATTGTATTATTTAAATTGATCCAAAAGGTGAAACTTTTATAAGGATATCTTAAAAGATGATGTAATAATAAATATCAATTTGTATTCATTTGTGTGTTATATTATGGCCAGCCTGCAGAGAGTGTCTAAAGCCATGGCAGACCAGCCCACAGACAAGGTAGAGTTGTTACAATTAGCAAGTGCTCCACCACACCAGTGTTGCTTGATGTACTAACTTATGCAAAAAACCTCTCAACCACTTGGTGCTTTTAACTTGGTTCTGTTTAAATAAATCAATTCATTTATTTTCTCACTGACTTTTCTCACTACTGTAGTAGTCGTCACTGGATGATGGTTACCAAATGGGCTCAGTTTTCTGACACAGATCTATTCGTGAATACACACACAACCATCTGTTATTACTGACGATGCTTTACTTACTCATTCTGACAATGCCTTACCAGCACTGCTCAGCTCATGAATTGTTTATTATGTCATCATTGTCATTACTGACAGACAAGAGTATTATTGTATAGACAGCTACTACACAGAAGTGTAACTAATAAGAACATAATGATAATAATGGTAGAGAGTGAATAGTGCTCCAGTTTATTTTCTATATATTGATAATTTTAAAAGATCAATCATGTGACTACTTTTTATGTAATGTTCTTAATGTAGGTAGACTTACTTCATCCTCTGACGAAACTACAATGTGAAAAATTCTATAATTTTATGGATGACTGCTTCCCTCGGCACTGTGTGATACTAAATGATACGGTAGCAATATTGACCACTCGTTATGGAATGTACTGTGATGTTCTTCATATCGCCTCTGTTGATTTGAAGTCATGGAAAACTTCTACATTACCATATAAGCTTATGTCTCTCACAGCCTACAGGTCCCAGTTTGTGGCAGTGGGTGGATTGGATAGGTCTAATAGAAGAGCCACCAACCAATTGTTCACTAGTGATACTGGACTAGAGTGGCATCCATCACTGCCTCCCATGAGTACTAAACGATATTATGTTTCCTGTATTAGTACTAGATCTACACATGTACTAGTAGTAGCTGGAGGGCTTGGTTATAACACTGTTACCTTAGATATAGTGGAATTACTGTTAGAAGAACAGTGGCATACTGTAGATCCATTACCTAAACCATGTCGTTGTATGGCTGCAACTCTCCATCAAGATGAAGTGGTGTTTACAGATTGGTATTCAGCCACTATATTTAAGTGTGACTGTACCTCACTCATCTCATCCTGTACAGAATCCAATACCACCACTGAAGACACTCCACTGTGGGCACTCTTAGTGGCACCTGATAAATACACTACTACTATCTCGTATTCCTCACATCTAGTCAGTATGCATCATGATGGTATGATTAGAGTGTATTGCATTATCAACCAGTCATGGGTAACAGTTGCCAGGTTAAATGACATCTATTTTTGTGGAGCAGCTGTACTGCCTACTGGAGATCTGGTCCTTGCTTGTGAATATGGAGTTTACAGAGTGAAGGTATCAGGTGAGTAATGAATTATTATGCAAATGATAAGCGATGATTTAATACATACAAGTTCAAATTATTTAGTCGTCACTATAATATGTTTATTGTTTAGTGTCTTCCTATCACCCAGACAACAAGTTCATGTCTAATGTCCTGTCCAGACTAGAAGCAGTAATGGGTATTCAGATAGTATCTGTATTGGCCAGCAGTTACATCTCCAAATTAACATCTTCATCTGGAGTGACTGAGCTACTGCAAGAATTTGATGAAGAAGGAAAAAATATAGCATTGCCTGACCCGCTAATTGATCCTATCCGCTATGTAGAGGAAGTAATTGCCCAGTGGTCTAGAGGATATAGTGATCGTCTTCCAACATGGAGACAGTTATTTTTAGTATTACAAGATATTGGAGTTACAGAATTGAGTCAGCAAATGGAGGCTTTCATGAAAGGTAAAAAATATATGCAACTGAAGAGATTTGGGGCAAATAATGAAAACATTAACTGAGTAACTAGAACTTAATGGAAGGGATTTATTTCCAAAGAGGGACAATATGTAGGAGACTTCACTTAAATGACTAGTACTAATAATCAGACATGAATACTAAAATTAAGTCAGAGTTTCAAGAAAAGAGCCAGAAAGGGATATTATTGTTACTGACATCTACTAGACAAAGTGACTTGGACTTAGTTTGAGACTTAGATTAGATACACTGAGTGGACAATATAAAATATACTTGTCCACTCTGTGTAAGTCTTTAATCTAAGTCTTTCAGCTTGTTGTTACAGCCATTAGTTAAGTGGAGTGGATATTAATTGATGATGACTTGTTATTAATTTTGTTTAATAGTTTAATACCATATATCTTTAAAGTGATGCTTAAAGTGTTTCCTGTATGTAAACTTGCTTGGTATTCTGCAGTACATTATGAACAGGAATCAGATCTCTGATTAATGTTTAATTGAGCTAACCACTTTAAGTAGTGTGCATGCCCATTAACCTTCTCAAATTTTAATATTCTATCTTGGTGTAGTGTATTTTATTACTATTGTTTTTATCACAGTTATAAATAACAGTTTACCAACTTATCACTTAAACAAATAAACCACTATAAGCATGGAGAAAAAACTGTTACTTAATTTTTGTCACATTTAAAGTCATTTTACTGATGAATAGAAAAAAATGTATTTTATATAATTATATTTATATAATAAAACTACAATAAAAATATCTTGTATATTGTATGTATTTTGTTACAGGTGATGCACCGTACATTCATGCTTATCGCCACTTCATTTCTACTAAAGATGTCCTAGAGATGCTATTCCTCAAGTTTCTCTTTCTTGGTCAGCCACGACGAGGTAAAACTACAGCACGTCGCCGTCTTATGGGAGAGATCATAGATCTGATGTCTGCTGGAGAAGCAGATCAGCCTCATGCCAGCACTGGAGCAGTTGAGTCTGGCCATGACATGATAGTCCAGGGTCATGCAGGCAACACTGCAGTCATTACTGGACGCCAGTGGTCAGCAGCACACAATCTCACTGATGAAGCACGTATGTTGTTCCACAACTTTGTAGACTGCATGCAGTCAAAACCCACTATAGTGGAGCGAAGTTCAACTTCAGGAAGTCAGCCTAATAATGCAGTAGCTGTTAATACTGCCACTGAAGTTCAGGCCAGAGCAGTTGTTCATTCATCTCAAAAAGAACCAGAGCCTGGACTTGTGAAAAAGTTGTTCTCAAAATTCAAATCACTTATGTCAAGTCCTAAAAAGACAAATGATATTCCTGAAATCAGATCCCTTTTTAAGGTAGTTAGTGAGAATTCTGAGCTTTGGAAAGAGGTTAAGCAATCATTCAGAGCATTCGTTAGAATGGAAGATACAGGAGGCCAGCCTGAGCTTATGGACATGCTACCAGCGCTCACTGTAGGACCAGGTCTCTATTTGCTGTTCTTTAGCTATGAGTGTGACTTGAAAAAACATTTTGATGTTTTCTATCAAAATGCTGCAGGTGAGACTACAGAACTTGAGAAGTCCACTGTCACTTTAGAAGAAATGCTTCTTTCTTCACTTTCTAGTATCTCTTGCTCCAACTGCTTAGGTCATACCATTAGTCCAGATCAAGCTAGTAGCACTGAGATGAAAGATATTTTAGATTCCTCAAAGTCTGTAGCTTACATAGTAGGCACTCACAAAGACAAGGTCTCAGAGGAATATGTATCTAGCTTTGACAAAGAATTACAAAAGGTCATTCGAGATACAGACTTCTTCAAATGTGAGTTAGTTCAATTTTTTTCTGAAGACAAGCTAGTTATATCCATGGACAACATGGGGGGAGGCAAAAATGAAGTAAGTCAAATTCGCAAGATATTGGAGGATGCCATGGAGAAACACTTCAAGAAGCTTAAAATTCCAGCTGTGTGGCTTCTATTTAGTCTGTGTCTTCGCATGAGGAAAGCAAGGATAGCTAGCATGGAGACCTGCTTGTCACTGTCCAGTTCTTTCAACATGACACCCTATGAGACTAAAGCAGCTCTGTGGTTTCTTCATCACCATGCAGGTGTAATGATGTACTTCCCCAATGTAGCTGGTTTAGAAGACCTAGTCATCATAGACATCCAGGTAGTGTATGAAAGTGTTACCTCTGTTATTCTCAAAGCAATGAGTTTTAGCAACGTAGGGCTTGCAACAGCAGAGAAGTTCAGAAAAACAGGTCAGTTTTCTTTGCAAGATCTTTTGTCAGCTGCTACAGTTTCAGAAGATCTTATTTCACCTCAAAAACTGGTAACACTTCTAGAGTATCTCCACATCATAGCTAGAATTATATATTCCAGCTCCACACCATCATCAGTAGCTACAGATGACGTGTACATCATGCCTTGTGTCTTACGCAGTGCCAGTAGAGAGACTCTGGATGCTGTTTCTAAAGACAAGTCTCGTCCATTGTCTATAGCTCCTCTGAGAGTGCGCTTTGTTTGCGGGTTTGTACCTATTGGAGTATTCCCAGCTCTGACAGCTAGCTTCATAGGAAATCACGAATCATTTGAACTTGTACAAACAGGTCTTATGAAAAACAAGGTTCAATTCTTGTATGGTTCTGGCTATGCTCTGATTACGTTACTAGCACGTCCCAAGTCCTACGAGATTGTAATCTCTGAACTCCCTAAAGGTGATTACGAGGCACACGTGTTGTGCACAGAATTAAGGAAGGAGATAGAGGCCACATTTGAGAAGGTCAGTTGTCGCATGAACTACGGCAACTTCATGGACTATCAGTTTGGGTTCGCATGTCCAGCTCATCCTGAGGAGGATCATGTGTGTGTAGTAGATAGAGGATGTTCCTCACCACAAGCTATGCTGTGCTTACAAAACTTGGACAACAAAGTGCCACAGGAAATGTTAAGTTGTCACAAAGTCTGGTTTGGAAAGGTGAGAATTTTAATAGATATTTTAATTATGTGCTTTAAATTTTTTTTTTTGGTAGCATTTAGATGTTTCATTTACATCACCATTACTGAGTCAAGCAGAAGAGTCTGACACTGCAGGTAAATGATAAGTTTTGGTTTCAAGATAATACATTGTATAATAATGGTAGCTATTACTTTATTATTTATAATGTGTTATTATTACTATTTTCTTGTTATTACTATAATAGAGTATTCTTTAGTATGCCCATTTCATTGACATTGTAATTGTTATATTTAGTGATAACATGTCACCTAAAGCTCACTAATATTATTTGTCAATTGATTTCTTTCATATAAATACGTTATACCTTTGTTTTTTTAGATATAGCAATTGCTTTTACGATTAAGGATGAATTTAAAGGTATGTGAATTTGAATGTATTTATTGATAGTGTGCGCTATATAGTTACAACATTTCTTATGCCATAAACTAATGAAATAATTTGTTTTGTTTTATATTTGCTCTGTTTTTGTGTGTATTTTAATTTAGGAAAAGATTTAAGTTTGCTGAATGTCCTCAAAGCTCTCAGTACAGTTCCTATGGACAAGCGTGAGGATGTTGGCTTAGCTCTAGGAGTGGAATTTGAGCAGATTAAAGTGTTTGAGGCCAATCATCCGAGAAATATAGACCGAGTTTGGAAGGAAATCATTTCCTGTTGGTTGAACTCTTCATCCACCCACACATGGACTACATTAGCTCAAGTCCTGCTAGACAATGGCATGTCACATTTTGTCAAACACTTTGCTAATTTATGAATCATTTTTCATGGTCAGTATGAACCACTGTACTTTGTTGTGTGTGTTTGATTAGAAATTCGCAAATATTATTTAAAAGTTATAATAATGAACTAAGAGAATTTAACAGTGGTGAATGATAATTATTACACTGCCTCTATTAAACATCAACATTGGAGTTAGCAGCACCTGGATGATAGGTCACTTTAAAAATAAAAACGGCTGTAGCTTGTGGAATCTTAGCATTATCATGGCTTGCCATAGCAATTAGCGTTGGATTTAGTGCCTTGTGATTTGTTTCTACAACGAAGGAAGGACTTGGCAACAAGGTATAGACTGAAGTGTTAAACAGACTTCACCAGAGCAGGATGGTCTAGTTCTGTAGCTATTATCTTTCTCTCTGTTTGAATAGTATGCAACTTGGTAGTCCATGTTTTCACATCTTTCTTGAGGACTGCACTCACGCCAGTAGAGGGGATGCATCTGTCTGACACAAATGTTACCTACTCAGGGCAAAGTTAGAAATAGCACTGAGACAAACATTTTCAAATAAATGCATTCATCATACATACAATATCTGCAGCTGCTTTGCACATTGCCTCAGTTAAATGATAAGAATCAGGAATAAATCTTTGATAATAGCTGGTTAACCCTAAAAATATTCATAGCTGTTTTATATTCTTTGGTTTGTCAAAGTTTTTAATAGCATCCACTTTGGCAAGTAGATTGTTTTACATGTCCATGCCCCACACAATGTGTCCTACAAATTGCACATGTCTGTCTACATTGACACTTCTACACATTTGCTGTGAGTTCTGCCTCTCTGAGCTTAGGAAATAAATATTCTTCCCAATTTCTACTAACACAGCAATGTCATCAATATAAACATTTGCACAGAATTTGATCTCATGAAGTACCTTATCCATTAGGCATTGATAACTGTATGTTCATTACGCAATCCAAAGGCATGACTTTAAATTCAAATTTACCCAATGGAGAACAGAATGCAGTTTCCTTCATACCATCTGGTATTATAAGACATTGATAAAAGCCTTTGTTAAGGTCAATTTTAGAAATAAAGTGGGCACCAGCTAATGAATCTAAGATTTCTTCAATTAGTGGCATTGTATTGGTTTGGCTTGGTAACTTTGTTGTTAATAGCTCAAAAATCAATGCAAATCATTATATTCTTTCTTTTTCACTGTAACTATATGAAAGAAGACCATGGACTGTCAGAGGGTTGTAGCTATGATACCATCTACCAGAAGTTTATCAAACTCATTTTTCACTTCATCATACAGTAGGGGTTATCCGACATGGAGGGTTTCGTCTATAATCATTAGTGTTGATATTCCAATGAACTTAATTAGTATGACCAGGTGATTCACATACAACATGAGTAAACTACTTTGCTAAAGTAATTCTTAAAATATCTTGTTATTAAGATGCAGGAGCGAAATTTTCCCTAGAAAGACTTCGACTAGATGGAACATCATCATCATCCTAATCATCATTTTCAGATATCACAGCAACTCTGTACAATACTGCCTGAGGAAGTGTGCCAACATTGTGCCAGAGGTTGCAATGTAGAACCTTTTAAAGTACTGCCTCTATCCGGCACTACTACTCGGTAAGTGACTGGGGACACCTGCATCACAACCGGAAAGGGACCCTGCCAGGACTCACCCATCTTACTGTGCAACCCTGGCTTCCTAACAAGAACCATATCATCATCCTTAAACACTCTTTCTTTGGCAGAGTGGTCCTAATATTCTTTCATTCTTACCTTCAGCTGCATGTTCCCTATCTGAGACTATCTCTGACATTTCGATTAACTTCTTAAGATTCAAAACACAGTCATTTATTACTACTTCTGAAGAATCACTTTCAATTTAAGACTCAGTCAATAAATCTAAAGGACCACAAATTTGTCTACCATACATCAGTTCAAAAGTAGAGCAACCAGTAGTAATATAAGGAGTGTCACAATAACAAACAATAAATACTTTAGATATCTATCCCAATCTTTGACCACACACACACGACTGCTTGATAAGACAACCATACCATCTTTCGAGAGTTCCATTTGTTTTAGAGTGGTATGGAGTAATATGTATTTGATTGATTTGTAATTTGTCAAAGAATTGTTGCGTAACTTCTGACAAGAATGCTGAACCTTTATCAGTCAAATCTCTTTTGGTATAGCTACTATGTCAGTCATTGCCTCCAAAACACTTTCATTATCTACCATTTTCAATACAAATATAGTTTCGGGATATTTAGTGTACGTACCCATCATGGTCAATAACATATGCTTATACCTTCTAGATGTTCTCTCCAATGGTTGAATTGAATCAAATGGCAGACGAGAAAATGGCTCAGAAATGCATGGAAAGAGTGGCAATCGGCCTTTGGCTGGTTGTTTGGAGATGTATTCTGACAACCTTCACACATTGCACAAAATTTTTCACATCTTTACCCATACCAGGTCATGTAACCTTGCTTGACAATCTCAGAGATGTTTTCTTAGACCCAAAATGCCAAGACATGATATCACTATGAGCCTTCTTAAGTGCTCCTAATTTCCTGCACTTAGGAAGAACAATTCTTTGTATTGGATTTCCTATACCATCTGAGTCAGTATGGACAATAACACATTGGCTCGTACTTGAAAACTCTTTTGAATTTTCTCTTGCCTATTGCCTAATATTGCTAAGAGTCTGTTGTTCAGATATAATGAGCTTTTGATCAGAATTATCCCATAATAAGTCTAAACCAATATCTTCACCTATGCGGGCATCTTCTTGTAAAGTTTCACTATCAACAATTACTTCCTGCTTCAAATGTACATGATTTACATCAATTTGTACAATTGCTAAGGAATGCTCTGTAGGTACATTACCCCTCCAAGAATCAACTTTGGTGCACTTCCTAGTGTAAATAGCTGGTGATATTAAGTCAGCCTTAACCACAGTTATGTCAGCTCTTTATCTATGCATAATATTGCTAACATGTTTGCCAGAGATACAACCTTCAAAGACTAATGGTGATATTTTTGAGGGTGAAGGAATCCTACAGATTCTATCAGTGCATGTGGCCTGTTATGTCCTGGGACACCACATTGATGGCAATAATACCTTGAGTGGAAGCATTACAAGTTTGTACATTGTTACTAGCAGTATACTTAGGCTTAGAAACATAACCCTGTTTGTACCTTGTACTAGACTCATTTTCCAGACTTTTGCTATTGCAACTAGTACTATCATGGTAAGTGTGCTCACTCCGTTGCTGCAAACCTGATCCAGATTAATGTTCTTGATGTTTATGGAATTATTTACCTTCACCATCCTGTCATAGAGGTCTGTTAGTCCTCACTGTCTGTGCATATTCAGTTGCAGCCTGGCATACAGTACTTGGTTCATAAGCTTTCCCATTGGCACAACCTGCGGGAAGACTGAACAAAATGTTTGTACACAATATATTGATGAGCAGAGCTCAAATTGTAGCAGTTAGAAAGTCGACGTTATTGTGAGAAGAAAGCCTAGAAGCAAGAGCATCAGGCAGTTCTGAAGGAAGAGGAAAAGGCAAATTGAGTATATTCTTATTGATTATTTTAAGCTCAGCAAGTATTTTTATGCTGAAATTAATTCTGACATATTATATAATGGATGATTATGACCAGGTTAAACAGGTTTCATCACTACTATGGGAAATACACCTGAGCACGCAGCCATTCAGTGGTGGACTGTATTTATAGGTTTTTAGGAGTCATAAAGAAGTCCGCAAAAATGTTGGGACTCTGCACTACGTGAGCTATTAGAAAACTCCGTAGTAGCTGGTGCGAACTCCGCTCTAGCTTGCCATTCTTGTCCTCTGAAAGTTTTGCTCTACTGGGTCTTCAATTCAGGCATGTATATCACAGAAAGACAAATGAAAGAACGAAATGTGCTAAGCACAAAAGGTGAGCGAGCTGGTCTGATACTTCATTGTTAGTTGAATGTTTACGTCTATTTATTGTGCTATTCTTTAGCAACACACACAACACTTGTACACACATATACTTGATCAATGGATATACCTGTGCAAGACTTACAACGTATTCTCTTGCAACTTGACTATTAGGCAATTGATTGAGCTCTAGTATAGAAATATCCTATTGCATTCTCTTAGTGACTTGACTATTGGAAACAGATTTTCAAGAGAGAACTATAATAGCTAGGATAAACAGTGATTAACCAAGATAACTTACCAAAGCCACTAATAGGATAGAAATGAACTCTGCTAAGGTTGTAAGACTTAACTGTGAACATCTGTCCTTGTCTCCACAGCTTTCGATCTTTATTTTTTCTGGCTTTTTTCAAAAGTCTTTTCTCTGAAATTTCAAATGTTTACATTTCCTCGGTGGGCAGGCATTGATTTCTTTTTAGAACTTTGCATAATACATTTATTCCACCCTCAATATATTCAGTGTGAATTCACAACATAAACAATGAGAACTCGTGCTTACATTAATGCTGAATTATTCTTTAAGTTGAGTTAATTCTAATACTATATTTTTATATCAACATTATTTTTCCAAAAAAGGGTTAATGTATGTTCCGTGCCTGAATCCCAGATCTCATTAATCAGAGGACCAAAGTCTTTGACTACTCTCTTACCTTGCACACATAGGCTTTTATTTTCAATATGTATAATAATTAAGTATATTTATATATATATTTATATACCAAATCTCAATTGAGACTCGTTAATAAGAGTCTTGCTTTGCTTGCCCAGTTAAACACATTAATCAATAGTACAATCAATCAACGATTAATGAGCTCACACGCAATAATGCAAATATACTCTCAACAATAAACTCACAACTAAAGCAACACAGCATACTGAATATGAAACAATAACTCAAGCTCCAGCTGCTATGCATACACTTCAGGAGAAGAAGAAAAAACATGGATTGAGGTAGCTCAAGAGTTCCAAACGAGTTCTAAGACTATGCTAGACACCTTGTTCAAGAGACCACTCTGATCGCCATAAGTTGGATTATTCGTCCTTCAAGGCATAAGTCAAAGGAAAAGGTCGCTGCTACCAGAGTATTGTATATTATAAACTTGCCTCTCAATTAGATTGCAGCATGATAATTAAATTGAGCTGAATGCTTATAATTATTATTCTAGAATTATACCACTGTGCATTATAATGCCTATTATTCTAGAAAGAATACTAGCATAATCTGACTATATAATGCAGTTAAATTTACAGTGACTACATGAAATATTTGAATGCAGTGATTGTGGTCACCATGTGTGGCCACAATTATAGTGTGATCAAGACAAGTAGTATGAATAGGTAATTGTGGTTATAAATAATGGGTGTGGTCATATGTTAAGTTATTCATTGTTGTTGATAGTACGGATTGACAGTACATGGAATAATTATAGTTTGATTCATGCTTGATATGGTAAATTCATGGATTGATGAATATGAGTACGAGGTTGTTGTGTGTTCATGATGTGGGTATACTTCAGGTCATGTGAGGTGAATAGCTGTGTGAGGGCGTGGCAGTGTAACAACTATTGTGTGAGCAATCGGCTACTCTGTTAGGAGGAGTGAGACATTCTAATGTTATCTCTACGAAGTTCACAAGTAAGTAGCTTCATTACTCTGTTTGAGCTACTTAGTGATTTATGTGTATATTAAGTACTTATTATTGTTTGAAGTTTGTTTAGCTCTCTACTTAGCTAAGTAGAGTGTTTTCGCATTGTTTATGTGATCATATACTTACCTTGACTCTCATTTCTACCTCTCTTACCGTGAATGCTTGTAAATATTTTTATACTGTTGCTATCAGTAGCCAAATACAGTAATTATAATACATAGCTACTCCAGCTAAATCGATTCCTTTTGCTGCTTTTATTTTTTTAAATAGGTAATACCTAGACACTAGCAAAATGCTATTAGCTATTTCAGTGCATTATAATTTTCGATACAAAATTAAATATGGTACAATTCTAACCTTTTGCAGAAAGGTTGGCTAGCAATGTCTTGTTTAACCTTCATACCAGTTAAAGTTACCGTAAAAATCAGTTAGACTCATAGCTCTGTCCAGGAATAGAGTAGAAATGGTATGTTGTTACTATATACTATCTTGTCTTTTTTGCCCGTGGCAGATGCCAAATGAACACGCTCCCTTATTGCACAATTATTCTTCCTTTTATAGACACTTCTTTTTTTCTTTTTCTTTTTTGCTTAAACGTATTTTTGAGGTCTGTTTATCTCTCCTCAGCTAAGTGAATATTTTCACTGTGGTTAAGATCATTAAATAAACTCTCACTCTGATAGCACCTTGTTTTTTTTAGTCAGTAATACAAAATTATTATATTGTAGTAGTACAGTTTCGCATCAAGGCAACTAGTAGTAAGTATCTTGTTCAATCTTTACACAAATCATATTACCTTCAGTATGAGGTAGACACACACAACTAATTGAATGATGTAATGGTGTGCATAAACTGAAATACCAATAAAGTTTGCTGTAGTGTGTTTGCGGTGTCCACTACCGATTTTATATCATTCTAGCTAGAAGAAAAATTTCTAAATGAAGTAGCTTAGAACTACCCACAAGGAGAGTATGCAGCTACTGTACTCATTGTCGAATTCACCTTCTGCAGATGGCAAACCAACTGAGCTCGCTTCGTGCCATTAATTTATTACCAGGTCAGTTCTATGTGGAGGCCGCGTAACTACCGGTGGTGGGAATTTCTGTTCAGGTTTACTTGACGACACCAATTGCACGAAGTATGTTCATAGGCGGTAGGTAAGTTCGTAGTGGCTGGCTGAGACTTACGTTCCTGTGTTATGCTTAGCCAGTGACATATTCGTTATAAATAGCTAGCTATGATGAGTGAGGTATGAAATATAGCTACTTGAGTTGCTACTCTGTATGTCAGTAATGTGGAGCAGCTATTACTTTAGTTATATATTTATGGTAACTCTTGGTAGCATATAACATTTATTATATTATATATAATATCAAATATACTAGTGTGGGCTCTGTTAAAGCGTGCGATCAGCCTTTACTGTTTCCCACGCCTTCCTACACTGCTGGGTAAGAAGGAGGTTATAAATCTCCACTATCACTAACAGTATTAGACCCTTTGTATATATACCGTATTGCGTTCAAGACAGTATCACGGACTCGGCTGCCCTGGTAGTGACAGGAATAACAAAGTTACTAACAATAAATTAAGAAATACAGGAAATAAAAATGAAAAGGAGTGATACACAAGTAGTGTTCAAAATAGTTAGATAAGTTAGAATAAAAGAGAAAAAGCAAAACCATGGCAATATAAATAAGTTTGTTTGACATTGACGAACATCAACTAACAATGATATTAGCATTCCTTTGCAGGCGTATCAATGTCCAGTATCTTCTGAAGTCCTCCTTTGCAAGGATTCTTCGGCCTGAATAGGGGGAGGGGGGAAAAGATGAAGATGCTACAGTGACACAAAGTATATATGTTTTCCTGACAGTGAAACATTTTCAAAAAAAAAAACCCACTGACTTCCTGAATGGACACAGTCATACACATAGCAGACTAGCTAGCACACCCAGGGAGATCATGTGACCTCGTCTATTTGTTTCACAGCTGTATTATAATTGTAGCATCCATGCTGATTGAAGTTTATATTGTTCTTTAATGAGAAGCAGGAAAATTTTCTGCTATGGTCCCAACAGTATATATAATAATATATCTCAACATTTGAAGGTAGAAGAAACTTCTATTGCTTGTTTCTTCCCTGCCTGGTGGAAGAGAAATTGAATTAACTAATAACATATAATCCTAGTTTTTATCTGAGTTGCTTGCCCAATTTTTTATTTCTGACAGGTACTTTTTTTATAATTAGGAAAAATTAATCCATTTAGTAAGTTAGCAAACTCTTTTTGCTATCATATGATCTTGACATGGGTCTTGAAACATACATTCACTAATAATTTTAGCTTGTACTAGTATGTGTAGTAACAATATGGTGTATTTAGAAGGTGATAACAAGATTTTATATATTATATATATAAAATTATTCATTGCCTGATTATTTAAGGTACCAATGCTCCAAATTATATTGTATTATTTGAATTGATCCAAAAGGTGAAACATTTATAAGGATTTCTTGAAAGATAATGTATTAATAAATATCAATTTGTATTCATTTGTTTGTTATGGCCAGCCTGGAGAGAGTGTCTAAAGCAATGGCAGACCAACCGACAGACAAGGTAGAGTTGTTACAATTAGCAAGTACTCCACCACACCAGTGGTGCTTGATGTACTAACTTATGCAATAAACCTCTCAGCCACTTGGTGCTTTTAACTTGGTTCTGTTTAATTACATTAATTCATTTATTTTCTCACTGACTTTTCTCACCACTGTAGTAGTCGTCACTGGATGATGGTTACCAAATATGGGTTCAGTTTTCTGACACAGATCTATTCGTGAATACACACACAATCATCTGTTATTACTGACGATGCTTTACTTACTCATTCTGACAATGCCTTACCAGCACTGCTCAGCTCATGAATTGTTTATTATGTCATCATTGTCATTACTGACAGACAAGAGTATTATTGTATAGACAGCTACTACACAGAAGTGTAGCTAATAAAACATAATGATAATATGGTAGAGAGTGAATAGTGCTCCAGTTCATTTTCTATATATTGATAATATTTTAATAGATCAATCATGTGACTTACTTTTTATGTAATGTTCTTTATGTAGGTAGACTTACTTCATCCTCTGGCGAAACTACAATGTGAAAATTTCTATAATTTTAAGGATGACTGCTTTTCTCGGCACTGTGCGATACTAAATGATAAGGTAGCAATATTGACCAATCGTTATGGAATGCTCTGTGATGTTCTTCATATCGCCTCTGTTGATTTGAAGTCATGGAAAATTTCTAAATTACCATGTCGCAAAATGTCTCTCACAACCTACAGGTCCCAGTTTGTGACAGTGGGTGGATGTTATGGAAATTGTGGAAGAGCCTCCAACCAATTATTTACTAGTTATACAGGACTAGTGTGGCAGCCATCACTGCCTCCCATGAGGACTAAACGATATTATGTTTCCAGTATTAGTACTAGATCTCCACATGTACTAGTAGTAGCTGGAGGGCATGGTTATAACACTGTTACCTTAGATATAGTGGAATTACTGCTAGAAGAACAGTGGCATACTGTAGATCCATTACCTAAACCATGTCGTGGTATGGCTGCAACTCTCCATCAAGATGAGGTGGTATTTACAGATAGAAATTCAGCCACTATATTTAAGTGCGACTGTACCTTACTCATCTCATCCTGTACAGAGTCCAATACCACCACTACAGACACTCCACTGTGGACACTCTTAGTAGCACCTCATAAATACACTACTACTATCTCGTATTCCTTACGTCTAGTCAGTATACATTGTCATGGTATGATTAGAGTGTATTGCAATATTAGCAAGTCGTGGGTAACAGTTGCCAGGTTAAATGACATCTATTTGTATGGAGCAACTGTACTACCTACTGGAGATCTGGTCATAGCTGGTAAATATGGAGTGTACAGAGTGAAGGTATCAGGTGAGTAATGAATTATTATGCAAATGATAAGCGATGATTTAATGCATACGATTTGAAAGTATTTAGTTGTCACTATAATATGTTTATTGTTTAGTGTCTTCCTATCACCCAGACAACAAGTTCAAGTCTGATGTCCTGTCCAGACTAGAGGCAGTAATGGGTATTCAGATAGTATCTGTATTGGCTAGCAGTTACATCTCCAAATTAACATCTTCATCTGGAGTGAATGAGCTACAGCAAAAATTTGATGAAGAAGGAAAAAATATAGCATTGCCTGACCCACTTATTGATCCTATCCGCTATGTAGAGGAAGTAATTTCCCAGTGGTCTAGAGGACATAGTGATCGTCTTCCCACATGGAGAAAGTTATTTTTAGTATTACAAGATATTGGAGTTCCAGAATTGAGTCAGCAAATTGAGGCCTTCATGAAAGGTAAAAATATCTGCAACTGAATAGATTTGGGGCAAATAACGAAAACATGAACTAAGTAACTAGAACTAATGAAAGGAATCTTTTTTCAAAGAGGGACTATATGTAGGAGACTTCACTTAAATAACTAGTACTGATAATCAGACATTAATACTAAAATTAAGTCAAAGTTTCAAAAAAAGAGCCAGAAAGGGATATTTTTGTTACTGACATCTACTACACAAAGTGATTTGGACTTAGTTTGAGACTTAGATTAGATACTCTGAGTAGACAAGTATATAACGTACTTGTCCACTAAGTGTAAGTCCTTAATCTAAGTCTTTCAGCTTCTTATTACAGCCATGAATTAAGTGGAGTGGATATTAATTGATGATGACATGTTATCATTTTTGTTTAATGGTTTAATACCATGTATCGTTAAAGTGATGATTTTCTTGTGATATAATGAACCACTATCTGGCCAACTGTTACAATGTGCACTGTATACTCTCGGATTGTTTAATGATATCTATATTTAGTAACCCAGTGTTTCCTGTATGTAAACTTGCTTGGTATTCTGCAGTACGCTAAGAACAGGACTTAGATCTCTGACTAATGTTTAATTGAGCTAACCACTTTAAGTAGTGTGCACGCCCACTAACCTTCTCAAATTTGAATATTCTATCTTGGTCTAGTTTATTTTATTACCATTGTTTATGTCACAGTTATAAATAACAGTTTACCAACTAATCACTTAAATAAATGAACCACCATCAACATGGAGGAAAAAAAACTGTTACTTAATTTTTGTCACATTTAAAGACATTTTGCTAATGACTAGAAAAAATGTATTTTATACAATTATATTTGTATAATAATACTACCATAAAATATTGTATCTATTTTGTTATAGGTGATGCACCGTACATTCATGCTTATCGCCACTTCATTTCTACTAAAGATGTCCTAGAGATGCTATTCCTCAAGTTTCTCTTTCTTGGTCAGCCACGACGAGGTAAAACTACAGCACGTCGCCGTCTTATGGGAGAGATCATAGATCTGATGTCTGCTGGAGAAGCAGATCAGCCTCATGCCAGCACAGGAGCAGTTGAGTCAGGCCATGACATGATAGTCCAGGGTCATGAAGGCAACACTGCAGTCATTACTGGACGCCAGTGGTCAGCAGCACACAATCTCACTGACGAAGCACGTATGTTGTTCCACAACTTTGTAGACTGCATGCAGTCAAAGCCCACTATAGTGGAGCGAAGTACAACTTCAGGTAGTCAGCCTAAAAATACAGTAGCTGTTAATTCTGCCACTAAAGTTCAGGCCAGAGCAGTTGTTCTTTCATCACATAAAGAACAAGAGCCTGGACGTGTGAAAAAGTTTCTCTCAAAATTCAAATCACTCATGTCAAGTCCTAAAATGTCAAATGATATTCCTGAAATCAGATCCCTATTTAAGGTAGTGAGTGAGAAATCTGAGCTTTGGAAGGAGGTAAAGCAATCATTTAGAGCATTCATTAGAATGGAAGATACAGGAGGTCAACCTGAGCTTATGGACATGCTACCAGCACTCACTGTAGGACCAGGTCTCTATTTGCTGTTCTTTAGCTATGAGTGTGACTTGAATAAACACTTTGATGTGTTCTATCAAAATGCTGCAGGTGAGACTACAGAACTTGAGAAGTCCACTGTCACTTTAGAAGAAATGCTTCTTTCTTCTCTTTCTAGTATCTCTTGCTCCAACTGCTTAGGTCATACTATTAGTCCAAATCAAGCTAATAGCACTGAGATGAAAGATATTTTAGATTCCTCAAAGTCTGTAGCTTACATAGTAGGCACTCACGAAGACAAGGTCTCAGAGGAATATGTATCTAGCTTTGACAAAGAATTACAAAAGGTCATTCGAGATACGGACTTTTTCAAAAGTGATTTAGTTCAATTTTTTTCTGAAGACAAGCTAGTTATCTCCATGGACAACATGGGCGGAGGCAAAGATGAAGTAGGTCAAATTCGCAAGATATTGGAGGATGCCATGGAGAAACACTTCAAGAAGCTTAAAATTCCAGCTGTGTGGCTTCTATTTAGTCTGTGTCTTCGTATGAGGAAAGCAAGGATAGCTAGCATGGAGACCTGCTTGTCACTGTCCAGTTCTTTCAATATGACACCCTATGAGACTAAAGCAGCTCTGTGGTTTCTTCATCATCATGCAGGTGTGATAATGTACTTCCCCAATGTAGCTGGTTTAGAAGACCTAGTCATCATAGACATCCAGGTAGTGTATGAAAGTGTTACCTCTGTTATTCTCAAAGCAATGAGTTTTGGCAGCGTAGGACTTGCAACAGCAGAGAAATTCAGAAAAACAGGTCAGTTTTCTTTGCAAGATCTATTTTCAGCTACTACAGCTTCAGAAGATCTTATTCCACCTCAAAAGCTGGTAGCTCTTCTAGAGTATCTCCACATCATAGCTAGAATTATATATTCCAGCTCCACACCATCATCAGTAGCTACAGATGACGTGTACATCATGCCTTGTGTCTTACGCAGTGCCAGTAGAGAGACTCTGGATGCTGTTTCTAGAGACAAGTCTCGTCCATTGTCTATAGCTCCTCTGAGAGTGCGCTTTGTTTGTGGGTTTGTACCTATTGGAGTATTCCCAGCTCTGACAGCTAGCTTCATAGGTAATCACGAATCATTTGAACTTGTACGAACAGGTCTTATGAAAAACAAGGTTCAATTCTTATATGGTTCTGGCTATGCTCTGATTACGTTACTAGCACGTCCCAAGTCCTACGAGATTGTAATCTCTGAACTCCCTAAAGGTGATTACGAGGCACACGTTTTGTGTACAGAATTAAGGAAGGAGATAGAGGCCACATTTGAGAAGGTCAGTTCTCGCATGAACTACGGCAACTTCATGGACTATCAGTTTGGGTTCGCATGTGCAACTCATCCTGAGGAGGATCATGTGTGTGTAGTAGATAGAGGATGTTCCTCACCACAAGCTATGCTGTGCTTACAAAACTTAGACAATAAAGTGCCACAGGAAGTGTTAAGTTGTCACAAAGTCTGGTTTGGAAAGGTGAGAAATTTAGCTAAGTCTTCAGTTCATGTACTTTAGTTTGTTTTTTTTCAGCATTTAGATGTTTCACTTACATCACCATTACTGTGTCAAGCAGAAGAGTCGGACACTGCAGGTATAATATAAGTTTCGGTGTCAAGATATTACAACGAATAATAATAAAATGGTAGCCATTACTAGATATTATTACTATTTTCTTATTGTTATTACAATATACGATCTTCTTTAGTACACCCATTGCATTAACATTGTAATTGTAATATTTATCTCTAGAGAAAAGCATGTCATCTGACGAGGAAGAGAAGCCCAAGCCTGGTTATGAAGCATTGCAGAAGGAGCAACAGAAGGTTAAAGTAACTATAAAGAACAATTTTGATGTTGTGACAAGGACACTTCGGGATAAGAAAATGCTATCCAAGAAAGATTTTGAAGACGTTAATGATCCATTGTCACTTCTTCCAGAAAATACGAAAGTAGATATTGTGTTCAAGGCATTGGTAAGCAATATTGATGAAACAGATGAAAACATCCTGAAATTTATAGAAATTCTTCGCAAAAAAACGGAATCTAAAAAAACCGTTGAAAGATTGGAAAAAGCTTATGAAAAACAGGGAGGAGTAATTCCAACTAAATGCAAACCAGCCCCAGCCACTCAACCAACCTCTGGAGCTTCAGTGCAAGGTTATTATTATCATAGCAAATTTTTCTCTTTTTAACAGCCAATATATTTAATTCTAACTTAACCCGACGTTTCGACTTATTGCTGAAGTCTTCTTATTCTAGCTACACATTTCACAAAAGTAATATTTAGAATAGGACTATGTATAATAGCATTAGTTCTATGTGTGCAGATTAATATTATAAAAATTTTCAGTGTGAAAATATGATTTTGTATTAGCTCCCATTAAAGATACAAGAGCCACAAGTACACACATTTCAATAATATCTCAAAGGTCATCTTTAGACCGATACAAACATAAGAGAAGGTTAAAATGTAAAATAATCCAAGTAATAGCTTTTAACCCTCTCGTTCCCGAATTGTTTGGACGCGCGGGGAAAAATCTAATCTCCTACCGCGGAATAGTGCATTACCGTTTTATTTTTTTAACTCGATGCTGGCTGGGAAAACCCCATAGCAACCATATATCACTAAATAGACCAAGAGTTTGGGATTCCCCTCATTTTTTGATTGAGAAAATTGAATAATATTTAGGCCCTCTACTATTACTTTAAAAAAAAAAAATTTTTTTCCCAAAAAATTCCACTTTTCCCATCAATAATAATAATAAAAAAATAGAAATAATATTGTTTGATGTACTTTATACCAATATTATATTAGTTCAACAATAAAATATGTTGTTTGTTGTGTGTGGTGCTGATTGTGATCATGTAGGAGACATCTATGAGTGTCCACAAGGAACATACGCCATTGGACGTCGAGCTCCACTACAAAACAATTTCATATACACAAAAACACCAACAACAAAGATATTCGTAATACAAACAACAAATTATTCATGATCCTATATAATTGCAACTTTATGATGTATTGTATGCGGTTTCATACAGGATTTTTGTTTGGGAGGGAGGGGGGTGGGGCTCCGAGTGTACTTCGCCAGGTCCAGCATCTTCTCCTTCATCAATGGAAGACTCTGCTCCTGTTGCCTTATCTGCTTCCTCTTCACAATCCCTCTTCACAATCCCTCTTCACAATCGGGTCGGTGACTGCATACACATCTGGTCCTAGTAGTACATTCTGGTAAAAAAAATTAAATTTTTTTGAAAATTTGAAATTGTTCAACAAACCACAACCCACTTTCAAATCTCAAAACTCAATGAAATATATATATATTATAGCTAAACAGCTTTCTCCATCTCAATATAGCTATAAATAAGTCCTTTCCACAACAGAAGCTTGCTAGTTTTCAAGAGAAAGACAAGAGAAAGACAAGCTTACATCGATCATCTTTTTGACTTCCATTGTCAGTGTCAGAGTTGACGGGGTCTGGTCCCCAACCCTGATACAGGGCCTCCTATAGCCCTAGATGTCGTCTCCCTCTTCTCCGCTTGATCCTGAGTCGCTAGAGTCAGTATCAAGCAAGTATAAAACTTCCACAGCACTGTAACTGGTAGACGCCATCTTTCCAAATTGACTTCAAAAAAAAATTTTTTTTTGCATAGTTACCTGGATCACACGACACGCTCACTTTTTTCCTGTGATGTAATAAGCATTACCTAAGCCTGTACGTAATGGGGAGGCCCCCAGTTGAACTGGCGATTTTATAAAAAAAAAAAGAAGACAGTAAGTCAAACCGCAAAGTCTTGGTCGGCAAAGAAGCGGTTGTTTCAATGTGTTATGGAAGGCTACTGGGCTCAAGCAATTTTTCGCTGCTTCTACAAAGCTCTGGAGATGACTGGATCCATAAATGAAGCTGCTGTGAAGAAGGTAACTTTTTTTAAAATTCGACGGAGAACCGATGTTTTTTTTTTTTGCCGAGGAAGAAATAAACGCAACTGCTGTGAGGTACTGTCGAAGCAGCCCTGGCTGAAAGCTATTTTAGATGCTTCTCCAACGCATTGGGCACCTGTGTATGCAATCTGAAGGTTCTAGCTATAAAGTAACTATTTTTAAAAATTCGGAGAAGCCAACCGGTCTTCACCCGCTTTTAAGCGGGATTGGGAACGAAAGGGTTAAACATTGCAGCTGATAGGTTTATTTATTGCTAAATATTGTAATTTTTCAGCTCCTATTCCTAAGGAATTCTCAAAGAAATTTTCTCCAGTAGAATTTTCTGTATGGATGAAGACTGAAAATCACTTGTCCGATGATAATGGTGATATTATAGTAGGTAAGGTGTTCATTGCAAGTGTCTGGAATATGTAGTTTTTATTAGAGCTAAAATAACTTTGAGTCATTAGTTAGCAACAGAATTATTTTTATTATACAGGCAAAAAAATTAGTGGGAGGGTTTTTGCTGATCTGACAGAAACAGAACTGAAGGAATTTGGATTTGTGGGAGCTGGATACTTTGCCATGAGAAGTGTTTTGAGAGAGGTAAGATATTCCAAAACAATTTGCTGCTACTACTGTCACTATTTATTACGAAATTTATTACATTTATTATTGTTGTTTTTTTGCTGTTTCAATAGGTAGCAAAAAAAGCTGATCCAGGTTTGTGATACTTGTCATCTTGTCGATATGTTCAAGTGCTAGAACTCAATTCAATTATATTTTATTTAGCTAACCAGGGCTCTGCAGTACAAATAATCCCAGTTCCAGTACATGAGAAGGAAAGAGAGGAAGGTAATTAAGTTTCCATTAGTAAATCTCATTAATAAAAAAAATTAAAATTTAGTCTATGCTATAAATTCCTTAATTATTTGCATTGTCAACAGGGTAGTATCTGAGGAATTTGAGTTTGTCACTGAATCTGGAACAAAGTTCAAGCAGCAACCCTGTGGGCATAAACAGCTAAGCTTTAATGTCCACTTCTTTTCCTAAACTATACAATTTATCCAAGGCTGAACTTGTAGTGTTATAGTTGTGTTTGATAAAATAATTTTTTACATAGCTATTCTTTTTTGTTTAGTGTTTTTATTATAGAATTTTTAAATTATATATTAATAAGAGTAATTTTGAATGATAACTGAGGAAAATATGGTTTTACTTGCATATGCGCCAGCGCAGCAGCAAAAGTATTGCATTCGCTTTATGGTCTATTATATTCATAATGTGCGTCATATATGTAGGTCGTGAACAGAAACTTTGGCAATATCTATCATTACGACTCTGGCTTACTTTAATACCATTACTACTTTCCAATTTGGCACTTACTAGCTAGGCTACTCACAATCCTGGTTTTGTAAGTGAATTCGGCAATCTTTACCATTTAAATGGCCATGGAGGAATTGTTAGGCTGACTGTACTGGTCCAGGGTCTGATCCAAGGAGATGAATGGGATGACATGTCACCCATACTTTAGTGATATTCATAGTTATTGGAAATTTGTTGTTGTGGATTTGCTGATATTCACAAGTATTGTATAATGTACTCTGTTTGTCTATCATCAGTGAAGCATGTGCAAAGTGAGTCTAACACACCTGTTTGTTTAGCCATCTGTGAATCATGTGCAAAAAGTGGGTCTGGTTGCAACAACTTGTGGATTGTAGCAAGTGAAATTTTAAGATCACTCCCTATATACACATGTTTCTAGATCAGCCACTGAGGTCTGTTTTATACCACCATACCATTTCCAAGAAAATGGAATAGCTTTTTGAGTGTATAATGATGATGAAAATATCATTCCATTCTGTGAGTTGAAGCCATTTATTTTATGTTAAGACAGAAGAAAAAAAAGACACCTTTGATATAATCCTATATAAAGTTGATGAACAGAATGTTAATCCCTTTATATCTGCTGTATGCAGGCTGTGGAGAAAGAGTGGAAAAAGGAAAGAGTGCTTCATACTGGGTCTTGAATTTGATAATTGACACTTCAACATGGTATGACAAAAATATTCATAACAAGTTACATTGTAATTGTACATCTGCCTTTTTCCAATTATATTTCCCATTAGAATGGGTGAGATTAATTTCAAGTTTAATTTTTTTCAAGTTTAATTTTTTTCTGCAGGTTGCTTCAGTTAGGCTTTTTTCAGAAATTTTAGCTATAATATCTAGATGCAATTTCGATCTGGCTGATGTAAATGTGGAACTTTTAGCTTGTGACATCTTTGAAGACAAAATTGTAAGCGAGTGTATTTTTTGAGCATGTGAGTGTGCTCAAAATACAATCACAGCTTCAATACTAATTGTGTCAGTAGTTTCTTCAACTTCAATGCCTTCAACTAACATCTCAATGACACAACAGCAGATCTTATCCTAATGAAGAAATAACAGTAACGACTTTCATCATTACTCAATTAATTGAATGATTTTTAGCCGTAATTCCATTTTCAAGATTACACTACCATAAAGAATTAGCTAGCAGCTTTGGTGCCATTAGATAAATCTCCTCACTATATTATATTAAGTAACAGGTTCCCCCTAGATATATATAATGGAAGTTCATTTATTTGTATTATTTTCCACAAATATTCGTGTAGTAATAAAGAATTGTTAAGTTGTGTAAATGAGTAATGACATTTGGATTAACAACATTAGCCACTATGGGTCTCATCTCAAGGACAATTATAAGAAATTCTATCCCATGTGTCAATGGAATATGTATAATATTGGGATAGGCTTCAGGAAATAGTACAAATTCACAATTAGTAAAAAAAAAGTATAGAAAGTTGTAAAATCCAGGTAAGGGTACAAAAATTCCTAATTTTTTTTTCATCATTAGCTATTTCCTGAAAGTGAATACAATTAAATAATGGCTGAACCTACATCTAAAAAGACTCAGTCAAACCAGAACTTTAAAAATATGGCTCATTATTTTCCAGATAGCTTATTCATATAGCTGTAAGGTATAAAAGAGGGGGTGATTTAAGAGCTTAAGCATTATAAAAAAAACAACAACAGAACTTAACCATTGAGAGTTGGATAGTATATATCGATACTCTTAACAATTTTTAACTATTCTTGATATAATAATGAAGCACAAAGGTGTGAACTCTGAGCCCCATCAAACACTACCCAGCCATCACAATAATACTCTCCTTCCAAAAGATTACGCAATCTGTTAACTATTTTTAATGAGTCAACAAAATAGCTGGTCCAATGAAAATGATACATGGAAACGCTGTCTTCATAAGAGAAGAAGCTAAACTAGCCAGAAACACTCACCTGTATACATTTTCAACGCGAAAAACTGCTATTCTTTCAACTCAGTTAACTTTCCCCAGCATAAAGCGAACTACACCGCTGACTACAAGAAATTATTTGCTCACGTGATTACGACTTGACGCTTCGCGTTTTCTCTACGATTAGCCAAATAGCACAATAATCTCCAAAATCAGAGCGTGACAGACAGACCAGACAGACAGGCAGGCAGTCAGAGGACGACTATTATAACCCTTTAGCGAATGCACGCTGAGGGTTAATAACTGACTCTTGGCCTCCCACACACTAGGCAGCAAAATTCAACATAGCCCAGGCTAACTAGAAAGAACACCTTTAGATGTACACTTCAAAAAATATAACACAAATCGACAAACCTCCCTTAGTGCACATTTAATTTATCAGGTCAATTTTACTCTCTGAGGGCGTACAGCTACCAGTTGGTGAACATTTCTGACAAACATTCTACTTCACTTGACCACACCAATCAAATAAACAAATGTCTCAGGCAGTAGTTAATTGCAGTTGTGGGCTAAGACCATCGTTCCTGTGTTGTGCATCATCTGAGGTATTTATAATAGCTAGCTATGAGGTATGAAATATAGCTAAACAAGTATCTATTCAGTGTCTGAGTACTGTAGAGCTGCTATCCCCTTTATACATTGGTGATCATGATATGATACAATAATGCCTAAACCTTCAATTGTGCAGTAATTTTCATTAAAAGTGATATTATTTCAATATTACAAGTGTCCTCTGTAGCGTCTTTATGTCTTTCATGTTTATGATGTCATTACAACTGTATTATTTACATAATTAATAACATCATTTTATCCAAATGATGATTCCACTCATATTGAGATGAAGATGCTCCAATACATAGCTAATGCACGTTTTGAATTCAGTTACAAATGGCTCTGGTTCTAGATAAAGTTATGATTGATTTACAATTCTATCTTATTCTCCAGTGTAATAAATACATTTAAAATTTTTAGCTCAAAAAAGTAGTACGGTAAAGCTTAGTATGGTATATTGATTAATTATTTATATGATAAAGGACTTTCAAATATGTATATAATATATACTTGCCTCTCAATTCCATTGCAGCATGATAATGAAGTTTAGCTAAATGATCATAGAGTTACACTATTGTGCAATATGTCTATTATTCCAGAAAGAATGCTTGCATAATCTGACAGAGCCTATTGCAATGTTATGTAGTGAAATTTACAGTGATAATGTGATACATTTGTATGCAGTGATGTTGGTCACATGTGTGGCCACAATTATGGTGTGAACAAACAAATGTGAATAGGTAATTGTGGTTATAAATGATGGGTGTGGTCACAGATTAAGTTATTCATTGCTGGTTGATAGTATGGATTGAGAGTACGTGGAATAACTATATATAGTTTGATTCATGCTTGATAGGTTAATTCATGGGTTGATGAATATGAGTACGAGGTTGTTGTGTGTTCACGATGTGGGTAATGCTTGTTATTATTATTATACTACATCAGTAGCTAGCTAAACACATGCATAGTGGTTATAGTGGATAATTAAGCAACTAAATCAATTCATTTTGCATCTATTATTAAAAAAAAAAAAAAACAAGATCGTTTTGAATTTATACCTAGTCCTTTTAGCTTGCCGTATATACCAAACCATAAGAGCTCCTTGGTACAATTCATTTATTAGGTCAGTTTTACTCTCGGAAGGCATGTAGCTACCAGTGGTAAACACGTCTGACATAAACTTGCAGTTTACTTGACGACACTAATCAAATGAACGGAGGTCTCAGATCAAATGAACGGAGGTCTCAGGTCAAGCAGCTAGCACACCTGAAGGAGATCATGTGAGCAGCACTCATGTTCACTGATGATTTTCTAGATGAGAAGTAGGAAATTTTCCTGCTATGGCCCTAACAATAATATATATAATATCTCAACATTTGAAGGTAGAAGAAACTTTTATTGCTTTGTTTTTTCCCTGCCAGGTGGAAGAGAAATTGTATTAGAAAATATTCCCAGTTCTTATATGAAGTGCTTGCTCAACTTTATTTTTGACAGGTACTTGTTTTTTAATTAAGAAAAATTAATCCATTCAAAAAGTTTATGCAGGCAAACCCCTTTTCGCTATTATGTGATTTTGATATGGGTCTTGAAATATACAGCATAATTGCTTAGCTTGTATTAGTATATGTAGTAACAATATGGTGTATTTAGAAGGTAATAGCCAGGTTTTATAATATTTATAAATATAAGTAATCTTCAATACTTGCACCGACTTATATTGTATTATTTTGATTGATCCATAAGGTGAAACTTTTATCAGTATATAATAAAAGATGATGTAATAATACATATCAATTTGTATTCATTTGTTTGTTATAATATTATGGCCAGCCTGCAGAGAGTGTCTAAAGCCATGGCAGACCAGCCCACAGACAAGGTAGAGTTGTTACAATTAGCAAGTACTCTACCACACCAGTGGTGCTTGATGTACTAACTTATGCAATAACCACTTGGTGCTTTTAACCTGGTTCTGTTTAATTACATCAATTCATTTTTTTTCTCACTGACTTTTCTCACCACTGTAGTAGTAGTCACTGGATGATGGTTACCAAATGGGCTCAGTTTTCTGACATATCTATTCATGAATACACACACAACCATCTGTTATTACTGATGATGCTTTACTTACTCATTCTGACAATGCCTTACCAGCACTGCTCAGCTCATGAATTGTTTATTATGTCATCATTGTCATTACTGACAGACAAGAGTATTATTGTATAGACAGCTACTACACAGAAGTGTAGCTAATAAGAACATAATGATAATATAGTAGAGAGTGAATAGTGCTCCAGTTTATTTTCTATATATTGATAATATTTGAATAGATCAATCATGTGACTAATTTTTATGTAATGTTCTTTATGTAGGTAGACTTACTTCATCCTCTGACGAAACTACAATGTGAAAAATTATACAATTATAAGGATTACTGCATCCCTTGGTACTGTGCGATAATAAATGATAAGTTAGCAATATTGACTAATCGTTCCGGAAAGCCCTGCATGGTCCTGTGATGTTCTTTAAATCGCCTCTGTTGATTTGAAGTCATGGAAAACTTCTAAATTACCATATCGCAAAATGTCTCTCACAACCTACAGGTCCCAGTTTGTTACAGTGGGTGGATGGAATGGGTCTAATGGAAGAGCCACTAACCAATTGTTTACTAGTGATTCTGGACTAGAGTGGCAGCCATCACTGCCTCCCATGAGTACTAAACGATATTATGTTTCCTGTATTAGTACTAGATCTCCACATGTACTAGTAGTAGCTGGAGGGTGTGGTTATAACACTGTTACCTTAGATATAGTGGAATTACTATTAGAAGAACAGTGGCATACTGTAGATCCATTACCTAAACCATGTTATGGTATGGCTGCAACTCTCCATCAAGATGAAGTGGTATTTACAGATTGGCATTCAGCCACTATATTCAAGTGCGACTGTACCTCACTCATCTCATCCTGCACAGAGTCCAATACCACCACTGAAGACACTCCACTGTGGGCACTCTTAGTGGCACCTGATAAATATACTACTACTATCTCGTATTCCTCACGTCTAGTCAGTATGCTCGTCATGGTATGATTAGATCGTATTGCAATATTAACCAGTCGTGGGTAACACTTGCCAGGTTAAATGAAAGTGATTTCCTTGGAGCAGCTGTACTGCCTACTGGAGATCTGGTTCTAGCTTGTGAATATGGAGTGTACAGAGTGAAGGTATCAGGTGAGTAATGAATTATTATGCAAATGATAAGCGATGATTTAATACATACAAGTTCAAATTATTTAGTTGTCACTATAATATGTTTATTGTTTAGTGTCTTCCTATCACCCAGACAACAAGTTCATGTCTAATGTCCTGTTTAGACTAGAGGCAGTAATGGGTATTCAGATAGTATCTGTATTGGCCAGCAGTTACATCTCCAAATTAACATCTTCATCTGGAGTGACTGAGCTACAGCAAGAATTTGATGAAGAAGGAAAAATTATAGCATTGCCTGACCCGCTAATTGATCCTATCCGCTATGTAGAGGAAGTAATTTCCCAGTGGTCTAGAGGACATAGTGATCGTCTGCCAACATGGAGACAGTTATTTTTAGTATTACAAGATATTGGAGCTCCAGAATTGAGTCAGCAAATGGAGGCTTTCATGAAAGGTAAAAATATCTGCAACTGAAGAGATTTGGGGCAAATAATGAAAACATGAACTGAGTAACTAGAACTTAATGGAAGAGATCTATTTTCAAAGAGGGACAATTGTGTAGGAGACTTCACTTAAATGACTAGTACTGATAATCAGACATGAATACTAAAATTAAATCAGAGTTTCAAGAAAAGAACCAGAAAGGGATATTTTTGTTACTGACATCTACTAGACAAAGTGACTTGGACTTAGTTTGAGACTTAGATTAGATACACTGAATGGACAATATAAAATATACTTGTCCACTCAGTGTAAGTCTCTAATCTAAGTCTTTCAGCTTCTTGTTACAGCCATGAATTAAGTGGAGTGGATATTAATTGATGGTGACTTGTTATTATATTTTAGTAGTAAAATACACAATGAATCTTTAAAGTGATGATTTTCTTGTGATATAATAAACCACTAGCTAGCCAACAAGCTACATTGTGCAGTGTAGACTCTCGGATTGTTTAATGATAATTATTTTTAATAACCCACTGTTTCCTTTTATGTAAACTTGCTTGGTAATCTGCAGTATGCTAAGAACAGGACTTAGATCTCTGACTAATGTTTAATTAAGCTAACCATGTTAAGTAGTGTGCATGCCCATTGACCTCAAATTTGAATATTCGATCTTGACCTAGTTTATTTTATTACCATTGTTTATGTCACAGTTATAAATAACAGTTTACCAACTTATCACTTAAACAAATAAACCACCATAAGCATGGAGAGAAAAAACTGTTACTTAATTTTTGTCACATTTAAAGTCATTTTACTGAAGAATAGAAAAAATGTATTGTATACAATTATATTTATATAATAATACTACCATAAAAATATCTTGTATATTATATGTATTTTGTTATAGGTGATGCACCGTACATTCATGCTTACCGCCACTTTATTTCTACTAAAGATGTCCTAGAGATGCTATTCCTCAAGTTTCTCTTTTTTGGTCAGCCACGACGAGGTAAAACTACAGCACGTCCAATGTCACTTTAGAAGAAATTCTTCTTTCTTCTCTTTCTAGTATCTCTTGCTCCAACTGCTTAGGTCATACCATTAGTTCAGATCATGCTAGTAGCACTGAGATGAAAGACGTTTTAGATTCCTCAAAGTCTGTAGCTTACATAGAAGGCACTCACAAAGACAAGGTCTCAGAGGAATATGTATCTAGCTTTGACAAAGAATTACAAAAGGTCATTCGAGATACGGACTTTTTCAAAAGTGATTTAGTTCAATTTTTTTTCTGAAGACAAGCTAGTTATCTCCATGGACAACATGGGGGGAGGCAAAGATGAAGTAGGCCAAATTCGCAAGATATTGGAGGATGCCATGGAGAAACACTTCAAGAAGCTTAAAATTCCAGCTGTGTGGCTTCTATTTAGTCTGTGTCTTCGTATGAGGAAAGCAAGGATAGCTAGCATTGAGACCTGCTTGTCACTGTCCAGTTCTTTCAATATACACCCTATGAGACTAAAGCAGCTCTGTGGTTTCTTCATCACCATGCAGGTGTGATGATGTACTTCCCTAATGTAGCTGGTTTAGAAGACCTAGTCATCATAGACATCCAGGTAGTGTATGAAAGTGTTACATCTGTTATTCTCAAAGCAATGAGTTTTAGCAACATAGGGCTTGCAACAGCAGAGAAATTCAGAAAAACAGGTCAGTTTTCTTTGCAAGATCTTTTGTCAGCTACTACAGTTTCAGGAGATCTTATTCCACCTCAAAAGCTGGTAACACTTCTAGAGTATCTCCACATTACAGCTAGAATTATATATTCCAGCTCCACACCATCATCAGTAGCTACAGATGACATGTACATCATGCCTTGTGTCTGACGCAGTGTCAGTAGAGAAAGTCTGGATGCTGCTTCTAAAGACAAGTCTCGTCCATTGTCTATAGCTCCTCTGAGAGTGCGCTTTGTTTGCGGGTTTGTACCTATTGGAGTATTCCCAGCTCTGACAGCTAGCTTTAGGAAATCACGAATCATTTGAACTTGTACAAACAGGTCTTACGAAAAACAAGGTTCAATTCTTATATGGTTCTGGCTATGCTCTCATTACATTAGTAGCACGTCCCAAGTCTTATGAGATTATAATCTCTGAACTTCCTAAAGGTGATTACGTGGCACACGTGTTGTGTACAGAATTAAGGAAGGAGATAGAGGCCACATTTGAGAAGGTCAGTTCTCACATGAACTACGACAACTTCATGGACTATCAGTTTGGGTTCCCATATCCAACTCATCCTGAGGAGGATCATGTGTGTGTAGTAGATAGAAGATGTTCCTCACCACAAGCTATGCTGTGCTTACATAACCTGGATAACAAAGTGCCACAGGTAATGTTAAGTTGTCACAAAGTCTGGTTTGGAAAGGTGAGAAGTTTAGTAGATATCTTAATTGTGTGCTTTAAATTTTTTTATTTTTTTGTAGCATTTAGATGTTTCGTTTACATCACCATTACTGAGTCAAGCAGAAGAGTCGGACACTGCAGGTAAAATATAAGTTTTGATTTCAAGATAATACATTGCATAATATAATGGTAGCCATTACTTTATTATTTATAATGTGTTAATATTACTATTTTCTTGTTATTACTATTATAAGGTCTTCTTTCATAGGCCCATTTTATTGACATTGTAATTGTTATATTTTCTGATAACATGTCACCTAAGGCTCACTAATATGGATTATATAATTGTATTACATATCTGTCAATTGATTTTTTTAAATATATTATACGTTATACCTTTGTTTTTTAGATATAGCAATTGGTTTGACGATTAAGGATGAATTTAAAGGTATGTGAATTTGAATGTATTTATTGATAGTGTGCGCTATTATAGTTACAACTAATGAAATAATTTGTTTTATTTTTTACTTTTATCTGTCTTAATGTGTATGTTCATTTAGGAAAAGATTTAAGTTTGCTAAATATCCTCAAAGCTCTCAGTACAGTTCCTATGGACAAGCGTGAGGATGTTGGCTTAGCTCTAGGAGTGAAATTAGATCAGATTAAAGTGTTTGAGGCCAATCATCCTAGAAATATAGACCGAGTTTGGAAGGAGATCATTTCCTGTTGGTTGAACTCTTCATCCACCCACACATGGACTACATTAGCTCAAGTCCTGCTAGACAATGGCATGTCACATTTTGTCAAGCACTTTGCTAATTTATGAATCATTTTTCATTGTCAGTATGAACCAATGTACTTTTTTATGAGTGATTTTATTTGAAATTTTCAAATAGCTTTATAAAAGATTACCAATTTGAGGAAGGGGTATACGTATTACTTAGAAAACAAATTAAATAACAGCATGAGAAAGTGAATGCCCTCCCTCATACACATAGCTGAAATGCTAGAGTGCAATTAATAGTGTTTATTGTACAATTTTGTCTAAAAATAAAGGGGTTTAGTAGGTGCAAGGGTAGGTTGGAGCTTCAACCTGCACTGGTGTACACACAATGGAGGGAGGGGGGAGGGTCATTTTTTAAGGTGGGTGTGACAACTGTAATATTATGGAGATAATAGCTGCGATGGTAAACTTCGTAAATGATTACCATAAACTACATTAATAATAAATTGCAGTTTATATTCTTTTCAGTGAGCTAATTGATTGCAGAGATTTGAACTTCAAATCAAAGGTGAAAAATATGTAGTATTTACTTCAGTTTTTTTATGGCAGTTGGGAAATAGCTAATTATTATTATTGAGTTCGATACAATTCTTTGATTGAGAGAGGGAATTGAATATTGAACTTTAAGGGACTACGGAATTTAGAGCATAATCTATAATAGCAATAGATAATGAAATACTAATGCCTTTATGATAGTTGTGTTATCAATAGGAGAAAGTGAATCATGCTTACCATTTCTACTTTCAAATTACATAAAGGTTTTACACAAAATAAGCAAACAAGCAAAAATATACCAACAACAAAATACAATAATCATGTTTTTGAATTTGAACCCAACCAAAGCTGAACACTCAATCAATCACAGTATTAATTACTTATCATTTCACTTTTAGCAATTACTTTATTATTATAGGTATCCTAAAGGTAGTAGCCTCATCACGTAATTTATAAGCATGATGATGGTATTACAGCTGTAATTACACATGATAATATCATATTTTATCCAAATTGATAATTCAACTCATTTAGATATAGCATGCCTCAATACATAGTTTCTAATGCATGTTTCAAGTTCACCTGCTAAAGGTTCTAGTTCTAAAGCATTGTATCACTGGCATCAGGGGGCTGACGGCCCCACGAGGGTTTTTGCAGAGGGCTCTGTAAGGAAGGGTGGGGCTCATAAGTTTTGTAAGGTAGTTAGATCTACACAAATATCTAGTCAGGGAACCTATAGCTGGAAATTTCAAAGAGTGGGATCGCCTAGGTTGATAGTTAATGGCTGAAAAATGAGATTGAATGTGCTCACATTTTCTATGCTATTTTCTTTTCTAGATCAAATAGAGACATTGGTAAAACTAAATTATAATCAGGGGTGATGGAAATTGCTTCAAAGTGAGGGGAGTACTATATCTCATGCCAAATGTACTCTCACTGTGTATACTTGCTTCTAACTTCAATTGCTGGTTTTAGTTATGTGTGTACTTTACAGAACATACACATGTACTTAAAGTATGCTATGAACCATTGCGACTAACATAATTTGATAAAATAACAGAGTACACACTTACTAGCAAACATAGTGGCAAATGAAATTTCCAACATTAGATATACTATTGGGATGCATTGTTTTTGCCAATTTGTTCACTTTCCTCCTTTAATAATTTTGATTTGATAATGTGGACTTCTGTAGCATACTTGATATTACACAATTATGTGATGTTGTACACGAAATATTACTCATGATGTGTAGGTAATCATGTCTGAATCTGGGACACACTCAAATAAATAGGTAAGGTTTATCCTAGCTGCTTAAATTTGTCAATTAGTGGTATCTCAGTTTAGCTACTTTTCATTAAGATTACTAAGAAGACAATAAGATTAAAACTATATTGTTTTAATAACTAATTTGTTGATATGATGATTCAAAATTACTATACAGCAATTTTCTGATGCTTTTGAAATATTATAGATGGGTCCTAACTAGCAAGCTATAGGTTTTTTATGTAATAAAAACTCAATATAGTGCATATGTTTTCTGTAGTAGTATGTTTTCTGTAGTAGTAAATTTACAAATTCATAGACAAATTATAAGGCTCAGAATATTCTATTTCTTGTTATTAGCTGAACAGTATTGATGCCAAAGAATATTATCATTGCTCACAATTTCTGCCTCTTCAAATAGTGTTTCATAACATAGTATGAATTTTACCCACCTCGCATAAAACATCCTTAAAAATGCAGTGTAGGAGTGAAAATAATGCCAAATAGCTATTATACATATTAAAATGCTGGTTTCAAGTATCTTTTTAAAACTTGGTGTTTACATGGAGAGAATTTTGGTGCTGAGGTCATTGTTGCTCTATGTATATACAGAGTATTCATGTACACACATTACCACAGGCTTTAGGTATAAGAGTAGTATGGACTGGGAAGGATACTATGGTTCAGTTGCCTTTATGTGGATGAATTACACTAGGTTGATTAGGACAATATCTTCAACAAAAACCAATCACTCTGACAAGTGTAATAAGTGGTTTATTCCACAATAGATATCTTACTGTAGTTTGTACTAGGACTGGTAACTCACCTGGTAAAGTTGGTTCTAGGGGCTCCCCACACTGATATTTCAGCAGCTGCTCTGGTGTCAGGAACATATAATATATACATAATATATATTCCACCCTAGATATCTTCACAATGATATCTTTAGCTAGGTACATGACCCTTGAAATAACTGGTGATATTTCACATTGTTATTTCATGCTGTATTGCCAAGCTCATTACTGGAGTAGTTATAACAACTGGCCAAACTAGCCACTTATCCTGGTTTTTACAGTAGTCTACTCAACCTGGTCATAGACAATCTATGCACCCTTGATTTAACAACACTAGCACATTTTCACCCTCACAACTCACACTAGTAAGGATATGGGCTACTAAAGTACATGGAGAAAAAAAACTGCTCTAATATACTGGAGTGTAGCTATAGTCAGGTGAGTAATTAGGAAAAAAAACTGTTCTAATTTACTGGAGTGTAGCTATAGTGAGGTGAGTGATTAGGAAAAAAAAACTGCTCTAATATACTGGAGTATAGTTATAGTGAGGTGAGTGATTAGGAAAAAAAACTGCTCTAATATACTGGAGTGTAGCTATAGTGAGGAGAGTGATTAGGAAAAAAAACTGCTCTAATATACTGGAGTGTAGCTATAGTGAGGTGAGTGATTAGGAAAAAAAAACTGCTCTAATATACTGGAGTGTAGCTATAGTGAGGTGAGTGATTAGGAAAACAACTGCTCTAATATACTGGAGTGTAGCTATAGTGAGGAGAGTGATTAGGAAAAGGGTCTGGCTGGGAGACCAAGTGTTACCTTTTGGTGGGCGTGGCAAACGTGAGCGAAGCACCGAACGTGAGCGAATCACCAAAAAGGAGAGAAGCACCAAACAATAGCAAAACACCGACAAGAACAACAAAGCAAACAAACTTGAAGTACGTCTCCAAGGTCAGCTAAAGCTAAAATAATTGGATAATTGAGTCACGAAGAGTTTGACGCTGCAATTAATCCACTCATCTGAAAGAAATTAGCTATGTACCCGTAGGAAATACTAATGCCAATGTTATACTTCTCAACAATTATTTTAATTGTTACAGGTTAGTTCTATTCTGGGCAATACAATTTTATTTTGGCTATCTACTGTCATATTCTGGTTAAGGTAATGTTAAATGGCAAATAACTTCTATGTTTATAGTGGTGATTTAACCTCAGTAGATTGATATTGATGTTGCTATTAGACTAATATTGGCAGGATAGCAGGTGAGGGGAGATCAGCTAGGAATGGTCACCGAATAGTAATTGAATCAGAGGACTGGATTCTATTAGAAATATAGTATTTAATTTAGCCATGGTTACCTTACCTACTATTTCCATATTGAACCTTCGTCATACTTCGTTGTTGTTTTCGCCTATTGCGAACATGTTAAAAAACTGAAATTTTCAGTGGTAAAGCTGAGCAAACTCACATTAATAAAAAAAAATTTCGTTAACTAATATTTCATATAACTAGTTATTTGAATGGTTATATTAAAAACAAATTATAACATTATACTGATTCAGCTTTGAGATTTTGGCCGCATTAAAATTTGCTTCAGTGAATTTTATTTATTTATTGCAGGTATTTCTTTCTCAATTTGTCAGAATCTAGGTAAAAAATATATAATGAAATTTATTAAATTATTGTAATGCACAGTATTATTATCCCATAAATTAAACATTTTATCTCCTATTATTGCAGGGTTATTATCTTGATCTAGTTGGCTGGTTTTAGGAATTTTCGTTTAGAGAGGAGGGGGTGGGGGAGGAAGGAAGGGGTATTGTGCTATTTAGCTAATACATAATTGTACTTGGATTTAAATTAATAATCTATTATTTACTAGATAATGAAGATTCAATTGATCCACCACTACAGGTAGCTCATCCCGGTGACACTGTTAGTTTTAAGTGTACATTTCCCTACCCCCAATGGTGGAAAGATGATAATGTGATTCCAGTCCAATATAAGTCATCTATAAATGAGAGAAGTTTGCTTAAAATAACGAATGTGTCTTTGACAGATCATGGAACATACATATGCGTACAAAAAGGGACAGAGAATTTTGTTACAGCACTATTATTAGTTGGGGGTAATTAATTATAATGTGTAAATAGTTTATTATTATTATTAGCTTACTTAACGAGGCGCAAAGGGGAGAGGGGAGGAAAAGATGTATCTACTAGAGCACCTCAAAGCAAGCTACATTCCTCTCGAATAGTTTTCTCCCCTCGAATACAACACTTTTCTCCCTTTGAATATTAACCGAATCAACTTTATCTTCAGAAGAAAGACAAAATGCTGAATTTTAATTTGATATTTTTTTCTGTATTTTGATACCGAACTGAAATACATCTCATACACTACATGATATTCTGTAGCAATGCAGTGGCAGTCTGATGAAAGAAATTTTTTTTAATTCTTCTAATTTGTAGAAACTATAAAAGTATAACATCAACGTCAATGGGGGTATACAAATTTATTAGAGTACCCCAAGATAAATGTAGTCATATAGCTCCAATGCATAAAAAACCTTAACAAATTATAGCTACCCTTAAGATACATTATAATTATCAATTTCTGAAATTTTTTAACATTTTCCTTTTGATTTTCTTTAGATCCCTTTTAGTGATTAGGGTTCAATTTAGATCAATTATAGTTTGGCTTTATTAATTTGACTTAATTTTAGTTATTAGAGTCATGTAACAAAATGAATGGGTTTGGAAAGTAATGTAATATTTGCTTTCATTTGTGTGGCACTTGCAACCACAGATATTTACATACCAAAATTAGCTACCCTTTGAAATTCTGGCTAGCTATGTGTCTGCTAATTAGTCACTACTAATAATTGCTACATGCTTTTCCAACTCAGTAGCATAGTAATATTACTTGCCTTAATTTGTACTGATAATAATATTTTGTAAATATGTAAGTTCATGACAAAACGAAATCCAAACCAAGGCTTGTCAAGCAATATGTTCATGCCCCAGTACTCTTTTCATGCTATTCAAATTTTCCTGTACAATGGTTTTATAATAAACTACCAATTCCGTTTTCGAATGTTAAAGTGGATCAAGACAATAATTTATATATTGATGAAATAAAGGAGGATAATGGAGGAAAGTACTACTGCTATGGTTACGACGACTTGACTGAAGCGTCATTTCTCAGTAGTAAAGTAGTTTTAATTGTAATTGGTAAGCCTATGTTTATGGATTGTTGAAAGCGAGTTCATCACTTAATATGAATTTACCACAGTCTCAAATTATTAAAGCAGCAAACATTTAGTTGAGGGAGGGGGGTGGGGAGGGAGGTTATTTATATTTTAAAATTTTGGGGTCAAATATAGGGCTTAAAATTGGTAATAAGAATTGGGTATAAGATTTAGCTGTTACCAACCTTAGTCTTGAAACTGTGTGATTATTTTGGAAATTACTAGACTATACATGTTAAAATTTAATGACTGGCATTATTTACTAGTACTGTCCTTAAAGTTGTTATAAAGGCTAAATGATCCTGCCAATGATCCTGCCAAATGATCCTGCCAAGTGATCAAACTTTATAATGAATGGTATAATTGGTTTTAATCTCGCCGAAATCATTGGCGGGGTCCTTCCTGTTGGCATTTATTATCCTCCCCTGTGGCATTTAGAACCCTAGCTTGTGACATTTAATACCCTAGCTCACTCCACCTTCTTTATTGTTTGGAATAGCTACTTGACATTTTCTGACACATTTGTATAATATTCAAAATTTTAGGGATATAACAAAGAAATATTTTTATTTTTTTATACTGATATTCAAATAAAGTGATGAGTAGCTAAAACTGATTAAATAAGTTACAACAGCTAATGATGATATTCCTATTTATTTGAGATAATATTCATAGTAACTGAGCATGATTGGAAGTTAAAAGTAAAAGGAGAAGTGAAAGTTGTGCTGGAAGATTGCAAAGTATTCATACTATTAGCACCACACGAGTAACCAGAAGTTGCTGCAGTAACTCTCCGTTTTGTTTTCTTACTTCGAAGACGAAAAGGCACAATTTGGTGGACAATTCTTGGGTAAATATTTCTTTCAGGGGTGTAACTTCTCATCCGTACTCCGTAGAAATGTGTGCACACCATTGTTGCCATACATTGACACAGTATTTTGTGTCAGCCATGGTCTTAGAAGGTATAGCACTAAGCTTAGTCTTCATAACCTCATCCTCGTTTTTCCTGGGAGAAGCTCCAAGTTATAGTCGTGAACAGAATGTTCCACTGAATAGCTGGTTGACCAGTAACTAAGGTTTGTTCGCTATCAGACGTTTCCCCGTTTAAAAGGTCCATAATTTCTGGTGATAAAAAGTCCAGTAATGATTCCATAAGTTAGCCTGAGAAGTGGTGGAACAGGCTGTATCACCTAGCTAGCTTTTATTTTTATTTTTAGTGACTAAATCAGTTAGACAGAGGCACCAAGGAAACTACCGGATTTAGGAAACCCTCAAGCCCCTAGTAGCACCCTCGCTTAGCTCGGGATGCTACAGCTCAGGGCCTTCGGGATTTCTAAATCCGGTAGTTTCCTCGGTGCCTCTGTCTAACTTATATGAAGTATTCTTTGATAATAGTCATCCAAGTCATTTTTATGATGTCTCCATAAGTTAATGAACGTCATTCAACATTAACTAGCAGATAAACCATATTATAGCATGCATGCTGCATACATGCTATTATTCTCTTATTTTGTGTAGTATGAATGTGTAAACTAGTAAACATAAGCACACTCTAAATGGTGAAATTCCTTTCATTTGTGTTGAATCATACCATTTGTGTATTAATTGAAATGACTATCACAATCTCATATAGACTGTTAAACAATCTCAAGCTAGTGTTAGATATAATCTAAGAATCTCTTTTGCAGTAAAAGACAGAATCAAATATGAAAAGACTTTTGTTGCTAAAGATAAGAAACTAATACTAAAATGTGATACAGCCACTGAAATAAAATGGTTTTTTAATGGCGGTAATTTACCAAAAAAGGTGAAATGGGTTGGAAAAAAACTACGTATATCACATATTAAAGATTATCATAAAGGAGTTTATGAATGTATTGGTACTATGGATAACCCTCCCCACTATTCTCTATTTTCTTCTAGTATTGCATTACTAAAAACAGGTAAATGAATAACTCAGAATAATTGATATTTTTCCATGTATGTAAGAGCGAGATCAATAAAATTTATACTTCTTTTAGCACGATACATCTAGTAAGTAATATTGATCATGTTTAGAAAGTAGTTTATGTAGTGTATGTATTTTAAAAGTAATAAATATAATATTATTGGCTGTAATTGTGTGCAACTTTGGGCAGGCTTTAATCATGCTAATAATGAATAAGTTAGTATTGTGTGACTGAGATGCATTAGTATACTTAATGTTACAGGACATAAAGAGGGAGGACTCAATATGCTATCTTCTCTTATACAAAGAGCAGTATTATCATTACATTTGTGTATAATGTATATGTATATTATACATAAATAATTATATACGTACATACATACTCTTATACATAATATCAATGTCCATATATCACTTCATCGATCCATTCATCAACTTGTTCATTCATCTGTCTAACCTTCCAGTAGTCCACCCACATATTATACATATGTACATACATACATACATACATACATACATACGAGCATGCATGCATACATACGAGCATGCATGCATACATACATACATACATACATACATTCATTCATACATACATACATACATACACACACAATATACATACATACATACATACGTACGTACATACATACGTATGTACATACGTACGTACGTACGGACAGACGGACAGACGAACAGACAGACGGACGGACAGACAGACAGACAGACAGACACACACACACATACACACATAGACACACATACAGACAGATAGACAGACAGACAGACAGACACCAATATTTTTCGTTAAATATATTTATCCGCAAAGATACGTAAAACTTTTAATAACTTCCTCTACATCTAATTTTTAATAATGTACTTCATTAATAGTACAATTTAGGATCATACTCAACATTTACATTAATTACAGAAGTGAAAACAGCTATTAGCTAACCCTCAGCTGCATGGGAAAAGGGAAATAGTAGTTGTTCTATTTGTGTGCCTGTCTGTTAGTTTGCTTGTAGATAAACATTGGATTAGCTAGTTATAACTTTAAGCCTTTTTAGTGCGCTAGCTTCTTCTTTGAGTTTTGGACCGATATTTTTATTTTTTGAGAGAATGCTAAGCAGTCAGCGATATGTTGGCATAACCTTTGAAAGTTCAGTGCCACTTTGAGTCACATTTCAATCATTATGAGCAATTAATTTCTTGTTGCTTGCTATAATATGCTTCATGCTGTGTAGTTTTACCTAAGCGCAGGATTACTATAATCGCATGTTTAGTAGGTAGTTTTACCTAAGTTCAGGATCACTATAATTATGTGTTTAGTAGTGTAATTTTAACTAAGTGCAGGATTGATATTGTGGTTGTGCCCTCCGCTAGAGTGAAGGAGAAGGAAGAGAAAGATAAGCAAGATAAGAAGAATGAAAGATGAAGACACAGAGATTGAATGTTTATTATTGTTTTGTGCGTCAAATAGTTTCGTTAAGTTTTATGTCATTAGCTAACAGGAAGTGATGATGATCAGGACAGGAAGCAAGTCCGGGCATGCGCGTCAGACTTGCTTAAAAGACTGGTATGTGTGTGCTTTGTGTTACTCTTTTTCTCGTTTGTCTTAGTTTAAAAACTATTTATAAAATCTCTCTGAACCAACCGGGAGGGTGCGGGATTAGCTACGGCAGTTAGTCCTGGCTTGTTAAAGTTGACCCAGGGAGACGAGAGACGTGGTGGCAGTACCGAACAGGGATCTACCTTGCCAAGGGGATCGTTACTCGCCCGGCCGGTATCAGAAAACCCCACAACTATAATCGCATGTTCAGTAGTGTAGTTTTATCTAAGTGCAGGATCATTTTAATCACACGTTTAGTGGTGTAGTTTTACCTAAGCGCAGGATCACTATAATCATGTGTTTAATAATGTATGCTAGTGGTTGCAACTTTGGTATTTCAGTAATGTACTATTATTACCCTGTTTTTTTAATTATTTTTTGATGTTCTATACCTCCACAAGCATCTAGAACTTTCTCGTAATTATTCCTGTTTACCCCTCCCCCCCCCCCCCCCCCCGTACCAAAAAATGACACTTTGTATGATATCAATTGTAATATTGAGTATAAAATTAAAATTGATAGGTGAGGAAAAAACTACAATTGGGTTTGATCAATTTCAGTCTACCAAGTGGGATTATATGCTCGATAATGAACCTTATGAACTTCATGACGTAATAGAGGCAGATATATTAATTCCAGGTTATTTTGAAAGGAAAGAATGGAAAAAAATGTTTAGAAAAGAAAACATACTGAAACTACCGGATGGCGATGACCTTGATTATATTGCATCAGGTGAAGAAAAATATCGTTGCATATGTGTTTACATTCAGTTTTGCGTACTATATTACTTATACATGAGCATGATTAAATACTCGTCAGGTTAAGTTCACCATTAATAAGTTAATATATACTAATGGTGTGCTTGAGCACAAATGGCGATTGATCCTCCCTACTTTGATTAAAAAAATACAGTATTATAAAAAGTAGCAAAATGCCCTTCTAAGGAATTATCCCACAAGTTAGAGACATGCTTGCTTCCCTGTAGCTGGAAAAGCTGCGTAAAGGCAGCTAAATTAGTTAAACCTTTACTTTGTGCTATTCTTTAGCTAAGCAGTAGCAGTTGCCACCACGCTGATGTTCACACACACACACACCTCATAACCTCTTCACGCTGACCTTCACAAACACCTCCCACAAAAACGTTCAAAAGCAGAAAACAATTTAATTTCATAGGATGATACAGGTAAATAGATGATTCTGTTTAGTGAAGTTTGTGACAGGATCAAGCACTAAGTTATCCTATTACTGCTTTTTAGGTAACTATACTCAAAACTGTACAATTATTTAGAAATGCTTGTATTTTCAAGCCACCATAACCTGGTGGGAATCACATCTATGGAATTGAAACCCTTTACCAGACATAATTACAAATTACATTGGACCGTTTTTAAATATCATGTGAGGACTAGTTTAATAGACATAGTTTCATAAAAAATACTCCTGCTAAAAAGATATCAGGAAAATTGAGGTAAGTAGCATTCTTTTTTTGCTGGCATATTTTTTTGTAGCCAGTGTTTGTGTCAAGTAGTTGTAATAGATTTTTCAGAATGGCTTAACATTATAAACTACGATTACTTTGGAGATTAAGGTAAAGAAATTCTGTTTGTTTACTAAATTAATGCTCAACTGCTAATACTGTTATGTAATCCTACAAAAAGAGCCTTAAAATAAATTGTGTAAACCTAAGTAGACAGGCTTGCTCACCATCAGTGCTCAAACACATCATTTGTGTATATCTATATTTGGTACATATGAAAGGCATGGGCAGTCTCCACTGCTCAAATAACAGATTTTTAGATTAGCTGTGTTACATTATCTTGCTTAAAATGCCCTGTTTGTCAAAGCTGTCCTTTCTGGATAATCCATTTCCAAACATGTCAAGTCACCAAGTGACACAATGAAAGCCTCGTGGAGACATTTCTAGTGGACAAAAGTATAGTATGTTACATCTTCTGCATAGCTAGAATATGTTGAAGCAAATAATAAATTGGCAGCCTTATTATTTTTTTTAGCAACGAATTTATTTTCTTAGTGAGCAAATAATACTTTAATTTGCTCTAAACCATGTGATAATACCTAGAAATGCTTTGTATTTAAACCTTATTTCTGTGGCATTGAAACATTTACCCATACACAATTTCAAAAAGTTAGCCATGTTTTAGTAGTTCAGTGCTTTTTGTCAGGAGCTCCTAGTAATTTAGATAGTCAAAACTAATTATTAAAATGTTTTAAATTGCTTGTGAACAAAACTAGAAGTATGTTCATCTGACAAACGACGATGATAATGCCCAATGACATCTACTAGGAAATAGTAAAGGCAATGAAGCAGGAGAATGCAAGGGTCAAGAATAATAGAAGCAGGTGAGAAAAAGGCTGGCTGATGTATCTACTTCAGTAAAGAAGTGAAAGAAAATACACAGAATGGACAGGGATATTGAGGAGAATGAGAGATAGACAAAAGGGATGAAGGGAATCCATGAGTTGATGGGAGCAATAAGAAAACTAGGATGCCTCAGAAAGAAAGGGAGCAGGAGAGGGATACTGTAGTTAGAAATACCTCATGCTAGTGCACTCCTAATTTGCAAAACTTAGTACATTAAGCGCCAAGGTGTAGTGGAGCACATGGCAGTAGCTAATAATATTAAAGTTAGTAATAATGCACATTATCACAATCTATTTCAGTATGGCTCTATCTGTGAAATACACTCTAGATGCACAGTCACCAATTCACCCCAAACTTCAAACGGTATATGTTGGGGATACCATTCAGATTTACTGCATTATTGAAAATGCAGTTTGGGATAAAGACAGTGGACATTTGCCACATCGGTCATACTCATCTGGCAATGTTCTTACTCTAGTTAATGTAACTTTTGAATATACTGGAGTATACGCCTGCATCAAACATGGCATAGATTCCACTGGTGCTGTTGTAGTGGAACAGGAGTTTTCTGCAATAGTATATGTTGGAGGTGAAATAATGAACTAAAATATTGTGAATTGTTGCAATTAGACATAGAAATATTATTGTTATTGCCCTAGCACTTAAATAGTGAATAGCTTAGTGTAAATTATGTTTAGATGGAAATAATTGTACTAACTTTTATTGGTAAGTAACCCCCCCCCCCCCACTCCCCCCACAAAACTATTAAAATTGCACTGCATCTAACCAACCTATCAAGTATTGTTTGTTGTGAAGTCTATTACTGGTAATATGCAAGTTAGCATGCGATTCACTGCTTACTTAGAACATATTTGTTTTTGTATTACATACGGAATACTTTAGTGAATATATGTGGCAATATTATATTGCTTGTACCAATTAAACTTTTTAACAAACTTACTGTGAGCAATTTGGAAGACAATTCTTCTCCATCCTTAATAACTCAAGTATTATAATCTCTCCAATTAGAGATTTTGATGCTATTAAAAAAATATTTCCTAAATTGTGGAAAAATGGGAACTTAAGATAGTAACAAGTCATTGTTTTATGGCCTTTGTTGCAAAATTATGTACATACACAAAAATCTGTACTATTATTATCATTGTGCTTACTATTGCAATAATATGAACAGTCTCAATTTAATACTAAACTAACAATAAGGCGTAAGTATAGTTAATTTATAGCAGTACAAGCTTGTGTACCAGTTATATGACCAGTTAAATTTGATTATTGTACAGTTAAGGACATAATGAGCGTTTATCCCAGGCTTATCAAGACTTTTGAAAATACAGCAGCATATTTTCACTGTGATTCTGCACTCAAGGTCCAATGGTTTTATAATGAAAGAAAAATTCCATTTTCAAATGTAATTCAGGTACATAATAACTTATTATTCTACAGAAGTACCCTTGATAATGGTGGAGAGTATAGCTGCTATGGGATTGATCCAAGGTTAAAATTTTACTTCATAAGCAAAGTGTACTATATAGTGATTGGTGAGTTCTAAATAAGAATATATGTGGGATATTTGATACATTAATACTATTATATATTTGAGTGTGTATCGATGTGTGTATTTGTGCTCATGTTAACATAAGCATAAATAACTAAGTAATTAAAATAGATTGCTAAAGTTGAGAATTTTTGTTTAAACTAATGACATTACAACTTGAACAAATTATTTGTCAAGTTTGTGGTTTTTACTAATTAAGTTTCCCCTTGAAATAACAGCAGTGAAAAAATAATTAAATTCAATCATGATTACCGAATTTTCAGTTTTCATTACAGATATAACTTAGGTTTTGCTCTATGTAAAAGGGTTGGAGGAATTTCGCTGATAATTGTAGCAATCTAGAGGGTGAAGCTCAAGGGATAGGGTGGTTAACTAGTGATAATTCTACAACTAGCCACCATAGTTTAACTATTTTATCACAGTTACCATTGAAAATACCAAGTTATATTAATATACTATTGCTATGAGCGGAATTATGTCCAACATTAAACCTAAAATATCAACCATAAGAAGTATGCTTCATTTGATTCTGAAGTCTTCACACAAGAAATCAATTGGAATGATAATATTCATGAGGTTCACAAGGCATTTTACTTGTTCCAATTTATTTTAGGCCGGTATAGAGTCACTGAGATAGCTTGTACCAGTTAAAAAGAAATATATATTTTTTCATGGCTAGCAGGATCATGGCTTTCACTATAATAATTAATTATTCTTTCCTACTGTATTAAAAAAAAATTCTGTTAGCTATAACATAATTGACACATGTTTTTGCCAAAAAAAGTTTTTTTGATGTGTGATATCTCTTTTTCTTGTGGGTGACATCTCTTTTCATGGCCGTTTAAGCAACTATGGCACAATATATAAGTTATTGTCTCAACTTGATAATTCAAGTTATAACCAAAGTCTAAATTAATTTTTTTGGTCTAATATTATAAATTTTACTATAAAAGGCTGAATTATTTTGTTGATTGCAAACTTCCTTTATTAAATCAGCTAATGAAAGAATAAGTCCAAGTAAGGTGGCTACTAAAAAAGGCAAAAGCATTGATTTTAAATGTCATGTTCAATTTTCTTCAACTCTACACTGGTTTTTTAATCATGGCCCCCTGCCAGATAATGTCAAACAGGACGGCAACTCTATTTCAATCAATAAAACAAAAGAAATTAACATAGGAATTTATGAATGTATTGGTAAAGCAGACAATAAACCATATTATTCATTATTTTCGGCAACTGCATCTCTAAATTTTAAGAGTAAGTCACCATGAATACAATATTTTTATAATGGACTGGAATTAGTGTGATTAACTACAAGAATATACAAGTAATTATATTTTTATATGCTATAAAAAGTCAAATGATAGCAAGCTGTCATGAAAATTGTAATGTATGCATACCTTTTACAGAACATTTGAAAAAGTATATTTTGATTTTGCTCAGACATATCTATTATCTATGAAAACACGAAAGCTATAGCAAGAAGAAATCAAATAATGGAGTGGTATAGATAATAATACCTGTTTTATTTGATCAAATTACAACTTTAATAAAATTACAACTTTCACATTCATTAAGAAGTACCTGAGCATATTGGTATGGAATGTGAAAATGGATTGAAATATGGCTTAAAATATCTTCATATATATACAGTGGTTCTGGAAATCCACTCTGCTGGCCCCTACACATAAAGTTTAGATAATAAGTAGTTATAATATTTGAACACAGTCTACCTCCTCAAATGTTTCCAGCTGGCCCGATATTACACAGCTGGCCAAATATTGCTTCTAAAGCCATAACTATGGACATACATGATGCATTATTCTATTGTTTAAATTGGTGTGACTAAGGGGTATGGTTAAAATTTATGCTTTTTTATGGAAGATACACTGATATATATTTTTAAAAAATGATGAACATCAATTTTCTATTGTAGAGGAAAAGCTTAAAGGTGTTGTATATAATGAGCATATAGCATCAAAAAAATGGAAAAAATTCTTTGAAAATGAATATTACGACCCCTATGATATTGTTGAAGCTGACTTGGATGTATCACAGTATGAGAGTTTCAAGAGAGCCCAAAAAGGAAGGAGTCATCTACTTAATAACTCTGATGTTCTACAGTTTCAAAAGAGGAAGGAGTATTCAGGTTATTAATGTTCTATGATTTTTTTTCTTGTTAATATTGACAGAAAGACTGAAAAAGTGATTACTTCATGCATCTATGATATTATTTACTGTAATGCTAATTATTCTGATGGAAATTGTAATTGCCAAACGTAGAAGTTTAAAATCAAATAAGGTTATATCGATTTAATATACCTGCTTATTGGCAATGCTTGACAGGTAAGTTAATATAACCAAACCTTAGAACAGTCTTATTCCAACAAACCAGTTAAATAATATATCATTAATTTTTTTTAAGGGGTGGGCTAATTAACTAGTTACATTAGGTTACCAATGCTGATCCAATAAGTTAATTATAATAGTATTGAAATTTAATCCAATAGAGGCCATGGAAGAGTATATTGTTCAGCCTAAAGTTCAAGTTGCATTTGTTGGAGACGTTGTTCTAATTCATTGTAGGATATCAGAAAACTGGAGAAAAGAAGGCTCCACAATGCCACCTGCATATATTGTAAATAATACACTATATTTGTTCAATGTATCCCTTGCACATACTGGAATTTACACTTGTTTTACAACTGAAGAAAATTCCTTTTCTGCTGAGGTATTGGTCGGAGGTATGCCAACATCTATATTTATCTATCTATAATCTATATATTACTTAATATTATGAGTCACAGTGTAATATGGTGAAATATTTCAAGACTAAGTTATTTTCAGGAGCCAGAGGCAAGTGAAAATAGTGAAATATATAGCCATCACTCTATGTAGTAAGTGGTTAGTTCCATGCTAGATATCTTTACTGAAATATGAGGGTCTGTAACTCTGGATGTATAATTGGTCATAAATCTCTCCCCACACACCAAGCTGATATTTAGCAGCTGCTCTGATGTGGTTGGGTAGGCTTCACTTAGAGAAAGGTAGCTGTAATGCCAAGAAAACCTGATAAACGAGGCCCAGTTACTATAACTATTACAGCAATTGAGACAATATTGGCATTTTTTGTGTGATAACTTGAGTTATCTCATCGGTCAAGTACCTAAAAAAAGTTGTGAATATAATCTAGCTTGGAATATTATATATATAATATTTATACTATTATTATATATAAATATATGTGACAGGATCTGAGAAAACAGCCCACTTCGTGCAAAACATGAAATTGAGATACAGGCAAAAACATCGAGTTGGGCATAGAAATTAGAAATTTTTTTATTTGTTCATACCAATCTAAAACCCTTTGCCTACCTTCTGACAAAATTTAAAGTGTCAACGTCAAGTATTTCATGGTAGCGTGTCGTTAGAAATGCCGCACTCCTTTCTCTTGCGGTCTTTCAAACGCGTTTTTCTCAATTTTTCTGAAATAGCGTGGTAGAACCGGCAAAACTTTAACGGCTCATAACTCGAAAACTACTGATAGCCTGCTAATTATTTATGGCTCATTTTGAAGGAAATTTTAAGGAGTACATAGCAAATACAAAAATAAATTTTGATAGAGTGCTCCAAGTGGGCTGTTTTCTCAGATCCTGTCACATATATATATATAATATATATTTTTATATTTTATTTTTGTTGTGTGATGTGAATTTTAATAAGTGTTGTCATCTTAAATGTCAAAATGGTTGTGTAGCCATTATTTTAAGCTGGTCATTTCACCTTAGGTTTAAATCTTCAAGTCATCATCTTATATAGTAACAACTTTCCTCCAGGCATTTAAAAAATCGCTAGCTTTACACTGTACCTTAAGTTTTTCTGTTTTCTTTTTTTATCTATTTGTTACATCCTTTATATTCTTTTGAAGTCAGTCTTTACTTATGGGATTGCTCTACTTACATATAATGAGAATCCAAGTGTTAAATTAGGTATGGATTGACAGAAACCCTCTAAGGAGGCTCACTAGCTACAGCTACCTCATACACAATGCCTTTATCATCACTAACAATGATTTTATCCTTTTGAAGGGTCACTTTATTACTCTGCTTTTATTAATGGGTGCTCATTTTGACATTTTATGATTTTTTGTAGCAAAAGTATAGATGGTCCCAACTTGCACCATCCTAGATTAACTCTTCATTATGCTTAATTTCCCATCTCAAAGAAAAAGGTCCTATTAAACAGTGGGCTTATATTTTTTCTTAGTATTTCTCTTACTCCTACAGTTGTGGTTTTGTAATAGAATTAGAGAATGAGACAGCGTCAATTTACTTCAACTATTGATACAATAAAAGAAAATTTGCCCCTAATATTCTGAGTCAGCTCTTATTTGTATGTCCACGATAAGTTGATGGTAGCATTGAGTGTTAATAGACTGGGGTGTGGATTGGGAAATTATAAAATATTAAGCCAATGTAAGACTCTCAGAAAACCCTGTTAGCTCTGCTACTGCAAGAGTTGTATGTGTGAGTGTTTTGTGGAGTTGATCTGCCAGATATTTTATAAACAGGAAAAAAAAGGCAGCTATTAAAAGAATTAATACTATATTGAGGTAATTTTTTTGTGTGTTGGTTTGCAATTATATATTATTTTTATAAACAAGATTTTGTTGTTGTTGTTTTATGTAGCTGTATGCATAAAAGCAGATATTTTATGCAATGTAACTTGCTTTGTATTTTCATCTTTCTCCTGTTAATTCATTTTAAGCTGATGAAAATCATCCAAAAATTCTCCAAAATTCTGTTCAATAAATTTATTTCTATAATATAATTAATGGTTGTAGTAATTACCCATGCTACAAAATAGCAAATTTAAATATATTGTGATTAGTATTGTAATGCAATACAGCATTATATTTAAAGCTATCTTCGCTTATTTTCTATAGTGAAACAAACAGCAAAAGTTCATCCAAAGCTAATCAAGCAGTACCTGAATTCATCAGCTTATTTCACATGTGCTTCAGCATACAAACCACGATGGTTTTTTAACAGAAAAACAATACCATTTCCTAATGTAGTTCAGGATTCTAAAGATAATTTAGTTATTACCATGAGCACCCTGAAAAATGGAGGAGAATATTATTGCTATGGTTACAATGACATCACAAGCCAATACTTTTTAAGTAGAGTATTTTATATATCCATTGGTAAGTACGAAATTGTTTTGTCAGAATAGAACAATAGTCACTCCTTTTGCTTTGCTTTAAAACTATTATGAGTGTCAATTTAACGAATCTAATATTTTTTGCATAATTTATCCAGTGCACTGAACTACTATGTAATCATATTCTTTATTTATTATATTTTAACTTTAATTTAGTTGTAATGTATTTCTTTACAGTAAATGATAGAGTCAAACCACACAAAATTGTAGCTACAGAGGGTCAGGTTTTATCTATTACATGTGAAACTGAAGAGGAAGCACATTGGTTTTTTAATCACCGTTCACTGCCATCAAATGTCGAGAAATCTCAAAATTACATAGTGATACGCAATATAGACCAGGACAGCATAGGAAATTATGAATGTATAAGTAAAGTAAATAACCGGTTTTACTATTCATATTTTTCATATTTTTCAGCTACTGCTAAAGTAATATTTAAAAGTAAGTTAAATAGGTACAATGAATAAAATGATGCTAACTGTTTAAATTGTTATCAATAATATTTCAATCTGCTATTGGCATATTTCTTACACACTCACACACACATATATATAATATATTATACTGTATGTATATATTCACGCTATAGATATCTTCCAACGTTATTTTTAGATTAGTGCCAGTGACATAACTCACATTATCACATAGTGTTATCTCACTGCTATACTGGTCTACACTGTGCAAGCTCATTGCCATAGTGGTTATAGCAATCAGCCTGGCTTACCAGTTTTCTGGGATTGCACAGATACTTACCTCAAAGTGAAATGTGCCGACCAGGTTAAACATTTTTCTCCCATAGCATGAAGGGAATTATGAGTCATAACTCCTTTTTGCACCTTCAGAAAATGAGTCATAATTTTCACTTTTTAGTTAGCTAATGATTTTTTAACAGAAACAGTTAATTCCTGTTGGCCTTGGATATTATGGTAACCAAAATGTTCCGAGTTTCGAGCACAGCCAAAAGACTTGGAGAATTATTGACCATAATTTCATGACATAGACTTTAAATATCTCTTAAAATTATGCACTATGCAAAAATAAATAACAACATGGAATTTATAGAAAACAGCCATATTTGACGATCTAATATCTCAATTATACTGTATGACTTGCAGATATTATAGTATTTATTACATGAGTCAGAGTGTGACATAGTGAAATATTTCACGAGCAGGATAATTTTTTTCAGGTAGAGTCAAGTGAAAAAAAACCCTGAGAGTGAAATATCTTGCCATATCACTCTGTGTAATAAGTGGTGTATTCCATGCTAGATAGCTTCACTGAAGTAGTTAGTACCAGGGTTGGTAACTCTTTAGTGTGAAGTTGGCTGTAAAATTCTCTAATGGGTCCCCACACTCCCAGCTGATATTTTAGCAGCTGCTCGGATGGGTAAAAATAACCACAAATGTTTTTTTATGCTTTTAGATAAAAAAAAGAAAGGACAAGTGTATGATGATGACCCAGTGCTAACAAAATGGAAGTTCTTATTCGGTAAAGAACTCTATGTTCCATCAGATATAATTGAGGCAGATTTTATTTTATCTAATAAACACATCAGTACAAAAGATGGCACTAAGCATATTAAGAATCCTGCTCCAGCATCAAAACATAGGAAAAGCTTGCAATTAGGTACGTGTTAAAATTTTTACGATGTGCTAAATTCATTATTTGACAATACTAATGTACGCATAAAAAAACAACACCAAAATGATACGGTGGCATTTTTATTGTGACTGCTCTTTTCCTGAAGTATTCAGAATTAACAAATAATTATTAACAACGTGGAAGTTGATACTGGATTTACAAAACCGAGGGCCAATGGCCCAAGGATAGTGTAAAACCTGTAACTAACTGAACAAAGGGGTACAACCGACTTGTACCATGGCTCTAGGCTGCTATAGAAAATGCACAAAAATAATTTTTATTGGACGGTTTACTTATTACTGCTCACTAAACTCAGTGCTTTTTAAGCGACTAACGTTTTGGAGGAAGCCAACTATGTGTAGCATGGCCAGCCATCTAGATGCAATCATTGTTAGAGCTTCTGGCTCACTTGAATACACCCTTGGATATTAAGTGATTTTGCAGCGCCAAAATTGGACCACACCCTAAACCACACCCAATCCCATTAGTTATACATGTAAAGAATGTTCCTCGAGAATCTGGAACAAATCAAGTAAAGCGGATAGGTAAAAGGGGTACAACCGACTTGTACCATGGCTCTAGGCTGCTATAGAAAATGCACAAAAATAATTTTTATTGGACGGTTTACTTATTACTGCTCACTAAACTCAGTGCTTTTTAAGCGACTAACGTTTTGGAGGAAGCCAACTATGTGTAGCATGGCCAGCCATCTAGATGCAATCATTGTTAGAGCTTCTGGCTCACTTGAATACACCCTTGGATATTAAGTGATTTTGCAGCGCCAAAATTGGACCACACCCTAAACCACACCCAATCCCATTAGTTATACATGTAAAGAATGTTCCTCGAGAATCTGGAACAAATCAAGTAAAGCGGATAGGTAAAAGGTCTGGCTCATGAGACTAACATTCTAGATGGGCAAATATGCACAGACATGCATTACACATTGTATATGAGTCCAGCGTTGTAGTACTTTAAAATATGCTGATTTCCTATTTCATAGTGATACTATAGACTTCTAGAAAGGATGAACACTTTTTCGGAAAGGGAGCAAATATCCCCTGTTGGAAATAATGTACAAGCTCATGCATTAGGCAAAACCTACTAGTTACTTTAAAATTAAGTATCACTTTTGCAGGAAATGTAATTCCTGTGTACACCATTTAATGGAAGGTAATGGATCCGGTCTTGCTTATGACAGGGAGATAAATATATAAGCAGAGAAGAAAATATTATGATGGCCAAATTTTCTAGTGATTCCTTATTGTTTATGTAAAGTAATGTATAGACATAAGCATAAAGATGAATTAAATAGTTATGTAAATATAGTAGATTTATGCACGTCAAATGTTTTTTTTTATATTAAATGTTGACTGTTCCTTTTTCTGATCATGTTGTTACACAGGACAGAAGATTGAAAAGGATAGTGGTAAAGACTGTACTTACACTAGGTCTATAATTCACTGTTCAATATTATTTTGCTATATGAATGGACTGCAATAGATTATACTTTGCATTATGAAAAATATTAAAATGATATTGACTACACTTATTTTTTACATGTATAAAAATGTCTTATATATTTGATAAATGTAATTGGGATTTAATTGACATAGTGGACATAATTGTTAAGTACTCTTCAAATTAAATACATAGTTGTCTAAACATGAAAGCGAGTAAAAAATTCTGTTAATTATTAGATCTACTGCAATTGGAGAATCGTCCAAGTGTTCCTTATAAACAATATTGATTCCGATTCTAGCAGTGTCTAGTATTATCTGGTTAAAAACATGGCAGTAGTTGATCAAAAACTTCAGCCTTCTGAGTAATTGTATGTGTTAAATATGTGCATTTGTTAAGTTAATAGAACAGTAACTGTGCATTTTGTTTGGTGAAAATTCTTTAAAAGAAAACATTCCCCAGAGAGGACTCTTGTTCAGTAAGTTTTCTTGTCAAATAGATATAAGTTTGCAACACCCTTAATGATCTGTCAAGGGTAATCTAGCTGTCCATGGTAGCTGATATAGTCAGCTGAGTCGTTCCATTGAATTCAAAATTTCAACAAGCTAGATCAAAGGTCATAACTTTACAGTATATTATGTAATATTAGCATAAAAATAATGATGGCTGCATTCTCTCTTAAAAATTATGGAGTGGAAGTGGGTTTCCAATATCCTCCTCCCCTCCTCCCGAGCAATTAACTTGAGTTAAGTCTGCTCTATTTATTGCCAATGGTATAAATATTATGTACAGTACGATTATTTCTTCCTACATTTCAGGAATTTTATAAGTGAAATAACAGTAAAATTTGATAGTCCATATTCAAATCACTACATGATAGAATAGTCAACACACCTAATAGTTAGAATTGGGGACCAGGATTACCATATAATAATGAATCATGCAGCTTTCCTAAGTTTTTAGCTTTTGGTAACCGGCATTCAAGGCACACAAGTAAGCCTTCAAACTCTTGAGTGATCGTAATGCCCATTTGATATAGTTTGTTTGTAAACTAAGTCCTATAAAGATATTTGAAGATACTGATTTGGAGTATTAACTTATGCAAATTTGAACTGTGACAATGTGTAAAATATTAGAATTTTAAAATGTTCATCAAATTGGTCCTATAAGCTTTAAACCTCAACTATGATTACTATAGTGACCAGAGTAGGCAAACATTTCTTGTAATTACAGGGCCATGGGAAGCAATGGAAAGTGAGGGGGGGGGTTTAAGCAGTGGCTACGTACATACAGGGAATTGTGCAGGGGAATCCCCATTTGATGATGTGACTGATTTGTGGGCATTAGCTATGGCTATGAAGCCAGGTTCCTTGCTATCATTGTGTAGCTAATCTACCAACTCTGGACTCCAGTGAGAATAATCTATTAATTTAGTTTTTATCAATCTATCAATTTAATTTTGGAAAAATTCTGGGGGGGGGGGGGGGCTTTAGCCCCCAAAGCCCCCCATCCCCCCATCCAGTGTCTACAGGCCTGAATTATAGATTATTAAGAATCAATTCCCATGATATTTTGAGTCACAGGAACATAATCAATTGCTTATAATTTTGCAACTTACATGAACGAAAAAAAAGAACATAACTTATGTAGTTGACCGCCCAGATTGCAAAGTATAAGCTATCTACAATTACAATTACTAACACTTACTGGCTTTAATTTATACCAAACTACTTTAATTCACACTATGCGAAATGTGTATAGCTCGAAATTATTGAAATATATTATTGACTAATGTATGTAGAGAATATTTCTATTCAATGCTTCCTCGATCATCCACACAGTTTGGTCATAAGATTTAGAGCACTTTCTGAATATGTACAACTATGTACAATTTAGAAATAGCATGCCTCAATACATAGTTTCTAATGCATGTTTTAAGTTCACCTGGTTCTAGATTGAATTATGATTGACTTATAAGCATTGTATCACTGGCGTATAGACATCAGGGGGCTGCCATAGCCCCACGAGGGATTTTGAAGAGGGCTCTGTAAGGAAGGGTGGGGCTCATAAGTTTTGTAAGGTAGTTAGATCTACACAAATATCTAGTCAGGGAACCTATAGCTGGAAATTTCAAAGAGTGGGGTCGCCTAGGTTGATAGTTAATGGGTGAAAAATGTGATTGATTGTGCTCACATTTTCTATGATATTTTCTTTTCTAGCTATCCAATTTGACTGCATAACTATCAAAATGGAGAAATTGGTAAAACTAAATTATGATCAGGGGTGATGGAAATTGCTTCAAAGTGAGGGGTACTATATCTCATGCCAAATGTACTCTCACTGTGTATACTTGCTTGAAACTTCAATTGTGCTAGTTTTGGTTATGTCTGTACTTTACAGAACATACACATGTACTTAAAGTATGCTATGAACCATTGCGACTAACATAATTATGATAAAATAACAGAGTACACACTTACTAGCAAACATAGTGCCAGATGAACTTTCTAACATTAGATATACTATTGGGATGCATTTTTTGCCAATTTGTTCACTTTCCTCCCTTAATAATTTTGATTGGATAATGTGGACTGCTGTACAGCATACTTGATATTACACTATTATATTGTACACTAAATATTACTCAGGATGTGTAGGTAATCATGTCTAAATCTGGGACCCACTCAAATGAATAGGTATGGTTTTAAGCGCGCAAACGTCAACGTTGCACGTGAAAAAGGGGCGGTATCACAGGTGCGCATTAATACTGTAACTATTGAAAGAAAAAAATTTAGTAAAGTTTATGGAGTTTCGGGCGCTGTACAGCTCATCTTGTCCATTTTCAATTATATTTATGTTTCTTACCCGCAGATATGTACAGCAGATGGAAAACGCAAACAGGTGGGGCGTTCTTCTAAAGAGACGACTTTCTTGTTAAATAAAATTATCAATTGTTTCAAGTATGTTTAAGTAGTAGTACACATATACAAAATATAGTTGTGATCCGAGTTGAAGGTGGAGTGCAGCCTGAGTTGGTCAATTACGATAAACGGCATCTATAGTAGTGAAGAAAAGGAATTGGCATAAACACGGCTTTGACAAGCACATAATTTAACGGCAAACAGCGTAAGTGTGGCTGTATTAAAAGTTGCTAGCTAAAATGATAGCTATATCACAGACATATAGTGGCTATACGGCATTTGTTATTGAACAGGTAAACAAATAATCTTACCAACATCCTACCAGGTGGTCCTGTACCCTCTGCGACAACAGAACACTCCGTCTATCCTGTTCCACACTGCAACCTAAGCTAATCGCGATATAAAGCTAGAAATACACCAATCTGAGAAGAAGCCGCTCATTATTTACAAAATTCTTAATGAAGACAGTCCGCGTGATAAATTGAGCCGTACCGCGTGACTAAAAGCGGGCGCGTTTTGAGCGGGGAAACCTGTGGTTTTTTCTATTCCCATAGACTTTTGTATTGAGTTTTGGAATAGCATTTTCTCTCCGGTTTTGGAGTATACTAAGGAAATATTTTAACCGCTTGGGCGCGAGCAAGCTTTCCACCGATGGTGCAAACCCCGGATGCGTAGCTGCTTCCGTTCTAAAGTTATTCAAGTTTTTCTTGCGCTAACTCAACTTTTTCGATTCAAAATATATACAGCAATTTTCTGATGCTTTTGACATATTGTAGATGGGTCCTAACTAGCATGCTATAGGTATTTTTATGTAATAAAACCTCAATATAGTTGCATTATGTCTGTAGTGGTATGTTTTCTGTAGTAGTAAATTTACAAATTTCATAGACAAAATATATGGCTCAGAATATTCTATTTTCTCGTTAATAGCTGAACAGTATTGATGCCAAAGAATATTATCATTGCTCACAAATCCTGCCTCATTCAATGACAATAACATAGTATGAATTTTATCTACCTCGCATGAAACATCCTTAAAAATGCAGTGTAGTAGTAAAAATAATGCCAAATAGCTATTATACATATCAAAATGCTGGTTTGAAGTATCTTTTTAATACTTAGTGTTGTTTGCATGGAGAGAATTTTGGTGCTGAGGTCATTGTTGCTCCATGTGCATACAGAGTATTCATGTACACACATTACCACAGACTTTAAGTATAAAATTATGGACTGGGAATGATACTGTGGTTTAATTGCCTTTATGTGGATGAATTACAGTACGGACAATATCTTGAACTAAAGCCAAGGTGGCCATTCTTTTATAAACTGCAGATGTTTTACTGGTTCACAAACTGTTGAAATATAATACATATATATTTAGTAGTCAGAGTGTGATATGGTGAAATATTTTAAGAGCAGGCTAATTTATTTTCAAGAGCCAGAGGTGAGGGAAAATAAAGCCTGAGAATGAAATATCTAGCCATATCACTCTGACAAGTGTAATAAGTGGTTTATTCCACACTAGATATCTTCACTACTGTAGTTTGAACCAGGACTGGTAACTCACCTGGTAAAGTTGGTTCTGGGGGCTCCCCACACTCCCAGCTGATATTTCAGCAGCTGCTCTAACCAGGTTGAGTAGGCTACTGTAAAAACCAGGATAAGTGGCTGTTTGGCCAGTTGTTATAGCTACTTGGTTAATGAGCTTGGCAATATACAGCATAAAATAACAATGTGAAATATCACCAGTTATTTCAAGGGTCATGTACCTAGCTAAAGATATCATTGTGAAGATATCTAGGGTGGAATATTATTATGTATATATTATATGTTCCTGACACCATAGACAATCCATGCACCCTTGATTTAACAACACTAGCACATTTTCACCCTCACAACTCACACTAGTAAGGATATGGGCTACTAAAGTACATGGAGAGAAAAAACTGCTCTAATATACTAGAGTGTAGCTATAGTCAGGTGAGTGATTAGGAAAAAAAACTGCTCTAATATACTGGAGTGTAGCTATAGTCAGGTGAGTGATTAGGAAAAAAAACTGCTCTAATATACTGGAGTGTAGCTATAGTCAGGTGAGTGATTAGGAAAAAAAACTGCTCTAATATACTGGAGTGTAGCTATAGTCAGGTGAGTGATTAGGAAAAAAAACTGCTCTAATATACTGGAGTGTAGCTATAGTCAGGTGAGTGATTAGGAAAAAAAACTGCTCTAATATACTGGAGTGTAGCTATAGTCAGGTGAGTGATTAGGAAAAAAAACTGCTCTAATATACTGGAGTGTAGCTATAGTCAGGTGAGTGATTAGGAAAAAAAACTGCTCTAATATACTGGAGTGTAGCTATAGTCAGGTGAGTGATTAGGAAAAAAAACTGCTCTAATATACTGGAGTGTAGCTATAGTCAGGTGAGTGATTAGGAAAAAAAACTGCTCTAATATACTGGAGTGTAGCTATAGTCAGGTGAGTGATTAGGAAAAAAAACTGCTCTAATATACTGGAGTGTAGCTATAGTCAGGTGAGTGATTAGGAAAAAAAACTGCTCTAATATACTGGAGTGTAGCTATAGTCAGGTGAGTGATTAGGAAAATAAACTACTCTAATATACTGGAGTGTAGCTATAGTCAGGTGAGTGATTAGGAAAATAAACTGCTCTAATATACTGGAGTGTAGCTATAGTCAGGTGAGTGATTAGGAAAATAAAATACTCTAATATACTGGAGTGTAGCTATAGTGAGGTGAGTGATTAGGAAAAAAACTGCTCTAATATACTGGAGTGTAGCTATGGTCAGGTGAGTGATTAGGAAAAAAACTGCTCTGATTTACTGACGTGTAGCTATAGTGAGGTGAGTGATTAGGAAAAAACTGCTCTAATATACTGGAGTGTAGCTATGGTCAGGTGAGTGATTAGGAAAATAAACTGCTCCAATATACTGGAGTGTAGCTATAGTGAGGTGAGTGATTAGGAAAAAAACTGCTCTAATTATACTGGAGTGTATAGTCAGGTGAGTGATTAGGAAAATAAACTGCTCTAATATACTGGAGTGTAGCTATAGTCAGGTGAGTGATTAGGAAAAACAAACTGCTCTAATATACTGGAGTGTAGCTATAGTCAGGTGAGTGATTAGGAAAAAAACTGCTCTAATATACTGGAGTGTAGCTATAGTGAGGTGAGTGATTAGGAAAAAAACTGCTCTAATATACTGGAGTGTAGCTATAGTCAGGTGAGTGATTAGGAAAAAAACTGCTCTAATATACTGGAGTGTAGCTATAGTCAGGTGAGTGATTAGGAAAAAAACTGCTCTAATATACTGGAGTGTAGCTCTAGTGAGGTGAGTGATTAGGAAAAAACTGCTCTAATATACTGGAGTGTAGCTATGGTCAGGTGAGTGATTAGGAAAATAAACTGCTCTAATATACTGGAGTGTAGCTATAGTGAGGTGAGTGATTAGGAAAAAAAACTGCTCTAATATACTGGAGTGTAGCTATAGTCAGGTGAGTGATTAGGAAAATAAACTGCTCTAATATACTGGAGTGTATCTATAGTGAGGTGAGTGATTAGGAAAAACAAACTGCTCTAATATACTGGAGTGTAGCTATAGTCAGGTGAGTGATTAGGAAAATAAACTGCTCTAATATACTGGAGTGTAGCTATAGTCAGGTGAGTGATTAGGAAAAAAAACTGCTCTAATATACTGGAGTGTTGCTATAGTGAGGTGAGTGATTAGGAAAAAAACTGCTTTAATATACTGGAGTGTAGCTATGGTCAGGTGAGTGAATAGGAAAAAAAAACTGCTCTGATTTACTGACGTGTAGCTATAGTGAGGTGAGTGATTAGGAAAAAAAACTGCACTGATTTACTGACGTGTAGCTATAGTGAGGTGAGTGATTAGGAAAAGGGTCTGGCTGGGAGACAAAGTGTAGTGAAAACATTCCTGGTATGGACACTACTGCCACTGGACTAAGTACAAGTACATCGACGCTGAGTACTGAGTTCTGGATTAGCAATTTCTACCGAGTTTTTTTTTCTTTCTAGCGTACTCAGTCAGTTCAGATGGATCATAGATATAAAACGCGAAGGCGGGATTGGAAACGAAATGATTCGCGGCCTTAGCTGTGACCCCATCCGCGTTACCCTGATAATAGTGTACGCATAAATTTAACCCCTAATGGCTCGCGCGTTCCTTCTCGTGGAAAGAAGCCCTACCGATGGGTGAGTTTTGGTTAACCTTAGACTGAACTGTATTGTAGCCAACCACTTGTGTTTTAAATGTTTTAGCTACAGCTGAATGTGGTAAAGAGCCTGACTGTGGTGAAGATTCTCAATGTCTTCTAGTTAATTACCTGCAGAAGTTACTGGATGATGATGGATTTCGAGTAAAATCTGATAGAGCCTCATCATCTCTAGAAGCTGCAACCAAGTTCCTCCTGTGGTGCAAGCTAAGTAGTAATCACAGTGAGGTTGAGAGATTTTCTGACTGGCTTGTATCCTCACTCAAAGGGTGCATGTTGTCACGTCGGCGCTCCTTTGCACTACAGGCTGAACAAATATGGGAGAAATTTCATGCCTTGCGCATAAGCACTGAATTTAGGGGAAAGTGGGATGAAATATTTTGCAAAGCAACAGACAAGAGAGCTCCAGCATCTGTATTTCAATACATCACAACAAGGTGGTTTAGAGAGTTGATCAAAGAAAACTTTGAAGTGAAAGAAGAGAATAAGACTTCTTGCCCCACCAAATTGACATCACATGAAGAAAATGCTCTGAGGTATGTAGCTGGATATGTATGTCGGAAGGTGCACAGTAAACTAGAGAAATCATCACATGATAGCAAGGAGGATATGACCCTTTTGATGATTGAATTCTATGGCAGTGACTTACAAGAAGAGGATAGTGAAGAATGGACAAACCAAATTGATCGCGGAGGCTTGTGGCATATCAACAACAATGTTTACTTAGTGTTCACTATCATAGAACAAATAATTAGAAATTACCTACATGTTGAGAGCATTGGAGAATTGGGTGGAAATACACGGAGTACTATATTGGATTCCATTCTGACAAATGATGACCCGTTAACTCTATGGGGCATGTTGACTGCACACTATGGAGAAGAAGTGCCTACAGCAGTGTTGAAAAAAATTAGTGAACTATACTTGACGGTACGAGGTTTTTCATTTGCCAGCTCTTGCCTTGAGCTTTATAAACAAAGATACAAGTCACAGCTACAGAAATCGAAAGGATTAAGAAGAAAACTACAAACCACACAACCCACCACTATTGATGAATAAATAACTAGTATTGTTTTATTTACCATTTCACATTAATTGTCAATTTTGTTGTCTTTTTTGTAATATTGCTTCCTTATTTTATCTGTCATACTATAATTACAGGGTACTAACCCTTATTATATTTAATCTTGTGATTCGTAAAAAAATCAATATTATCAATAGTAGTATAAATATAACTAGTTCAATCTTTTACGTTTGGTGATGGGTGTGTTATCTATTTCAAAGTCCGTTTTCTTTGCACTGCCACGACAATTGCTTCTAACACTAGCACAGGTAGAGTTGACAATTCTAAGGGCTTCAGTGTTCTTTGAAAATTCGGCAACATTAGGGTTTTCGTTTACTCCACCACGTTGACGCTGTCTGCCAAAAAAATTCTCAAGTGGGTCCTGACACAGTCTGTTGCTCAAGAACACTGAAACTCCTGGAACAGTAGTGAAGATGTACTCCAACAACTCCACAAACGACTGAACTGAGTAAGAAAAAATTAACAAAGAACAATAATGACAACAATAAATACCCATATAGTAATAAACAATCACAACTCACCAGTTATACGAAGACCAAGTCTCGTTGGAGCACTTAAAAGCATTTTATTGTGCTCTGCCTTACTAAAACCAGGCCTGGCCTTCACGCTCCTCTCCCAGTCATCCAAATACTTCAAGCAGTTTTGCAACCACTACACGAATAAGATGAGCATTTATGTGCAAGCTACAAGCTTCATGGTTTGTCTTATATTATAACATGCAACTCATTCTAACTTTCTTTTCGCCCATCACCCGGCTACCCATTTCCCCCATCACCCGGCTACCCATTTCCCCCATCACCCGGCTACCCATTTCCCCACCCTTCAATTGTTGCCTGCCCCTCCATCAATTTCACAGCAACAAATAGCCAATTATAAAAAAAAAATTAATTATTTTATTAATTATTACAATAACAACAACAAAAAAAAACTTACACCAATCCTGAAGTCCAAATTGTCCCTGTAAGGAGCTTTAAAAGCATTTCTGCACTTCCTTCCAAGTTCTTCACATTCAAACAATCAAACAACTTGTCAAACATCAAGACAAACTCCACTGTCTTGTCTACTTCAGGACGTTTCATCCAGCGCAAGGCTTCACCAACCGTGTTGCTAAGCACCTAAGGGCAAATATGTGACAGTCTATGGGAAAAGGGGGCACTTCACTCAAACAAAAAAAATTGAGTTATTTATGCTAATAAAAAGCTACATTTTATCTCAACTTAGTGCTAAAATACTGGAGGGTAAAACCTTCCCCGTGCAGAGAAACTGGCAGTTGAACTGGGCTGTATTCAGCAAAGCAATTAAACTAGAAATCGAGAAAACATAAATTGAATTTCCACTTCCGGCATAATTAATGTTTCCGTATACTTAACGGCGTACTCCGCATACGCAATTAAATCGTACAGCCGCTTTTTAACGGCGACTAACGAAGTTTGCGTAGAGTTCTTTTTAGCTTTCACAGCGCTTCACAGCCTGTCTTGTCGGAATCCTTGGCTACTCTACTCCATGTAGTGGTAAACTTTCAGCCAGAGGTAAGCTGTAGATTACATGCACTATTCTCAAAGCTATGCCGTTTTTTTAGCTGCTTGTTTGAAACTCCGCCCATTCCCCGTTTATTGTACTTCGAGAACGAGAGAGAATAAAAAGAAGCTTGTCTTTCCACGGCACGCTTGGGGTCTTTTAAGTTGTTTCGGCATTTGAAATTTGGCATAGACTTAGAGTAAGGGTCACTAAGACTAATTCTGCAAAAAACAAAAATAGGAGAAAGAAAGAATTTTTCCTATGACTTACTTTTGGAGCCTATATCTCAATTTCAATTTTTAAGTGAAGTGCCCCCTTTTCCCATAGACTGTCACATATAGATAAATAAAAAAAGGAAAGCTATGTATCCCCTTGCTCACCTGAGCAGCCAAATCAACACGCATCTTCGAAAAACTGGTAAGGTGAACATGCTCGTATTTAAGCTTGGGAACTAATGACAGTCCTGGTGTTCCTTTATTAGAACGACACTGATGATACAGATGGACAAGGTGGGACCACTGGATGTACTTTTCTTCATACTAAATGTACAATACAGTATTAAATAATTACTTTATTTTCATGAGTCATAATTAGATCACGGCTTACCCACATCAATCTCTTGCTGCTGTACCAACAGTTTCGTACAGTTTTTACCAGATGAGGTGGGTCGAAAAAAAAGTACACGTAGCGATTATCATCAGCAAATGGGTTCCTAGCCGTGTGAACCATGTCCCCAGTACCATGTAGCTTGAAAAAGCGGCGATTCACAGAGAGTCCATCACATGTACAAGCTAGAACATTGAAGCCACACCTCTCTAGCCTCTCCACAGCTTCCCAAAATATGTCATATAGCTCATACCCTAGAAGCTTGTGGCATGGAAACTGAAGCTTGCTGAAAAGACCTGACCATGAACACCAGCATTGATTTGGCCAATGATTCCTTCATGTCTGCCTCATCATCTATTGCCTTCTCATATGCAGCTAGGTGATTATTGACGTCCCCTAGGTTGATGAAGCCAATGATCTTGCCTAATAAAAAAATAACATAATAACACACTTAGGGTCATTACCAAGGGGGGGGGAGGGAACATTCACATGTTTTGAGAATTTTACTTTTCTGTTTTGATCCCCTTAATAATAATAAAAAATTAAATATAATATATATATATAATTAAAAAAATTAAACTTGACATTACAGGTTAAAAGTTACTTGTACCTGAATGTTTGTCATACACCAGAACTTCCCTTATGTGCATTTCATCCAGAATTATAACCACATTCCGCTCCCTTTCTGGACAGCTTAAAATGTTAGCACATTCTATGATCTGTTGGTCAACACTTAGCGAGAATCCTGTCGCTGCTTCAGCATAATATGTGTAGTCTCTTAGTGTTCTCTGAGAGGGAAGATGCAAGACACCACTGTCACGCAACAGTTCATAAGCTGAACTAGAGAGATGATGCAGGTACAGACACCACCTAAGATATGCAATAAATACCTAATGTATCTACAGTACATGATTAAAATTTATGAAAAAAATTAGTACCAACCTTATCATGGCTGCCTCCCACTTCATAGATTTCGAGTTCTTCAGACTTGCTGCACGCCTCTGCTGTCTCCAAAAAATACCCAAGAATGAATCAGAAGGATACCTGTCTTCAATCACCTGCTGATTTTCTTCCATTACTGAAGAGAGGTCTTCGTGCAAGTCTTCGTCTACTTGTACAGTACCATTGAGAATATTAAAAACTAAAATTTTAACATTCCAAGTTGTGGAAAGTATATGTGACCGTCTACAGGAAAATTGGGTACAACTTGGCCCCCACCAAAAATCTTTTTTTGTTTTTGCACTTACGGAGTTGTCAACTTCCAGATATTAAGCTCTCCAAGTTTTACCGTCTTAGCTTTAGCCGTTCTGATATAATAGACCTAACCATTCTCTTTCGTACGCTAACTTAATACATTTTAAAGAATTCAATTGATTTTCCCCAGATGTTTACGGGCGCCGCATTGTGCCCGATTTTTCAGTAGATGGTCACATATAGCTCATGTAAATCAAAATAGTTTTTCCCCCCTTTTATTAGAAGTGAAACCTCAGCTAGAACTGCTTACTTGTATGCCTGCCCTTTGAATTTCAGCCTGAAGCCTATCTTTGATTCGCTGCTCACGCCGCTTGCACACCTTGGACTTGTCACGTATATGCTTCATTCGTTGTAACCTGCAAAGACAGTGGGAAGTAAAATAAAAATTTTAGTGTCACACCGATGATCGGATCGGTTGTCGATTATCTGCCAATAACCTTATAAAATATCACTATCAGATATTGATGTACACAGAACCAATAAGTTATACTTATTTCTTTATAGTTTTCTGAAAAATATGACTACTTCACAAGAACTATGTGGTCAAGGGAATCAAACTCACACATTTCAGGCTGAAAGTCAGCAAGCTTCCCACCTTACCAAACAGGCAGCTGATCGATCTCGTAAATACTGCATAATATTATAAATTTTTGACAACTTGCATGTAAATTCCATATATGATTGGTCGTCAGCATCAGCTGATATGTGCCGTTTATTATTGATAATACATTAGAGAAATTATAAGTGCAAAGCTAAAAAATAAAAAAATTAAACAGCCTTCATTATGTTGAGAAAAATTTCTAAATAATGCACAGTTATGACTTATGACCTTTAGTAATACATACAGGTCTTTGCATTTAAGGGAGCGAAGAGGGGCAATGGGATCACCTAGGCCAAAGCTTGCCCTCCTTAATAAAAACTTATTTTACATCTAATAACACAAATGTATGCATATATGCTGGCCCTTCAAAATTTTGGGAGATTTAAATATGTCCTCCTTTTTGAACATCATAAATATAGGTCTGGTAATTTATAAACCTTACTTTAATAAATACACATACTTTTCTGGAGTGGTGAGACACCGAAAATTGGTGTGACTGTTGGCTTGTGTGCCATCATCGCTCCTCTCCATAGATTGGCGAGACACAATAGCATTCAGCACTTTGCGATAAGCAGTGCAGGAGTCACAGCGAGAAGATGAAAGGGGTAAAGATGATGATGGTCTGACAAAAATACGGCAAGAAGTGCAGCGTATTGTGTGGTGGTCCAAAAAGTCTTTAACATATCTTGCAACAACAGTTTTGCCTATAATCAAAAGCAGGTTCAATAGAGAAACAATAATTAATATAAATGCACCACTAACCAGTTGGGTCCTTGAAAGTCCCTTTTCTTGCAGCTTGAATTGTAAAATACCGGTCATCATCGTTACCAGCACACAGCTGAAGTCCATTCAAACTGTCAATCACTTTCCTCACGTCCTGAACAGTATGTAGCTTCTGTGGAAGTTGAAGAAAGTCTAGTGGTTCCTCACAAGGATGTCCTGCCAGCAACAGCCTCCAGCTGAAATCTCCACACACTTGAAGGGAGAAAGAAACCTAGAAATTATGATATGATAACCAAACGTTTTAGGACTATCATAAACTAATTATAACAGTACTCACATGTAAATGATCTTCAACAAAAGCAACCTTGCTAAACACTAGAAGCTCTGCATTAGGGCTGACATCTACCCAACCTATAAATGTAAACATAATTCAAGAATATCCGGCATGTAAAACATGCAAGCTTGACCTTGAGGACATGCTGATAGAGCTATTATCCTCCCTGCCAATTTTGAAATGCTGACTGCTGGCAAACTCCACATGATATCCGGTGGTAACTGCTGAATTTTCTCAAGAGTAGTCTTCACTTTCCTGGCAGTATCTAGTTCTTGCGGCAACTCATTCACAGGTAAATCATCATAATTAAGACTATCTCCCGACATAGACAAACGCCAAACAAAACCTTCTTCCACGACTACAGTACACACCACCTGTACATTAAAATAACTATACTACACTGAAACAGAAATATGAGCAAGTTTACCTCGACCATACTGTTGTTAGCTTTGACTTGAGCCAGTATTAATTTGCTGCAGCCATCACTTGCATCTACCCACCCTATAATCGCATATATTATTATTTACAACCTAGATGCATGCATAAAAATTACCTTGTGTGAGTGCCGACATTTCCTTTAGCCTCTTCTTCAGGACAGAGAGACTTGTTGCTTTTAAGTCCCAGAGAAACTTAATAGGAATAGATATGGAAAAGGTTGGACTTGCTAGTTGAAGAGCTTCCACAGACAAAGGAAGATGAGCTGTAAAGACTGAGCGATTCCGTAACTTTCTAGGGCCATTTTTCACAGGTACAGCAAGTCTGAACTTCCTAGGCATACTGCAAGTGAAATACACATCCAGGAAAAAAAAATTGTTAATATGTTGCACTTATCATAGTAGCTACTACCTATACACAGCTTGGATCTTTGTCTGTAGCCATTTGAGCCTGACAGGGATACACAATTATCTTGTCAAAAATGGGGAAAAATGAATTAAGTACCATGCCAATAGTCTGATTGTGCTTGCAAAAATTTTCCAAATGGCTTATATGCTAGAGCAAGTCATCCTCCGTCTAAAAAATACTGAATAGAAGCCTGCCTTCTTATCCACACCTTTGGAGAAGGACTAAAGTACAGAGATGTTTCTGTCAGGTCCGATGGTCGTCACCAATCACGTGTATAGAGTGATTTAAGCAAGTATACTAAGCCATCTTAACAAATGAGGTGATTTAGCCAGATAAAATCAACCTTACCTTTGTTTACAAATGCAGAAGTTAGGTTAAGTACTTGCTGTGTAGTGGATAGAGGTAGATTCCAGCTCTCTTCCTTTTTCCCACCAAATACCGCCTAACTCGCAAAAATTGCCGTGTAACAACGAGGATGGGGTCAGCACTGGTAACGTAATTGGTGCGCAAATTTTTGCCGTTTCCAATCCCGCCTTCGCGTTTTATATCTATGGATGGATTGGGTACCATGGTGGGCGTGGCAAACGTGAGCGAAGCACCGATCGTGAGCGAATCACCAAAAAGGAGAGAAGCACCAAACAATAGCGAAACACCGACAAGAACAACAAAGCAAACAAACTTGAAGTACGTCTCCAAGGTCAGCTAAAGCTAAAAGAATTGGATAATTGAGTCACGAAGAGTTTGACGCTGCAATTAATCCACTCATCTGAAAGTAATTAGCTATGTACCCGTAGGAAATACTAATGCCAATGTTATACTTCTCAACAATTATTTTAATTGTTACAGGTTAGTTCTATTCTGGGCAATACAATTTTATTTTGGCTATCTACTGTCATATTCTGGTTAAGGTAATGTTAAATGGCAAATAACTTCTATGTTTATAGTGGTGATATAACCTCAGTAGATTGATATTGATGTTGCTATTAGACTAATATTGGCAGGATAGCAGGTGAGGGGAGATCAGCTAGGAATGGTCACCAAATAGTAATTGAATCAGAGGACTGGATTCTATTAGAAATACAGTATTTAATTTAGCCATGGTTACCTTACCTACTATTTCCATATTGAACCTTCGTCACACTTCGTTGTTGTTTTTGCCTATTGCGAACATGTTAAAAAACTGAAATTTTCAGTGGTAAAGCTGAGCAAACTCACATTAATAAAAAAAATTCGTTAACTAATATTTCATATAACTAGTTATTCGAATGGTTATATTAAAAACAAATATAACATTATACTGATTCAGCTTTGAGATTTTGGCCCATTAAATTTTGCTTCAGTGAATTTTATTTATTTATTGCAGGTATTTCTTTCTCAATTTCTCAGAATCTAGGTAAAAAATATATAATGAAATTTATTAAATTATTGTAATGCACAGCATTATTATCCCATAAATTAAACATTTTATCTCCTATTCTTATTGCAGGGTTATTATTTTGATCTAGTTGGCTGGTTTTAGGAATTTTCGTTTAGAGAGGAGGGGGTGGGGGAGGAAGGAAGGGGTATTGTGCTATTTAGCTAATTGTACTTGGATTTACCTTAATAATCTATTATTACTAGATATTGAAGATTCAATTGATCCACCACTACAGGTAGCTCATCCCGGTGACACTGTTAGTTTTAAGTGTACATTTCCCTACCCCCAATGGTGGAAAGATGATAATGTGATTCCAGTCCAATATAAGTCATCTATAAATGAGAGAAGTTTGCTTAAAATAACGAATGTGTCTTTGACAGATCATGGAACATACATATGCGTACAAAAAGGAACAGAGAATTTTGTTACAGCACTATTATTAGTTGGGGGTAATTAATTATAATGTGTAATTACTATATTATTATTATTAGCTTACTTAACGAGGCGCAAAGGGGAGAGGGGAGGAAAAGATGTATCTACTAGAGCACCTCAAAGCAAGCTACATTCCTCTCGAATAGTTTTCTCCCCTCGAATGCAACACTTTTCTCCCTTTGAATATTAACCGAATCAACTTTATCTTCAGAAAAAAAAAATGCTGAATTTTAATTTGATAATTTTTTCTGTATTTTGATACAAAACTGAAATACATCTCATACACTACATGATATTCTGTAGCAATGCAGTGGCAGTCTGATGAAAGAAATTTTATTTAATTCTTCTAATTTGTAGAAACTATAAAAGTATAACATCAACGTCAATGGGGTATACAAATTTATTAGAGTACCCCAAGATAAATGCAGTCATATAGCTCCAATGCATAAAAAACTTATCAAATTATAGCTACTCTTAAGATACATTATAATTATCAATTTCTGAAATTTTTAAACATTTTCCTTTTGATTTTCTTTAGATCCCTTAAAGTGAAAAAGGTTCAATTTAGATCAATTATAGTTTAGCTTTATTAATTTGACTTAATTTTAGTTATTAGAGTCATGTAACAAAATGAATGGGTTTGGAAAGTAATGTAATATTTGCTTTCATTTGTGTGGCACTTGCAACCACATATATTTACATACCAAAATTAGCTACCCTTTGAAATTCTGGCTAGCTATGTGTCTGCTAATTAGTCACTACTAATAATTGTTACATGCTTTTCCAACTCAGTAACATAGTAATGTTACTTGCCTTAATTTGTACTGATAATAATATTTTGTAAATATGTAAGTTCATGACAAAACGAAATCCAAACCAAGGCTTGTCAAGCAATATGTTCATGCCCCAGTACTCTTTTCATGCTATTCAAATTTTCCTGTACAATGGTTTTATAATAAACTACCAATTCCGTTTTCGAATGTTAAAGTGGATCAAGACAATAATTTATATATTGATGAAATAAAGGAGAATAATGGAGGAAAGTACTACTGCTATGGTTACGACGACATGACTGAAGCGTCATTTCTCAGTAGTAAAGTAGTTTTAATTGTAATTGGTAAGCCTATGTTTATGGCTTGTTGAAAGCGAGTTCATCACTTAATATGAATTTACCACAGTCTCAAATTATTAAAGCAGCAAACATTTAGTTGAGGGAGGGGGATGAGGAGGGAGGTTATATAGATTTCTTAATTTTGGGGTCAAATATAGGGCTTAAAATTGGTAATAAAAATTGGGTGTAAGATTTAGCTGTTACCAACCTTAGTCTTGAAACTGTGTGATTATTTTGGAAATATGCTATTTTTTTTAGATACTATGACATTATACTATTATACTAGACTATACATGTTAAAATTTAATGACTGGCATTATTTACTAATACTGTCCTTAAAGTTGTTATAAAGGCTAAATGAGACAGCCAAATGAGACTGCCAAATGATCTAACTTTATAATGAATGGTATAATTGGTTGAAGTATTTTTTGATAATAGTCATCCAAGTCATTCATATGATGTCTCCATAAGTTAATGAACATTAACTAGCAGATAAACCATATTATAGTATGCATGCATGCATACATGCTATTATTCTCTTTTTTTGTCTAGTATGAATGTGTAAACTAGTAAACATAAGCACACTCTAAATGGTGAAGTTCCTTTCATTTGTCATACAATTTGTGTATTAATTGAAATGACTATCACAATCTCACTAGACTGTTAAACAATCTCAAGCTAGTGTTAGATAAAATCTAAGAATCTCTTTTGCAGTAAAAGACAGACTCAAATATGAAAAGACTTTTGTTGCTAAAGATAAGAAACTAGTATTAAAATGCGATACAGCCACTGAAATAAAATGGTTTTTTAATGGCGGTAATTTACCAAAAAAGGTGAAATGGGTTGGAAAAAAACTATGTATATCACATATTAAAGATTATCATACAGGAGTTTATGAATGTATTGGTAATATGGATAACCCTCCCCACTATTCTCTATTTTCTTCTAGTATTGCAATACTAAAAACAGGTAAATGAATAACTCAGAATAATTGATATTTTTCCATGTATGTAAGAGCGAGATAAATAAAATTTATACTTCTTTTAGCACGATACATCTAGTAACTAATATTGATCATGTTTAGATGTATATGTATATTATTATACATAAATAATTATATACGTACATACATACTCTTATACATGATATTAATGTCCATATATCACTTCACTGATCCATTCATCAACTTGTTCATTCATCTGTCTAACTTTCCAGTAGTCCACCCACATATTATACATATGTACATACATACATACATACATACATACGAGCATGCATGCATACATACATACATACATACATTCATTCATACATACATACATGCATACACACACACATATATACATACATACATACATACATACATACATACATACATACATGTGTACGTACGTACGTATGTACGTACAGACAGACGGACAGACGAACAGACAAACGGACGGACAGACAGACAGACAGACAGACACACACATACATACATAGACACACAGACAGACAGATAGACAGACAGACAGACAGACAGACACCAATATTTTTCGTTAAATATATTTATCCGCAAAGATAAATAAAACTTTTAATAACTTCCTCTACATCTAATTTTTAATAATGTATTTCATTAATAGTACAATTTAGGATCATACTCAACATTTACATTAATTACAGAAGTGAAAACAGCTATTAGCTAACCCTCAGCTGCATGGGAAAAGGGAAATAGTAGTTGTTCTATTTGTGTGCCTGTCTGTTAGTTTGCTTGTAGATAAACATTTAGCTAGTTATAACTTTAAGCCTTTTTAGTGCGCTAGCTACTTGTTTGAGTTGTGGACTGATTTTTTGAGAGAATGCTAAGCAGTCAGCTATATGTTGGCATATCCTTTGAAAGTTCAATGCCATCTTGAGTCACAATTCAATCATATGAGCAATTAATTTCTTGTTGCTTGCTATAATATGCTTTATGCTGTGTAGTTTTACCTAAGCGCAGGATTACTATAATCGCATGTTTAGTAGGTAGTTTTACCTAAGTGCAGGATCACTATAATGGCATGTTTAGTAGTGTAGTTTTACCTAAGTTCAGGATCACTATAATGGCATGTTTAGTAGTGTAGTTTTACCTAAGTGCAGGATCACTATAATCGCATGTTTAGTAGTGTAGTTTTACCTAAGTTCAGGATCACTATAATTATGTGTTTAGTAGTGTAATTTTACCTAAGTGCAGGATCACTATAATCGCATGTTTAGTAGTGTAGTTTTACCTAAGTGCAGGATCACTATAATCGCATGTTTAGTAGTGTAGTTTTACCTAAGTGCAGGATCACTATAATCGCATGTTTAGTAGTGTAGTGTTTTACCTAAGTTCAGGATCACTATAATTATGTGTTTAGTAGTGTAATTTTACCTAAGTGCAGGATCACTATAATGGCATGTTTAGTAGTGTAGTTTTACCTAAGTTCAGGATCACTATAATTATGTGTTTAGTAGTGTAATTTTACTTAAGTGCAGGATCACTATAATGTCAAGTTTAGTAGTGTAGTTTTACCTAAGTGCAGGATCACTATAATGGCATGTTTAGTAGTGTAGTTTTACCTAAGTTCAGGATCACTATAATTATGTGTTTAGTAGTGTAATTTTACCTAAGTGCAGGATCACTATAATGGCATGTTTAGTAGTGTAGTTTCACCTAAGTGCAGGATCACTATAGTTTTGTGTTTAGTAGTGTAATTTTACCTAAGTGCAGGATCACTATAATGGCATGTTTAGTAGTGTAGTTTTGCCTAAGTTCAGGATCACTATAATTATGTGTTTAGTAGTGTAATTTTACCTAAGTGCAGGATCACTATAATCTTTACCTAAGTGCCGGATCACTATAATCGCATGTTTAGTAGTGTAAAGTTCAGGATCACTATAATTATGTGTTGAGTAGTGTAATTTTACCTAAGTGCAGGATTGATATTGTGGTTGTGCCCTCCGCTAGAGTGAAGGAGAAGGAAGAGAAAGATAAGCAAGATAAGAAGAATGAAAGATGAAGACACAGAGATTGAATGTTTATTATTGTTTTGTGCGTCAAATAGTTTCGTTAAGTTTTATGTCATTAGCTAACAGGAAGTGGTGATTATCAGGACAGGAAGCAAGTCCTGGCATGCGTGTCAGACTTGCTTAAAAGACTGGTATGTGTGTGCTTTGTGTTACTCTTTTTCTCGTTTGTCTTAGTTTAAAAACTATTTATAAAATCTCTCTGAGCCAACTGGGAGGGTGCGGGATTAGCTACGGCAGTTAGTCCTGGCTTGTTAAAGTTGACCCAGGGAGACGAGAGACGAGTAGAGTCTGGTGGCAGTACCGAACAGAGATCTACCTTGCTAAGGGGGATCGTTACTCGCCCGGCCAGTATCAGAAAACCCCACAACTATAATTGCATGTGTAGTAGTGTAGTTTTATCTAAGTGCAGGATCATTTTAATCACACGTTTAGTGGTGCAGTTTTACCTAAGCGCAGGATCACTATAATCATGTGTTTAATAATGTATGCTAGTGGTTGCAACTTTGGTATTTCAGTAATGTTACTATTATTACCCTGTTTTTAATTTTTTTTTGATGTTCTATACCTCCACAAGCATCTAGAACTTTCTCGTAATTATTCCTGTTTACCCCTCCCCCCCCCTCCCCCCCCCCCCCCCCCCGTACCAAAAAATGACACTTTGTATGATATCAATTGTAATATTGAGTATAAAATTAAAATTGATAGGTGAGGAAAAAACTACAATTGGGTTTGATCAATTTCAGTCTACCAAGTGGGATTATATGCTCGATAATGAACCTTATGAACTTCATGACGTAATAGAGGCAGATATATTAATTCCAGGTTATTTTGAAAGGAAAGAATGGAAAAAAATGTTTAGAAAAGAAAACATACTGAAACTACCGGATGGCGATGACCTTGATTATATTGCATCAGGTGAAGAAAAATATCGTTGCATATGTGTTTACATTCAGTTTTGCGTACTATATTACTTATACATGAGCATGATTAAATACTCGTCAGGTTAAGTTCACCATTAATAAGTTAATATATACTAATGGTGTGCTTGAGCACAAATGGCGATTGATCCTCCCTACTTTGATTAAAAAAATACAGTATTATAAAAAGTAGCAAAATGCCCTTCTAAGGAATTATCCCACAAGTTAGAGACATGCTTGCTTCCCTGTAGCTGGAAAAGCTGCGTAAAGGCAGCTAAATTAGTTAAACCTTTACTTTGTGCTATTCTTTAGCTAAGCAGTAGCAGTTGCCACCACGCTGATGTTCACACACACACACACCTCATAACCTCTTCACGCTGACCTTCACAAACACCTCCCACAAAAACGTTCAAAAGCAGAAAACAATTTAATTTCATAGGATGATACAGGTAAATAGATGATTCTGTTTAGTGAAGTTTGTGACAGGATCAAGCACTAAGTTATCCTATTACTGCTTTTTAGGTAACTATACTCAAAACTGTACAATTAATATAAATACAACTTATACTAAGTCAAACTAATTTTAAAATGTTTAAAATTGCTTTGAAACTCGCTCATTTGCAATTTGTGGCTGAGCACAAACTAGAAGTATGTTCATCTGACAAACGACGATGATAATGCCCAATGACATCTACTAGGAAATAGTAAAGGCAATGAAGCAAGAGAATGCAAGGGTCAAGAATAATAGAAGCAGGTGAGAAAAAGGCTGGCTGATGTATCTACTTCAGTAAAGAAGTGAAAGAAAATACACAGAATGGACAAGGATATTGAGGAGAATGAGAGATAGACAAAAGGGATGAAGGGAATCCATGAGTTGATGGGAGCAATAAGAAAACTAGGATGCCTCAGAAAGAAAGGGAGCAGGAGAGGGATACTGTAGTTAGAAATACCTCATGCTAGTGCACTCCTAATTTGCAAAACTTAGTACATTAAGCGCCAAGGTGTAGTGGAGCACATGGCAGTAGCTAATAATATTACAGTTAGTAATAATGCACATTATCACAATCTATTTCAGTATGGCTCTATCTGTGAAATACACTCTAGATGCACAGTCACCAATTCACCCCAAACTTCAAACGGTATATGTTGGGGATACCATTCAGATTTACTGCATTATTGAAAATGCAGTTTGGGATAAAGACAGTGGACATTTGCCACATCGGTCATACTCATCTGGCAATGTTCTTACTCTAGTTAATGTAACTTTTGAATATACTGGAGTATACGCCTGCATCAAACATGGCATAGATTCCGCTGGTGCTGTTGTAGTGGAACAGGAGTTTTCTGCAATAGTATATGTTGGAGGTGAAATAAATAAACTAAAATATTGTGAATTGTTGCAATTAGACATAGAAATATTATTGTTATTGCCCTAGCACTTAAATAGTGAATAGCTTAGTGTAAATTATGTTTAGATGGAAATAATTGTACTAACTTTTATTGGTATGTAACCCCCCCCCCACTCCCACCACAAAACTATTAAAATTGCACTGCATCTAACCAACCTATCAAGTATTGTTTGAGTTGTGAAGTCTATTACTGGTAATGTAATGCAAGTTAGCATGAGATTCACTGCTTACTTAGAACATATTTGTTTTTGTATCACATACGGAATACTTTAGTTAATATATGTGACAATATTATATTGCTTGTACCAATTAAACTTTTTAACAAACTTACTGTGAGCAATTTGGAAGACAATTCTTCTCTATCTTTAATAATTCAAGTATTATAATCTCTCCAATTAGAGATTTTGATGCTATTAAAAAAAATATCTCCTAAATTTTGGAAAAATGGGAACTTAAGATAGTAACAAGTCATTGTTTTACATGGTCTTTGTTGCAAAATTATGTACATACACAAATATCTGTACTATTATTATCATTGTGGTTACTATTGCAATAATATGAACAGTCTCAATATCCTAAACTAACAATAGGCTAGTGTAGGGGGGAAGGAGTGAGGGTTAAAGATCGTCGACAGGAGCCTCTCACTGGTCCGAAGAACCTCCCAGTATACTTCCACCAGAGTCCGCAGTGTAGCTATCCTTCTATGGTAGAATCCTCATCTACTCCGATCTGAGCTTAGCCCACGTCTATAACTACGTTCAGAAGTTAGACTAAGTTGGTCATAATTAGAAATGCGAACTGAGTACAAGCACACGAGACACAACAATCTAAAGTTCCTATTCTAGCTTCCCGCGCAGGCGCAGCTACCTCCCTCCGGCGGGCAACTTTTTTGCCTGGTGGATAAACACAAATATAATGACGCATGATACAAAAAACAATAAACATGATACAACAACCAAACATGATACAACAACCAAACATCATGAACACAAGTTCTACTGCACACAAAGTAACAAACTACCTAAGCTATTTAATTCAGCTCTGTTCTTCTCTTTCTCCCGAATCTCCTTCTCTTTCTCCCGAATCTCCGGAGGGTGGCCCCACAGCTCCCCCGACCAAGACTTCGACCATGGGAGAAGTCTGACAAACCCAGGCAACCTCCGAAGTAACGTCTAGTCTGTCATCATCCCAATCCTGTCGACTGAGGCCGTCGGCATTACCATTAGCCTTGCCAGGTCTGTAGCGAATGTCGATCTGATGGTCCTGTAGCTTGAGAGCAAACCTTTTAAGACGTCTGTTTAGCTGTCTACTTGATAGAAGTGACGTACAGGCACGGTGGTCAGTGTAAACGACTACTGCAACTCCATACAAGTAATACTCAAAGTGTAGCACCGCAGCAACAATGGCCAACGTTTCAAGTTCAGTCACTGAGTACATCTTTTCTGCGCCTCGCAGCTGTCTGCTAAAGAAAGCCACTGGCAATTCATCATTCCCTCTCAGGACATGGAGACAAGCACCAACACCCCCACCAGAGGCATCAGTGTACAACACAAAATAGTCATATGCACAAGGAACATTCAACACAACACGAGAACATAAAGACAAACACAAACCTTTGAATGCCTCGTCCATCTCCTGAGTCCACCGAACTTTATGTGGAGCCGAGAGAGACACAGCTGGAGTGAGCTTGACTGACAGAGAGGCGAAGTCACGAACAAAAGCTCTGTAATAGCCAACTGAGCCAAGGAAAGACCTAAGCTGTTTTTTGGTTTTAGGCCTCCCATATTCTGCCATAGCCTTAACTCTCGCCTCAGGCACTGCTACCTTCCCACACCCAACTTGATGTCCTAAATAACTCATGTACTTCCTACCAAATTCACACTTCCGACGCTTAACTTTCAACCCTGCAATGCCCAAACACTTCACCACCTTCTCAAGATCAGCCAAGTGAGTTTCCCAGGTAGGACTAAAGATCAACACATCGTCAATATAGTTGGAAGACACACTACACACAGGTCTCAAAACACTCTCAAGCACCGACTGAAAAATAGCAGGAGCATTTTTGAGCCCGAACGGCATACGAACAAATTTATACTTCCCCATGGGGCAAGCAAATGAGGTAAGGTCTTGACACTCTTCGTCGACAACTATCTGGTGAAAGCCAGAAGTAAGGTCTAGTTTGGACAATACAGTACAATTACCAGCTTTATCGAGAATCTCAGTAAGAGATGGAACCCAATGCCTTCTAAGGGGAGTAATTTTATTTAATTCTCTGTAGTCAATACAGAGTCTGATACTACCATCGCTCTTCCGAACTGGCACCACTGGACTACACCATTCAGCAGAGCTTGGAACTATAATGCCAGCTCTCAACAGTCTCTTCACTTCATCATCAACAGCAGTCCTAATGTGCATTGGGACTTGGTGTGGGGGTAAATTAACAACAGCAGAACCTTCATCAACAACAATAGTACATTTACCCACACTGCATACACCGGGGGACTCACTGAAATAATCTTCCAGTTTACTCAAAACTCTCTGTAAATCACTCTCATTGTAACCATCACATAGTTGATCATCCAATACGCTCTTCTTGTCCCACATCTCCTGCATCTCGCTGTTCTCCTCTGCAACCACGCACACAGAATTCACCTGAGCACTTCTATCTTTGTATGACTTAGTGTTGTTAATATGCACTACCTTGTCACATTTCCCTCCAACTCGGCGAACTCTATAATTTACTCTCGATAGCTTTTCAGTAACCAAATATGGACCTTCCCAGGATGCCTCAAGAGACCCGTGCAAGCCAGGAATTCTCAAAAGCACCTTATCATCAACCTTCAATTCTCTCAAGGACTTGTTTCTATTAAACTGCTCAAGCCTAGAAGCAGTAGCTGAGCATGCATTCGCCACAGCCACATCATGCAGTACTGCGAGCCTATCTTGTAAAGACACAACCCACTTTGACACATCCAACTCACTATAACAATCTGATACCCATCCTGCATACAATAGATCCAAGGGACCTCTCATTCTTGTGCCGAAGACCAGTTCATGTGGAGAAAACCCTGTATCCCGATTGACAACCTGTCTCACGGCAAACAAGGCCATGGGCAAGAAAATGACCCAATCTATTCCTCTATCTACAGCTTTCGCTAGCATGGGCTTTAACGTCCCATGAAAGCGTTCCACCATGCCGTTGCCTTGGGGCCTATAAGGGGAAATTTGGATGGAGTCAATCCCCAAAACATCACACGTCTTCTTCATGACCCTCCCCATGAACACACTACCCCTGTCACTCAGTATCTTTAAAGGTAACCCTGTACGAGAAAAGATGCCAACTAAACACTCAGACACCTCAGAGGCAGAACCATGCCTCATGGGAGCGGCTTCAGGCCACCTGCTGGCTAAGCAAATGTAAGTCAAAATGAACTTTGCACCACCCTTGCCCTTCGGGAGGGGCCCCACAATATCAATGGCCACACTCTCAAATGGCTCGGACAATACAGGCCTTTCCACCATCTGAGCTTGACGGTTACCCTGTTTATTCATTCGAGCACACACATCACAAGACCGTGCAAACTCTTCCACATCCACACCAACACCAGGCCAAGTAAATCTGGAACTAATGAGATCTTTCATTTTTTTGATTCCCACATGCCCTGTATTTTCATGGGACACCTTCAGAACTAACTGTCTCCTACCCTTGGGTAGCACTAATCTTTCACACACTCTATCATCTCCACCAACAATTTTACTATGAACCAACAGATCATCTCTCCAAAAATAACCCAATTTCTTCCCATCAGCCAATGTACGACAATGAGATAAAGAGGAGTCATCCAACAACTCAGCTTTTAGCTTGTGCAAATCTCCCGTATCTACCAGACTAGGACAACCCAAGTCAGCGGGCAAATCATCCTTATCCGTCGACACATCTACCGAAGAGTCACACACCGAAGAATCCAACTCAAGCACCTGACCAGCGCCACTCACATTCCCAGCCTCAACAGCACATTCCTCATCAAAGGACACAGGTAACACACTGTCCTGATCTCCCTGCACAGCCTTCTCTATCTCTTCAGAAGCTTTGCTACTCATAGAGCGAGTGATAGCACTCACAGGCACACTACCATTCACTGCAACCTCACCACTACAAGACACAGGCATGTGAACACTTGAAGAATTCACAACATCCAAGGTCAGCAATGCTAACTTCTCAGCAATGTCTTTGTCAAAAGGAACTGACAGCAAAACTTTGTTCTGGGCCATACCGGGGTTGGCAACTGCTACTTTCATCAAACATTTCTTATCTAGCACTTCTACCATTACATTTGCCAAGTTTACTCTCTCATCTGTCCCGGTAACACCCTTTATCTCAATGGTCTCAGGCAAAAGCTGGCTAGCATAAACCAAACTACTAGGGACCACTGAAATGTCAGCACCCGTATCAACAACAACCTTGCAATCATGTCCATTAATTTTTCCATCAAGAGCACGAGAAACATCATAAGAGGCAACCAGGTCACAATTCCTCGTCTTCTCACTACTCTTACTGCTAGAGTATTTGGAACTACTAGCACCACTACAACTCGACTTCGCATCCTTCACACTATTTTTATTCTTGGGGCAATCTGGCGACTTGTGACCAGGCTGGTTACAATTGTAACACACAATCTTAGTAACCCCCTCATCAGATCTCTGTCTACACTCATAGGACTTGTGGCCATAGCCCTGACACCGATAACATTTGGGAACTAAATAGCCCTCCCGTTTGGCACTTCTATTGAACTCTTTAGAACGGGTGTTCGTGGTTTTTAAAGTAGCCGCCACCTCACTCAGGTCAGAAAACCTAGTAATCTTCCTACTGTCTATCACCCCTTGATCACTAGCCGGTAGACCAACTCTGTACAAGCCCTTAGCCATAAACAAGGCCAAGTCATATTTCTCAGGAAACATCATCATGGCTCTATCGGTCAAACTCTTCACATGCCTCCACCTAGCTTCTCTATCCATATGTCTGACATCAGCTTCAAAGTCTTCAAACAATTTTATTTCCAAATCTCTCTTGGACAACCCAACACTCTCAACTAGCTTGCATTTCAGTCGGTCGTACGTACAATGATCATCATCAATCAACTCAACCACCTTCTCTCTAACCTTCGGGGACAATTTAGATTGTAAAATACTCTTGTAATTGTCCTTACTCACACCAATACATCTCATATCAGCCTCAAAACCTCGTAAGTATTTGCTCATCTCAGTACCATCTCTATAAGCTGGCACATTATCAACTCTCCGACCCTTGTCATTAAGAGTATCAAACCCACCACTACTAGCTTTCGACATTCCAGTCACAAGGCTCTGAAACAGCTTCATCAGCTTTTGAGAATCAGAATCCCCACCTGACTCTGAAGGTGCAGGGGAACTCTCATCACGCACACTAGTATTCTCATCCTCTCTAGCAGTAGCTCTACTAGATCTACCGCTATGATGGTCACCATCATCACCTATGTCATCTCTTCTATCCCTAAGGGCCATATCACCTTCATCACCACTCATAATTACACCAGAATTACTTACACCAGCGTCACAAACAACAACACTCTCAGAGAGACTAGCAATCCGACAACTCTCTACAGCAGACCTAACACTAGCCACTACACTACCACTAGCCACTTCACTACCACTATAGTCACTTACTGACAAATTCCGATAAGCAACCTTTCTCTTGCAAGCTCTGTCCAGCCGTTGTCTCCTCGACATCCACCAGCCAGGGAAACAGAAGACTTCAGAAGCCTGCAAAGACACGAAGACAAAAAATATATACGACCACGTGTAGCGGGCACACAATAGAAATACACAAGCACAAAACAAAGAAACAGTTAATAGCGTTCGACAACGTAGGCTCAGAAGTTCTCCAAGAAAGACGCAAACAGCCACGTATCCTAGGAGCCGCTGCCGCCAATTGTAGGGGGGAAGGAGTGAGGGTTGGAACGGATCGTCGAGCAGGAGCTCTCTCAACTGGTCGAAGAACCTCCCTGTAGACTGCCACCAGAGTCCGCAGTGTAGCTATCCTTCTATGAGTATAATCCCAGGCTACTCCCGATGCTGAGCTTAGCCCAAGTCTATAACTACGTTCAGAAGTTAGACTAAGTTGGTATAATTAAGAATTGCGAACTGAGGTACAAGCACACGAGACACAACAATATAAAGTCCGAGTTCTAGCTTCCCGCGCAGGCGCAAGCTACCTCCGGGCGGGGCAACCTTTTGCCTGGTGGATAAACACAAATATAATGACGCATGATACAAAAAACAATAAACATGATACAACAACCAAACATGATACAACAACCAAACATCATGAACACAAGTTCTACTGCACACAAAGTAACAAACTACCTAAGCTATTAATTCAGCTCTGTTCTTCTCTTTCTCCCGAATCTCCTTCTCTTTCTCCCGAATCTCCGGAGGGTGGCCCCACAGTAAGTATAGTTAATTTATAGCAGTACAAGCTTGTGTACCAGTTATATGACCAGTTAAATTTGATTATTGTACAGTTAAGGACATAATGAGCGTTTATCCCAGGCTTATCAAGACTTTTGAAAATACAGCAGCATATTTTCACTGTGATTCTGCACTCAAGGTCCAATGGTTTTATAATGAAAGAAAAATTCCATTTTCAAATGTAATTCAGGTACATAATAACTTATTATTCTACAGAAGTACCCTTGATAATGGTGGAGAGTATAGCTGCTATGGGATTGATCCAAGGTTAAAATTTTACTTCATAAGCAAAGTGTACTATATAGTGATTGGTGAGTTCTAAATAAGAATATATGTGACATTAATACTATTATATATTTGAGTGTGTATCGATGTGTATATTTGTGCTTATGTTAACATAAACATAAATAACTAAGTAATTAAAATAGATTGCTAAAGTTGAGAATTTTTGTTTAAACTAATGACATTACAACTTGAACAAATTATTTGTCAAGTTTGTGGTATTTACTAATTAAGTTTCCCCTTGAAATAACAGCAGTGAAAAATTAATTAAATTCAATCATGATTGCCGAATTTTCAGTTTTCATTACAGATATAACTTAGGTTTTGCTCTATGTAAAAGGGTTGGAGGAATTTCGCTGATAATTGTAGCAATCTAGAGGGTGAAGCTCAAGGGATAGGGTGGTTAACTAGTGATAATTCTACAACTTGCCACCCTAGTTTAACTATTTTATCACAGTTACCATTGAAAATACCAAGTTATATTAATATACTATTGCTATGAGCGGAATATGTCCAACATGAAACCTAAAATATCAACCATAAGAAGTATGCTTCATTTGATTCTGAAGTCTTCACACAAGTGGAATGATAATATTCATGAGGTTCACAAGGCATTTTACTTAAATTAATTGTTCCAGTTCATTTTAGGCCGGTATAGAGTCACTGAAATAGCCTGTACAAGTTAAAAAGAAATATATATTTTTTCATGGCTAGCAGGATCATGGCTTTCACTATAATAATTGATTATTCTTTCCTACTGTATTAAAAAAAAATTCTGTTAGCTATAACATAGTTGACACATTTTTTTGCCAAAAAAAGTTTTTTTGATGTATGATATCTCTTTTTTTTGTGGGTGACATCTCTTTTCATGGCCGTTAATAAGCAACTATGGCACAATATAAATTATAAGTTATTGTCTCAACCTGATAATTCAAGTTATAACCAAAGTCTAAATCAATTTTTTTGGTCTAATATTATAAATTTTACTATAAAAGGCTGAATTATTTTGTTGATTGCAAACTTCCTTTATTAAATCAGCTAATGAAAGAATAAGTCCAAGTAAGGTGGCTACTAAAAAAGGCAAAAGCATTGATTTTAAATGTCATGTTCAATTTTCTTCAACTCTACACTGGTTTTTTAATCATGGCCCCCTGCCAGATAATGTCAAACAGGACGGCAACTCTATTTCAATCAATAAAACAAAAGAAATTAACATAGGAATTTATGAATGTATTGGTAAAGCAGACAATAAACCATATTATTCATTATTTTCGGCAACTGCATCTCTAAATTTTAAAAGTAAGTCACCATAAATACAATATTTTTATAATGGACTGGAATTAGTGTGATTAACTACAAGAATATACAAGTAATTATATTTTTATATGCTATATAAAGTCAAATTATAGCAAGCTGTCATGAAAATTCTAATGTATGCATACCTTTTACAGAACATTTGAAAAAGTATATTTTGATTTTGCTCAGACACGTCAATAATCTATGAAAACACGAAAGCTATAGCAAGAATAAATCAAATAATGGAGTGGTATAGAAACTAATACTTTTTTTATTTGATCAAATTACAACTTTAATAAAATTACAACTTTCACATTCATTAAGAAGTACATGAGCATATTGGTGTGGAATGTGAAAATGGATTGAAATATGGCTTAAAATATCTTCATATCTATACTGTGGTTCTGGAAATCCACTCTGCTGGTCCCTACACATATAGTTTAGAAAATAAGTAGTTATAATATTTGAACACAGTCTACCTCCTCAAATGTTTCCAGCTGGCCCGATATTACACAGCTGGCCAAACATTGCTTCTAAAGCCATAACTATGGACATACACGATGCATTATTCTATTGTTTAAATTGGTGTGAATAAGGGGTACGGTTAAAAATTACGCTTTTTTATGGAAGATACACTGATATATATAAAAAAAATGATGAACATCAATTTTCTATTGTAGAGGAAAAGCTTAAAGGTGTTGTACATAATGAGCATATAGCATCAAACAAATGGAAAAAATTCTTTGAAAATGAATATTACGACCCCTATGATATTGTTGAAGCTGACCTGGATATATCACAGTATGAGAGTATCAAGAGAGCCCAAAAAGGAAGGAGTCATCTACTTAATAACTCTGATGTTCTACAGTTTCAAAAGAGGAAGGAGTATTCAGGTTATTAATGTTCTATGAATTTTTTTCTTGTTAATATTGACAGAAAGACTGAAAAAGTGATTACTTCATCCATCAATGATATCATTTACTGTAATGCTAATTATTCTGATGGAAATTTTAATTGCCAAATGTACATGTTTAAAATAAATAAGGTTATACAGATTTAATATACCTGCTTATTGGCAATGCTTGACAGGTAAGTTAAAATAACTAAACCTTGAAACAGTCATATTCCAACAAACCAGTTAAATAATAAATCATTAATTTTAAGGGGTGGGCTAATTAACTGGTTACATTAGGTTACCAATGCTGATCCAATAAGTTAATTATAATAGTATTGAAATTTAATCCAATAGAGGCCATGGAAGAGTATATTGTTCAGCCTAAAGTTCAAGTTGCATTTGTTGGAGACGTTGTTCAAATTCATTGTAGGATATCAGAAAACTGGAGAAAAGAAGGCTCCACAATGCCACCTGCATATATTCTAAACAATACACTTTATTTGTTCAATGTATCCCTTGCACATACTGGAATTTACACTTGTTTTAAAACTGAAAAAAAATCCTTTTCTGCTGAGGTATTGGTCGGAGGTATGCCAACATCTATATTTATCTATCTATAATCTATATATTACTTAATATTATGAGTCACAGTGTAATATGGTGAAATATTTCAAGACTAAGTTATTTTCAGGAGCCAGAGGCAAGTGAAAATAAGACTTGAGAGTGAAATATCTAGCCATCACTCTATGTAGTAAGTGGTTAGTTCCATGCTAGATATCTTTACTGAAATATGAGGGTCTGTAACTCTGGATGTATAATTGGTCATAAATCTCTCCCCACACACCAACCTGATATTTAGCAGCTGCTCTGATGTGGTTGGGTAGGCTTCACTTAGAGAAAGGTAGCTGTAATGCCAAGAAAACTTGATGAACGAGGCCCAGTTACTATAACTATTACAGCATGTTCGGGAGGCGTAAATTCCCGAGCGGGGTCTTGGTTACTTCTTCTAAGTTTTAAGAAAGAAGCAAAGGGTAAGGTAAGTTCGAAGGACCAGGCAGATGAGACCCAAGGCCAGGATGAATACGCAACGCAGCCGCTGTCACTTGCGCAATTGCAGCCTTGCAACGTAATCCAAAAGAGGCTATACTCCCAGATCTCAGAGAGGTTTGGGTTTGAAACTCATCAACAATTTACATACATTTTACAAGACATATAAGCGGAATAGATGATATAGAATACTATGGGTTGTGTGGTTATGACATTGCATAGAAGTAAATTAATTGTAATTGGTAATGAATATGGTTATGGCATAATTGATAAAGTTCATACAGTTCATGACTCTGTGACTTCCGTGTTCAGTCCTTGCAGACCTGAACATACTGGGGGGGGGGAAGAAGTAGTCGGCACGTCTCCAGGTTCGTCCATGATAAGTGGGATTACCAGATGAGTTGAGCGCTTGAGGATTCTTCCTTCACATTGAAGTTCCACCACCCGCACGACTCCATCATCTCCAGGAAATACGTCCTTGATGCGTGCTAAGGGCCAATGGCGGTATCCGAGTGAGTCTTCCTTCAGTAGAACGACATCACCTTTGTGGAAGGAGTGCTGACTTGAATTCCATTTCTGTCTGGAGTGTAGAGTTTGTAGATAATGTGTTTTCCATGCCGCCCACAAGTCACTAGAGAGTCTTTGAGTGAGTTGCCATCGCTTGAGTGTAGAGAGCTTGACAGTGGAGGAAACATCCATGGGAATTGACTTGAGTGGTCTCCCAGCTAGGAAATGTCCAGGTGTCAAAGTTAGAATTTCTGGATCGGTGGAGTCGAGAGGTACAAGAGGTCTGGAGTTCAGCATGCCCTCGATCTCGACTAAAATAGACGATAGTTCGTCAGTCCTCAACTGATGAGGTTGAACAATCTTCCTCAGGAGGAGTTTCATTTGCTTGACGGCGGCTTCCCAAAGACCACCCATATGAGGAGTTCTAGGAGGAGAAAAATGCCATGTAATGCCGTTGGAGATAGTATAATGAGAAAGAGCAGTCTTGGATTGTCTGAGTAGTTCTTGAATTCTTTGGAGTTCTTCATGAGCTCCGATGAAATTGGTTCCATTGTCGGAATAAATAGCAGTCGGGCATCCCCGTCTGGAGCAGAATCTTCTTAGAGCTGCTAGGAATTCGTCTGATGATAGACTGAGGCAAAGTTCAATGTGAACAGCACGAGTAGCCATGCAAACAAAGATGCAGGCATAACTCTTGATGTGTACAGGCTTCCTGGTGTAACCTTGCTTGGTCCTAAAGGGCCCTGCGAAGTCAACACCTGTGTATAGGAATGGAGCAGATGGAGTAGTTCGTGTTTGAGGTAGAAGTCCCATTGGTTGGGTAGTCCCTTGCTGATAGGCTCGTTGACAACTAACACAACGTCTACTGAGTCCTTTGAGGTAGCTTTTAATTCCAGGTATGTGATAAGTCTCTTTGACTATTGCCAGCAAGGTGTTGGTCCCTGGATGGAGATGTCTCCTGTGTAGTGATTGAAGTAATAACTTCGTCAATTCCGAACGAATTGATAGTGGAATAATCTTCCTGCCTGACGAAGGGTTGAGAGGATCCCTGACTCTTGTGTTTATGAGTAGGACACCATTCTCGTCTATAGAGCACTCGAATTTATAGAGTGCATGTCCCCTTGGCAGCCTTTCTTTCTTCTTGACGGCTTTAAATGCTTCGGGAAAGGACTCTTGTTGGTCCAGCCTGATGAGATTGTTAATGGTCGCTTGGCACTCTGACATGGAGAGGGTAGGCGTCTTGTTTCTATGATCTGGAGAGCTCCTAAGATTGTTCAGGAATCTTCTGCACCAAGACAATATTCTTGTCATGTGATCAAAACTGGAGAAGGAGGTCCAGGGTCTCTCCTGAGGTGTAGCCACTGTGGTCAACATTACTGTCTTCATTTCTGGCAGTACTTCAGGTAGAGTGAATTGAGGAGGAGGCCATTCTGACGGAGGGAGGTTGAGCCATGGAGGGCCTTTCCACCATAGGTCGGCTTCTAGTAGTATGTCCGCGGGAATCCCTCTGCTGAGCATATCCGCAGGATTGGAACTTGAGGAGATGTGTCTCCATTTGGTATTCGGAATGATGTTTTCAATCTGAGTGACCCTATTCCCCACAAATGTCTTGAGGGAGGATGCTGATTTGCGAAGCCAACACAGAACTATGGAGGAGTCGGTCCAGGCGGTCATGACTTTAACATCCAGCTGTGCGGCACAATATCTGAGTAATTTTGCCAACAAATAGGCGGCTGTCAATTCGGCTCTAGGAATGGTGAGTTGCTTGAGGGGCATAACTCGAGCCTTCGACATGATCACAGCAGTCTTTGACGACTGATCAGTGTAGGTTTCTTGCAAGTAGACCACGGCTCCGTAGGCTTCTTGTGAGGCATCCGAAAAACCGTGTAACTGACGAGAGACAACAATTCCCTTGGTGTCAGTATAACGTCTACTGATGGAGTGGTTGGCGATGAGCTTTAACTGAGAACTCCAAGCCTTCCACGAGTCTTGTATTGAAGTAGGGGCGATTTCGTCCCAACCGAGGTTGAGCTCCCACAGTCTACGTAGGATGATCTTCCCAGAGACCGTGAATGGTGAGTAGAACCCAAGGAGGTCATAAACCTTGCCCAAGTTGGAGGCGACGTAACGTTTGGTGACATCTGAGTCTGATTGAATTGGAGGAGTTGATACTGATAGTTTGTCTTCGGAAACATTCCAGTGGAGTCCTAGTGCCTTGATTGGCTTTTCTGTTGAGGATATGACCAAATCGGCGGATTCCACTATTTCCTTGGGTATGGTAGCCCTGAAAGCGTCGCTACTAGAACGCCACTTCCTTAGTGTCATGCCTGCTAATTGCAGGAGACCGCAAAGTTGCTGTCTGATGTGAACTGCTTGTTGAACCGTCTCGGCTCCTGCCAGATAGTCGTCCACATAAAACGCGGTGAGTATGGCTTTACTGGCTTCTGGATGAGTGTTGCTGTGTTGCTCCGCCAAGTGTCTGATGACTTGAGTGGCCAGATAAGGAGAGGATCTTACTCCAAACGTTAGCCTTTTCATGCGCAGGTCCTTGAACTGCCCAAACTCATTCTCCATCAGGAACCTGTGATAATCTCGTTCCTCTGGATGCAGTCCGATCTCCCTGAACATCTTACTGATGTCAGCTGAAAATCCAATGGTGTGTAGTCTGAACTTTAGGAGAATATCGGTGAGTTGTGGATATAGATTGGGTCCTTGTCTCAGAGTATCGTTCAGTGATGTCCCTGTGCTGGTCGGAGCTGATGCATCGAACACTGGTCTGACTTTGGTAGTCGTCGAGGAGGCCTTAAAGACGCCATGGACGGGCATATAATAGTGAGTTGCCTCCAATTCCGAGTCTGGAACAGTTTCAGCATGGTTCAACAGCGGGTACTCTTCGAGGGCGGCCTGAAACTCGGACAATCCACCCTTCTTCTGAAGAGTTTTGTGTACTTGCTTGGCACGTCTAAGCGCCTGGTTGCGGGAAGCTCCCAAAGGGAGAACTTGAGGAACTCTAGGCAGTTTCACAATGTATCTGCCATCCTCATCTCGAGTGTGAGTGTCGAGAAAATGCTGTGTTACTTCATCATCCTCGATGGACATGTTTGGGAAGTCTGGAGTTCTGTCCAGCTCCCAGAGTCTTGCGAGTTCTTCTTTGAGTGGGTCCTCGGTAGCTTTGATTTGCAGCATGGAGGCCCTTTCGGGCACATATTCCAATGGCCCTGACACAGTCCATCCAAATATAGTCGGTTGAGCTGTGTATCTGGAGTCAGGAGCTTTCAGCAATGCTCCGGTGATACAATCTGCATAATCGACACCTCCCAGAAGAAGGTCGAGTTGTCCTCCAAACTGAGGGTCTGCCAATGGAAGATCCTTTAGATGTGTTTCTGCCTTGATGGCTTCGACCTCTCGTGGGGCGGACAGATGTGGTAAATGTTTGACCACCTGAGGATAAACCTCCATGATGGTTGCTGGTTGCAGAATGGATCTCATCGTGACCTTTACATAATGGTTGCTGACCTCCGATGTTCCTGATTTGGATACGGTAACTCGTCGATGTTGACGCTTAAGACGCAGTTGGGAGGCGACTTTCTCTGATATGAATGATGTTGATGCTCCTGTATCGAGAGCGAGTCTGATGTCAGTTTCCCTGTCCCCCTGCACTGCCTTGACTATGGCTGTGTGCAAGAAAGTGACAGTGGAGGGCCCCGACCTGATCATGGTCTCTGGAGCCTTCTTGTCTGCGACTGCCATGAGGCTGTTAGCAGCTGATTCAGGTGTAGTAGTAGTATTCTTGGGTTTTGCCGACTTAGGGCGATGAAGGAGAGTATTATGTTTGCTGTCGCATTCTCGGCAGGTATAACTGGACGCACATTGGCCCGACAGGTGATTGAAGGATAGACAATTGGTGCATCCACGCTTGTCCTTGATATACTTGTATCTTTTGTCTACATTGTAACCCAGGAATACTGGGCACTTGAAGAGTTTATGTTGTTCCCGACAGATGGGGCACTCCATGGGATTGCTCTTAACGCTGCGTGGCCGAGACTTTCCTACGTATGGAGTGATTGATGATACACCCTCTGAGCCTGATTGCAGGTTGCTCTCCAGAGGTTTGAGAAACTCCTCGATGTCCTCCAATGTGGGCACCGAAGTGGAGCTCTTGTAATATTTCGTCCACTCATCTCGCAGACTACTGTCAAAGCAAGAGAGGGCGAGAGCAGCACCCATTTGACTGATTTGAGTGCAGCCCAAAGCTTCCATCGATTGGCGAGGGAGCAGGAAATTTTGTCTAAACTTGGTAAATCCTGATTGATCCATGTTAATCTGGTCTGATGAGGTCATCTTCCTCACCAGGTGTGGAAAGACCTTCTTGGCAGAGCCGAAGCGTGCCTGAAGTGCTTCCATAGCGTTGGAGTATGCCGCCTCTGAAGTAGAGTGGGACCTCACTATTTGTTCTGCCTCCTCTCCTTGCATAGCTTTGAGAAGGAAGCAGGCTTTCTCACGTTCGGAGAATTCGTCACCAGCTCTGTCTAATGCGGTGGCGAACAGCTCGTGGAAGCACCTCCAATCCAAAGGGTGTCCGGAAAATGTAGGCAGTTCCAGCTTGAGCTTGTTGCTTCTAGTTGGGGCAGGTCGTTCTGCTACTGGTCCCGACGGAGGGTCCCGACAAGCAGAGTGGACTTCCTTGCAGAGCTTTGAATATTTATCCTTCAAGTCGTGATATCGTCGTTCGAGGACAGGGTGATCGTTGATAAGACGTGCTGCAACCTTGAACCAGTCTCTACAAGAACTGGTCAGGCCAGTGAAAGAATTTCGAAATAGAGGAGAGTTTACTTCTGGAAAATCGAGTGCTGCTGCCAATTCGTCCCTGAGATCATTGCTGTTGATCCACAAGTCCGTGAGGGTTTGACATTCCCTGATGGCAGACCTGACCTTGGCAAAGGCTTCTTCATCCCGTTCTCTTTCTGGTTCTTCAGCCTCAGCTAGGTCAACGTCTCCCTGCACCAGCTCGTCTATTTGGTCTTGAATGGCTAGATGTGAAAGCTTGATGGCTTCCAGATCTTTGAGGAAATCCTCTGCCACGAAGCCGGTTATGTGATCTGGGTGACGTTCTTGAAGTTCAGTGACTCTCCGTAGAAGTTTGGTAAGCATACCACGTTTGCTGCCTCTACGGCGATGAAGATTTTCGAGTAGTGCTGTAGATGGAGGATTCGACATTACGAAGGTTGAGGAAGAAAGTTGATACGTATGAAATTCCTGTTGAACAAATCACAACAAGGTGACAATAGGATCCAATAGGAGTTGAGACTAAACCACAAGGGTCGTGAAGTTGAAGTGATGATAGGTGTTGATTGAAGACTCAGCACTGCGTGTGCTATTGAGTAGGGTTGGCCAATGAAGGGCTAGTGATGATAGTGTTGTTCGAAGTAGAAATGAGTCAACTATAATTACACTCGACTAGCAACGAAACAAGCAAACAGACGAACGATCGTATAGCAATAATAGTGTTGTTCGAAGTAGAAATGAGTCAACTATAATAACACTCGACTAGCAACGGAACAAGCAAAACAAACGAACGATCGATCGATTGGCTATAATACAGCCACAGACCCTTTCGATAACCCAATTCCGAGCTCAAGCACTGGCCTTCTAACACGGTTTGGGTATCCGGCTCGAAGGACCAATGTTCGGGAGGCGTAAATTCCCGAGCGGGGTCTTGGTTACTTCTTCTAAGTTTTAAGAAAGAAGCAAAGGGTAAGGTAAGTTCGAAGGACTAGGCAGATGAGACCCAAGGCCAGGATGAATACGCAACGCAGCCGCTGTCACTTGCGCAATTGCAGCCTTGCAACGTAATCCAAAAGAGGCTATACTCCCAGATCTCAGAGAGGTTTGGGTTTGAAACTCATCAACAATTTACATACATTTTACAAGACATATAAGCGGAATAGATGATATAGAATACTATGGGTTGTGTGGTTATGACATTGCATAGAAGTAAATTAATTGTAATTGGTAATGAATATGGTTATGGCATAATTGATAAAGTTCATACAGTTCATGACTCTGTGACTTCCGTGTTCAGTCCTTGCAGACCTGAACACAGCAATTGAGACAATATTGGCATTTATTGTGTGTTAACTTGAGTTATCTCATCGGTCAAGTACCTAAAAAAAGTTGTGAATATATCTAGCTTGGAATATTATATATAATTATAATATATAATACTTATAGCACGAGTCTGAGTACAATATGAGAAAATATTTTATGAGCACGCAAAATATTTTGGCGTGAGAGTAAAATATCATTCCCATATTGTACGACGAGTGTGATAAGTGATTTATTGCTTCTTTGAAATTTTTCTCAACCGGTTACAATACAATTTTCATTGATTTTACTTGCTACGCGCGCTCCAAGGAGCGTACAATATAAACAATATAATTATACTTTATTGCAGCTTTGATATTTTACTTGAATATTTCCGCATCACGCGAGCGTTCTGTATTCTCCCATATTGTACGGTTTATATTGTACGCTCCTTGTAGCGCGCGCGTAGCGAGTAAAATCAATGAAAAGTGTATTGTAACCGGTTGAGAAAAATTTCAAAGAAGCAATAAATCACTTATCACACTCGTCGTACAATATGGGAATGATATTTTACTCTCACGCCACATTTTCACTCGCCTTTGGCTCGTGAAAATATTTTGCGTGCTCGTAAAATATTTTCCCATATTGTACTCTGACTCGTGCTATAAGTATTATATATTATATATAAATATATATATATATTTATTGCAGCTTTGATATTTTTTCTTGAATATTTCCGCATCACGCGAGCGTTCTGTATTCTCCCATATTGTACGGTTTATATTGTACGGTACACTACGCATGCGCGTAGCGAGTAAAATCAATGAAAATTGAATTGTAACCGGTTGAGAAAAAATATCAAGGCAGCAATAAATCACTTATCACACTCGTCGTACAATATGGGAATGATATTTTACTCTCACGCCACATTTGCGTGCTCGTAAAATATTTTCCCATATTGTATTCTGACTCGTGCTATAAGTATTATATATAATATATATTTTTATATTTTATTTTTGTTGTGTGATGTGAATTTTAATAAGTGTTGTCATCTTAAATGTCAAAATGGTTGTGTAGCCATTATTTTAAGCTGGTCATTTCACCTTAGGTTTAAATCTTCAAGTCATCATCTTATATAGTAACAACTTTCCTCCAGGCATTTAAAAAATCGCTAGCTTTACACTGTACCTTAAGTTTTTCTGTTTTCTTTTTTTATCTATTTGTTACATCCTTTATATTCTTTTGAAGTCAGTCTTTACTTATGGGATTGCTCTACTTACATATGATGAGAATCCAAGTGTTAAATTAGGTAAGGATTGACAGAAACCCTCTAACGAGGCTCACTAGCTACAGCTACCTCATACACAATGCCTTTATCATCACTAACAATGATTTTATCCTTTTGAAGGGTCACTTTATTACTCTGCTTTTATTAATGGGTGTTCATTTTGACATAATATGATTTTTTGTAGCAAAAGTATAGATGGTCCCAACTTGCACCATCCTAGATTAACTCTTCATTATGCTTAATTTCCCATCTCAAAGAAAAAGGTCCTATTAAACGGTGGGCTTATATTTTTTCTTAGTATTTCTCTTACTACTACAGTTGTGGTTGTGTAATAGAATTAGAGAATGAGACAGCGTCAATTTACTTCAACTATTGATACAATAAAAGAAAATTTGCCCCTAATATTCTGAGTCAGCTCTTATTTGTATGTCCACGATAAGTTGATGGTAGCATTGAGTGTTAGTGATTCTGTAGACTGGGGTGAGGATTGGGAAATTATAAAATATTAAGCCAATGTAAGACTCTCAGAAAACCCTGTTAGCTCTGCTACTGCAAGTGTTGTATGTGTGAGTGTTTTGTGGAGTTGATCTGCCAGATATTTTATAAACAGGAAAAAAAGGCAGCTATTAAAAGAATTAATACTATATTTAGGTAATTTTTTTTGTGTGTTGGTTTGCAATTATATATTATTTTTATAAACAAGATTTTGTTGTTGTTGTTGTTTTATGTAGCTGTATACATAAAAGCAGATCTTTTATGCAATGTAACTTGCTTTGTATTTTCATCTTTCTCCTGTTAATTCATTTTAAGCTGATGAAAATCATCCAAAAATTCTCCAAAATTCTGTTCAATAAATTTATTTCTATATAATTAATGGTTGTAGTAATTACCCATGCTACAAAATAGCATATTTAAATATATTGTGATTAGTATTGTAATGCAATACTGCATTATATTTAAAGCTATCTTCGCTTATTTTCTATAGTGAAACAAACAGCAAAAGTTCATCCAAAGCTAATCAAGCAGTACCTGAATTCATCAGCTTATTTCACATGTGCTTCAGCATACAAACCACGATGGTTTTTTAACAGAAAAACAATACCATTTCCTAATGTAGTTCAGGATTCTAAAGATAATTTAGTTATTACCATGAGCACCCTGAAAAATGGAGGAGAATATTATTGCTATGGTTACAATGACATCACAAGCCAATACTTTTTAAGTAGAGTATTTTATATATCCATTGGTAAGTACGAAATTGTTTTGTCAGAATAGAACAATAGTCACTCCTTTTGCTTTGCTTTAAAACTATTCTGAGTGTCAATTTAACGAATCTAATATTTTTTGCATAATTTATCCAGTGCACTGAACTACTATGTAATCATATTCTTTATTTAACTTTAATTTAGTTGTAATGTATTTCTTTACAGTAAATGATAGAGTCAAACCACACAAAATTGTAGCTACAGAGGGTCAGGTTTTATCTATTACATGTGAAACTGAAGAGGAAGCACATTGGTTTTTTAATCACCGTTCACTGCCATCCAATGTCGAGAAATCTCAAAATTACATAGTGATACGCAGTATAGACCAGGACAGCATAGGAAATTATGAATGTATAAGTAAAGTAAATAACCGGTTTTACTATTCATATTTTTCATATTTTTCAGCTACTGCTAAAGTAATATTTAAAAGTAAGTTAAATAGGTACAATGAATAAAATGATGCTAACTGTTTAAATTGTTATCAATAATATTTCAATCTGCTATTGGCATATTTCTTACACACTCACACACATATATATAATATATTATACTGTATGTATATATTCACGCTATAGATATCTTCCAACGTTATTTTTAGATTAGTGCCAGTGACATAACTCACATTATCACATAGTGTTATCTCACTGCTATACTGGTCTACACTGTGCAAACTAATTGCCATAGTGGTTATAGCAATCAGCCTGGCTTACCAGTTTTCTGGGATTGCACAGATACTTACCTCAAAGTGAAACGTGCCGACCAGGTTAGAGCAGCTGCTAAAATATCAGCTGGGAGTGTGGGGACCCATTAGAGAATTTTACAGCCAACTTTACACTAAAGAGTTTTCAACCCTGGTACAAACAACTTAAGTGAAGCTATCTAGCATGGAATACACCACTTATTACACAGAGTGATATGGCAAGATATTTCACTCTCAGGTTTTTTTTCACTTGACTCTAGCACCTGAAAAAAATTATCCTGCTCGTGAAATATTTCACCATGTCACACTCTGACTCATGTAATGAATACTATATATCTGCAAGTCATACAGTATAATTGAGATATTAGATCGTCAAATATGGCTGTTTTCTATAAATTCCATGTTGTTGTTATTTATTTTTGCATAGTGCATAATTTAAAGAGATATTTAAAGTCTATGTCGTGAAATTATGGTCAATAATTCTCCAAGTCTTTTGGCTGTGCTCGAAACTCGGAACATTGGTTACCATAATATCCAAGGCCAACAGGAATTAACTGTTTCTGTTAAAAAAATCATTAGCTAACTAAAAGAAAAAATTATGACTCATTTTCTGAAGGTGCAAAAAGGAGTTATGACTCATAATTCCCTTCATGCTATGTTAGAAAAATGTTGGATGGGTAAAAATAACCACAAATTTTTTTTTATGCTTTTAGATAAAAAAAAGAAAGGACAAGTGTATGATGATGACCCAGTGCTAACAAAATGGAAGTTCTTATTCGGTAAAGAACTCTATGTTCCATCAGATATAATTGAGGCAGATGTTATCTTATCTAATAAACACATCAGTACAAAAGATGGCACTAAGCATATTAAGAATCCTGCTCCAGCATCAAAACATAGGAAAAGCTTGCAATTAGGTACGTGTTAAAATTTTTACGATGTGCTAAATTCATAATTTGACAATACTAATGTACACATAAAAAAAACAACACCAAAATGATATGGTGGCATTTTTATTGCGACTGCTCTTTTCCTGAAGTATTCAGAATTAACAAATAATTATTAACAACGTGAAAGTTGATACTGGATTTACAAAACTGAGGGCCAATGGCCCGAGGATAGTGTAAAACCTCTAACTAACTGAACAAAGGGGTACAACCGACTTGTACCATGGCTGTAGGCTGCTATAGAAAATGCACAAAAAATAATTTTTATTGGACGGTTTACTTATTACTGCTCACTAAACTCAGTGCTTTTTAAGCGACTAACGGTTTGGAGGAAGCCAACTATGTGTAGCATGGCCAGCCATCTAGATGCAATCATTGTTAGAACTTCTGGCTCACTTGAATACACCCTTGGATATTAAGTGATTTTGCAGCGCCAAAATTGGACCACACCCTAAACCACACCCAATCCCATTAGTTATACATGTAAAGAATGTTCCTCGAGAATCTGGAACAAATCATGTAAAGCGGATAGGTAAAAGGTCTGGCTCATGAGACTAACATTCTAGATGGGCAAATATGTACAGACATGCACTACACATTGTATATGAGTCCAGCGTTGTAGTACTTTAAAATATGCTGATTTCCTATTTCATAGTGATACTATAGACTTCTAGAAAGGATGAACACTTTTTCGGAAAGGGAGCAAATATCCCCTGTTGGAAATAATGTACAAGCTCATGCATTAGGCAAAACCTACTAGTTACTTTAAAATTAAGTATCACTTTTGCAGGAAATGTAATTCCTGTGTACACCATTTAATGGAAGGTAATGGATCCGGTCTTGCTTATGACAGGGAGATAAATATATAAGCAGAGAAGAAAATATTATGATGGCCAAATTTTTCTAGTGATTCCTTATTGTTCATGTAAAGTAATGTATAAACATAAGCATAAAGATAAATTAAATAATTATGTAAATAGGATAGATTTATGCACGTCAAATGTTTTTTTTAATATTAAATGTTGACTGTTCCTTTTTCTGATCATGTTGTTACACAGGACAGAAGATTGAAAAGGGTAGTGGTAAAGATTGTACTTACACTAGGTCTATAATTCACTGTTCAATATTTTTTTGCTATATGAATGGACTGCAATAGATTATACTTTGCATTATGAAAAATATTAAAATGTTATTGACTACACTTATTTTTTACATGTATAAAAATGTCTTATATATTTGATAAATGTAATTGGGATTTAATTGACATAGTAGACATAATTGTTAAGTACTCTTCAAATTAAATACATAGTTGTCTAAACATGAAAGCGAGTAAAAAATTCTGTTAATTATTAGATCTACTGCAATTGGAGAATTGTCCAAGTGTTCCTTATAAACAATATCGATTCCGATTCTAGCAGTGTCTAGTATTATCTGGTTAAAAACATGGCAGTAGTTGATCAAAAACTTCAGCCTTCTGAGTAATTGTATGTGTTAAATATGTGCATTTGTTAAGTTAATAGAACAGTAACTGTACATTTTGTTTGGTGAAAATTCTTTGAAAGAAAACATTCCCCAGAGAGGACTCTTGTTCAGTAAGTTTTCTTGTCAAATAGATATAAGTTTGCAACACCCTTAATGATCTGTCAAGGGTAATCTAGCTGTCCATGGTAGCTGATATAGTCAGCTGAGTCTTTCCATTGAATTCAAAATTTCAACAAGCTAGATCAAAGGTCATAACTTTACAGTATATTATGTAATATTAGCATAAAAATAAAGATGGCTGCATTCTCTCTTAAAAATTATGGAGTGGAAGTGGGTTTCCAATATCCTCCTCCCCTCCTCCCGAGCAATTAACTTGAGTTAAGTCTGCTCTATTTATTGCAAATGGTATAAATATTATGTACAGTACGATTATTTCTTCCTACATTTCAGGAATTTAAAAGTGAAATAACAGTAAAATTTGATAGTCCATATTCAAATCACTACATGATAGAATAGTCAACACACCTAATGGTTAGAATTGGGGACCAGGATTACCATATAATAATAAATCATGCAGCTTTCCTAAATTTTTAGCTTTTGGTAACCGGCATTCAAGGCACACAAGTAAGCCTTCAAACTCTTGAGTGATCGTAATGCCCATTTCGTATAGCTTGTTTGTAAACTAAGTCCTATAAAGATATTTGAAGATACTGATTTGGAGTATTAACTTATGCAAATTTGAACTGTGACAATGTGTAAAATATTAGAATTTTTAAATGTTCATCAAATTGGTCCTATAAGCTTTAAACCTCAACTATGATTACTATAGTGACCAGAGTAGGCAAACATTTCTTGTAATTACAGGGCCATGGGAAGCAATGGAAAGTGAGGGGGGGGTTTAAGCAGTGGCTACGTACATACAGGGAATTGTGCAGGGGAATCCCCATTTGATGATGTGACTGATTTGTGGGCATTAGCTATGGCTATGAAGCCAGGTTCCTTGCTATCATTGTGTAGCTAATCTACCAACTCTGGACTCCAGTGAGAATAATCTATTAATTTAGTTTTTATCAATCTATCAATTTAATTTTGGAAAAATTCTGGGGGTGGGGGGGGGGGGGGGGGCTTTAGCCCCCAAAGCCCCCCCTCCCCCCATCCAGTGTCTACAGGCCTGAATTATATATTATTAAGAATCAATTCCCATGATATTTTGAGTCACAGGAACATAATCAATTGCTTATAATTTTGCAACTTACATGAACGAAAAAAAAGAAGATAACTTATGTAGTTGACCGCCCAGATTGCAAAGTATAAGCTATCTACAATTACAATTACTAACACTTATTGGCTTTAATTTATACCAAACTACTTTAATTCACACTATGCGAAATGTGTATAGCTCGAAATTATTGAAATATATTATTGGCTAATGTATGTAGAGAATATTTCTATTCAATGCTTCCTCGATCATCCACACAGTTTGGTCATAAGATTTAGAGCAGTTTCTGAATATGTACAACTATGTACAATTTAGAAATAGCATGCCTCAATACATAGTTTCTAATGCATGTTTTAAGTTCACCTGGTTCTAGATTGAATTATGATTGACTTATAAGCATTGTATCACTGGCGTATAGACATCAGAGGGCTGCCATAGCCCCACGAGGGATTTTGAAGAGGGCTCTGTAAGGAAGGGTGGGGCTCATAAGTTTTGTAAGGTAGTTAGATCTACACAAATATCTAGTCAGGGAACCTATAGCTGGAAATTTCAAAGAGTGGGGTCGCCTAGGTTGATAGTTAATGGGTGAAAAATGTGATTGATTGTGCTCACATTTTCTATGATATTTTATTTTCTAGCTATCCAATTTGACTGCATAACTATCAAATGGAGAAATTGGTAAAACTAAATTATGATCAGGGGTGATGGAAATTGCTTCAAAGTGAGGGGTACTATATCTCATGCCAAATGTACTCTGACTGTGTATACTTGCTTGAAACTTCAATTGTGCTAGTTTTGGTTATGTCTGTACTTTACAGAACATACACATGTACTTAAAGTATGCTATGAACCATTGCGACTAACATAATTATGATAAAATAACAGAGTACACACTTACTAGCAAACATAGTGCCAGATGAACTTTCTAACATTAGATATACTATTGGGATGCATTTTTTTGCCAATTTGTTCACTTTCCTCCCTTAATAATTTCGATTGGATAATGTGGACTGCTGTACAGCATACTTGATATTACACTATTATATTGTACACTAAATATTACTCAGGATGTGTAGGTAATCATGTCTAAATCTGGGACCCACTCAAATGAATAGGTATGGTTTATCCTAGCTGCTTAAATTTATCAATTAGTAGTATCTCTGTTTGTATGTCCAAGTTAAGTTGGCACAACCACAAGCGCGGTAATTAAGGAATGCATTTAGTACGTTACCGGAAGCAATTTAGTCATGTGAATCCAAGTCAATTAAGCGCGCAAACGTCAACGTTGCACGTGAAAAAGGGGCGGTATCACAGGTGCGCATTAATACTGTAACTATTGAAAGAAAAACATTTAGTAAAGTTTATGGAGTTTTTCGGGCGCTGTACAGCTCATCTTGTCCATTTTCAATTACATTTATGTTTCTTACCCGCAGATAATATACAGCAGATGGAAAACGCAAACTGGTGCGGCGTTCTTCTAAAGAGACAAAGTTACTTGACTTTCTTGTTAAATAAAATTATCGATTGTTTCATAGTATGTTTTAGTAGTAGTACACATATACAAAATATAGTTGTGATCCGAGTTGAAGGTGGAGTGCAGCCTGAGTTGGTCAATCCTTACGATAAACGGCATCTATAGTAGTGAAGAAAAGGAATTGGCATAAACACGGCTTTGACAAGCACATAATTTAACGGCAAACAGCGTAAGTGTGGCTGTATTAAAAGTTGCTAGCTAAAATGATAGCTATATCACTGACATATAGTGGCTATACGGCATTTGTTATTGAACAGGTAAACAAATAATTTTACCTACATCCTACCAGGTGGTCCTGTACCCTCTGCGACAACAGAACACACCGTCTATCCTGTTTACACACTGCAAACTAAGCTAATCGCGATATAAAGCTAGAAACACAGCAATCTGAGAAGAAGCCGCTCATTGTTTACAAAATTCTTAATGAAGACAGTCCGCGTGATAAATTGAGCCGTACCGCGTGACTAAAAGCGGGCGCGTTTTGAGCGGGAAACCTGTGGTTTTTTCTATTCCCATAGACTTTTGTATTGAGTTTTGGAATAGCATTTTCTCTCCGGTTTTGGAGTATACTAAGGAAATATTTTTAACCGCTGGTGCAAACCCCGGATGCGTAGCTGCTTCCGTTCTAAAGTTATTCAAGTTTTTCTTGGGCCAACTCAACTTTTTCGATTCAAAATATATACAGCAATTTTCTGATGCTTTTGACATATTGTAGATGGGTCCTAACTAGCATGCTATAGGTATTTTTATGTAATAAAACCTCAATATAGTTGCATATGTCTGTAGTGGTATGTTTTCTGTAGTAGTAAATTTACAAATTTCATAAACAAAATATATGGCTCAGAATATTCTATTTTCTCGTTATTAGCTGAACAGTATTGATGCCAAAGAATATTATCATTGCTCACATATCCTGCCTCATTCAATGACAATAACATAGTATGAATTGAATCTACCTCGCATGAAACATCCTTAAAAATGCAGTGTAGTAGTAAAAATAATGCCAAATAGCTATTATACATATCAAAATGCTGGTTTCAAGTATCTTTTTAAAACTTAGTGTTGTTTGCATGGAGAGAATTTTGGTGCTGAGGTCATTGTTGCTCCATGTGCATACAGAGTATTCATGTACACACATTACTACAGACTTTAAGTGTAAAATTATGGACTGGGAAGGATACTGTGGTTTAATTGCCTTTATGTGGATGAATTATAGTATGGACAATATCTTGAACTAAAGCCAAGGTGGCCATTCTTTTATAAACTGCAGCTGTTTTACTGGTTCACAAACTGTAGAAATATAATACATATATATTTAGTAGTCAGAGTGTGATATGGTGAAATATTTCAAGAGCAGGCTAATTTATTTTTAAGAACCAGAGGTGAGGGAAAATAAAGCCTGAGAATGAAATATCTAGCCATATCACTCTGACAAGTGTAATAAGTGGTTTATTCCACACTAGATATCTTCACTACTGTAGTTTGAACCAGGACTGGTAACTCACCTGGTAAAGTGGGTTCTGGGAGCTCCCCACACTCCTAGCTGATATTTCAGCAGCTGCTCTAACCAGGTTGAGTAGGCTACTGTAAAAACCAGGATAAGTGGCTGTTTGGCCAATTATTATAGCTACATGGTTAATGAGAACGGCAAAACAGAATAAAATAACTATGTGAAATATCAACCTGTGATTTCAAGGGTCATGTACCTAGCTAAAGATATCATTGTGAAGATATCTAGGGTGGAATATATATGTATATATTATATGTTCCTGACACCATAGACAATCCATGCACCCGTATTTTAACAACACTAGCACATTTTCACCCTCACAACTCACACTAGTAAGGATATGGGCTACTAAAGTACATGGAGAGAAAAAAAAACTGTTCTAATTTACTGGAGTGTAGCTATAGTCAGGTGAGTGATTAGGAAAAAAACTGTTCTAATTTACTGGAGTGTAGCTATAGTCAGGTGAGTGATTAGGAAAAAAACTGCTCTAATTTACTGGAGTGTAGCTATAGTCAGGTGAGTGATTAGGAAAAAAAACTGTTCTAATTTACTGAAGTGTAGCTATAGTCAGGTGAGTGATTAGGAAAAAAACTGCTCTAATATACTGGAGTGTAGTTATAGTCAGGTGAGTGATTAGGAAAAAAACTGCTCTAATATACTGGAGTGTAGCTATAGTCAGGTGAGTGATTAGGAAAAAAACTGCTCTAATATACTGGAGTGTAGCTATAGTCAGGTGAGTGATTAGGAAAAAAACTGCTCTAATATACTGGAGTATAGCTATAGTCAGGTGAGTGATTAGGAAAAAACTGCTTTAATATACTGGAGCGTAGCTATAGTCAGGTGAGTGATTAGGAAAAAAAACTGTTCTAATTTACTGGAGTGTAGCTATAGTCAGGTGAGTGATTGGAAACAAACTGCTCTAATTTATTGGAGTGTAGCTATAGTCAGGTGAGTGATTGGAAACAAACTGCTCTAATTCACTGGAGTGAAGCTATAGTCAGGTGAGTGATTAGGAAAAAAACTGTTCTAATTTACTGGAGTGTAGCTATAGTCAGGTGAGTGATTAGAAAAAAAAACTGTTCTAATATACTGGAGTGTAGCTATAGTCAGGTGAGTGATTAGGAAAAAATTGTTCTAATTTACTGGAGTGTAGCTATAGTCAGGTGAGGTGATGAGGAAAAAACTGTCTATTTACTGGAGAGTACTATAGTCAGGTGAGTGATTAGGAAAAAAAACTGTTCTAAATTTACTTGATGTTGAAATCTGAGTACAAAGTCAGGAAGTTATTGAATAGTGAGAGAAAAAAACTCTATATTTACTGGAGTGTACGTATAGTTCAATTGAGTGATTAATGAACCAAACGTGCTACATATACTTAAAGGGTGTTAGATAACTATGGTCATATGAGGGGGATTAGGACACACTGCTCTAATTGACGGAGTAGGCTTAGGCCCCGATAATGGAGGTGATTAGGGAAACAAACGCTCTAAACGTTACTGAAGAGAGTTGTAGCTATAGTCGGTACGGTGATTAGACACAACTGCTCTAATTGGACTAGGAGTTTTAGCTAAGTCCTAAAAAAATGATGAGAACAAACTGCTCTAAAAAGGCGAATATACTGGAGTGTAGCTATAGTCAGGTGAGTGATTAGGAAACAAACTGCTCTAATTTACTGGAGTGAAGTTATAGTCAGGTGAGTGATTAGGAAACAAACTGCTCTAATATACTGGAGTGTAGCTATAGTCAGGTGAGTGATTAGGAAAAAAAACTGCTCTAATTTACTGGAGTGAGCTCTAGTCAGGTGAGTGATTAGGAAAAAAAAACTGTTCTAATTTACTGGAGTGTAGCTATAGTCAGGTGAGTGATTAGGAAAAAACTGCTTTAATATACTGGATTGTAGCTATAGTCAGGTGAGTGATTAGGAAAAAAAACTGCTCTAATTTACTGGAGTGAAGTTATAGTCAGGTGAGTGATTAGGAAAAAACTGCTCTAATTTACTGGAGTGTAGCTATAGTGAGGTGAGTGATTAGGAAAAAAACTGCTCTAATTTACTGGAGTGTAGCTATAGTCAGGTGAGTGATTAGTAAAAGGGTCTGGCTGGGAGACCAAGTGTAGTGAAAACATTCCTGGTATGGACACTACTGCCACTGGACTAAGTACAAGTAAATAGCTACATCGACGCTGAGTACTGAGTTATGGATTAGCAATTTCTACCGAGTTTTTTTTTTTTTTAACGTACTCAGTCAGCTCAGATGGATTGGGCACCACGGTGGGCGTGGCGACGCGCTGAAGTACGTCTCCAAGGTCAGCCAAAGCTAAAAGAATTGGATAATTGAGTCACGAAGAGTTTGACGCTACAATTATTCCACTCATCTGAAAGAAATTAGCTATGTATAAGTAGGAAATAATAATGCCAATGTTATACTTCACAGCAATTATTTTAATTGTTACAGGTTAGTTCTATTCTGGCAATAAAATTTTTATTTTGGCTATCTACCGTCATATTCTGGTTAAGGTAATGTTAAATGGCAAATACCTTCTATGTTTATAGTGGTGATTTAACCTCAGTAGATTGATATTGATGTTGCTATTAGACTAATATTGGCAGAATAGTAGGGAGAGAGGGGAGATCAGCTAGGTATTTTCACAAATAGTAATTGAATCAGAGTACTGAATTCTATTAGAAATACAGTATTTAATTTAGCCATGGTTACCTTACCTACTATTTCCATATTGAACCTTCATCATACTTCGTTGTTGTTTTTTTGCCTATTGCGAACATGTTAAAAAACTGAAATTTTCAGTGGTAAAGCTGAGCAAACTCACATTAATAAAAAAAAATTTAATTAATATTTCATATAACTAGTTATTTGAATGGTTATATTAAAAACAAATATAAAATTATACTGATTCAGCTTTGAGATTTTGAGTGAATTTTATTTATTTGTTTATTGCAGGTATTCCTTTCTCAATTTCTCAGAATCTAGGTAAAAAATATCATAATGAAATTTATTGAATTATTGTAATGCACAGCATTATTATCCAATAAATTAAACATTTTATGTCCTATTATTGCAGGGTTATATCTTGATCTAGTTGGCTGGGGGGGGGGGGGGAGGAAGGAGGGAGGAGAGAGAGAGAGAATTTGGGTGGGAAGCTTTTTTCCCTAAACTTCCTAGCTTTCACTTAATTTGTCAGCTTCATAAATTTCTATGGAATTTATCTCATGAAACATCAGTCAATTGTTTAAAAAAAATTTGAGTACAATAAGTTAAGTTATAATTAAATATATTGGCTGTTAAAAGAGAAAAATTTGCTATTAGCTATTATAATTTACCTTTTCCCCTCACAATACATTTTATATATTATATAATATATATAATTAAGGTTGTATTTAGGAAGACGGGGTGGGTTGGAGGAGGGGGGGGGGGCAGAGAGGAAAAGGAAGCTGTCATTACAGAAGACTTAAGAGAGTAGTCATTATAATTATGGCTCTTCTTATCTTCATATGAATGTAAATTCTTCTGCCAGACAAATTCAATTGCTCGAAAAAATCCAGGCGTTAATGAGTTACAAATTTTGCTCGGATTTTTTTGTAACTGATGTACACATATCATTCTAATAGTAAGGCACGTAAGTTGCCCATTCAAAAATGTATGGGAAAAATTGCTATTCAATTGAAATCGCATGGGGAAAGTGAAATAGCGCGCTCGGTAACTAAGTGAAAACTAAGTGAAATAGTACGGGTAAGTGCACACGCGTGCAGTGTTAACCTTGGAAACGTACAGTTCGAGTAGTTTTTAGTTGGAGACAATGTCTTTCTTTACCACAGAACCTCTATCCCTATTAGACGGAATGTTTTACAACAGATTAGGAGTAGCCACACCTTGAAAAGAAAGTTCCAGCGGAAGCTAATCCAGATACAGTGAGTGAATGATATAATATAGCTACAATTGCAAATGACTTTTTAAAAAGCTGGCCTACTATTAGCGAGTGATAGCATGGTAGCCTGTGCTATTAGGGATCAATAGCACTTGTAAAGTGTGGGGATTTGGCCTCCCTCTGCCTCAGTTGAGTTGA
>WLWD01000386.1_pt1 | contig 118534 bp, 86 predicted proteins | sample 6712731 | NCBI WGS metagenome assembly WLWD01 (sample SAMN12718690, study PRJNA576275) | sponge metagenome | isolation source: marine sponge | host: Mycale hentscheli | place: New Zealand: South Island, Marlborough, Capsize Point | collected 2014-11-01
ATACATAGGGGAGAATTCGTAGAATTCGCCGATTTCCCCGTGTTTGATGGAGGTCGAAAGGAGGGTGAATGGAGTGCTGAGCACTCCGTGTGTGAGCAATCATCTCCACACAAACACACAGGGGAGACGAGGAAGAAAGGGCCAAGAGAAGTGCCCGATGTGTCCTGGTGGGGCACTTGCTTCACCCTCTACGAAAGGGCCAGAGTGGAGGCCAAGCCGGAGCTGGCCAAGCAGCTGGCGGCCTACAGGGAGGCCATTGTGGAAACAGCCAGGCGCCACAGGTGGGAGCATGTGGCAAGATATGACCGCTGCTTCAGGCTGGCGGCGGCTGGCAAACCGGATGTGGAGTGGGATCGCATGGATGCGGCACTCCTGGTCAGAGAGATTGCCTCCCCGTCAGCAGCTAGCAACAGAGCCATGGGATTTGGAGGCAGAGGCTCCCTACAGAGTGCCGGAGCGAGCCAGAAAAGGGAGAGAAAGCAGCATGGAGCCTGTTTTCGTTTTAATAGGCAGAATGGTGCCTGCACTCTCGGGCACCAATGCAGATTTGCCCACATCTGCTCGACATGCGGTGGGGAGCACCCAGCAACTCAGTGCCCCAGCAGAGCGGTGGCAAAGAGCCAGAGGCAAGAAGCAGGGAACCTGCTCTGAGAACTGGCTCGGGAAGATGGAAGTGGCAGGGAGGATGCAAGGTGGATCAGTGGCCACTGGAAAAAATTTCCCAATTGAACTTACAAACACACTAGCTTAGCCTACTATCATGACTCATTTGTGATTTGCTTTGGTCTTGTTTGCATGTCTATTGTACATTTGCATTACCTCTATTTCACGCTCACCACATGCCTTATTTGGGGGGGGGGTGGTAATATGTGGGCTGGTGTAATTGCCACACACAGAGACACACATACTCTTGCACGCATACATATGCACACGCACAGGTACGTATCTGTAGGTACACAGGGTGGGGGGGGGGGAGTGTGCGGGGTGCACGGGTAGGGAGACATGAGTCATCAGTGGGTGCTGTTGACACAGGTTACCAGTTCAAGGACCAGCTGAAGGAGCTGGAGAGAGTGTCCAGTGGTGCAAGGAGTGCTGCACTGGAGGGGGCCGATGCAGTGATCACACCATTGAAGTGGCAAGAGGGGAGCAGAGAACTGGAGGAGCACCCAGACAAGGAATGGGCTGAGTTCCTGGTGAAAGGAATCTGCCATGGTTTCAGACTGGGACATGACCAGGCCAAAGTTACTGCTAGAGGGCAATCGGGCGTCATGTACAACACAGCCAAACTCTCATTGGCAGTGAATGAGTACCTCCGGGAAGAGCTAGAGGCAAAGAGAGTGTGGAGAGTAGAGGGAGAGGCTCAGAAGAGCCGCGTGATACTCAGCCCTCTAGGTCTCATCCCAAAGAAAGGTAAACCGGGGAAGTGGCGCCTGATAGTTAATCTGTCAGCCCCCGAGGGAAGCAGTGTCAACGACGGCATTGACAGGAGGCTTGCCAGGGTAAGGTACACTTCGGTGGATGATGTGGTGGAGCGTGTCCTCAAACTGGGTGTCGGGGCTGAAATAGCCAAGGCAGACGTAAGTAAGGCCTATCGGAATGTACCAGTTCACCCAGAAGATAGATGGCTACTGGGCATGGAGTGGGATGGCCAGGTGTTTGTAGACGGGACTTTGCCGTTTGGCTTGAGGTCAGCGCCATTACTGTTTACGGCGCTAGGGGATGCTGTGGAATGGGTAGCAAAGAGGAAGGGAGCCAGCTGGCTACAACATTATATTGACGACTTTGTAACGGTTGGCAGAGCTGGATCAGGGGAGTGTGCCCAATCCATGGAAGCATTCAAGGAGGCATGTGCGGTGCTCGGCATGCCCTTGGATGCGAAGAAGGAGGAAGGACCGGCTGAAGTGCTGACCTTCTTGGGTATAGAACTGGACACTCGAAAGCTGGAGGTCAGGCTGCCTAGGGAGCGGCTGAAAGAGCTCAAGAAGAAGCTGTGGGAATGGAGGGGCAGAAAGAAGTGTCGCAAGAGGGACCTCTTGTCAATTATTGGTTTGCTGAATCATGCCTGCAAGGTGGTGCCAGCTGGGAGGTCATTCCTGAGGAGACTCCTAGACCTGAGTATGACAGTGTCCAAGATGGATTGGTGGCTGCGACTGAACGCGGCAGCCAGAGCGGATATAGAGTGGTGGTGGAGATTTGGTGTCCAGTGGAATGGGGTGAGCATGATGAAGGGTGTGATAGCGGCAAAGGAGCCCCAGGTGGTGCTTACAACTGACGCCTCAGGCCGCTGGGGCTGTGGAGCGGTGTGCGGGAACAAGTGGTTCCAATTGAATTGGGAGAGGGCGGCAGCAGCTAAAGAGTGGAGCATAATGCCAAAAGAATTGCTTCCCATAGTCGTGGCAGCAGCAGTGTGGGGAAGACAATGGCGGGGCCTCACCATACTAGCAAGATGTGACAACATGGCCGTGGTTGCAACCATAAGGTCCGGCTCGTGCAAAGAAGCGCATGCCATGCACCTGAGGAGATGTCTGGCTTTCCTGGAGGCATCCAATGCCTTCATCCTCGTTTCTGAGCACATCAAGGGAGAGGACAACGTGGTTGCTGACGCACTGTCAAGGGATAGACTATCATTGGCTCATTCACTTATGCAGGAGGCGTCAGCAGAAGCCGAACTGGTGCCTCTGGAGCTGGTGGAAGGCCTGACAGCCAGGGGAGCAGAGTGGTCAGAGCAGCTGTGGACAGTGCTGCAGAGTTTTACTTCTCGCATGGTTTAGCCCAGAGCACTGCCAAGCGGTATGATGCTGCTTGGAAGAAATATGTTGGTAGGTGTGACTGTATGGGTTGGACGCCGCTGCCAGTGACAGAAGAAAAGGCCATTGGTTATGTGGTATCACTGGCAGCTGAGGGAGTACAGGCAGCTACCATAAAATACCACCTGGCTGGCATCAGACAGGCCCAGGTCAAGGCTGGTTTGGGTGCGCCAGACTGGGGGGCTATGGCTAAGCTAAGCCAGATTCGTGCCGGCATAGCCAGACACAGGGCAGTATCGGGATCAAGCCCTGCCGTCAGGAAGCCAGTTACCTTGGAACACCTAACAGCCATGCAGGCAGTCTGGAAGGAGGATGGCAGCAGAGGAGTGTTGCTGTGGGCTGCTGCCTGTATGTGCTTTTTTGGCTGCCTAAGAGCGGGGGAAGCACTGGCCCCAGACGGGGAAGGATTCGACCAGAAGGCACACCTGTCATTTGATGACGTGAGAGTAGACAACCTGGAGAAACCTAGAGTGGTATTCGTCCGCATAAAAGAATCCAAGACCGACAGGCTACGGCGTGGTGCTACGGTGTCCCTGGGGTGGACAGGAGAGAGTATCTGCCCCGTTGAAGCAGTGTTACGCTTCATGGTGCAGAGGAAAGCTGGTCCTGGCCCATTCTTCAGGGATGAGATGGGGAAACCATTGACAAGGAAGGGGTTTGTGGCCAACGTAAAGAAGGCTCTCTCGGCAGCTGGTATGGCTAGCCACGACATCTCGGGACACAGCTTCCACATAGGAGCGGCCACAGCGGCGGCCCAGAGTGGGGCATCAGAGGCGGAGATTAAAGCCCTGGGAAGGTGGAAGAGCAGGGAGTACCAGGGCTACGTGAGGAGAGGAGCAGGTGGTCAAAGCTCCCTGGCGAAGAAGCTGGCCCAGCAGGCCCAACCCGGGGACCTGGACAAGTGACTGGTCCGTATGGACAAATGACTGGCCTGTATGGCTTGTAATGTATGTCTATGTTGTATGAGTATGTTGTGCTGCCTGTCTCACCTCCTTTTGCATTTGGCTAGCAGGACGTGCGTGCGCATGCTAGGGAATGGGAAGGGGAATGGGAAGGGTAGCACTGGGGGGGAGGGGGGTTATATGGAGGGAAGGGTAGTTAGGGAGTAGTGGGGGGTGTGGGGGGGAGCGTTGTGGGTGGGTCGGAGCAGGCGGGGCTCTCCGAGTGGCCGTGTTGGGGAGGATTTGGGAGAAGCAGCTTTCCGGCAAGCGAGCAGCTGCTGTCAGGAAGGCAGGTCTGCGGCACAAGTACCGCGACTGGCCTTGACCCAAATGGCCAAAAGGTCGGAGCCCCGCCCCACCATTAAAAGGGGTGGGAGAAAGGCTCGCCGACTGCTACGCTCCCGCAAACCACTATAAGTAGTCAAGCACATAGAAAGCCTGTTAGTAATGGCTTATTAAATTAGGTTGGTAACTGCCTCGAACAAGACTCTGCAGGTAACGGCAGGTCCAGCGCAGCGTACCGAGGTTACCGGCAGATAAAGTCGAAGTAGGCGGAGTAATGGGCAAGGACAGAGGGGCGCGCATGGCATCAATATACAGGGTAACACGTGCGCTGGACTGGGCACAGTTTAGAATAGCGCCAAAGACAGCAGCCGAAGTAAAAAATGGAAAAAGCCGAGAACGCCACTCTGCTGGGAAAGACGGGCGCCAGCAGCAGGAATGTTGATGAATTAACCCCACCCGCCTCATCCCTAATTCTTGGGGATTGGTGGGCCTCCGGGGGCTGTGTGGATACAGCCCCCGTGAAACGCGGCAGTCGGCGTGGGAGAAGCAGCTTTCCGGCAAGCGAGCAGCTGCTGTCAGGAAGGCAGGTCTGCGGCACAAGTACCGCGACTGGCCTTGACCCAAACGGCCAAAAGGTCGGAGCCCCGCCCCACCATTAAAAGGGGTGGGAGAAAGGCTCGCCGACTGCTACGCTCCCGCAAACCACTATAAGTAGTCAAGCACATAGAAAGCCTGTTAGTAATGGCTTATTAAATTAGGTTGGTAACTGCCTCGAACAAGACTCTGCAGGTAACCTCGTGGAGCAGCCCCACCCCTCAACTACAGGCTAGCTGTGGATTGATTTAGCCGTAGGTGCTAATGGACCACCTATTCACTAATTAGCGTACCTTCACTGCATTCACACAAACAATTATTCTATTCTAACATTACCTTTCTCATGCCTGCCCTTATCTTATACAATCCCCATTCCATTCCACTCACATAATATACTTGTAACACTCTCATTCTATTCAGTTCTTTAACTCCCTTTTTTCCTTTACTATTTGTGCTTTCCTTTTCTTATCTGTTATACTTAAGCTTGTCCATACTTTTTATAGTTCTTGCTTGCTTTTGTGTATCATTTATTTTGTTTTGTTTTATGTTCTGTAATTGTACTTTGTTCTCTAGTTCTGTATCATTTTGTTTGAATTCGAGACTGAGTACTGTTATGTTGGAGACAGAGCAGTTGGAAGACCGTTAGACATGGACGCCATGCCCGACAAAGGACCTGCGCCATGAGCTCCACCTGGCGGAATAGCAGGGGTTTAGAGGGAAGGGCTGGAGGCATTGGATATGGGGGAGTGTCCGTGATAGGTAGGGGATGTTGGCGACAGCATACTATTCACACCGAGACTGTGTACTGGGAATAGTGGATAGGCCTTAGTCAGTGTGTTTAAGTCTGGAGATATTTTGTCTTTTTCCCTTAGTTTTAGTTAGTAGTCTTTGCGTGATAGTTTGGATGAGTTTTTATAGCTTTACCCAAATGTCGTGTGCTACTACATAATTGGTCCTTCAAGCCGGATCTGTGCTTGACCCTATCTTGCCAGATTCCAACAGAAAACAACAGTCACTTCTAGCCCTCTAGCTAATTCTCAGCTTCTAGTTAGCAAGACAACTGTTCTTAGTTTGAGTTTGATTATTTATCATTGTCTAATTGTGCCATGGACAAAGAAAAAGTACCTTCTCTCAAAAACTTGCGAAGCAACCGAAAGCAGATGGAGAAAACCACCAAAAGCTTGGGAAGACAGTTGAAGACACTCCTTAAGCGGGACATCAACAAAGTCGATACTGGCAAGCTGTGAAGTGGCCGACAACATTCAGAGAGAGAGAACAATTATGACAACTTACTACGATGAAGAACCTAGCATTGCTGATGATGATAAAGCCTATGATGATAGCTATCTACGATCTAACTTTGGAAATTGTTGAAAATACCAATGAACTAATTTCAAAGAATCTCTTTTACAAGCTGGCGACTGAAGTGGATGGCGATGTACATGCCCTTGAAGTCTCTATGGAGGCAGACTCAGAAGCTACTCATTCAGAGGACGTTGCTAGTCTCAGTGGCAAGATCGACAAGCTTTCAGTCTACAGTTGCCATGTTACTGAGTTGGAAGATGTTCGCAAAGCATTTTGAACTCGTTATTTAAAGATAAAACGGGAAATGGAGTCTCGTGTACGCTCCAAAGCTGTTCCTCTAGCCTCATTACCCAGCTCTGATAGTGACACTCACTGATCTATCTCTTCACCTGCTACGCCTAGGTCTGGTGGGAACATTCAGTTACCAAAGATTGAGCTACCTACCTTTGATGGCAAACAAATACATTGGCCAGTCTTCTGGGAGCGTTTCTCAACAGCTGTGGATAAAAATCCAGATCTGAACGACGAAGAAAAACTATCTTACTTACGTTCTTCTATGAAGAGCAAACTAGCTCAAGACATTGTGTCCCCTCCTACTGGTTATACTCATACATATAGCACTCTGCTCCAATTGCTGAAGGACGCCTTTGATGACAAGAGGGAGATACACCGTAAACACATCAAGGCTTTGAGTGATACCAAAGGCTATCGACACAACTATTACGATCTCATGAAGCTCAGTGCACACTGGGAGAAACATGTTACTGGACTAAAAGCTACCGGGCAATATGCAACAGATTGCATTCTCACTTCAATGGCAGTTCTCTGTATGCCAGACAAGACTTACGCTGAATGGTCCAAGTACACGGCAGATTATGAAGATATCCCTCCTGTACCAGTATTTCAGAAATTCCTGAAGGAACAAGTCAAGTCTCTGAGAAAGAGTGACAGTGATCCAAGTTCTCACGATGACAATCCATTCGCAACCTCTACATTTCCTCCGAAGAAGAAGCCTTTCAGAGCAGCCTTCAACCTTGTAGAGAAGTCATCTCAGTGTGATCTTTGTAATAGTAATCCTCATCCTTTGTATCATTGTGTGGTTTTTAAGAATGCAGGTGCTGAGGAGCGGTTTGAAATGGCCAAGCGTCTCCGGAAATGTACCAATTGCCTTTCTGCTGAACATCGCACCAAGGACTGTCTCTCCAGCAAGAGATGTAGTCGATGTGACTGCAAGCATCACTCTATGCTCCATAAGGATAAGAGTCCAGTACAGCAAAGCAAACCAGCTGCCACTCATCCTGTTCCACAGCACGAGTCTCCCCCATTGCAGAATGAACCTAAACCTCAGCAGTCTCCTCTGTCCAAATGGCTCTAGCTACCATGGAGGACGACCTGCCCACTCTGCAAATGACTGCCCAAGTGATTGTGCGAGCAGATAATGGGAAGAGAATGAAGATACGTATCCTGATTGATACTGGAGCTACTTCATCCTTGCTAGCCACAAGAGTTGCCACTCGACTGGGTTTGCCAAAGACAAAGACAACCACTATACTGAAAGGAGCACAAGGATGTCCACTGAAACCAAGTCGTATGAAGACATCCTTTGAGGTGGAGAACAAGTATCAACCGTCCCAGGGCCGTAGGCAGACTTTTCAAAAGGGGGGTTACAACCTGACCACACCCAAACCACACCTCTTAATTAGCTATCATCCATTATCAACAAAATTGACATTAAGACAGACCATTATATAAAACTAAATAGCACATTGGATTTGAGAGAATCATGAAAACATCAAAGATTGTTTTGAGGATATTACTGAAATAACAAACTTGCACATTTAATTCTGTGTGGATATTTTTCTAAGTATAATTTGCAAACAGTGTCAATATCAATGTCAATTTCATATGACATGTGAATTAGTGCCAAAGAGGTTAATCGTTCTGCAGTTTGAGTAGATCAAAGGTAGTTGTTTATTCTCCGAAGGGCGGATGCTGAACGCTCACATGAACAAGAACTAAGGGGCAGGGTTGCAAAAAGCTTCATTAGAGTGAACAAATTTGGTAGATCATCAGGAGAGCATAGCCTTAGTGCTTCACTAAGTGTCTGTGGACGTTCCTTTGGAGTAACTTTCAACCATCTCACCTTCCAACGATGAAATTCTTCATCAAGAATACTAGCATTGGGGAGGTCATCAGAATAAAAGGAAGCAGCTGACTCAATATCACAAAAAGAAGAATTGTTAGTGATATGTATTGGCAGTAGGCCTTGCAGTGTGGCTGCCTGCTTAGAATGCTTGGTAAACCTGGAAGTGACATCGCTTATAAGGTGATCAAGAAAAGGTATAGCAACAGTTATTTTAAAGTACTCTTCAACTGAGGTACTATCTGGGTTAGACCGGTGCTGCTGTCGTGGATTGGTACGTGGCTTTTGAATCTGAATATTTGATTGTTGTGCTAGTCTAGATGAATGCCTAAATACCCGGCCACTGTAGCTATCAATATCTTCTCTCTCACTCTTCAATTCTGTGCAGCATTTGTCAATAATACTCATCCCTGAAACAAGATCCTGGTCTTTCCCCTGGACTTTAACTACTGCTTCCTTGAGATAGGACAAGGACCTGGAAAGAGTAACTAAACAATAAATAAATTCAAAAGATTCTAGAGCCTTCATGTGAGCTAGGGTATTCCTTTTATCTTCAGCAGACCAGCCATCATTGTAATTATGAAATTCACTATTACCATAGAGAATCACTTCGCACAATTCGATAAGGAAGGGGTGATATTGAGAGAATCGCTCCCAACCATCAATATTTTCTACCCATCGAGTGATACACACATTTAGTATAGAAGATCTGTTGGTACCAACTTGAGATCTCTTACTAATGATAGCTTTGAGTAGACCTTCTCTTTTAGGAGAATACCGTATCCACACTGTGAAACCTTTTGTTTGGTCTATGCAATTTCTTATGGAAGGAATGGAGCAAGAATTCAGTATTGCTAGGTTAAGGGAATGCCCAGCACAGTGAGTGTAAAGAGCTTTAGGCTGCCTTTCTTGGATAATTGCCTGCACACCAGCTTTCACTCCACTCATAGTGGATGCCCCATCATACCCCTGACCACGCAAATTATCTAGTGACAAGCCAATTCCTTCCAAAGACTGTACAATGGCATTTACTATGTCCATAGCTCGAACTCTTTCAAGTTTTATAAATGAAATAAATTCCTCACGTATATCATTACTGGCATCAAGAAACCGAACACATATGGGTAAGTGTTCCACATGATGACAAGATACTTCATCAGCAAGAACTGAGTAATATTTGGCTTTCTTTATTTCTGAAACTATTTTAGAAAGAATAACATCATATCCAATAATATTAATTAGTTCATTTTGAGTTTGTGGGGACAAATGTTTGGCATTCTTGGCTTTAGGATTGTGAAGATGATTATATAAAACTTCATCACTTTCTGCAAATACTTTGAGCAGGGCCAAAAAGTTTCCAGGATTCTTACTAGAATCTATAACTTCTGAATTGCCCCTGAATGCAATAGCTTGTTTAGATAAGAAAATAATGGCTCGCACAATTTGCTTTAGTATATGCTCATTTTCCTTTATTATGGCTTGCAGAGTATTACTTGTCATGACATCAACACGTGAAGCTGGATTTTCAACACTACTTTTGATGGTATCAGCTAGCTGGAGGCAGTCACGGTGATATTTAAGTTTAGAATGATCATTCAATACACTGCTCAACTTAATCCAGTTGGAAAAAGGCCTGTTAACAAGTAAACCTTTATCTTTACGCTTATCTACTGGAAGAAGAATAGCACATGGTCCACAGAAAATGCCGTTTACCTTAGGGCTATACAGAATCCAAGGAAATTTAATGACCCAAGAAATACCAAACTTTCGATTAGCACCATATAAGAATGTAGCTGGCAGATTACTTGGAGGTTGCACGTGGCGATACAAATAAGAAAACATCTCACCCTGTGATAGATTACTTATCGAGGCACATATTTCCTCCATGGACTTACTTGAAGTTAATAGTGCACCAATATCATTACATACTTGATCTGCACAGGCACTAGAGCTTGTACATTCTAGGAAAACATCTGACCTCTGAAGAGAGCTAGAAGGAACTACATTATTTTCAGATTCATCCGATGGAAATTGGACTGGTACCTCTTTTAACTCATGATCTAAACATAATGAATTATATTTGTGCAATATTTACTTTTCAATGTCTAGCTCATGATAATGTGCTCACCATCTCCTTCCACAGCTAACTTTTTGTTAAAAAACAATTGAATATCTTTGGATTGGCACTGCCTCTTCATTTTCAAGTTACTGCAACCTTACTACACAATCAAGTGCTGAGGCAAGCATAAGTGTATTATATCAGCAGCTGCTTTTTCTTTATGGGCACTAATGGTGATTAACAACTATTGACAGACTTCTATGAATATCATTAATTTGAAAGGGGGGTTACGTGTAACCCCCTGAACCCCCCCCCCCTGGCTACGGCCCTGCGTCCAATCCTATCAGTGTGAAAGCATATCTCGTGGACAAAATGTCAGATGAGTTACCTATTAGTCCAGTGTTGGGTACAAACAAGTGGGAATCCATAAAAGGTTTAGACTTAGCTGATCCTTTATTTGACAAGCCAGGGAAACTAGATGCTATCTTTGGCTCTAATGTGCTTAAGAGAATTATTCTTCCTAGTACAGTTGCAGGTGGCGACAAAGAACCTATGGCCTTCCTAACAGTCTTTGGCTGGGCTATCACTGGTGAATGTGAAGGAGCTCAGTCCAACAATTCCATTCACCTTCATGTGACCTGTGAACCTGAGGAAGACTTGGACCAGCTCTTGAAGAGGTTCTGGGAGGTGGAACAAGTGCCAACTTCCTTGGATAGCTCTCTCAATGCTGAAGAAAAGCAAGCAGTGGAGACTTTCCGTGACTCAGTACACCAACAACCAGATGGCCGATATGAAGTTGTTCTACCCCGCAACATCCAATCTCACAAGTTAGGCGAATCTCGAGACACAGCATGCCGAAGGTTATACTCTATGGAGAAATCACGAACCAAACGGGGGGACTGGCCAGTTTTCCGAGATGCAGTGCTGGACTATCTTCATCAGGACCATGCAGAGAGAATTACTTCTGAAGTAGTGAGTGTGGGTGAGAAACAGTGTTATTATTTGCCCATGCATGCTGTAACCAAGCAGAGCTCTACCGCAACCAAAGTACGCATAGTCTTTGACGCTTCAGCAAAGACAACTAATGGTAAATCGCTCAATAGTATTCTATCTTCAGGGCCTAATGTATACAGCCATATTGTGCAACAAATACTTCGCTTTCGCATACATCGTGTTGCTATGACTGCAGACATATCCCAGATGTTTAGGCAAATCCTAATTGCTGAGAAAGATAGAAATTTACATCGATTTGTTTTCCGTTCCTCACCTGATGAACCTGTAAGTGACTACATAATGAAACGTTTGACTTTTGGGGTCACTAGCTCACCTTACCTTGCTACTGAAACATTACGACAAGTAGCTAAAGATCATTACTCTGAGTTTCCGATAGCAGCTGAAATAGTAATGACTGACTTTTATGTCGGTGATTAGCTTTCTGGTACTGACACAGTAGAATCAGCATTACAACTACGTCCTCAACTTAATAAACTGCTGGAAAAAGGGAGATTTATGCTTAGGAAATGAAGATCTAATTCTCAAAAACTTCTTGAGTCTATTCCTGATGAGTTGAAAGAAAAGGAGCCTGTAATGGAGTTTGTGTCCCATGATGACTGTCCCAAAACATTAGGGCTACACTGGAACACACTGAAAGATGTGACATGTATGTTTCTATTCCAAAGATTGAGTACCATGGTAAACTAACCAAGAGACAACTAGTCTCCAATATAGCTAAGGTCTATGATGTCATGGGGTGGCTTTCACCTGTAATTCTGTTTGCTAAATCATTACTTCAGCAGGTGTGGGAGTCCAGAGTTGATTGGGATGACTCTGTACCTGGTGATATCTTAGCCGATTGGTTGAGATGGGTTTCTGAACTTCCTGTCCTGTCTCATCGATGTATTCCACGTTGTTATGCTGACCCCAGCAAGGAGATCAGCTCCAGACAAATCCATGGCTTTTCTGATGCCTCTGAGAAGGGATTTGGAGCTGTTGTGTACCTTCGAACCTTCTACTCTGACTCAAGTGTCACAGTATCTCTGGTAATCTCTAAAACTAGAGTAGCTCCTATTAAGAGGCTTACTATACCCAAGTTAGAGTTAGCAGGTGCTTTGCTCTTAGCTGAATTAATGGAAACCGTGAGAGTAGCATTGAAACTGGTTATTTCTCAGATATATGCTTGGTCAGATTCTCAAATAGTCTTGGCGTGGTTAGATGGAAATCCCAGAAAACTGCCCACCTATGTAGCCAATAGAGTGTCTCAAATCCTTGATCTTATGCCAGCTTCCACATGGAGATATGTTCCCAGTAGTCAAAACCCAGCAGACTGTGCCTCTAGGGGTGTGTTACCCTCTGCATTACTTGAGCATGACTTATGGTGGGATGGTCCAGCTTGGTTGCTGAATGAACCCTCTACATGGCCTGTCATTCCGAAGACTCATAATCAACAGGAAACTGAGGCGGAAATACACATCCTCACAGTTCAAGTCGAGAAATTCGATCTTGTATCTCGGTATTCTAGTGTCACTCAATTAAAACGTATCATTGCCTTCATCTACCGCTTCTACAGAGCTTGTCAGAAAAAGAACTGAACGTGGTCAGATCATTCATTATCACCTCTTGAACTTAACCACTCACTCAATGTTATTGTTTATCTATCCCAATGTGTGTTTTCCCAGTTAAGTGTTGTGCTTGCAGGCAGAAAAGGAGCTACCTACAGGGAGCAACCTGAGATGTCTCAATCCCTTCCTGGACTCTAACAAGCTCATGTGAGTAGGAGGAAGACTTCGCCATTCACGTCTTGGATATAATCATCGGCATCCTTTCATTCTACATGGCAAGGATCACCTCTCACACCTGATTCTGCGCGAGATACATGAAACACACCTTCATGCTGGTCCACAGCAAATGATTGCAGTAGCAAGTAGACACTTTCACATTCTGTCCTGCAAAATAGTGGCCAAGACTATCTATCGTGGATGTGTGACGTGCCAGAAACAAAGGGCCACAACTTATCACCAGCTCATGGGTCAGCTGCCAGCTGCTCGAGTTACTCCTGGACCTCCTTTCATTGACACAGGTGTTGATTATGCTGGGCCAGTTACTTTGAAGCTGGGACGTGTCAGGAAGCCGGCGTATGTGAAGGCTTACATTTGTATTTTTGTCAGTTTCACAGTGAAAGCAGTGCATTTGGAGTTAGTGACAGACTTGACAGCTAATGCCTTTATTGCAGCTCTTCGCAGATTTATTGCTAGACGTGGTCAACCTAGAATGATACATTCGGACCACGTGTCAAATTTTGTTCGAGCCAACCGAGACCTTCGTGAGCTGACATATGCCCTCAATAAACGTGACATATCTGATGCCATCGTCAAGTTTTGCTCCAACAATGGAGTGCAGTGGACCTTTATTCCAGAACGTTCTCCAAATTTCGGCGGCCTTTGGGAGTCAACAGTAAAATCTACTAAGAAACACCTCTCAGCTGCTACCAAGGGATATTCATTAACTTATGAAGAATATTCCACAGTTCTGGCACAAGTCGAAGCTGTGTTGAACAGCCGTCCTTTGATACCAGCTGACAGTCAAAACTTAACAGGATTGGAACCTCTCACCCCTGGACACTTTTTGATTGGACAACCAATTACGGCCTTGTCTGATAAAGACTTCACAAACACGGAATGCAAGTTGAACAGAAGATGGAACCTTGTACAGTCAATAGCCCAAGAGTTTTGGAAGAGATGGTCTCAAGAATATCTGAACATTATCAACCGCTATCAGAAGTGGGTCAAGCCTCGCAGAAATATCAAGATAGGAGATCTCCCTTTTTTCCTTTACTATTTTGTGCTTTCCTTTTCTTATCTGTTATACTTAAGCTTGTCCATACTTTTTACAGTTCTTGCTTGCTTTTGTGTATCATTTATTTTGTTTTGTTTTATGTTCTGTAATTGTACTTTGTTCTCTAGTTCTGTATCATTTTCTTTGAATTTGAGACTGAGTACTGATAGGGATCTTGAGCATACTGGAAATAGTGGATAGGCCTTAGTCAGTGTGTATAAGTCTGGAAATATTTTGTCTTTTTCCCTTAGTTTTAGTTAGTTGTCTTTGCGTGATAGTTTGGCTGAGTTTTTATAGCTATACCCAATTGTCGTGTGCTACTACACCTCGTAACTGGCAAACATTCAGAAATTAAAAAATTAAGACTCCTTCCGTGTAAATAATAGTAATGAGATATTTGTGGTTAATTAATTGTATGAAAGGTTGTTTTACAATTGTATTCATTGGTCATAAGATGATTAATCCCCACCTTTTAGGAGTCAAAGAGTTAAAATGTAACACAGTTAATCTATTAATAGATAAAATCAATTAGTGGATACAAAACAAGGGTTTGTTAATATTAATAGTATCATTTTAATGTAACTAAAACCCACACACATTTCCAATACTCAAAGCCTCTCACAGATGTTACAAGTAAAATATTCACACACATCAACAAATGATAGACTACAACATGTCTGTCTATTCAATTCTAGTAGTAGTCAACTCTAGCCAGTCCAGTGGGCATTCCCACAGAGAACAAGACACCATCATTCTTTTCTAGTCTACAACGTCACCATGTCATTACAATGAATTTCAATTTTGATACAATGAATTTCAATTGAAATTATTATACAAAAATCATTTTAATTTTATCATTGACGCTCAATAATTTGCTGTTTATTGAGGTTCAAAAAAAATAGTACATACAATATACGACTTGCTAATAATGTCAGCATCAGTTCCTATAGTGATAAAAACAAATAAGCGAATGTAAAAGATGAAATTATATTTTTATTCCTTATAAAGAAGGTGCTGGGTTGTACATACCAAAGCCAGCTCCAGTTTAATATGCAATAAATTATTCTTAATATAATATCTGAAATGAGTAAAATAGTTTATATAACTTAACTCAGTGAAAATTGAATGGAATATTATAATGATGGTAAAGTTTAAAATTATGATTTTGACAAGAAGTCGAAACTATGAATTCTTCAGCAATGTCAGTCAGTTCAGTATTGTCTGCTTTTATCTTTACATGAATATGCATCAAAATGGCATCATAAAGGTGTTCCACTTATATCAGGACCATCAATTCTTCTCTCTTTAAGCCAAACTGAACTGATTTATCCATAATGACTGCAGTAAATACCAACTGTGTTCTGATCCCCCCCCCCCTCCCCCAAGCCGTAAATCTGGGAGGCCTGTGCTCAGTTCTAAGTGTGTAAACTACTACACTAAATATAATAATATAATATACATAAATATGTGCTTAATAATAGCAAATTAAAATTATATTTTTATTCCTTATAAAGAAGGTGCTGGGTTGCACATACCAAAGCCAGCTCCAGTTTAATATTCAATAAATTATTCTTAATATATCTGAAATGAGTAAAACAGTTTATAAAACGTAACTCATAGCGAAAATTGAATGGAATATTATAATGATGGAAAAGTTTAAAATTATGATTTTGACAAGAAGTTGAAACTATGAATTCTTCAGCAATGTCAGTCAGTTCAGTGTTGTCTGCTTTTATCTTTACATGAATATGCATCAAAATGGCATCATAAAGGTGTTCCACTTATATCGGGACCATCAATTCTTCTCTCTTTATCCAAGAAGCCAAACAGAACTGATTTATCCTAATGACTGCAGTAAATACCAACTGTGTTCTGTAGTTATAGCGATATTGTGATAAGCAGCTTGTATTATTATTATAGAATTGATTCAATTAAATAATAAATAAACTAGCCACAGAGTAAGCTGCATCTCAAGTTTGCCATCTCTCACCAAACAAATAGTTTGGTTTTCATAGTAAACCATAGCAACATTAAGTGATAAACTTGATTCCAACTGACCCACTTGAGTAGAGTCAAAGCTAAATGTAGATCTATATTGTATTATGAGTGACCCCATTATATAACACACATAGTGTATTTTATATTTACAATTGATTTCACAAAAGAAAACATAACAAGATTCTGTGAGTGCATAAACATACACTGCAAGAATAGCTACTAATTCAGGAATGTGTTTCTCATTAAATTGCTACGAGGTCCATCTGTTGTTCATGAATCCCAGTACCAGCTACATATGTGCAATTAGTCAAGTCTGAGTGAGTGGAGATTGTGTGTGGTATGAGTGTACGTCAATACATTAAACAAACTGAAACTCAACCAAACACTGGACTGACTGACACAACCAAACACTGGACTGACTGACACAACCAAACACTGGACTGACTGACACACCCAAACACTGGACTGACTGACACAACAAAACACTGGACTGACTGACACAACCAAACACTGGACTGACTGACTCAACCAAACACTGGACTGACTGACACAACCAAACACTGGACTGACTGACACACCCAAACACTGGACTGACTGACACAACAAAACACTGGACTGACTGACACAACCAAACACTGGACTGACTGACACAACCAAACACTGGACTGACTGACTCAACCAAACACTGGACTGACTGACACAACCAAACACTGGACTGACTGACACAACCATGGCCTTGGCCAAGAGAGTAGGGAGAGTTATCTGCTGGATGTCAACTCAACATAATTTTAACTAGCCCATTAATTAACTAACTGAAATTTTCCATTTTAATATAAGTTAATATCCTACAATTTTGAAATAAAAATAAAGTACAGTGTTATTGAAGTGTGGTGATAGTATTCATTAATTTGCATTCCTAAAAGGAGTAAAATGGTGCAGTTGTTAACATTGATTCTATGAATGTCAACACTTGCAGAGAATTGAGTTAACACTTTGATTTAATGGTCACCCCTTTGGTTGGGGCACTCGTTTAAATCTTGATGTGGATCGAATTTTAAAGAATGTTTAGTTATTGTGTTATGTTATGCCACAACAAAGAATTCGACATCAGTTGACCCGATTTGGCAAGAAGTCGAAACTTTGGTTTAAGTTTTAATAGACAATATTGGCTGTTAAAACGAGAAAATTTGCTATTATTATAATTGAAAGACTGTGTGATTTTGTATGTGTTATATTAGTATGAGCAGTGTGATTATGCTATTGTGGACTGTTTTAACAACTTTTCTATACCAGTAATAAATGTGTAACATCCGCTTCAATCATCATTGATTGGTTAGCTCATGTTTGCATCCTGAAAGAACAGTTGTTGTTGTTGATGTGTTGGTGCTGATGTTGTTGCTGTTGCTGATGTTGACAGTTGTTGTTGGTGTTGGTGCTGATGTTGTTGTTGTTGCTGATGTTGACAGTTGTTATTGTTGATGTGTTGGTGCTGATGTTGTTATTGTTGCTGATGTTGTTGTTGTTGATGTGTTGATGCTGATGTTGTTGTTGTTGATGTGTTGATGCTGATGTTGTTGATGTGTTGATGCTGATGTTGTCTAGAAATCTTGTAAAAAGCTCAACAACTTTGAACTATCAAAAATTTGTATCAAAGTTGACCAGCTAGTCCTACTGTAAGTCTTGTTAAAAAAATATAAAAAAATTATAACGACTTACAGTCTTAGCTACTCATTGGAAAATTGCATATAATTTGGTACAGATGCTGATTAAAACTGCAGCTGGAAGACATCCTGGCCATTCTCTGGTCAGGTGGTTCCATACTAACATTGGAAAACCAAAGTGACTTACTCTATCCTTCATCTTCCCTGTGTCTAACTGCATCCACTCCAGGGAGAAGGCGGGTGGGAAGGGGGGACAGTTGGGCAGCAATTGCCTCCCTCCTCACACCAATAGAGATGTTGGGGGCATCATCCTCCAATTGCAGTGTTTTATGTTGTATACTTATGAACCCAGTAGGTTTTTTAGGATTACAACCAAAAAAGGATTGCTTGGCCACCATGTTTGATCATATAGAAGAGTTAAAGTATTATAAATAATGCCAGTATTATAAATAAAGAAAATTAATGAGAATTGTTATTACTCTTTAGGCTGATTACTACCTGTGCTTTACTTATCCTGTTTTCAGTGCATGATGAAGTTAATTGTATTTAATGCAGTGTAGGCTTGACTACTGCTTCTATCCAGCAATAACAATTGGCTAGACTGTGCTGAACTTGTATTGGACCCACTAATAAGTATTATTAAGCTAAACTAGGAGATAAATTAAAGCCAATTGTTCAAGTCTTCAAATGTGCCCACTTTTTTAATCATAAAGGGATTGAAGAATGAAACCCTCAATTTGAAAATATTTTTTTACTCAGTTCAGGTGACCATTTCGAAGGGCTTAAGAGTGAACTTCCTTCATACTCTGCCAAAAGTGATGGTGTGTCAGTTGAGCTTGTAAATAAACCATCTTCATCAACTACCTAACTGGTCTTAAGGATGCAAACCTGCTCTTCTTATTCAACCATCAGGAGCAGCAGCAGCTGAGTGTGTTTTGTTTTCCTAAAAACAGTTTAAAAATTCAGCCAGAGCTTTAGACGATTAGCTAGAAACCTCTGTAGCACTGTAATAACAGTATTTAGCTATTACTACAATGGTGTCTTCTAAATCATATCCATATTTGCTTATCAATTATGTAGAGCATTTTTGAGCATTTTATGTCTGGCACAAACTTGAGAATTTTGGACATAATTTAGCAACCCCTGCAACAAGATCTGTTCTATTCACCTCCTCAAAATAAGTATATGAAATCTACAATGACTGATCATTACTTCAATATTCACAAGACATGTGTGACTAGCAATAATAATTCCATTTCTTTTTAACCTATCTTATTAGTGGTATTATGACATGAAGCATGAAATTTGAGAGAATTGTAGGCACGTAACCTTTGTCCCACCCCTACACTTGTGTATGATTGTTTTAAGGAAAGTGCATACATGAAATTGTGGTTTTAATGGTGTCAAATTATAGAAACTTTCTCCTGGCAATGAGAAAAATTAACAAATAAAAAATAAAATTCATATTATGTACTCTAGCCAAACAAGTCTTGATATTAAAATGTGTTGAGGCCTAGTAACCTAACAAAACAGAGCTAAGAAGAAATTGTTTGTATACATCTTTGGGTACTACAACCTTACCAAATATTATTCTGGAACCTTTGAGGTAAAGGGTTTCCTTTTTGTCAGCCCAGGGTGGAAAAAAGGGTAAGAAGCTTAGTGTCAAGCCTCTGAGGACATTCTCTGCTTACTGTCCTGAGTCGTGGGATATTGCAATAATTCTAATGGTTAGAATATTGGTATTTAAATTATTTAGTGTTCTCAGGCAATGAGTAGCAGCCTCACTTTGTTCAACTGCCCACAAGAGTGAAGTCATTGCTCCTCTTGAACAATACTCTAGTTGCCTTCATTACACTAAATCCTTCTATTTGTCCGGATGATTCCAAGGTTTTCCAATGAATCTGAATCTTCTAATAGAAGATTTCTCCCAGTGATTTGTTAGTTAGCTAGCTAGTATTACAATATCTTGCTAGCTAGCTACATTGGTTGTGTAATGTTCATATGTTCTTAGCTGAAAATAGTGTATATAGCTAGCAGTAGGTATCTCTATAACCACATGATTATTTACAGTTACTATTCATGTTATTGTAGGGAACATCCTGTCAGGATCATGTTGAAATATCATTCAATTCATCAGAAGTGTTTGTGGATGTCTGCATATATTGTAGCTACCCTCTTTGAGGAACCCATGGACACTAGAAAGAGAAGTGATAAGGAGGAGAAGAGAATAGAGGAATGGGGAAAGGGAGGAGAATAGAAATGTGAGAAATGATGCCACTGTGTGTCAGTATATGTACTGGCTAGTAGTAGTATGTCTAGTTAATATTCTATTTCCTTGATTAGAAGAGCCGCGTCAAATAGAACACTAATATGTGTTTGGCAAAAGAAACAGTGTACAGTATTTGATTAAATTTCAAATTTTGACTCACCTAAGTCGAATTTAAGACACCAACTAGAATTAGAATGGTATATCATTGTGATACTTTTAAAACAGTAATTTCTTTATGATTGTGGCAGTGAATATATTGAGAGGCGAATGGTTCCCCTCCCCCCTCGCCCACACTTCAATGCTACGCTGCTGAGAAGCGAGTGATTAACTTACCATCACCTTATTATACTAAAATATCCAGTCAAATTGTTGACATTGAAGCAAAAACATACTTCGTATCGAGCAAAATATACTTCATATCAAGCAAAATATACTTCATATCAAGCAAAAAAATGTGTATTGATTGGCAAGTCTGTGATAATTGTCCACTAAGGCCGTCCATAAGGAGTGCTACCAAGTATTTTTTCCATCACAGTATTACAGTTGCAGAAAATTTGGATTACTTGGTTATAAAAAATTGTTAGAATATTAACTAGTTGCATCAAATAGGGCTCAATTTTCAAAATCCTCCTTTTAATGCAATTCCCTTATTCCCTAATTTTTCAACCTATAACTATTGTGAATTCTGTGTATAAAGATTTTGGTTCAGGATATAGTGTTTGTGATGAAGCAAAGAAATTGTTGAAGCTAGAAGTAATATTAAATGTACAGTCAATCACTATTGGAAATAGTTGAATTAACACCTACAAGTAATGTGATGTTTCTAATCAGAAGAGTAATGGAACCACAGTTGGGATGCTACTTTCAAGCTGATAAGGTAAGTGCAACCTTTCAATGAAGAGACTTTTAATTCCATTATTCAGAACTGCCAACTTTTGCAATTGTGGATATCTATGATTTGTGACCATTGTATTCACCTCAAACTTCTCTTCTCTGTATGATTTAAAGCTGCATAGTAAAGGGGAGTGCTTTCGTCATAGTCTGGTAAACATAATCACATCCACTATCTCTATTAGATACTGAACAATCAGAAGATGGCCATCTATTACTGACATATGCAATAGTGTTACTCCGCTGTGTTCTTGAATGGATGGGTCTAAAATTATTTCTCAATGGGTCACTTCACGCCAACTCACCAACAGTCTATATAGCTAATAGAAATAACTTCTTCAGTATTCAGCCTCTAGCAAGTAGGTACTTCCTGGAGAAAAAAATAAACTGAAAAACAAACTATAACATTCAGAAGAGTTTAGGATCTGTACAGAGACTGTGTACACAGATCTTTGGCCACCATGACTATGCATACAAATGCAGTTTTTTTTTTGCTAATACAGTAATCCATTTTTAAGTGTGTATACTTATCCTGAACCTTTAATCTTTTTAACAGAACAAAACAGATGTTATAGATTTAACAAGGAGAGTTTCAATATCTGATTTATGAGGAAACAACAACTGACACATTTCAATGTTTGAAAAAAAGATATGCTGGTTTGTTTGGCAAAAATGTCAAAAGAGGAGGCTGACATTATAGAGTCAGATTTAAGTCCAGATTATATCACATAGACAGAATGCTGGCTGGATGTTCCACTGTTTCTAACTGTAAAATGTGCATTGCATTGGGCTTATGTAGGGTGGACTTGCCATATTCATTTCAATTGCATCTTGACAACACCATGTTCAAATGTGATAAGGATTCATTGGCATTGGCTGATATGTTTGGTGCTAGTGGTCAATGCGTGATAGTGGTTACTCCGGTATGGCTAGGTCAGCACCTTATTGTCATGAGTGTAGATGGCCCAGTCACAGGACTGAGGACTGTTTATACAAAGACAAGCAGGGTACTGTGAAGAATAGTGGAGGCCAAGATGACAATTCTAAATTGGGTGGTAGACGATAGTTGAGTGATGTCACTTGCTTTAAATACAAACAAAATAGTCACTTTGCAGACAAATGCACAAATGGCCAACAGACAAGTCAGGATAAACAGAATGAAAAGAGTACACCTCATATTAGAGGTTAAATGCCCACTTTGCTAGAGATTTTGGAGAAGCCAGGAATTTTAGTAAATTAGCCTAGCAAAGGGATACTATCAGTTGCACACTAGAGATTTCTTTAGCAGACTCTTTATTTGTAAGGTAGTTGATCACAAAATTTTAATGTGCTAGTTCATTATAGCTATAGTTTAATATTACTAATAATTTAAACTTCGATCCATGTATGTAGCAAAATATACAGGTCAGAGGTCGAAGTCATAACCATGTTGTAATGAAATTTATGCTCTTGCTCCAAGTACAAAGTTCACTGATCAGCATTTTGGCAGTAAGAATCACTTGATATTATGGGGAGATCATGATTTAAAGCCGCATAGTAAAGGGGAGTGCTTTTGTCAGTAGTCTGGTAAACATAATCAAATCCACTATCTCTATTAGATACTGAACAATCACAAGATGACCATCTATTACTGACATATGCAATAGTGTTACTCCACTGTGTTCTTGAATGAATTGATCTAAATTGTTTCTCAATGGGTCACTTCACACCAACTCATCAACAGTCAAATGTATATAGCTAATTAATAACTTCAGTATACAGCCTCTAGCAAGTAGGTACTTCCTGAAAAACAATAAACTGGATATTATATATATATATATTATATTATATATATATATATATTTATTGCGGCTTTGATATTTTTACCTGAATATTTCCGCATCACGCGAGCGTTCTGTATGTTATAGTTAAAGCATGAGCGCTTAGTTTCTAGTCGATTTATTGCACGACAGCCCGAGGGCCTTAGGCCCGAGGACTGAGTGCGATAAATGTACTAGGCACTAAGCGCTCATGCTTTAACTAGTTTAAATACCGGGCAAGTGTTATTGCACACTTGCCAAGTTATTACACCTGACAACAATATAGCAACGGTATTTAATCTCCCATATTGTACGGTTTATATTGTACGGTTTATATTGTACGGTACACTACGCATGCGCGTAGCGAGTAAAATCAATGAAAATTGAATTGTAACCGGTTGAGAAAAAATATCAAGGCAGCAATAAATCACTTATCACACTCGTCGTACAATATGGGAACGATATTTTACTCTCACGCCACATTTTCACTCGCCTTTGGCTCGTGAAAATATTTTGCGTGCTCGTAAAATATTTTCCCATATTGTACTCTGACTCGTGCTATAAGTATTATATATATATATATATATATATATTATATTATAGTATACAGAAGATAATGGGCTCTGTACAGAGCCTATATACACAGATTTTTAGCCACCATGACTATCCATACAAATTCAAGTTTTGCTAATAATTCATTTTTTAGTTTGTATACTTTTCCTGAAGTTTTAATGTTTTTTTAACAAAACCAAACGGATGTTATTGATATTCAACGAGGAGTGTTTCAATATCTGATTTATGAGGAAACAGCAACTGATATATTTTTTTACATGTTGATGTAAAATCCAGCCATTTCAAAGTTGGAAAAAAGGAGTGGACTAGTGGAAAAGTAAAACTCAACTACGTCTATTTCTGTCATTGTTTTTAAGATACCACAGAAGTACATTAAAAGTAATTCACTAATTAAATAGTAATAAATCATATATTAAAACTTTTATTATTGAAATTCTGAGCTTATTGTTGTCAGAAATAGCTATTAATCAAAAACCTATAGTGCATAATTCCAACAATATAAATTGCCTAATCATAACAGTTAAACGTTCTGTTTATGGCATTTTACAAAATGCAGAAGTAATTGATGGGACAAGTTAACTGTTATCATTCAGTGACAATTGATTTGAGAGATTTTGGGTAAGACGTTATAAAAGCCTAACATGCTGTTTGTTCTAATTAGCTATTTTATTTTCAAAAACAAACTTGCTAGCTATAAAGGATATTCAAATTTTCAGTGCCTTTTTTCGCATGTTTCGTTCTTCTCACTTTCTGCCTGTTAGAATGAGAAAAAATTTCTCTTGTTTTTATGAAGGTGTTAAATGTGATATTTTAGATAATTAAGTGTCGTAAAATATGCTAATTATGGCTCTATTCTGGTGGGTGTGAGGTGGGGGTTTACACAGCACATAACTGGTGATGGACTGTCTGGTATGAGATAACAGCATTGCAGTTACTTAGCAATATAAAGTTGAAATGCATAAACTTAGAAGTCTTTGGGTTGTCACAGCTAAGGGGCTGCCCCAGCTAAGGGGTTGTCACAGCTAAGGGGTTGTCACAGCTAAGGGGTTGTCACAGCTAAGGGGCTGTCACAGCTCAGGGGTTGCCACAGCTAAGGGGTTGTCACAGCTCAGGGGTTGTCACAGCTAAGGGGTTGTCACAGCTAAGGGGTTTGTCACAGCTAAGGGGTTGCCACAGCTAAGGGGTTGCCACAGCTAAGGGGTTGTCACAGCTAAGGGGTTGTCACAGCTAAGGGGTTGTCACAGCTAAGGGGTTGTCACAGCTAAGGGGTTGTCACAGCTAAGGGGGTGTCACAGCTAAGGGGGTGTCACAGCTAAGGGTTGTCACTAAGGGTTGTCACAGCTAAGGGGTTTCACAGCTAAGGGGTCACAGCTAAGGGGTTGTCACCCAGCTAAGGGGTTGTCACAGCTAAGGGGTTGTCACAGCTAAGGGGTTGCCACATCTAAGGGTTGTCACAGCTCAGGGTTGTCTACAGCTAGCTACGGGTTGCCACAGCTATTGTCACAAGGCTAAGGGTTGTCACAGCTAGGGGTTGCCACAGCTAAGGGGTTGCACACACGCTAGGGTGTCACAGGTAAGGGGTTTGTCACAGCGGGGCACAGCTAAGGGGTTGTCACAGCTAAGGGGTTGTCACAGCTAAGGGGTTTGTCACAGCTAAGGGGTTTGTCACAGCTAAGGGGTTGCCACAGCTAAGGGGTTGCCACAGCTCAGGGGTTGTCACAGCTAAGGGGTTGCCACAGCTAAGGGGTTGCCACAGCTAAGGGGTTGTCACAGCTAAGGGGTTGCCACAGCTAAGGGGTTGTCACAGCTAAGGGGTTGTCACAGCTAAGGGGTTGTCACAGCTAAGGGGTTGCCACAGCTAAGGGGTTGTCACAGCTAAGGGGTTGTCACAGCTAAGGGGTTGTCACAGCTAAGGGGTTGTCACAGCTAAGGGGTTTGTCACAGCTAAGGGGTTTGTCACAGCTAAGGGGTTGCCACAGCTAAGGGGTTGCCACAGCTCAGGGGTTGTCACAGCTAAGGGGTTGCCACAGCTAAGGGGTTGCCACAGCTAAGGGGTTGTCACAGCTAAGGGGTTGCCATAGCTAAGGGGTTGCCACAGCTCAGGGGTTGCCACAGCTAAGGGGTTGCCACAGCTAAGGGGTTGCCACAGCTAAGCTAAGGGGTTGCCACAGCTAAGGGGTTGCCACAGCTAAGGGGTTGCCACAGCTCAGGGGTTGCCACAGCTAAGGGGTTGCCACAGCTAAGGGGTTGTCACAGCTCAGGGGTTGTCACAGCTCAGGGGTTGTCACAGCTAAGGGGTTGTCACAGCTAAGGGGTTGTCACAGCTAAGGGGTTGGAGCACTCACAGCTTAAGCAAGAGGTCCTGGGTCAAATCTCCTGGAAAAACAGGGATTCTGTGCCCACATTTTGTTTTTGGCTTTCTGCCTGTTAGAAAAATCAGTCTGTGATTTTCTGAAGGCTTAGAACTTGATAATTTTGATAATTTTGACAATAAGGAATGCACTATTCACATGATTCCTCCCTCCAACAGGTAGCTACTATGTCCTAAACTCATATAATTTATTTTTTTAGTTTTTTTTATTTCTTTAGTGAATTGTTACAACTATGTGGGCCATATAACCAGATCATTATCTCTTTTTGATAGGCCAAGTGCATTTTTTTATTATTCAGGTATGTCATGTTGCACATGCGCATGAGGGTTACAGTACTCAGTTTATCTGTCAGTCAATCATTCTCACGGATCTCAAAGATGACAGCCTCCTCAAGATTGAAAAAAGAATTAAAATGTTGCCCTGGACATTTTAAGTCCCTTTAATGTGCCAGAATTTTTCGTTTCACTTCATTTTTTAGAAAAAGCTAGGTGTTTATAGGCCATACTATTGTAAGCGGCGTCCCCTAATAGTCACGCCATACTCACATGAGTAAATGATTTCTTTGCTGCCCGCGGTAGTTTTGCGTTAAATTATTCTCAGCGCTTCACCGGAGTGCTTGGAGTAATAGTAAGGTGAGTGTCGCTTGTATGTTAAGAAGTTTCTCTTGTGAAGACAGCATTAACGTCTACAGTTTCATTGCACGAGCTGCATATCGACTTGCTCGAGCTTTATATATAGACATGGGCGAACATACATATTAGCATATTCATATTGATACTACTCCAAATAAATTATTCTTTTAGTCTATGAAATAAACAACTAGCGTATAGTAACGCTGAGGGTTCGCACCCATGGTGCTTGAATTCTTTAGTGAACGGTTATTAATGTGGGCCATATGACCAGATAATTATCTTTTGATAGGCCAAGTACATTATTTTTTTATTATTCAGGCATGTCTGAGTGTGCATGAAGTACACAATAATAGGGTTAGCGCTCCCCAAATACTTGCTAGCTGTGGTATTCAGTATACATAATCACTTTTGGGCATATAAAACTGTTCGAGTTTGAAACCAATGTCACTCATGCAACACAATAATTGCCAATGGGGGACTAATGCACTAGTTGAACACAAGTCAGCAAGGCCATTGGCACTTAAAAGTATGAAGAGTTGAGATGAGCTACCTAGCTACTCCTATCTATCTCTCTCTTGTAGCAAAATTTCACTTCCCTTGAATCTGATCAATGATGGTATTGTTAAATACTTTAAAAACTTAATTACTTTATCAGGACTTGTTGATGTAAGGTTGCTACACCCACTTCCCATCAATGTTCCCTCTATAAAAAATTGTCACAAAAATATCTTCTTTAGATCTCTGTGGAGGGCTAACCATGTTGTACTCCATTATTTTACAGTGGGCATTTCTTTTGGTTAGTTATTCTGGCTGTTTTGCAGCAAAAAATTCCTATACAGAAGAAACTGGTAAGATACATTGATTACTTATTTGTGACTACTTTCTCAAATTGTATCTGTTCCGTATCATTTCAGGTTGTATAGATCACATCTCTATAGAGGCACAGACTGGAGACAGTGCTGGTGCAGGACAGGATCCAAATTATGGCTCTAACCCACTACTGGTACTTCAAACTGAGAGGGGAAATCACTACATACAAATACCTGGAGCTAAGGATTCCGGGAGAAAAGTAGCATTTGAATTTGCTACGAGTGAATTTAAACCAAGTCTACAGTCTTGCCTTCATCAACACGACATTGAGCAAGTTTATCTTCAGGCAGCAGCTGGTGGTGTGGATGGCTGGCATGTAGCTTCCATAGAAACGTATGCTAAGACACAGAACAAACCATATGTGGAGCTCACCTCTGACAAGAATTTTGACAAATGGATAGATCACAAAAGTGATGAAACAAGATTTATAAATCTATCGCCAGCAATACAGTCCAGGTTATGCCTAAAATCTCTCCGAATTGATGCAGTGACTGGTAGACATAGAAATGCTGGCTTTTACACATACTATACCAGACATAAAATTGTCCTGCACTTGAAAAATGCATCTCCCATCAAAGCAACTCTTAGAAAAAATGCAGTCCGTAATGCAAGATACTCTTTAACACTAAATATTGAAAGAGATTTTCAACCTCGCATAAATTGCTTGTTACGTAGAGATATCACTGGGGTATCCCTAGAGTATGGAGGAACCAAATATGGTCGAGATTCGTGGTTGATAGCAAGCTTCAGAGCATATGTCACAGACAGTAATAATCGCGAAGAAAAACTGGTAGATGTCAAACGTTATTATCACTGGCTTTATTCTAGGTATAGAAATATTAACTTTAAACCAGTTCCTCCTCCCCCTTCACCAACTTCCCCAATTGACCATCCAACGTGTGGGTACGGTTTTCCAGTTTGCGAATGTAGAAAAACTGCCTCTCAGTGTGTGATAAATCTAGAAATAGATGAGATTCGGACGTTCACCAGCTATACTAAATACCCTGTTGGTGCAGGAGACGGCATTTTTGTTCGAGGTGCTCAAGGTGTGATATATGAAATCAACAATCAAGGTAAAACGGAGTTTCTGAAACCATACAAGAGCAGACAATGCGCAAAAAACTTTAAGCCCACTACATGCAGTGCCCCTCAATTTGTTGATGGCAAAACTTACCGGATGGCTATTGGAGTAAATGGGCAAATTCCTGGGCCAACAATTATTGTACATGACCAGCAAATGGTCACCATTCATGTCCACAACAATATGTCCTCTGAAGGAATTTCTATCCATTGGCATGGCATGCATCAGGCAGAGACACCTTGGATGGACGGAGTTGGTCAAATAACACAGTGTCAAATTGGACCATCTTCTAGTTACTCCTATATATACAAAGCAAGTCCCTCAGGTACCTTTTGGTACCATTCTCACACTGGGGCTCAGAGAACTGATGGCTTCTTTGGCTCATTGGTAGTAAAAGAAAAACCACAAACTTTACGTAAAGTTATGCAAGACCTGCGCATGACGTTTGAAGACCACCCGGACAAGCATACTATATCATTACTAGACTGGCAACATGAAGTATCACTGGACCTATTCTCTCAACTGCATGCTGGACTTGGATTCTATCCTGGAGTGAAAATTGGTGAAGTTCCTCCAAACAGAGATGGTATTCGCTACGGTTCAACACGAAGCTATGATGAAGGCGAAGTTGGTCCAGTTCCATATTATTCTGGCATTATCAATGGCAGAGGAAGACACGATGACGTCAAATATATAAAAACTAGACTGAGCACATTCCCAGTAAAACAAGGTAAAAGATATAGATTTCGTCTGGTTGGTGCACAAGGTCTTTATGCTTACAAATTTTCCATTGATGGTCACAAACTCATTGTCGTAAATACTGATGGCTATTGGACCAGACCGACAAGGCCAGCTGACTACATTATCATACACAGTGGTGAGAGATATGACTTTATACTCACAGCTAACCAAAGACAAAAGAATTATTGGATGAGAGCCGAGACTCTTGAAATTGACAGAGAATCAAATAATAAGCGTCCTCCATTTCGATCACTTGGTCACGTAGCAGAAGCCATTTTACAATACACTACAGATATCAATAATCCACCCAATATACCCTCATCACAGTACACAACAATTAAATCACAATCTCCTAAAAGAATATGCACCTCAAGCAGAAGATGCGTAGCAGTGAACTGTCCCTTCCAAAATTTTCATAGATCCTATTTCACTGACTGCATAAATGTGAACCAGCTAACTTTACTCCATCCTACACCTCAAAATCAACTCCCGAATGCATATCCTGATTCCAACTGCAAGGACTGCCAGCACTTCTTTAACTTTAACTTTGAAGGAGATTCTGAGACAAGTTCCATCAATGGTCGCAACTTTGTTCTTCCACCATCTCCTCCACAAACACAATATACTGACTTCCTGAAACAGTCTAAAATCTGTGACCTCAAAGCCGACTGTAATCCTCCTACTTTGGCATGTCAATGTACAAATATGGTAAGCATTTCCAAACACAGGGCCACGATCCAGTTTGTACTTGCATGGGCATACATTTCATGTAGTAGACATTGGGTATCCAAAGTACAACCCAAACACTGGTTTTATTAGTTCACATACTGATAGAATCCATTGTGGTGACCCAGCACTTTGTAATAGAAAGAAGGATGATTGCGACCCTAAACGCTGCACGTTGCCAAGATGGAATCCAAGGAATAAGCCAAGATTAAGTATCAACCGTCATACTATCAGAAAAGATACCATCATAGTTCCCGCTGGTGGGTACGTGGTCATCAATTTCATCTCTGATAACCCGGGCTTCTGGTTCTTGCACTGCCACATTGAGGTGCATCAATTGGAAGGGATGGCTGTGGTTGTTAACGAAGTTCAATCTCAGCAATCATCAGCTCCCAGTGGACTCAACCGATGTGGTGATTATAATGTGCCACTAAAAACTTTTCTTAGATATGTCAAGCCCTAACCTTTCCTCGAAAGAAATTTTAAATGACAAAAACATTGTAGATATTTAGGTTTTGTGTGTAGTTCATTATTTTAATGTGCATCATCATGTAGTGGAGTTTTAGTTTATGTGTGAAGTTCATTATTTGAAAGTGAATCATTCCTATTATGATGTGGGAGTTATCAGGCTGTTACAACTGATCCATAACCTCTTAAAACCACAGGAATTGCAACCACCACAACCTCAATATCATTACCCATGCACACAACCTACTTAAGGGTGTCATACACCTCAGCCCAAACATTCCATTTAAAATTATGTTTCTGCAATATCTCCTTGACAAACAGTTATAAGGGTTGACAATCAAAACAATTGAGTAAGTACAGCTCTAACTCTGACATACTTTGAAAATGTTTTGCCTATTAGAGCTGCTTTACCACATCTGCATGTAATATGTAAGACACTATCAATGTATCCTGTACTTAAATGTGTTAAAGGAATCAAGACAAAATTTCATTGATATTTGCAACCTTTGGTAACTACGGATGCCTATTTAAACTATATCTTGATATTATGAGAATTGCAAGTACCTAATGCTGTTAACAATTGTTTTCACACCAAGACAATTTGAGGAATGAAATTAAACCAAGTGCGGTAGTTCCAGAAGTTTGAGGTACGGTACCATATACACACACACACACATGCATACATACTTATACACACACATGCATACATACTTATACACACACATGCAACATGTGTAGCAGAGAAGAAACACTAGTGGTATACAACATGTGTAGCAGAGAAGAAACACTAGTGGCATGCAGCATGTGAAGCAGAGAAGAAACACTAGTGGTATACAACATGTGTAGCAGAGAAGAAACACTAGTGGTATACAACATGTGTAGCAGAGAAGAAACACTAGTGGTATACAACATGTGTAGCAGAGAAGAAACACTAGTGGTATACAACATGTGTAGCAGAGAAGAAACACTAGTGGTATACAACATGTGTAGCAGAGAAGAAACACTAATGGTATACAACATGTGTAGCAGAGAAGAAACACTAGTGGTATACAACATGTGTAGCAGAGAAGAAACACTAATGGTATACAACATGTGAAGCAGAGAAGAAACACTAGTGGTATACAACATGTGAAGCAGAGAAGAAACACTAGTGGTATACAACATGTGTAGCAGAGAAGAAACACTAGTGGTATACAACATGTGTAGCAGAGAAGAAACACTAGTGGTATACAACATGTGTAGCAGAGAAGAAACACTAGTGGTATACAACATGTGAAGCAGAGAAGAAACACTAGTGGTATACAACATGTGAAGCAGAGAAGAAACACTAATGGTATACAACATGTGTAGCAGAGAAGAAACGCTAGTGGTATACAACATGTGTAGCAGAGAAGAAACACTAATGGTATACAACATGTGAAGCAGAGAAGAAACACTAGTGGTATACAACATGTGAAGCAGAGAAGAAACACTAGTGGTATGCAGCATGTGAAGCAGAGAAGAAACACTAGTGGTATGCAGCATGTGAAGCAGAGAAGAAACACTAGTGGTATACAACATGTGAAGCAGAGAAGAAACACTAGTGGTATACAACATGTGAAGCAGAGAAGAAACACTAGTGGTATGCAGCATGTGAAGCAGAGAAGAAACACTAGTGGTATACAACATGTGAAGCAGAGAAGAAACACTAGTGGTATACAACATGTGTAGCAGAGGAGAAACACTAGTGGTATACAATATGTGAAGCAGAGAAGAAACACTAGTGGTATGCAGCATGTGAAGCAGAGAAGAAACACTAGTGGTATACAACATGTGTAGCAGAGAAGAAACACTAGTGGTATACAACATGTGAAGCAGAGAAGAAACACTAGTGGTATACATCATGTGAAGCAGAGAAGAAACACTAGTGGTATACAACATGTGTAGCAGAGAAGAAACACTAGTGGTATACAACATGTGAAGCAGAGAAGAAACACTAGTGGTATACAACATGATGGTATACAGCATGATGATATTGTGCCGCCACAATGACTTTTCAGTTATCAACCTCTTCAGTGCATTTCATTAGAGACTACAATGCATAATATAGCATTTTAAGGCAGCATATGTAGTTGTGAATGTGGCAATGATTCAATTGACTCAACATATTGATCATTTTCTATAACTCCATTATCCTAGAAATCTTTGGTCCTAGAACTTCATAGTAATGATGGATGTGAACAATGTCTGGATCTCCACTTCAAGTTGTACTGAGACACAAGTGTTGATGGATTGCTATGTGAGTATTAAAATTGAATCTTAAGTGAAAGTCTTCATCTGCACTTTCTCTGAAGTGTCTTACTGCAGCTGCTACTACACTCTCAAGGGCATCATTTTCTTCAGCGTTGTAGTTTGTATATAACTTGCAATGTTGACATAAGAAATGACTTGAATTGAGATTGAGCTTGACTTACTCTAACATGTGACAGTTTTTAAGTGCAGTGATAATTTCCATGTCATGAGTATGTAATCATTTCTTGATAGATTCAAGCACCTCAATTTGGTGAGATGGTGCATACCAGAGGCCCCACAAATTGCATCTTCTGAACCAATATTGTTTGGCTCAGATCTAGATTCTCTATTTTATTAAAATGACATAGACTTAAGGCCAATGCTTCACAACATTATATATCCATTTTAAAATTGATAAAGTTAAAGACTTCACTTCATTAATATAGTGTATTTGATTAAAGAATGCTATAAGTCAGTAAACTCCCCAGAATCTTTGCACTGAAGTGAAAAATATGTGATATTTCTCCCAGTGATAAATTGTAATCAACTGGCCACTTCTAAAGTACCGCAAATTTGTAAATTATATTTAAAATGTAATTTTAACTCATTCCCATTAAAATGCTGTATAGCATAAGAAAGTCTGCAGTGCCAGTAAGAGAATAGTATGTTAGGATCAGATGTACCAGAGATTAGTCTCAATATAGATACTAGTATCTTCACAAAGTTGAAAACCTATCCCACCTTCACCCATACTTGTTTATAGTTAAGGGTTATGTTAAAAAAGAAAGGAGGCAAAAATTAGTGAAGTAGTATTTGTGCAACCATTCAAATCTTTAAAAGAAGCAAGTTTTGTTTCTTTTTTTTTGTTGTTTTTATTATCTCTCTGACTAGCCTGGAATAGTAGGAGTGTGAACTTGCCATCTTCTACTTCTACTTTATGACTACTCCGATAAGTAATGGTGACAACTGATGTTGAAATATCTCTCAACTTTCCTCTATCTCTTGAGCTAGTCTACCCTGACTCACCAGTTCACCCCTCAGACCTCGTGCAAGTGAAGTGATAGAAGGAGGTGTGGTAGTATCTCCAGCCAACCATATTAGCAACACTTTGTTTGCTTAGGTCTCTTTTTGTTGTTTGTCTCCTCTCTACTGTTTTCTATTTCATGTTGAGGTAAACCTAAGACTGTTGTTAGCATATCCCATTTTGGGCAGGCATTGACTAATGTCTCTAATATCCAAATGATATCATCAATGTATAAGGAATGATCCAAATTCACTCTCTTGACCTCAGTAGCTAGGATTCTCATCTCCTCCTAAAGTACTTCTCCTTAGATAAGTCACATGATATGTGTTCCCCCAACTATTTAGAAGACTCTAAAACTTCCCTCACACACTCCCATCTTGTTAGATTTTCTGTGCAACTAGCCTGAGTAGGTATCTGAGATGGAGTTGTGGTGGCTCCACCCTGCTGTGGTGGTCCAGGCTGGAGAATTGGTCCATCATCGAGTCTGAGATCAGACATCTCTGAACATCTTCTCTTGTCAGATTCCCAGCAGCTTTGGATGTAGTTATGGACAACACAAAAATCTTTATTATTCATGAGTACTGAGGCTAACTCAGCATATTTGGGACAGACATTTTCTACATTCCTTCTGTAGTAATTTGTGAAACCTTTCAAAGGCTAGTCCAAATAAGGTGATAAATGGGCTTGTAGGGCTTTACTTGTGTAAAACTCTTCTAGTGTGCCTAGTAACTTGTGTGTACAATGCATTCAATATTAGTTTTAATAAAATTTGACATTTATTGTGAAGTTATAGAGTAGGTGGTCATCATTAATGTGAAACAATTATTAGGATTGCGCATTTATCCAGCTAAATATTTCTTAAAAATGGCACCTCAGTATGAGTAAACTCTCTCTATGAAGACTCTTGGATAGCCACTTTTGTAATTTCAGCCACACTGTATGATTGTAGTGATAGCTACACACAAACCACTGCAGTTTCTGCTTCTGCATAAAAGTTTCTTCCCACTGCTACTTAGGGATCAACTAACTTAGTGCATAACTTTAAGGCTTAGAAGAAGGGGTGGTCTCTACACTCATGGTTCTATATCCAGTTCATCATTCTTCTAAGTTTACAAGTCCATTCTTGATTCTTGGGCCCAGTATTCTTTTAGTATTCAGTCTTCTTTTGTGCTGCATTCCACTGACGAAACTTCTACGTAGCCAAATAGTTAAAAAAAACAAAAAAACATGTATTACCTATTGATGACATATTAATATATTGACTATCATTTAAGCCCCACTATGAAACAAAGTCACTCATGCTAAACCACTAACCACTAGTATACTCAATCTGTTATTGAGATGCACCCAAATTTTATATGTCCCAGTCACTATCACAATAAATGGAAACAGCACGGTGAGCCAACACAATGAAATAATAACACTTTCGCAGGCACAAACAAGGAAATACCTAAAAAGTGGACCATTAGCCTGCCTTTGATAAGCTGGCTTATGCTGTAAAAGCATAGCAAACATCAAACACGTGATTGGATCTGAGAAAAAAGGGTACCAACCAAGATGGTTGAAAGCACAAAACATAATATACTGTTTATGGCCAAGACTCGGTCAAGAAGGATCTTAAATTTTGCAGAGCACAAGAAGGGTTGTGGATACTGTTTTTACCTTCTTCTTTCTTTTTAATTTATAACAACCTATTAGCTAACATCTTACAAAAGTACAGTGTTATTGAAGTCTGGTGATTGTATTCATAATTTTGCATTCCTAAATGGAGTAGAATGGTACAGTTGTTAACATTGATTCTATGAATGTCAACACTTGCAGAGTACTTGTTTGTTGCTTTAGAGATGTAGAGTCATTGTTGATCTGCAACTTTAGATTCTGTTGAAAAGTTCATTAAAACAACACACGTACGCACCAATTTAGCAGTGGTACCTTCTAACTAGCCAAGTAAGTTAGAAACTATATATTAAGTAAGGCAATTGAAAGACTGTGTGATTTTGTATGTGTTATTAGTATGAGCAGTATGATTATGCTATTGTGGACTGTTTTAACAACTACATATTCAGTAAATGGACAGTGTAAGTATTAGATATTTGGCAAGAAAAACTGCAAGCAAGACAATTTGATCACTAACATAAAGAAATACAGACATTTCAGCATCTCTAAAGATAGAAATAGATACAAACTTAAAAAAATGTTTAATACCAGAGAGTGAAAATTGGTGCAAGTGTTGTGGGAGGCAATAATGACAAATCTGCTATTTTATAATTTTTTGTCTGAATTCTATTACACCAAGTTTTTACTTTATGTTTGCATTTTCTCTTAGGACACAATAATTATAAATTCAATTGATGATGATTTATCCTGATTTTATTGCTTCCGCAGCTGCTAATGATCATCTACACACACACGTAGCATCAGTAGTAGTATTACTTCTTCCTCTCACACCTATTTTAATGGCACAATTCAATCCAGACTATATCAGTTCTAGCAACCAGTATAAAGTTTAACCTGGCATTTTGACTATTAGTCAAAGTCCTCTTCAGGGGTAAATTGCAATGTTATCAGTTCTTCACAGATGTCAATTTCATATCCACCTATTTGTTTTTAACTAGTATATTGGTAGAATACAATAGGTTAATTTTTGCACATTTGGCTACATTCATCAACTTCTTATGTCACCTAAACTCCGCCTCCTACTATCATAACTTTTGTAGGATTTGTGTGTCCTTGCTTTTGACTAAAGTAATAAATGAAATTTTCTTCTCCAGCAAAGATTTTACTGAAAACATTGGTAATCTATTGATATGTTTTCCCATAAATAAGTAGCTAAGTCTTGAGAATGTATAAATCTAATTAAATAACCCAACTCTGGACATATGCAACACATTCTCTAATTTATCAGTGAGCGTGCAATTTTTTGCAGCCTTGTGCCTTGTTAAATCAGCATTTGTTAATTCAGCTGAGTCATGCATGAGTCTTGGTGTATTTAGTTTCCTTGCTGGAATCTCCCAGTGTCAATAGCTTCTGCCACTGTCCTCATTGTGTGTTCACAATTTCATTAGATATCCCAATATGTTAATGCATTTGTGATTAATTCATTTTATCTCATGTAGGTAATATACTTGTCGGGATGCCAACTAACTAGACCAGGTTGCACAAGGCTATCGCTCACACCCACCAGAGGTGGTTCAATAACCTAACTTAAAATACTGACAACGCACATGTAAAGCAAGAGTGGCACATGATGTACAATCTGTAAGGGATAATAACATGATATAAAACATTTACTGTTAGGTAAAGGTACAACAAAGATTCAGATACCACATACTCAGCATATTACCAGCACATAAACTCCACTCAATACACTGCTTTTCACCTTTTTCTAACCTTTGCTAATGTAAAATTGCTCAAGGATGCCACATTATTGCCTAGTGGATGATGTATATAGCAGGGTTGTGGAAAGATGATCAGGATCAATATTAATCATCATTAGTTTTTCACTGCTGTTGTAGTTCAAATTACCTAAAACTACACTTTTTATATTGAAAAATGGCTCAGCTATGATATTAATATATATATATATATATATATATATACTATACCATTGCCTACTGTGATATTCTAGGTGCCATTACAAATGCTACCATTCAGTTAGATGAAGACTCACCATCTAAATTAGCAGACCATCATAATCTACAGTTAGTTCTGGAAGGATTAACTACAGGAGGTCAAGCTACATCAGTGACTTGGAGGATGAATGATGCTATAGTTAATAGAAATACAAGACTGGCAGGTGGGCGCTCATTTTATGATGGAGGAGGAGAGGCTATTGTAGGTACTGGATCATGTGAGAGTCACATGTATAGAGTTGCTCTACTCGTGACTGGATATCTACCTGGAGCTTACACATACACTGTTAGTAATGCTAATACATCTACTCCAGTGACATCACCAGTGTTTGAAATACAAGGTAATGGAATCTAGAATATCCAGGTTAAAATTCTTAACTTTATGTCCTAATTATTGCATTGAAAGTATTGATTAATAGGTAATATTCCATTCCCAATTACTTTCAGAATAAAACACTCAAGTAATGCAATGTAACAATATCATAATTATGTTCATATAATCGTTAATGTACTAACATAATCATTAAGTCAAAAATAGCAGCTGCTGCTGCATTAGAGTACACATAGAACTAATGAATGAGTGATCAAAACTCTTTCCGTATATATATATATAAATTTAATCTTTACATACAATTTTGAATAAACAACTAGCACTGAGAGATTTTACCACCACAGGTGCTTGAAGAAATGTAAGGAATACAAATACTCATGTGAAAACAAACCTCTTAAGGGTGCTGGCACACCGGATACGCGCTCCGCCCACACAAATCAATTAAGGTTAATTGGCTGTTGCTATGGAAAATAACTCCGATTCTATACCTCGCAGGTTCACGCAGCCAAGCGGATCTACGAGACATGCTGGCAAAATGTGGACTTACCAAGAATGACTGACACACACACTGAACCAAAGAAGTTATCAAGCCTCAAAGTTCCAAAATAAACGGAACTTATTGAAGATAGTGCGAGGACGCACAGATGCCAGAATTTCGCCCACCGCTTCTTCAGCTCATTGTTTATAATATTGTCGTTTTTGTTTTGTTCAATTCTATTTTGCTTTATATTTATTCATATTTTTACGTGATTTTTTTTCTTGTTGCGTCACAAATGTATACTGTATTGAAAAACAAAAACGACTACTTTTATTACCTTGTTAAGTTATGCCGCTGTACCAAAATTGAAACACTAATCATCCGCCTTTCTGTACTTGGAGTACAAAATAGATTCCAATTGTCTCGCACTTTTTTTCCACTGTGCAATTTTCTAGCCCCGCCCTCCGTAAGCCGAGTTAACTATACTTACCACGGTCTGCCAGGAAGCTCTTATCTATGCGCGGGTATTTAAGGTCCGCCCTCTGCCTCTACAACACGGTGGTTTCGTGGTTTATTGCTCAATTAAGCCGCACGCGAGCGTTGCTATGTGCCAGCACCCTTAATGCAAAGGAATTGAGCCTGTGACTCCTCAAGACTATAATTAGTTTATACTTTGGATAATTCTCACATTCTGTGTTGATGCAGATGTTATTCTAATGAGGTGTCACCATGATATCCATTCGTTTGGCATTGAAGTATAGATATTCTATATGAAATGCAGGAGCAGCCATTGATGTCAATGTGTTAAATGCATCATCAAATGCACTAGTGACATTCACATAACACAATTTCTCCATTCTGGAATCAGCAATTGTGTAGGATGTTTTGTAGGCCCCACATTTTATAACTAAATCCATTAGTCTGTAACTCAATTACAGCTTCTCTGTGTTAATATCAGCTGCAAATTTATTAAAGTGTGGAAAGCATTTTGTAGTCAAATTTTTTGCTTCCATACCACTGGGGACACAATACTAAGTAATGATTCAAAATCTTTATGAATTTTCATGTTTAACTGAATGTTAAAACATAACAGCTCTAAAGATGTGTATCAAGTAATTATAGGTTTCAAGGCTTCAGTTTACACTGACAGGTTGATTATGATGAAGAATTCTGTATTTTTACTGAATTAATTTGTATTCAAATATGTCAATTCAGTTACTGATCATGAATATATCAGTGAGTCTATTTTCATATCAAGAAATAGAATAATGAAGCATTCCCTCGTAATATACTCCCTGACTATTTTGTTGTTGTTTTTAAACTGTAAATATTATTTTATTCCAGATCCAGATCCGCCTACTAATATTGTATTGAGACAGATTAGTAATAAGAGAGTACAGGCCACTTGGACTCCTCCAGCTGGTTTCTCTGGAGCTACATATCATGTGTATATAAACACTGTCAATACTGGTGGCACTGAAGTGACTGGAACTAATTACACAACTGAGACTATTACTACTTCTACTGTTACTATTCGTGTGAGAGCTACTACGGGCACATATCGGAGTGTTCAAATTGCGTCTGAAACACTGATTATAAGAGGTATTCTAATTATATTATACATTACATGTTTATTTTCTATAATAAAGAATTGTAACAAAAGGAATGAATTTAATAATTAATGTTAACACTACATACCTTCCAACTTACACATTTTTTTTAATTCAAGTCATTTAGTGAACTACTCTAGAATTGTTAGTAAACTTGCCAAAAACAGATTGAAAAGCTGCTCTTCAGAAGCATGACACAAAAATGTGTGCATTGTAGTAATGAAAACAACCTAACCTATATTGGCTAATATGCCACAGATTAATGCTATACGAGCCTCTTCATTGCTAGCAGCTTTCCTTTATGCTTGAAACTGAAGACATTAAAAAAGAAATTCAAATATTTAGCACTAGATTTACACACCGAACAATTTTGGCGCTTACTCGCCACTTTGTAACAAGTTGTGTGCCCCATTTGATGATTCTGTCCTTTTTAGTGATACTTTAGTATTAACCAGTGGTCTATTACTTCTTAGCAAAAGGAAACCCTACAATCAATTTGTTTTTATAATTTAATGTCTTTATCCAATGTAAATAGACTGGAGTTGTCAATATACATATAATTTAAAATGTACCATATTTGTACAACCAAGGGAAAGTTGTTACCCTTGAACTTATAATAAGAATTGTTTGTGGTTAAGTATGATATCCTGCATGTGGTCCTTTGTCATTACCTCTTTGACTTGTCTATATGTACACTGATTCAATTACATAAATTTTGGAGAGTAAAACATCAATGAATGGTTAGCATGCTGCAAGGCAGTAGTTAACTTTCACTCCTCATCTAATACAAACTTATTCATATATTATTACTTAACTTATTATTGTATTTTACTAAAATTCTACAAGTGAATTCACAAGTAAAGCTAAATTATTTCATTATTGTAGACGTATTAGCACCTACTATCTCACAATCAGTGACTGCTACATCAGTTACTCTGTCTTTCTCTCAACCTACCAATAGTTTATCAGTAGACATTTACACAGTTACATTGACTGGTACTACTTGTAATGGAGTCCCTACTAGAACAGGATCTACTACCAGTAGCTCAGTAACTATTGATAGTCTGGAGGCTGGTATTCAATACTCTGTTAATGTTACTGGTAGAAATGATATTTACAACTTAACTAGCACTAGAACTACCATTTTGACTACAAGTGAAACAGGTAAGCAATACCTTAAAAGAGACTGCATTGTATAAGATGATATGGGACAGCTCCTATAGGTAGTCCTGGAATACCTACTATTAGTGCAATAACTTCTACTAACATTATAATCAATTGGACAGAGATAGATTGTTTAGACAGAAACGGAGTCATTACTAATTACGTAATTCAGTATGGAGAAGGAACTAATAGAAACATAACAATCAATACACATTCTAATGCTACCACTCATCTAATTACTGGCCTCAAGCCCTTCACTCAGTACACCTTCACTGTAGCTGGAGTCAACAGCGTCAATACTGGACCTTTTTCTGAATCTAGTGAAATGGTTACAACCGCAGAAAGTAGTAAGTAATAATAATTTATGGATGTTTTCTTATGAAAGATTTGAAATATAATTTTTATAAAGATCTTTATTAATATGTTTCTATCTTAGTCTTGCTATAATGTTTCTCCAATTGTACATATAAAAATTCTGTTCTTATCCTTATATCATGCAATTCACTGATTCATATACTCATTTCATTTGGTATCTATCACAGCTCCTTCTGGTAGTCCTGGAGTACCTACTGCTAGTATGATAATGTCTACTAGTATTACCCTCACATGGACAGAGATAGATGTTTCAGAGAGAAATGGAGTCATCACTAGTTACATAATTCAGTATGGAGAAGGGACTAGTAAACACATAACAATCAATACACAGTCTAATGCTACCACTCATCTAATTACTGGCCTCAAGCCCTTCACTCAGTACACCTTCACTGTAGCTGGAGTCAACAGTGTCAATACTGGACCTTTATCAAATGAGAGTGAACTCAGCAGAACTTTAGAAGATAGTAAGTATATTAAGTTACATTTGTTATAATATTGAGACATGTTTTCATCAGAAATGAATAAAAGACAACCTGGCTGTATTTTTAGACACCTTTATTTATACTCTGCAACTCTATTTTCATTCCTATGTCACATGATCTACTGCTAGTGGCACATGATTGTGTACAAATAGTAAACTAGCTGCACAAATATAAGCAAGCACTCCAGCAGAGTCAATCAAGTGAGAAGTATAATAATGAAGCATCCATAATAGTAACTGTATTGTTGTACTAGTTTTGTTTCTAGTCTTTTCCCTCAGATTTTGGCATTTGAGTACTTCATGTAATATGTCTATGCATAATAGAGTAATAGCTAAAGTTTCTTTGGCCATGTATCAACAGATTATTAGAAATGTAACCTATTTGCTATTAACTAATAAAGCATGACCTGTTTAAAAAAAATATTAGCAATCATCCATCACAGGTTTATGCCATAATTTACATCTAGTTGTCGATCCTTCCACATATACTCCCTTTGTCATAGGTTCAGATTTTGTTTTGGCTGCTGGAAACCACTAGTGTCCTCATGCCATGTTGTAAATTTTTCATGAAAATAAAAATAAAATATAAGAGAATATGATATGGTGTTATGTTTGCATGTAGGTGGTGCACTCCATTCTTCAGTTTACCTCTGAGAATTTTTGTAGTTCACCAAATTATATAGAAATAAAATACGTGCATTTGTAAGCAAAACATTTAGCCTTACTCGAGCCTTTTTGTGGTGGCAAGTGTGAAATTGAATTTAGTAACAATTCTGTGCTTTGATTAAAGATTTCTATGACTAAACACGTGCATAATTACACCTTTAAAATTGATTTTGATATGAATAATTTTTTTTTAAACCTATTTATCTAGCAATAATAGTGATTTCTTCATTTTGTACCATGCTTCACCTATTACTTTGGAAGATAATAAAAAACATTCAGAAAAGAACAAATTTACTCATAGATCATTACACAATAGTATCAACACCTCAGTACAAATAAATCTCTACTTATAACTAATTTTTCGAACAGTTTTCTAAAAATAATGTAACCTATAGCTTCTAAATTAGTTTCAGATTGTATACAGTTAATCAAATATCAGATTGAATAAGCACCAGTGAACTTTTATAGTAGTATTTAGCTAGTACATGTTAAAGTAAAAGTCCTCACAGGGCAATGTGAATTGGATGCAATAACATGTCAAATTTGTCAATGATACCGTCACTCTTAATATTGCTCTCAAATGTACTATACTTCTTTGTAGCAAATGTGCAAAATGTCACAGTTAAAATTCTGTGTTCAACTTCTATTCAAGTGTCTTGGAGCATTATTGAAATTGTGGAAGTAACTAATTTTACAGTCTACTATAGAGAAGTAGAAACTAATGAAGAAATTATGGTGACTGTTCCCTCTTCTGTTTCTTTAGTTATAATTTCATTAGTGACTGACAGACAATACACTATAGAAGTGTCCGCTATATCAGTAGTCAATGGAATATCAGTAACAGAAAAAAGGACTAGTTATGGCCCATTAACTTTATCAACTGGATATAGCTGTTACCTACAAGGATCACCAAGTATGTGTTTTAATGTCGCTTAAAAAGAAAAACTATGGTGTAAATTTTCTTTTTCTGCAAATATCATATAAAAAAAACTCTGATGTCATGAATCTGTTGATGCTTAGTAATAACACCCTTCTTTACAGCTATTTTGCTTCCTTACAATTTAATTCCTCTTGTGAGTGTGGCTTCATGATGATACAGGTAAGGTTTTCTGTAAGGCCGTTTAAACTTGAACTACTATATGGATTCAGACAGTATAAAGAATGCTCCTGGTAGCCATAGCAGCAGTGCATGTAGTAACTTTAGCTGCTACAGCGGTCAGAAACCTTGAGCTTGAAGTATGATTCTTTTTTCTTTCTTTTTTATCTGGATGAATTAATCTTCTGATCATGAAGTTCATCTATTTATGTATGAACCAGTACAGACAAAAGCATCATATTTGCAGAAGGGAGTGATTCTGATGCAGGAAAACCTTATCTGCACCAATACAAAGCCCTGCCCACATAAGAATGTAAATAAGGAAGCAAATAGATGTAAAGAATGGTGCTATTATGCAGCATCCGTTTAGTTTTGAGTTAAATAATTTTGGGCCATGTTTATACATGATATGAGAGCCCTTTTAATGATATTAGGGAAAAAATTTCCACCACAAATACCTTATTATAGTATTATTTAACGGAGCTTTTACAAGCATGACTCAGACTTATACATGTGTACTCAGGTTTTGTAATTACCATAGTAGTAACTATGGCCATCACTATGGTGGTATCATGTGCTTTATTTGGAATTGGAGTATATTGTTGGAAAAGCAGAAAATACAGTGAAAAGTAAGTAAATATATTTGCTGTCTTTCATACTTACAATGTTATTGTTACAAATTCATCTTATATTATTGTATTTTGATAAGTAGTCTATTTAATAATTCAGGTTAAAAACACCCTAACTTAGAGACAGGCTCAAGCAAATAGATTTCTGTACTTTGATAAGGTAGCATAAGAAACTGAGGCAATCATCATGAATTTGTTTTCTCCTCTCTTGTTTTCTCGAAGCTTGTAGTGTGTATGAGGATGCTGAAGTTGGAGAAGTTTAACTGTTAAATAGTACATAAACTCAACATGTATTCAACAACTTAGGGCACATTCAAAAGTGATTTAGATTTGTTTTAGCAGCCCTTTGGACATTCGTAGGCTGCTGTGACATACATATATTCCATGCTAGATATCTTCACAATGATATTTTTAGGTATGTGACCCATGAGATATCTCAGGATATCACAAAGTATTATCTCATGGCTGTATTGTGCAAGCTCATTACGGAGTAGTTATAGCAACTGGGCCTGGTGTACAAGTTTTCTGGGTTTTTACAGCTACCTTTACTCTAGTGGAGCCTACCCAGCCAGGTTAGAGCAGTTTTCACCAACTGTACACAGTGAGTACCAAAAAACTACTCCAGTGAATATATCTAGTGTGGAATAAACCACTTATTACACTCGTCAGAGTGATATGGCTAGATATTTCACTCTCAGGCTTTATTTTCACTTGCCTTTGGCTCGTGAAAATAAATTAGCCTGCTCTTGAAATATTTCACCATATCACACTCTGACTCATGTAATAAGTACTATATATATATATATATATATATTCCACCCTAGATATCTTCACAATGATATATTTAGGTACATGAGCAAGTTCATTACCCTAGTATTTATAGCAACAAACTACCCACTTATCCTGGTTTGTTAGGCTACCTTCCTCTGGTGTAGCCTACTAAACCTGGTTAGAACAGCTGCTAAAATATCAGCTGGGGGTATGGGGAGCCCCTACAACCAACTTTACCCAGTGAGTTACCAGTCCTATAGTACTAACTACAGTAGTGAAGATAAGTGTGGAATAAACCACTTCATCAGAGTGATATGGCTAGATATTTCACTCTCGGGCTTTATTTTCACTTAGCCTGCTCATGAAAAAGTTCACCATATCACACTCTGACTCATGTAATAAGTACTATATAATATATATATATATAACATGTTATATTTGTTCATCTTTTTATGATTATTTATTTACAGAAACAATGGGTCGACCACAATCACAATGAAAGAATGTGCAGCATATGGACAGACTGCAGTAGAAGATTCCACTTCTCTCTATGAAACAATCACATAAACATGATGAAACTGTCTAATATTATTGAAGTGAATGTATTAGTTTGTTCTTATAAAGATAAACTACATAATTTACATATTACTGTATTTCTGAAACCACAATAAATGTGTAGCAATAAATATTATAAAAAAATATTAAAGGATAAAATTTTGATTATAAAATTAAAAGGTGTAAGTTACTAAATAGGACAATTGAGGCTATGTCTAGAGTAAGATCCAACAGCTGCACTGGAACATAACTCACTAACTACAAGCAAATGCTACTAGCTGCAAGTATTTAGCATTTGGTGCTCCATCCAAAGTATTTTTCATGGAAAATATTATCTTACTATTAAGTTGAACCCTGGGAAATGTATTATGTAAATTAAGTAACATAACTCCTATACTTCTTAACAACTTACTCAAATATCAGATTAAATGTTATATCTACTTCAAAATCATCTTATTGCAAGTGTTATGTAGAATATATTTAGCCATTTTTTGTGTTCTTTTCATTATTTTGGGATAATTTTTTGTTGCTCTACTGTTTTCTAGAAGTCAAGAGTTAATAAGGAATGTTGATCACATTCCCCCAATCATATAGTTCTCGCCCCCCACTACCTCCCCATTTTTGGTACCTGTACCCACCCCTGCTCCTTCACAATGCACGGCATTATTATGGCACGGTGATAGCACATGTTGTAGGTTTGATATTGGAATATTTAGCAATCACTGAGTCTCTGCTCATCAGGATACCTCTAACTATATGTACTGTTATCAGTTACTTCAATAAGTATTGTATTGTTACTATGTAGCCATTGTAGTCTTAATGTTGTATGTGATTTAATGAAGAGTTAGTGTGTTTGTTAGATTATTTTAGCTAAAAGACTGCCTTATCTGCTTAATGTATAGAACCAATATCTTTTAATTTAAAGAGCTACTCATTATTGAATTTGGCACTATTGTTAGAGCTAAAACCTATGTTTTAGTTATCTGTCTATGTTCAGGACACCTGAACAACCGCCAGAACTTCCCAGAACTCCCGAACAACTTGGACTTTCAAAGAACAAACATTGTCAGTACCCATTAACACTTGTCATACACACACACATTTGTCTCTGGTTTGCTCTAGTTCTCACCACATAATGATATTCATGAGCTGACTATAGCTCAGCCTGCCCTGGCCTGCATTCCTGGAAGCTGTTGCTCCGCATTGGTGGTGGTTAGCTAGAGGGAGTGGCGAAGATTCTGGTCCTTCAATTGTTAGTTGAAGGGGTCAACAAGGCTTGAGGATTTACAACCCTCAACCAGTTTATAAAATACTGTGTATGCCAACATACTTGTGGTAAAGTGTACTAACTTATTATTAATGACATCACACTTCCTTTAGTTTACCACGCATTATATTTGTATGTTTTGTTCAGTTCAGTCAGTCTGTTAAGTTGTAGTGTGTATCGCTGTTGCAACAATATAATAAACATTTATTAGTAACAAAGTGAACTTAGCGAACTCGGTCATTACAAAACTGGACTCAAAACACTGTTACTATGACACTCAAGGAGAGTTAAGATAGTAATCGATAGTGCTACTAATACCACAACATAAACTGTTTATTTAACTTACCGTATTAGCAAATACCACACAATTTTTATTACACATCCAACTCAGACATAGTAAAGTCACAATTTGCCAAATAAATAAACAAGTATTACTTGGCACAAAACAAGAGCTCCATACAACAGCTAAGTTACCAGTGGCACAAAACTAAACATAGAAATATTTTTACCACAATGCACAAGATGGCTATGTGGGCTGACAATTAAGCTTACAGCAAAAAAATGATACAAATACAATTGAAACTTATGCTCATATGTGTATCTAGCTAGCACTCAGTCTCTAATGGAGATCAAGGTATAAAAGAACTTGCTGAAAGTGTAGCGAAATTATAATGCGTATTATACAGTTTCTAAAATTGGTCTATCATTAAAGGAAATGTGCTAAGTAAAATTGATTTTATTTTAACTGCTACAATGTCATTGATCTATGAGGCATAGTTTAAATAGCTGGCGGTAGAACAAACCGTGTACATCAATGGTTCCACTGTGGCAAGTACACACCTACACACTTGGATAGTACAAGGTTTAATCTTTCACAGGGAGATAGAAAATGAATTGTTTACAATTCAATATAGCATATACAATTCAACTTATGTTTTCACCTAGAAGTCTTCAGAATATAAATTTTTTGAAAGTATAAATAAAAAATGAGTTGTGTGAATTGGGAGGAGTCTCAAAGAAATTATTACCCATTGTGTGCGCAACTGTTGGTGTTTTTACCAGACAAAACACAACTTCTACCGAAGTAACAAACTACAGCAACCGCCAGAGAAAATACTGTGTCTGAAAATGTACATCCAAGATCCCGGTTTCTGAAAGCGTGGGCTAAAAGTGGCTGTAACAGAGTTTGGTAGGAAGATGGCTTTTGGTTGCAAAGAAACAAGGATGATTAGCTCTAACACCGACATTCCACAAGAATGAAAGCAAAAAGGCGAAGACGAAAAGGAAACGTTTCCGGGAAGAGGTGAAATTCAATACAATATGAATATCATTAAGGATCTAAATTTTGGGGGGTGGAGTCGATCTCAGGCGAGTGTAAAGTGTCTAGCTACGCGAGACTAAAATAAAGGGGTCAGTGACTTACTCCTTCCACCAGAGCTAATTGTGCGCCATGCTGCTGTGGCTGCTGTTGGCTGTGATGTTAGCTACTCCATATCACGTGAATGGACAGTGTAAGTGGGTAAAAGTGTCTGGGTAGTTCCCGTTCAATCACTTAGCTAGTGTCCCCACCCTAAATCAAATCATCTAACCTACCCTGCAATTTTGTGAGTTATTATTGCTTAAATTTATTAGCTGCTCTATTGAACCATAGATAGAAAATGGGATGGTTCAATATAGCAGCTAATAAATTTAAGCAATAATAACTCACAAAATTGCAGGGTAGGTAGATGATTTGATTTAGGGTGGGGGCACTAAGTAGGAATGTCTATTGCAGACATGATTTTTTTTTGCAATAGCAGATAGACAAAAACATAGGGCATAATTGCATAATTATATATAATTGGTTCATTTTTCAACAATCAGCTATAGATGCAACATGATGAAATTCACTATCACACATGCTTATGTAAAATTGGCATAATTTAGAGCATAATAGGTGCATAATTGCAACGCCAAAATGCATAATAGAGACACATTTGCATATCTACATATATGTACTGGCCACACCCATGACCACACCTTTTCCTGGCCTGACCACTTAAAAATGCTTCCTCCAGCTCTGAATACACTATAATTTCTTCAATGAATCAAGACCTAAAGTAGCACTTATTGACTTGTACTAAAAATATGAACTGGTATTGTTTATATTGAAGTCTAGAGCAGTAAACATAGCATAAAATAGAAAGTTATTGAACATTTCAATTCGAGATTCTTCTTTACCAATACAATACATGCTATGTTAATGCTCAATATAGAGATAGAATGTTACATGGCAATGAGCCTATATAATTATTATAGTACTATTTATCTTTTTCTTGTTTATTTTTTCTTTTTTCTTTTATAGTTGGTTCCAATAAATATGTCTCATTTACCAACAAAAAAAAAGTTAATAAATGTTTTATTGTTATTACTAGTTGTATACAGTATAAGTATCTGTAGGACACAATATAGCATAGTATGCTTGTAATAGGAGATGCTCAGAACAAGACCAGTGTGTAATAAACATGGCTCTGTGCCAAAAAATGCATTTGCTATACAAATTATAACATTTGTCACATACTTACATAATAATACATAAAACAAACTGGACAAAATTACATAATTGTGACCGTCTACAGGAAAACCGGGCACAATGCGGCACCCTTCTAAAAATTATTTTTTGCACTTACAGAGTTGTCGGCGTCCAGATATTGAGCTCTCCAAGTTTTATCGTCGTAGCTTAAGTCGTTCCCACTATAATAGACCTAACTGTTCCCTTCCGTCGGCTTGAAACAATACATTTTTTAGAAATCGATCAATCTTTTCTCGATATTTACGCACGCCGCGTTGTGCCCGGTTTTCCTGTAGACGGTCACAATTAAGTATTTTTAATATACATAGAATTATGGAATGTACAAAGATTATATTGATTATCTATATACGATACTTTGTGTACTCAAAATATCTCCAACCTCCACAATATATTTAGTAAGTACATCAGTAGGTTAAATAGGACTTTCACCTTACCCTCACTCTATCATTTCATCTGTTGTCTTGCACATAACTATGAACATGTCTTTAATGAGCTAATGTTGTGTATATCATGTCATATGTGTGCATTCAGAACTTCATTCAATGTAGGAAAACTACTATGTTCTGTAACATACTAGCAACAGTTAGGAATAAACTTCACTATAATATATATATATATATATATATAATATTCCAGCAGCATTCTTTCAGCTTTAAAAGTAACACAAACAAACATGTTTTGATACTACCATAAGGTCCAGATGTTACAAATTGCTTGCATGTATATATATATTTTTTTTTTTTAAGGCAAACAGCATATGGTTAATTTTCATTTTCACAAGCTTTGACCTGTCACTCATGTAGAGTTGTTTACACCAGACTACAATTCTTTATAAACTAACTGAACAACTACACCTTGAATACCTACTCCACTCGCAATATTCGAAATACAATTTAAATTCTGGCTGAGACATAAAGAGCAGCTTATAGTCATGGTACTATATTAATAGCTAGTGTCATTGGTGTGCCTCCTGATACTTAAATCCATCGATACATATTATTACAGTGTGAAGTAAAAAAAGTAAATTTTCTCAATTCTAAAAGCCCATAAATATTATTCCGACATTTTCAACTTCTTGACGAAACATCAGGTTAAGTTTTAATTAAACATTATTATTGGCTGTTAGAACTGAGAAAAATTGCTATTATTAAAATTATTCCAGTAAAGAATAACTGAATCGTGAAGTAATGGATTTGCTGGCCACATAAAGCTTAGTATGTTAGCAGTAGAAGTTGCTCAGAGCAAGACCTATGTGTAATAAATTGGGTTCTCTACCAGCAAACACAATGCATCACCAGAAAGTTTGCCATCTTGTAATTGAGCTGTTTGTTACAGATTTGCCATGCATCCAAGCTAGTAACAATTATGTTAGAATCTAAGCTAGTAACAATATATTAGAATCCAAGCTAGTAACAATATATTAGAATCCAAGCTTAGTAACAATATATTAGAATCCAAGCTTAGTAACAATATATTAGAATCCAAGCTTAGTAACAATATATTAGAATCCAAGCTTAGTAACAATATATTAGAATCCAAGCTTAGTAACAATATATTAGAATCCAAGCTTAGTAACAATATATTAGAATCCAAGTTTAGTAACAATATATTAGAATCCAAGCTTAGTAACAATATATTAGAATCCAAGCTTAGTAACAATATATTAGAATCCAACTTAGTAACAATATATTAGAATCCAAGTAGTAACAATATATTAGAATCCAAGCTTAGTAACAATATGTTAGAATCTAAGCTAGTAACAATATATTAGAATCCAAGCTTAGTAACAATATATTAGAATCCAAGCTTAGTAACAATATATTAGAATCCAAGCTTAGTAACAATATATTAGAATCCAAGCTTAGTAACAATATATTAGAATCCAAGCTTAGTAACAATATATTAGAATCCAAGTAGTAACAATATATTAGAATCCAAGCTAGTAACAATATATTAGAATCCAAGCTTAGTAACAATATATTATAGCTCGTTACCCGAGCGACCGCGCTTGTCGTTAAGAACTATAAATCGGATACAGTCTGGTATGCTTGTAAGAAAATGTATTAGCGGGGAAACGTCTGATATAGTTCTTAGCAACCATAATTATGATGGAAGGCAGATCAAAGATGGAAGGCAGATCAAAGAAAAATGGAATAATGAAGAGTTTGGGTACTTTAATACAATTACTAAGATACCTAACGCTATACTTTGCTCGTTGTTTATGTTTGGGCTATAAAATAGTTATAAACCAAAATCATTAGGTTTGTATTTCGATTTATAAATCCTCGCCACTCAGGCTGCGCCCTCGTGTCTCGGAGTTTATAAATCGCATACAAACCTCAATTTTGGTTTATAACTGTAACTTAGAAACTGACAAAAACATCTATTTTTAATACTTTCAACAAAGACCAAGTTATCAAATTAAGTACTTGTGAATCACTATATTTAGCTATTAATTAGTATGTAACAGTGAATATATTAAATATCTATAATACAAATAATGCATTTGTTTACTGAAAGTGAAGATTACACACAACAAACTACATGTAGCTATAACAATACTTAGATGTGAAGAGACTCAGTCTGTTCCATGTATGGTATTTATGTGTTCATGATATGTAAACTCATTTTTCTAGTTTACAATGAGGCAAAAGATGTTAACTCCCAAACGCAACATATTTACCATCAAAATACAATTTTAATTCATGCTGAGACTTAAGAGCAACACAAGCTTTGTTAAACATACTTTCCTAAATTGATGACAGAGTCTGAGAAATATTTGCACATGTATGAACCTATGTTATGCAGCTTATTGTTCCATATTGTAAAAACTCTGAGTGATGAAGGAGTCTCAATTTGTACTGTTTATTGCAATACAGTTAGATCCTGACATGCCATCATAATTAGCTGATCGCAATAACCTAGTGTTAACTATAGGGTGGAATATTATATATATATATATATATAACTTTGCTCCAATATGTTATTTCAGGTGCCATTACTAATGCTCCCATACAACTTGATCCTGATTCATCATCAGAATTAGCTGATCATAATAACCTAGAGTTAGTTATAGAAGGAATAACTACAGGAGGTCAGCCTACATCAGTGACTTGGAGAAGGAATGGTCTTGCTGTTGATAGAAATACAATGCTAGCTGGTGGTGGTTCATTTTTTGATGGAGGAGGGGAGACTATTGTAGGTACTGGACCATGTGAGAGTCAAATGTATAGAGTTGGTCTACTAGTGAGAGGACGTCTACCTGGAAGTTACACATACACTGTTAATAATGCTAATACACCAACTCCAGTGACATCACCAGTATTTATAGTAAAAGGTAAAGAAAACTCAGAATGTCTGCTCAAATTGATTTAAAGTATATACCAGTCAATATTTTTACTAGTTAGCATTATACAATGCTGATAATCATAGGTAGTGTTAAGATCTAATACATTGTCACTTGATGACTCTGGCCATGGTAAATTGTGTCTACTTTGTCTTGCATAATTAAATGTGTGTTCGTTGCTAATATAAATGTAGAGGTAGGCATATTTGGCTCGTACTTGTAGCTACCATGGAAACAGGAATTTGGTATCACTAAAAGTTGATAGTGTTAAGTAATTTAAAGTTAGCAAATGTCATATGATATGAGTGAGGACCTTAGCTAATATTGCAATAAAAATACAACCTGTGTTCTCATTAAATTTATATTGGAACTATTTATGTAATCTCTTTTTTTTTCTATCTCAGCTGTTGAAGCATTTAGTTGCATTTGTTGAATTTATTTCACATAACTTTACACGGACATGTCATAATGTACATTGGAGACCGTAAGACAATATCACATTCAAATTACATTAATATAACAATATATACACATACTACATCAAAATTTCGAAAGTTTTATACACAAATAGTGCCTGTACACTTTATTTGCCTGAACAAGTTTAATAATCAACTAGACAACTACTTCAAAAAAATATTTAAATAAATAATGTAATACATGTCACTATAATGAACATTTATTGTTTCAATAGGACACCAACTGATTCATTGTTTTATTGATTTTAAGAATACATTTATATTTTTGCTTGTTGTTTATAAACAATTTTTGAAATTTAAGTATACAATTACTTCTTGAGGCATACATAGGTAATGATTAGAAATGTTGTTAGCAATATTGAATTAATATTTGTTAACAATTGGTTATTCCAGATAATGATGCACTCCCTCATAATATACTCCTTAGCTATTGTTGTTTTTTCTTTTAAAAATGTAAATCTCATTTCATTCCAGAACCAGATCCTCCTACTAATATTGTATTGAGACAGATTAGTAATAGGAGAGTACAGGCCACCTGGACTCCAGCTATTGCCCCTGGAGCTACATATCATGTGTATATTAACGCTATGAATGTCAATACTGGTGGTACTGAAGTGACTGGAACTAATTACACAACTGAGACTTTTAATACTGGATCAACTGTCACTGTTCGTGTGAGAGCTACTACTGGCACATATCTGAGTGTACCAGCTGTGTCTCAAACTCTGACTGTTAGAGGTAAGAATATATTAGTAATCTGTAATGAGTTACTCTAAGACAAAATCTTTTTTGTCAAGTGATAAATTGTAGAAGCAAAAAATCATTCCACATACTATACTAGTGGTGTGCTTGAGCACAAATGGCGAGCGAGATACACTATTGTTATTCAAACTACTAAAATAAAGTCGAGTTGTTAAATTACGCATATACGGTAAAGGAGATTCAATGCCATTGTAACCACTCCCCTCAACTGTTTGAATTGAAAAAGAAGCAACAAAATCAAGTCACGTTATTTAAAATTTTCTCTGTGATATTCTTAATAGTAGTTGTAACGCACAATACTTTCACACAACTGAACATACCTACGCAAGACTTACCTTCGTGGATCGTCTAGTGGACCATGAATTGTCAAGTAAATGCTGTTGAGTAGGTCTTATAACTGTGACAAATAGGGCATTAACTTACCACCGCCACTAACTCGAATAGAAATGGAGCTCCCATAAGATTTTGAGTTTTAACTGCACCCGCAAAACAATTCAAAGCCGTAAACAATTCAATTTCTAAGGTGATACGGGTAATGGTCGCAAAACCAGAGGATTCTGTTTAGTGAAGTTTGGGACGGGGTCGAAAGCCGAGCGAACACAAAAATACGGAGGGTCAAAGTACAAAATGACATACATACGTCCAAACATATATATAAATAAATAAATAAATAAACAAACATCCCCGATTTTCGATTGTGTTACCCCTGTAAGTGTCTCGCTCGCTACGCTCGCTTGCCAACAAAGGAATTCTATTAGTCTGTTCAGAGTGAGACTGCAGCATCAGTCTGTTCAGAGTGAGACTGTAGCATCAGTCTGTTCAGAGTGAAACTAGCATCAGTCTGTTCAGAGTGAAACTAGCATCAGTCTGTTCACAGTGAGACTAGCATCAGTCTGTTCAGAGTGAGACTAGCATCAGTCTGTTCAGAGTGAAACTAGCATCAGTCTGTTCAGAGTGAGACTGTAGCATCAGTCTGTTCACAGTGAGACTAGCATCAGTCTGTTCAGAGTGAAACTAGCATCAGTCTGTTCAGAGTGAGACTAGCATCAGTCTGTTCAGAGTGAAACTAGCATCAGTCTGTTCAGAGTGAGACTGTATCATCAGTCTGTACAGAGTGAGACTAGCATCAGTCTGTTCAGAGTGAGACTGTAGCATCAGTCTGTTCAGAGTGAGACTAGCATCAGTCTGTTCAGAGTGAGACTAGCATCAGTCTGTTCAGAGTGAAACTAGCATCAGTCTGTTCAGAGTGAGACTGTAGCATCAGTCTGTTCAGAGTGAGACTGTAGCATCAGTCTGTTCAGAGTGAGACTAGCGTCAGTCTGTTCAGAGTGAGACTAGCGTCAGTCTGTTCAGAGTGAGACTAGCATCAGTCTGTTCAGAGTGAGACTGTAGCATCAGTCTGTTCAGAGTGAGACTGTAGCATCAGTCTGTTCAGAGTGAGACTAGCATCAGTCTGTTCAGAGTGAGACTAGCATCAGTCTGTTCACAGTGAGACTGTAGCATCAGTCTGTTCAGAGTGAGACTAGCATCAGTCTGTTCAGAGTGAGACTGTAGCATCAGTCTGTTCAGAGTGAGACTAGCATCAGTCTGTTCAGAGTGAGACTAGCATCAGTCTGTTCAGAGTGAGACTGTAGCATCAGTCTGTTCAGAGTGAGACTAGCATCAGTCTGTTCAGAGTGAGACTAGCATCAGTCTGTTCAGAGTGAGACTGTAGCATCAGTCTGTTCAGAGTGAGACTGTAGCATCAGTCTGTTCACAGTGAGACTGTAGCATCAGTCTGTTCAGAGTGAGACTAGCGTCAGTCTGTTCAGAGTGAGACTGTAGCATCAGTCTGTTCACAGTGAGACTGTAGCATCAGTCTGTTCAGAGTGAGACTAGCATCAGTCTGTTCAGAGTGAGACTAGCATCAGTCTGTTCAGAGTGAGACTGTAGCATCAGTCTGTTCACAGTGAGACTGTAGCATCAGTCTGTTCAGAGTGAGACTAGCATCAGTCTGTTCAGAGTGAGACTGTAGCATCAGTCTGTTCAGAGTGAGACTAGCATCAGTCTGTTCAGAGTGAGACTGTAGCATCAGTCTGTTCAGAGTGAGACTAGCATCAGTCTGTTCAGAGTGAGACTGTAGCATCAGTCTGTTCAGAGTGAGACTAGCATCAGTCTGTTCAGAGTGAGACTAGCATCAGTCTGTTCACAGTGAGACTGTAGCATCAGTCTCACTGTGAACAGACTGATGCTACAGTCTCACTCTGCTTAATGTCAAAAGTGCTTAACATAGAGTGAAAAAGACAGTTACTCCAGCACCTGTGAGTACACTATAACTAGTATAGAGTAGGAAAGACAGACACTCCAGCACCTGTGAGTACACTATAACTAGTATAGAGTAGAAAAGACAGACACTCCAACACCTGTGAGTACACTATAACTAGTATAGAGTAGGAAAGACATACACTCCAGCACCTGTGAGTACACTATAACTAGTATAGAGTAGGAAAGACAGGCACTCCAGCACCTGTGAGTACACTATAACTAGTATAGAGTAGAAAAGACAGACTCTCCAGCACCTGTGAGTACACTATAACTAGTATAGAGTAGGAAAGACATACACTCCAGCACCTGTGAGTACACTATAACTAGTATAGAGTAGGAAAGACAGGCATTCCAGCACCTGTGAGTACACTATAACTAGTATAGAATAGGAAAGACAGGCACTCCAGCACCTGTGAGTACACTATAACTAGTATAGAGTAGGAAAGACAGGCACTCCAGCACCTGTGAGTACACTATAACTAGTATAGAGTAGGAAAGACAGACTCTCCAGCACCTGTGAGTACACTATAACTAGTATAGAGTAGGAAAGACAGGCACTCCAGCACCTGTGAGTACACTATAACTAGTATAGAGCAGGAAAGACAGACACTCCAGCACCTGTGAGTACACTATAACTAGTATAGAGCAGGAAAGACAGACACTCCAGCACCTGTGAGTACACTATAACTAGTATAGAGTAGGAAAGACAGACATTCCAGCACCTGTGAGTACACTATAACTAGTATAGAGTAGAAAAGACAGACACTCCAGCACCTGTGAGTACACTATAACTAGTATAGAGCAGGAAAGACAGACACTCCAGTACCTGTGAGTACACTATAACTAGTATAGAGTAGAAAAGACAGACACTCCAGCACCTGTGAGTACACTATAACTAGTATAGAGTAGAAAGACAGACACTCCAGCACCTGGGAGTACACTATAACTAGTATAGAGCAGGAAAGACAGACACTCCAGCACCTGTGAGTACACTATAACTAGTATAGAGTAGGAAAGACAGACACTCCAGCACCTGTGAGTACACTATATAGACGGAAAGACAGACACTCCAGCACCTGAGTGAGAGCAGGACAGACAGACACTCCAGCACCTGTGAGTAACACTATAACTAGTATAGAGTAGGAAAGATAGACACTCCAGCACCTGTGAGTACACTATAACTAGAGTAGGAAAGACAGACACTCCAGCACCTGTGAGTACACTATAACTAGAGTAGAAAAGACAGACACTCCAGCACCTGTGAGTACACTATAACTAGTATAGAGTAGGAAAGACAGACACTCCAGCACCTGTGAGTACACTATAACTAGTATAGAGTAGGAAAGACAGACACTCCAGCACCTGTGAGTACACTATAACTAGTATAGAGTAGGAAAGACAGACACTCCAGCACCTGTGAGTACAATAACTAGTATAGAGTAGGAAAGATAGACATTCCAGCACCTGTGAGTACACTATAACTAGTATAGAGTAGGAAAGACAGTCACTCCAGCACCTGTGAGTACACTATAACTAGAGTAGGAAAGACAGACACTCCAGCACCTGTGAGTACACTATAACTGTATAGAGTAGGAAAGATAGACACTCCAGCACCTGTGAGTACACTATAACTAGAGTAGGAAAGACAGACACTCCAGCACCTGTGAGTACACTATAACTAGTATAGAGTAGGAAAGACAGACACTCCAGCACCTGTGAGTACACTATAACTAGTATAGAGTAGGAAAGACAGACACTCCAGCACCTGTGAGTACAATAACTAGTATAGAGTAGGAAAGATAGACATTCCAGCACCTGTGAGTACACTATAACTAGAGTAGGAAAGACAGACTCTCCAGCACCTGTGAGTACACTATAACTAGAGTAGGAAAGACAGTCACTCCAGCACCTGTGAGTACACTATAACTAGAGTAGGAAAGACAGACTCTCCAGCACCTGTGAGTACAATAACTAGTATAGAGTAGGAAAGACTGACACTCCAGCACCTGTGAGTACACTATAACCAGAGTAGGAAAGACAGACACTCCAGCACCTGTGAGTACAATAACTAGTATAGAGTAGGAAAGACTGACACTCCAGCACCTGTGAGTACACTATAACTAGTATAGAGTAGGAAAGACAGACACTCCAGCACCTGTAAGTACACTATAACTAGTATAGAGTAGGAAAGACAGTCACTCCAGCACCTGTGAGTACACTATAACTAGTATAGAGTAGGAAAGACAGACACTCCAGCACCTGTGAGTACACTATAACTAGTATAGAGTAGGAAAGACAGACACTCCAGCACCTGTGAGTACACTATAACTAGAGTAGAGTAGGAAAGACAGTCACTCCAGCACCTGTGAGTACACTATAACTAGAGTAGGAAAGACAGACACTCCAGCACCTGTGAGTACACTATAACTAGTATAGAGTAAGAAAGACAGTCACTCCAGCACCTGTGAGTACACTATAACTAGAGTAGGAAAGACAGACACTCCAGCACCTGTGAGTACACTATAACTAGTATAGAGTAAGAAAGACAGACACTCCAGCACCTGTGAGTACACTATAACTAGTATAGAGTAGGAAAGACAGTCACTCCAGCACCTGTGAGTACACTATAACTAGAGTAGGAAAGACAGACACTCCAGCACCTGTGAGTACACTATAACTAGTATAGAGTAAGAAAGACAGACACTCCAGCACCTGTGAGTACCTATAACTAGTATAGAGTAGGAAAGACAGACACTCCAGCACCTATGAGTACACTATAACTAGTATAGAGTAGGAAAGACAGACACTCCAGCACCTGTGAGTACACTATAACTAGTATAGAGTAGGAAAGACAGTCACTCCAGCACCTGTGAGTACACTATAACTAGAGTAGGAAAGACAGACACTCCAGCACCTGTGAGTACACTATAACTAGTATAGAGTAGGAAAGACAGACACTCCAGCACCTGTGAGTACACTATAACCAGAGTAGGAAAGACAGACACTCCAGCACCTGTGAGTACACTATAACTAGAGTAGGAAAGATAGACACTCCAGCACCTGTGAGTACACTATAACAAGAGTAGGAAAGACAGACACTCCAGCACCTGTGAGTACACTATAACTAGTATAGAGTAGGAAAGACAGACACTCCAGCACCTGTGAGTACACTATAACTAGTATAGAGTAGGAAAGACAGACTCTCCAGCACCTGTGAGTACACTATAACTAGTATAGAGTAGGAAAGACAGACACTCCAGTACCTGTGAGTACACTATAACTAGTATAGAGTAGGAAAGACAGACACTCCAGCACCTGTGAGTACACTATAACTAGTATAGATTAGGAAAGACTGATACTCCAACGTCATCATACTTTTTCTGCTTTCACTAAAACATTTTTTTGTGACCACTAGTTTGGTTTTTTTAGCCCAGAGAGACTAAGAGAAATTAATGCCCTGACACCATAATACTGTGTCAGTTCTGTTTTCTATTTAAAGCCAACATATAATTGCTCACCACCTAACTAATCAGAAGAACTCCAATGAAGTTTTTTAGAGCTTCTATTCATATTTCCATAGAATAACTTTGGCTATTGAGGTACTGACTAGGAAATAATGGACCGATTAATACATAAAAAACCAGTCAGTGCAATAAGAAATACACATCACCATGTGAACTGATATGATTGGCTGACAGCTTCGTGCTGAGAAAGTTCAAGAAGGTGAATTTGCTACGTATGTTTGAGTTTGTGAGTGAGCTAAATGGATGAGTTGAACAAAAAAAAACAATACACGTAAAAAAATTCTGAGTCATGTCCATCATTAATGTGGTGATTTCACCACAACCACTACTACTAAAATATGTCAACATTACATTCCCCCCCTCCCCACTTCATCCGTACTATCACCAGAAATTTATTAAGCAAACCTCTTGTTCATCTCCATTTGAAAGGCAGTCATAATTATGCCTTAGAAATTTACACATATGTTTTTCAGCACAAAAGGTGAATCAACCATGTAATTGAAACCACACGGTAGCTAAATTAATTTGATAAAACATTTTTTTCCTTTAAAAATCTGTATGCAAAAAATAACAAAACTGCTACATTTATTTAGTTTTCCTAAAGTTAAGGTTCTGGCTCCTACTCACCTAGTTTAAGGAGGCACCCTTCAGTCTATTTATTAATATATAATAATAGCTAGCTATGTAGCCTTGACCATGCATTTTAGCTAATAACAAATATGATATTACATTTCACTTTGATTCAAATAGAAAATGAACTTGGTTTTAAGTTTGTAAATCTTAACTGCATCCGCTTAAATTTAGATACGTCAGAAGCCACCTAATTCAGAGAGGTAAATCTCCTTATATGATATGGGTAAAAACAATAAACAAATGATTCTGTTTAGTGCAGTATGGGACAGGGTCAACCTCCAAGGAAACACAAAAACATGAGGTTCAAAGTGCATAATGACATACTTGCGTCCACACATAAACTAATGGGGTATTTCAGCACAGATGGCTAGCGAGCCAGCCTGCCTTTATTTTAAACAATGAAGATTTACTAATTCCTTTTAATTTCTTATTAAAATTCCTCTAATATATACATATATTAAAACATAGCTAGTCACATGTGAGCAATCTGATTGGTCTAATATGTGAATCTGTTCAAGTAGAGTAATATGCTGCGACATTCTCTAGACATTAAGTAAATCTGACGCTGTTGCTACACTCTTGAATTTACAAACTTAAGTGTTTGTTACTTTAAGTTTTAGCCGTTGCTACGTTATAAAGCAATTAGATTTTCAATGCGCCTATAGGTGTAGTTCTGGACAACTGAGTTTTTAGACATGTAGTGGAGTTTCCTCTGAGCAATATATGGAATAAGTATTATATAATATTGATCATGAGTCAGCAGCATACAATACAGTGTTATATGTCATGAGCATGTGCAAGTATATTTGGTAAACCTCTGGCTAGAGAAAATATTTATACATTGATGTGAAGTGTCATCCCCATATTATGTCAATTGTAATAAATTGTGCATTATGTATTGACTATTTTTCTAAAGCTGTCTATTAACTGCTTCAAAGCCTTGTCATTCAGAGATTACTACACCATGCTTTTAAAATTCAGTAGTACAGAACTAACCATGGGTGCATTGGAGCGTTCAATATGCCGCGTTCAATGGGTACATATTGAATGCTCACATGATGCAGACATACTCAAGGAAAACATCCAACAATGTGTTTTATTTTAGTTACAGTATCAAACAAAGTAGCTATTGAAGTTGCAGATAATCCAAAGCATCCTCTATTATGGCCCATAGAACTTCAATTAATTCATGATTCACTTTTTACACTACATCATGTATAATAGAGAAACTGTCAAGATTAATATAAATCTAGTAAACAATAAATTAATGAAACATGATTGTATTGGAATAGAATTACCAATTAAAGTTGGACCCATAAATAGCACACTGATACAAATTAATTGGAACAGAACTCATCAAACATTTGAAATAATTGCCAACTTTCATTGCAAACTATGCCATGGTTGAAATTAATGTGAAATTCTTCATAGGGGATTAACAGAATGTGGAAAGAAGGTATAAATCTAGTATTATGGTGTCTCGTAAAAACATAATTGATATAAAATTATTGACTGTAAAGATATAGTAATCAATTAACCCACAAGAATAATCGTGTGGATTAAGTCTTTCTCTCATATGTGGTATGTTTAGAGGTGGCTCCCAGTGGTAGTCCTGGAGTACCTACTGCTAGTATGATAATGTCTACAAGTATTACCCTCACATGGACAGAGATAGATGTTTCAGAGAGAAATGGAGTCATCACTAGTTACAGGATTCAGTATGGAGAAGGAACTAATAGAAACATATTAATCAATACACAGTCTAATGCTACCACTCATCTAATTACTGGCCTCAAGCCCTTCACTCAGTACACCTTCACTGTAGCTGGAGTCAGCAGTGATGGTATTGGACCTTTCTCTAATGCCAGTAAATTCACTAGAACTGCTGAAGATGGCAAGTTACACACTGTACAGTACTAAGTTTGTGCTCAACAACATTAACTTGATTCAAATCTAACAGCTGACTCAGCACAACCAAGTGTTCTTTATACTCATGGTCGCAGTATGCACAACACTTAGCTTAAGTTATAAATGAACTCAAAGAAAAACTGTATAGATTTTATTCATTTTTACAGCTCCTGCAGGCAGTACTGGAGTACCTACTGCTAGTATAATAATGTCTACTAGTATTACCCTCACATGGACAGAGATAGATGTTTCAGAGAGAAATGGAGTCATCACTAGTTACATAATTCAATATGGAGAAGGAACTAATAGAAACATATTAATCAATACACAGTCTAATGCTAACACTCATCTAATTACTGGCCTCAAGCCCTTCACTCAGTACACCTTCACTGTAGCTGGAGTCAACAGTGTCAATACTGGACCTTTTTCTGGTACCTCATTGCTTACAACCTCCCAAGATAGTAAGTTGTTGTTGTTGCTTTTAATTCAATCAAAAGTCATTAGTGTACTGTTTCTTAAGTCCCAGAATCAATGCTTCCATATACACCAATATAATCTTAAATAAGACACTTTCATGAATATTCCTGTTTTGGTTTTTTTTAAGTCCCAGACAGTCTTATTTGGTTCTCATTGAACTCCTGGTTTCATTATGCAGTCAGTGACAGAGCTAGAAATAATTTCTCATACAACTTATAACAATAGTTTGGTTAAAACCTTATCTACCATTTTAGAGAGAAATACATTATGCAGGTTTTTTTGACACAACATTAGTAGTCCTTGAACTAATCACATCAATGAATTCTGATTCATCGTTTCTGTTTTTCAATAGAACCTACTGCCATTCGCAATGTTCAAGAGACAGCGACATTATCTACATTCCTATCTTGGGAAGTACCAGAAGAACTAAATGGAATTCTCACTCACTATATCATCAGGTACTCTCTAAATGGAACTCATCAATTACTGCAAACTACTAACAATACCAACTTCTCTATCCCTAACCTGACTCCTAACACACTGGTGTCTGACATAACAGTCTCTGCCACTACTGAAGGGGGAGAGGGACCAAAGGTTAAGGTAGCTAACTTTACACCACTAGACTTATTATCATTAGGTCAAGACAATTCTACATCTGGAGTGTCAGGTTAGTAAACAGATATCTATATAATATAATAATGTACATATATTTTATATAAATAGATAATGTGCTTCCAATAGTCCTTTCTGTGCTGATCACTTTTGTATTGTATTCTCTCATTCTGGTGATAATTGGAGTGGTAGTCTATTGCTGGAAGAAGAGAAAAGCTCCTGAAAAGTAAGAATGCTCATGTCCTTAACAATAATAAATGATAACTCTACTAAGAGAGAAGTTGTCAAGTGATATCTAGTGTTGTTATGGTTAACTAAAACTAAAACTAAAATTAATTTTAGTTAAAACTAAAACATTTTAGTAAAGAAACCAAAACTAAATTTCACATAGGATGGTAACTAAAACTAAAACTAAAAGTCATAGAGCGGATGAATAAAAACTAAAACTAAAATTATTTTTTAATCAAACTAAAACTATAGCTAACTATTTGAAGTGACATCACTGAAAGAAGACGAATGTCTAGTGGTAGTCCCAGGATGAAAAACCCTTTACCCAATTGTTTATTCGTAGTACCTGAGTAATTGCTTGGCTAAGACAAACTGTTGGACAGCAGTCAGCAGTTGCTTGACTATCTAGTCCTGCCCCCTCACTTTGCACATGCATGTCAAATCATTCAGTCTCTGTGCTGTATTTGCTATCCGTTCAGTAAGTAGAGATTGGCCACAGGGTAATAATAATTATTTTAAAAACTAAATTATTGTACTCCTGTTAAAAAAAAAAAAATGCTAAAAAACCAGCTATCAAAAAAAAACTAAATTGAAGTCTGCATTTGAAAAACAAAAACTATCTAAAATATGACTTGAATTTTTAAAAAAATTGAATTCTAAAAAACCAAAACTAAAACTAAAATAGAAGTTAGTAAATTAGAAAAACCTAAACTAAAACTAAAATTGTAGTCTTTGCTAGTGAAAAAACTAAAACTAAAATAGAAGTTAGTACATTGGAAAAAACTAAAATTGTAGTCTTTGCTAGTAAAAAAACTAAAACTAAAATTAATCTTGAAAAACATTTTGTCAAAAAACTAAAACTAAAACTAAACTGTACGTGTTCAACCAAAACAACATTAGTGATATCACTTCATTTCCTCACAGAACACCTCCTCCTATGAAAACTGAAAAAAATGAAGCTTATGGTCGAGTCACAGTAGAAGAGTCTACATCTCACTATGAAACAGTCCACCATGAGGAAACAGTTTAATGAAATATTACACAGAACATATCCAAGAATAAATAGCTATCATTTCCCATATATAAAAATGTTACAGCTTGAAGTATAGTTTGCCCCATATGTGTTTATTAATATGAACCTTTTGTGATATCTTATTTACCAACTTTATTATTACACATTATACATATTATTAATATATATATAATATATATATAATTCCTTTTATTCAGATTTTGTACTAACAATATAATTATACTCAATAAAAAGAAGCTAGTCAATTGATTTAACTGCAAATTAAACACTATTCAGCAACTAGCACAGTTAATCGCTTATTCATTATTGTTATATTATATCTAAAATATAAGCAAGAATTAGGATGCTAATAGTGAAGTGATATTGTTGAAGATATATTTACATATAGTACAACTAGAACTGTATACAATTATTTTCTCATTAAATTAAATACTTAATAAAGTTATAATGGTAAAGGAATAGAGGTTGCCACATGGTAAAGAAGTCCTGGCTTCAATGGTGTGGACTACACACTGTATGAGTAGCTATTCATTTACAAATCCAAACTTTCCTACCTTATTACTGCCCACTTTCCATACAATTGAATTTTTTTGGCAAACTTCCTAAAGTGGCAATTTTATATGAATGTCACTTGCTAAAATTGTTCATCTCTTCTTTCATTCAAAGTCAGGATTATAGCTTAAAATATTCATGGAAGGGTGATTTCTTTTTTAATTTTTTAGGACATTTTAAAGTACAAAAAATGTGTACATAAAAAAATGTAAGATTTAAAAAAGTAAGCAGTTCTGATTTTCTTGGATATAATGTAGCAGATAGAGTAACTAGCTACTTCATTTGTGCCAATAGTCTTCTCATAATGTAGCTCTGTGGATGAGTGCAATAGCTGAACATCAGGAATGCCATACCAGTGCACTGTACATTTCTCACACTCACAATTAAACAAATGTAATGAAACAGAAGTTTTTCATAAATTAATTTTAAACCAGTTGAATGTCAAGGATAGTATATTTATTGCTGAAATCGGTCAGGACTTGATATCCCTTATATGTAGCTAGTGCATGTGATGTTGTTTTTATTTACACTTCAATACTTGTGTGATAATATATATTTGACAGTCTATAACCAACACTTCAAAGGGTCTGTTCTAGACATGGCATTCAAATGTTTGTGATAACACAACTTCTTAGTTTACATAAGCAAATAACATAACAACAGTGAGACAAAGGATTGATACACTTACCGTAAAAACAAAAAATACTTATTTACCATAATATGTGAAAGAAAGGAGTAGGTTGGTGAAAGAATTGAAATGAGGAAGGAAATTCAATGTAAGAGTAATATATATTCAAGTACAATAACAGCATAAGCAATCATTTGATGAAAGTGAAATGGAAGATAAAATACAAAGAAAATAATTGGAGTTACTTGTGGAGTTGCAAATCAATCAAATATTGGGGAAACTGAGACTCCTCCTACTAGAATAAAAAACATAAATTTGCGATCAAATTGAGTAACCCCAACAATATGATTGCAAAGCACGCAATAGAAACTGGCCACGTACCTAATTGGGAACAGATTAGAACCATTAAGAATTAGAGAATAGGGAGTACAATAAATTGGATACAGGATATATAGAATGGATCCAGTTTTCAAATTATGATCATTTTCATTAATTTTTTATCTTATATGAAATGTTTTCTCTTTTTCCATCTTCTAATGCTTTTTTGTGTTTTAGTGCTTAAATTTATTTCATTGTAATTCACCAGTCTCTAATTATTTGTTCTCTATTATTTGCATCCATTATTATTATTGCTATTATTATTATTATTATTATTATTATTATTATTATTATTATTCATAAAAATATTACTATTATTTTTGTATTATTGTTATTGTTATTAATATTATTTCATCATCATTATCATCATTCCTTTTTGTTTTAAGTTCTTACTGATTTCAGTATAGAAGCGAATCAAAGACCAAGAAAAAGTGGTTATATGCCCTAAAGAAAAAAGGACTTTAGAAAGCAAAGGAAAACCTGGGGGGAAAGTATTTACCTGAAGAATACAGTATTCTTTTGAATGTAACATTCTCTATCACTGAAAAGACTCGTCTGAGTCGAAAAGTCTGAAACTAAGTTGTGGACTAATACTGTATACTACTAAATTAAGTTAAAATTTTAAATGTATATATATGAGTAGTAATAATGGAATCATAATGACCTGGTAAATGTAGCAAATGTAAATGTCCGTTGTTAATCCTGGTGAATTCTTGTATCGACGGAGGTAATACGGCATGCTACGCGGGACGTGGTCGGTTCCCTTCCCGGAAGAATGCAGATAGATTTGTTATTGTGAATAACGGAAGTTTTGGGAGTGGAGTCAGTTCTGGACTGAATAGCTGCTGGACTTTGAGTACGGTGGTTTAAGTTAAATAGTCTTCTCTGTTGATAGTAGCTACTATTTAGCTAGCTCAATTAACAATCTAATCTGTGAAGGACATAGAAGCAATTTTCAGTTCTCACAGCTTTCTAATAAAGTTGTGCACTATGCTGCTGTGGCCACTGTTGGCAGTAATGTTTACTACTTCATATCAAGTGAAGGGACAGTGTAAGTAGCTATGGGGAATTAAAATTTCATTTTGTTTCAAGCCTAAACTGGATATCTGTTGAATTAGCTATACTAACAATATGACCTAAGGATATTTGTATCTTGATTTTAAAGATCAACACAAAGCTTTTGAAGAGTTTTTAAAGTGCCCATATTGTCATAATTTGAAAAATGATGTGAACAAGACCTGTGTGTTATGGTTAATTGGTTCTATGCTAGTAGTTAAATAATGTATTAGCAGAATATTTGCTATACTCTTGTAATTGAAATAGCTTCTGGTATCCCACATTGTCAACCATCTTAGTTAAATATTATCATATCATATTCTTAACACTGCCAACAACAAGTGCAATAATTATATACAGCAATTTAATCATTGAGCATCACTACCTGGATCTGATGTATTAATGATTTACATTAATTGGAATGTATTCAAATACCTATGTATAGGTGCTACTTATACAATGCTGGGCCAAAAGTGAAATTAATACATTACAAACATTAAGTTCATTGCACATTGAAGAGATTCTTAGTCTGTTCCAAAAAGAATATTGTCAACTGAGAATATTGAAAACTGAATATTTTAGTTTAGCTACATTAACAAACATAGAAAGAGGCACAAAATAAACACTGCCTAATTAGTAGTAGTAAAACTGACACAACAAGCAATAATCTTCTTACATGTGAACTTTCAAAACCAGTAAGGTTACTTTGATAGTGTATCCACATAAATGATGGGCTCTATATGGGAATAGTACCTGTATGTGCTGTATAAGAAGTACATGTGAAACTGATAATATATAGTCTTCTCTAGATTGTATTTTCTCTTATTGTGTTAAGTTTACTCCATATTTCAAGCCAATGATTTGAACTAATTTACTGGTATCTAGTTCATGCAAAAAAAGATGTTTAGAGCTGACACCAAACAAAACTTCCTCACATTGATACCTTTCTGAACAGACTGTCAATTAACTTTTTTTGGAAATTGACAAATAGACCAATTGAGATGAAGTCAGAGATAGTTACACTGGTACTATAATGCAAATGCTATTATTATTATTTCTGCTATATTATACAAATGCTGACAATAAATACTATCAATTTGTATGTACATTATACATATATTTTTTCCATGGTCATTCAAACTGTCCAATCAGATTGCTGAATTTAAAATGAATATTCATATTTTAGGAAGAGAACAAGTTAAATGTCGCATCAAATATTAGATATTATGCATATCCTGTAGCCTAGACCCATGAGTTGGTTGTGTAGTGTCTAGCCTAATATAATCTACACAGAAACTAGCTAAATCACTACCAGCTATCAAGAAGAAGTCAATATATTTTTACCACGTGGTGAATGAAATTAGAAAGTTCTGAATGATGCAATACATAATTTCATGCGTGTGCAGATGATGCAATGCAATGGTTAATTAGTTAGTTCACCACATTACTCCCCCGCCAGTGTCAACGTATGTAGTCTTGAAGGTGCTTGGGAAAGCGAACTCGTCGACCAACTCTTGTAGATACCTGCGTTGATGCGGGAGGTGGTTTGGGTAGGGGGGTTGGTGACGAGGTAGTTGTGGCTGCGGGAGTGGATGGTGGTGACGGGGGTCGTGCGAGTGGAGGAGGCTGCTGAGCATCTGCTATAGGGTGAGGCAGGGGAGGTTGTGTATCCCTGTGAGCAGGTTTTGGCCTGTCCACTGACACTGTATCCACCTTGCCTCTCATCGCAAGGTGGTAGTACTTGGGGGTTCTGCTAATGACTTGGAATGGTCCATCGTAGGGGGGTTGTAAAGGTCTTTTAACTGAGTCCCTTCGGACAAAAACATGGGTGCATGAGTCGAGGGCGGCAGGGAAATATGTTGAAGTTGGAGGCGTTCGGCGACTTGAGGCAGGACTGAGTGTGGCCATGATTGATCGGAGGCGTGCAGCATAGGCGGCAGGGTCCATGATGGTGTCTGGGGTGCATGGTTGTACAAATTCCCCAGGGACTCTGAGAGAGCTGCCATAGACCATCTCCGCAGCAGTGCACTTGCTGTCCTCCTTGACTGCTGACCTGATGCCCAGCAATGCCCAAGGTAGTGCTTCTGTCCACTGGTCCTGTGGTTTGTGACACTTGAGGGCCCCTTTCAGTTGCCGGTGAAATCTCTCCACCAACCCGTTGGCTTGGGGGTGGTAGGCAGTTGTTCTGAGGCGTTTGGTGCCAAGTACCTCCATGAGGTCACTCCAGAGTCCAGACTCAAATTGGCTGCCCCTGTCAGTGGTGATTGTAGTAGGGGTCCCAAACCTGGCTACCCATCCTTGCAAAAATGTTCGAGCCACTGTCTCCGCTGTAATGTTTGGGAGAGGGAATGCCTCTGGCCAGCGAGTAAACCTGTCAATGACAGTCAGGAGGTAGGTGTAGCCATTGGAATGTGGTAGTGGTCCCACTAAGTCCAGGTGAATGGCATCAAACCTAGCACTGGGAAGTGCAAAGGTGGAGAGTGGAGTTGAGGTGTGCTTGTTGACTTTGGCTCGCTGGCAACTGGTGCATGCCTTAGTCCACTGTCTGACGTCACGCTTGATGTGAGGCCATGTGAATCTGGCAGTAATGAGTCGTTGGGTGGCTTTCATGCCTGGGTGTGACATGGAGTGTAGAATGTCAAACACCGGACGACGCAGAGAGTGGGGTACAAAGGGTCTGTACTTGCCAGTTGAAGTATCGCATATGATGGTGAGTCCTGTGGGGTTCAAGGGAACACATTCCAGTGTAAGACTGGAGGACTCAGGGTGACTGGCGATCCACTGTAGCTCAGGGTCAGTTGTTTGGAGCTGAGCCATGGTCTCGAAATTGATGTCGTTCTGGATGTCCAGGGGAATTATAGAGTTGGTGTCCATCCTGGAGAGTGCATCTGCTGGGGCATTGGCCGATCCGCTGATGTGGCGAATATCTGTAGTGAACTGGGCTACAAAGTCGAGATGTCTGGCCTGTCTGGGGGAATGGCGGTCGTGGTGGGCTTTCAGAGAGAAGGTGAGGGGTTTGTGATCAGTGAGAACGTGAAAATGTCTCCCCTCCACGAAATGCCTGAAGTGTCTGATGGCTAAATACACCGCCAGGAGCTCCCTATCGAAGGTGCTGTACCTGGTCTCTGCCGGTTGTAGTTTTTTTGAGAAATATGCGATTGGAGACCAGGTACCGTCGATCAGTTGCTGCAGGACTGCTCCCACAGCGTGGTCCGAAGCATCTGTAGCAATGCATGTTGGGGCATCATGGTGTGGGTGGTGGAGCATGGTAGCCTGAGCTAGGCTGGCCTTGCTTTGCTCAAATGCTGACTCGGCAGTGGTGGACCAAGTAATGGGGGAGTTGGAGTTGGCCTTTCCTGAGAGGAGGTTGGTGAGGGGTAGAAGGAGCTTGGCACAATCGGGCAGGAACCTCCTGTAAACGTTGACCAGTCCGAGGTATTCCCTCAATTTTCTCTGAGTGTTAGGCTTGGGGAAGATGTGGATGGCTTCAACTTTCTCAGGAAGGGGTCGGATGCCATTGCAGTCCACGAGGTGTCCCAAGAATGTGAGACTTCTAACTCCAAAAACGCTCTTCTGTGCATTGATGACAATGCCATACTGGCTGAGTCGCTCAAACACCAGTTTGAGGTGTGCAAGGTGTTCAGTCGGACTTCTGCTGGCTATCAGGAGGTCGTCCACATAAACATAGCAGAAGTCTAAGCCTCGGAGGACTTCGTCCATGAATCTTTGGAAGGTTTGAGCGGCGTTCTTAAGGCCAAAAGGCATCCTAACGAACTCATATAGCCCAAAGGGGGTGGTAATAGCTGTTTTTGGGATGTCAGCTTCTGCCACTGGGATCTGGTGGTAGGCTCTGACCAGATCTAGTTTTGAGAAAATGGTGGCACCTTGCAAGGACGAGGAGAAGTCGTGTAAGTGGGGAATGGGGTACCTGTCGGGTACTGTGGCCTGGTTGAGGCGTCTATAGTCCCCACAGGGTCTCCAGTCACCTGATTTCTTAGGCACCACCATGTGGAGAGGAGTAGACCAGGGACTCTTGGAGGGTCGGATAATCCCCAGGTCTAGCATGTGCTGGAACTCTTTCTTTGCTGAGTGCAAACGTTCTGGAGCCAGGCGTCTGGCTTTGGCTGCAACGGGCTGACCGTTTGTAGCGATTGAGTGAGTGACGTTGTGCTTGGTGGGTTGATCGTTGTAGTTGTGGGGTTGGGTTAGCTGAGGGTATTCAGCCAGGAGAGCGGTGTACTCATTGGGAGGATTGGGTGGTGGTGGAATGGAGGGTTTGAGAGATGGTGTAGATGCTAACACACCAGCAATGGTGAGCTGGGTGATGTTGTCCACCATGGCTCGTTTGTTGAGGTCCACTGAGAGGTGGAAGTGATGGAGGAAATCAGCTCCAAGGATAGGCTTGCGGACGTCCGCTACCATGAAGATCCAGGGAAGGGAGCGCCGGAGCCCCAGGTTAAGGGTGAGGGACTTCCTTTCAAATGTGGTAATGTGTGAGCCGTTGGCAGCTTGGAGATTAAAGTGAAGTTGTGGGTGCTTTCTGTCAGTAGGGGAGGGAGGGAGTACACTGACGGCGGCGCCGGTGTCGACCAGGAAGGTGAGGTGATTGGTGGGGTCGTGTATGTGAAGTAGACGACTGGTAGAAAGGCCGGGATCACTCGTCGTCGCCAGTGCCTGGCCTGCTAGTTTGGGTGAGAGCAAGGTTGGTTACACTTCCGAGCCTCATCTCCAAACTTCTGGTGATACCAGCAGAGTTGGTTGGTGGCTGTGGGATTGGGGGAGGGCGATTGGCGTCTGGAGGGTCTGCTTGGAGTTCTGCTCCTGTGTCTGGTGAGAGACTTGACAGTTGTCTGGAGCTTGGCTAGCTCACTCAGGATCCGTTCAAAGTCAGCTGTGGTGGGCTGATTAGTTCCCACAGCTGCGACTGGGGTAACCTGGGATTGGGTAGAAGAGCCAGTAACAACAGACACTGGTTGAGCAGCAACCTCAGTGACCCGATCGGCCAGCTCAGCCAGGCTCTCCAGGGGCGTGGCACTGGGGGAGGCGGCTAAAACCATCCTGACATTGCTTGGAAGCCGTTGTAGAAACAACTCCCTGAGGAAGGTTTCATCAAGACCAGCTCGGTCACCCAACAGCTGATGCATTCGTCTCAAAAGCTGTGTGGGTTTTCTGTCCCCTAGTTCCTCTGCTTGAAACAGCTGCTGGAGTCGCCTCTGTTCTGAGGCAGCTGTCCTCTTGATGAGGGTCTCCTTGAGTACATCGTAGGGGTTGGCTTCCGGTGGTCGAAGCACCAAATCTCTCACCTCTGTTGCCACCTCCGACGACAAAGATGCAACTACGAAGTCTAATCTACTCTTTTGGGCATTGAGCCGCTTTGTGGCGAAGGTTGCCTCTACTTGAGCAAACCACACTGCAGGGTCTGCGGGCCAGAAGGGTGGGAGTTTAATGTTCACAGAGGTGGAAGCTACCACGGGAGCTGGGTCGAGCACTGGCGGGTCTGGTGGATCTGGATGGGTCATGATGTTGAGGAAACTTTTGTCAGGGTCACCAATGTAGTGTCTAGCCTAATATAATCTACACAGAAACTAGCTAAATCACTACCAGCTATCAAGAAGAAGTCAATATATTTTTACCACGTGGTGAATGAAATTAGAAAGTTCTGAATGATGCAATACATAATTTCATGCGTGTGCAGATGATGCAATGCAATGGTTAATTAGTTAGTTCACCACAGTTGCACCACTCCACTTGGTCTGTATCAGGTTAATACTATCCTCAGGCCTTCAACCCGTCATATAAATCCCGCACCAACCTCCACCTCGTAATGTAACCTATACATATTATATATATACATACATGGCGTAGGATCTGTAGCAGCCGCAGCGGCCATGGCCACTAAACTTTTTGAGAACATTCTGAATCTGTTTAATCATTCTTGTCGATGCACTATTTTTGGCAGCCGGTAACTGAAGTGTCAGAAAGCAAATGAGTGCCATAGTCTGTATTACTCAGGTAGCAGTTTTTTTCCCCTGCAGGCTCATCAGCCTCAGGCATTTTTGTTTCCAATCGAGATCTTGCAAGGAAATAGATGTTAAGAAGTTTTCAATCCTCCAGGTAGGTGGCCTTGTAGCAATGTATAGAGCAATCTGCATCATTTTCTAGAGCCAGTAAGAAAGAGAAGCTTCAATGAGTTATACTGCTAATAATATTCTGTTTTCTTATTAAGGTTTTTACTGGAAAAATGGCATAGTCAAATTTAAGTGTGAGTTCCATTAGGAACCAGTTTGGAAGCTGCATAAAGACTTTACTTTCTACTACATACACTGTAACAAAATGTCTATCTAAACAGTAACTTGAAAATTCTTGCTTAAGGTATGATTAGCTCATGGGTATGATTGGTAGTAAATTTGTAGATATTGTGTTTTCATCAATTTTTTCATCACTTTATGAATATATATATATTTGGATTGATTACATTTAAACCATTTAAACCCCACCCAATATTGTAGGCATGGCAAATGTGACAGCTTGATTAGCCTCTACACTTTAAAGTTGCTTCCTACACCAATGATATACTCATACATACATGCATATTATATTTTATTAGGTGCAATTACTAATGCAAAAATACAGCTAGAAACACGTTCATCATCAGAATTAGCAGAATTAGCAGATCGTAATAACCTAGAGTTAGTAATAGAAGGAATCACTACAGGAGGTCAAGCTACATCAGTGACTTGGAGGAGGAATAATCTCATTGTTGATAGACATACCAGACCGGCAGGTGGTGGTAATTTTTTTGATGGAGGAGGAGAGACTTTTGTAGGTACTGGACCGTGTGAGAGTCGCATGTATAGAGTTGCTCTACTAGTGGGAGGATATCTACCTGGAACTTACACATACACTGTTAATAATACTAATACACCAACTCCAGTGACATCACCAGTATTTACAATAGAAGGTAATACGGTCAGTATATAATTACTATACATATATTATTTATATAAATACTTTCACACTATACAATTCTGAGAAGGTGTCTCATTTTGCCTCTTAATAACTCTGGCCCCACTTACTTGAATCCTTCTAGTTAGCTATGTTTACTGTTGTTGTTTTTTAACAGTTTTTGTATTGAACATAATTTAATGCCCACCTTCTTTTATTACTTCAATAATACATTTTAGAATAATAATAATAGTTTTTAATTAATATGTCAATTTAAAAGTTTAAAATTTTTGATAACAATCATTTCTTGTAGATAATGAACATATAGTTGATTGCTGACGTACAATTAATATGAATTGTTGTTTTGCTCTTATTTGTAATTGTTTATTCCAGATCCAGATCCTCCTACTAATATTGTATTGAGACAAATTAGTAATAGGAGAGTACAGGCCACCTGGAATCCTCCAGCTAGTTTCTCTGGAGCTACATATCGTGTGTATATTAACACTATGAATGTTAGTATTGGTGGTACTGAAGTGACTGGAACTACTTACACAACTGGGACTTTTACAGATAGGTTCAATATCACTATTCGTGTAAGAGCTACTACTGGCACATATCTGAGTATACCAGCTGTGTCTGAAACTCTGACTATAACAGGTAATATTGTACTAATACTTAAACAATATTAATCTTTTGATAAATTGGCAGAATATAAAAATAACTTTGGGAAAAAATGATTTTTTTGCTGGTCTGTTGTGAGATTGTTTAAGGTTTGCAATGAAAGCCTATTGTTCTAATTGTAAATAGCTAGATTGAAAGAGAAATACATAATATTTCATTAGCAAAATTGAAGTTTATTAAATGTTGTTTTTTTTCAGAGAGGACAAGTCATGTATTTGGCTTGCATGCTCTATAACTTACAAGAGAGACATACTCATTACTCATCACATGATCACATGATCAACTAGAGCACCCACCTTTACATTCATGACAAGTCTCACCCTGGTAACAGCAATCCTTATCCCACATACCTCATATCACTCTCTCCTGGTTAAATATTCAGCCATGGGTGGATGTGTATTTTAGTACTTTCTGCGGGAAAACCATTTAGTGAACTGTTTAAGTCATGACTAAGTCTCCTATGCTTACTCATATCCAATGATTACAAGTACCCAAATTTAACATTTTGGTAGAAGATTCATTTATGAAATTTGCAATTTGAAGACACATCTCTCAGTAAACATTGTAATTTTTGAAGCACAAAAACTGTCAATACAAAGTCTATTATAGTCAACTCAAGCCTCAAGCTCTTGATTTAGCAAACCTTCAATACTCGAAGTTTATAGTACAATACATCTGACCTTCAGCATCCTTTCAAACAAGTTGACAGACCGTGTCTATTTATATTTTGTCTTAGTTATGGTGGGAGCTTAAGGTTTCCGAATGATTATAGTTTATTGCAGCATGACATCTCAAAAATAAACAAGTATAACTATATAAGCTGGTATTTTATTATGTACTATGCTATATATTATATATATATAACTGAAATGTATATTTAAATATCTTGTATTATATCAAATATTTTTTGTGTTATAATGAGTCCCATGTATTACTGTTAAGTGAAACATAATAAATGCAAGTGTAAACTGACACCCTTTCTGACTAGCTAAACTATATGTATTAATATAGAATGTTTTAGATTATGAGCCAGTGGTGTAGAAATTGGAGCCCCCCCCCCTCCCATAATATTGGGGCACAATTTGACGAGGTAATTCCTCACATGAACACTTTTATGCCACAAAATACATGCCCTTGAAGCCCCCACCCCTCACCCCCCTCCCCCCCGCCCCAGACCGAAACATCTTTTTATACCACTGTGAGCAACTCAACTAACTGATAAATATCCTAAGTCATGTGATACAGTTACCCCTTCAGTGACTGCTAACTGATAAATATCCTAAATCATGTGATACAGTTACCCCTTCAGTGACTGCTAACTGATAAATATCCTGAGTCATGTGATACAGTTACCCCTTCAGTGACTGCTAACTGATAAATATCCTAAGTCGTGTGATACAGTTACCCCTTCAGTGACTGCTAACTGATAAATATCCTAAGTCATGTGATACAGTTACCCCTTCAGTGACTGCTAACTGATAAATATCCTGAGTCATGTGATACAGTTACCCCTTCAGTGACTGCTAACTGATAACTATCCTAAGTCATATGATACAGTTACCCCTTCAGTGACTGCTAACTGATAAATATCCTAAGTCATGTGATACAGTTACCCCTTCAGTGACTGCTAACTGATAAATATCCTAAGTCGTGTGATACAGTTACCCCTTCAGTGACTGCTAGCATTTAAAAATTGATGTCTCATCAAATTAATTTGTGTGTGAAAACTTTTACTTCGTTATGTTTAATGATTTGCCATTAACTAGATCAATTTGTTGCTCAGAGTCAATCTAATATACCTAGTCTAAGATAACTATCTCAGTTAGCTTTGCTGTGACGTGTTGTTGTGTTTAATGTCTCAGTTAGTAGCTTTGATGTGACATGTTGCTTTGTTATAGAGGTGATTCCCAGTAGTAGTCCTGGAGTACCTACTGCTAGCATAAGAAGATCTACAAGTATTACCCTCACATGGACTGAGATAGATGTTTCAGAGAGAAATGGAGTCATCACTAGTTACAAGATTAATTATGGAGAAGGAACTAATAGAAACATAACAATCAGTACACAGTCTAATGCTACCACTCATCTAATTACTGGCCTCAAGCCCTTCACTCAGTACACCTTCACTGTAGGTGGAGTCAACAGTGATGGTACAGGACCTTTCTCTAATGCTAGCAAAATTGTTAGAACTGCTGAAGATGGTAAGTAGTATGCTACTCTGTGTAGGGGTTTTGGGATCGAGACTAAGTAATTGAACCCAAGTTTATAACCGGAGCCTAGGTGATGTCCCAGTCCCAGCAGGTACGCTGCCACCAGAATTAGTCTATGGAGTTGCTGAGGCATCTTCCTGTTGATGTTATCCCTTAAGCTTATCTACTACCCCTAACTAAGCCCGAAGCCATTCAGGAAATTATATTGAGTAGTTAAATATATTAGCCAAACGTGCAGGGTAGGATGTAACAAAGACTAACTGAGAAGGAGGTTGGACTATATGTGAATTTATAGCCAACCACCCACATAGTGATACATAAAAAGAATGAATGTTGATGCCCGTGCCCAGTAGGCAGCCATGTGTATGTAGAATGTTCTAGAATGTTCTTTCAGTTATGTGCATGTGGTGAGTATGTGCTGCTGGCTAGGCATGAACCACTAATTAGTGGCATGGATTACATTAATGTTGCCATGCAACAAAAGTACATAAAAAATAAATAAAGTTCCTTAATGAGCTTGTTCTTCCTTGTGGGTGGCCCCACACTCTCTTTCCAATAAGAGCACAGTCACAAACCAATCGTGGTAAGTAAAACTAACATCAGGCAAACATTTTCTAGTGAGATAGTGAAAGTAGCTACAAGCATTAATTATATACATGCAAACATTTCTTTAATTGAACACTTTTTAAATGACTTGGAATCATCAACAGGATCACATCAGTCTTGTTGTGGGGCAGAAGGAATGACACCCCAGAGAAGAGGAAGGGGGAGAGATTTCGAAGGGATTAGCCTTTCACACACTCGCTTGTTAGTAGAATAAAATAATTATTATACAGAAAAAATATAATAATTTTGAGTTATATATTTCTTACAGCTCCCAGTGGTAGTCCTGGAGTACCTACTGCTAGTATAGTAATGTCTACTAGTATTACCCTCACGTGGACAGAGATAGATGTTTCAGAGAGAAATGGAGTCATCACTAGTTACATAATTCAATATGGAGAAGGAACTAATAGAAACATATTAATCAATACACAGTCTAATGCTACCACTCATCTCATTACTGGCCTCAAGCCCTTCACTCAGTACACCTTCACTGTAGCTGGAGTCAACAGTGTCAATACTGGACCTTTCTCTAGTGCCAGTTCATCTATAACAACTTCACAAGATAGTAAGTTATGGTGGCCTATTTAAATTCAGTCTAACTTTTATAAGTTCACTGTCAACATATAAAGATAATAAACAGATCATCATTTTACTGTGAGAGCTTTGTTTAGAATACATTATGTATTCTTAAACCAATTTTCCACTTTAAAGAGAAGTGCAGCAGGTAATCTGTCAACTATGACATGCTGCTAGCTATTCGAGTGATGACATGCTACTAGCTATTAGAGTGATGGCGTGCTGCTAGCTATTAGAGTGATGGTGTGCTGCTAGCTATTGAAGTGATGGCGTGCTGCTAGCTATTCGAGTGATGACATGCTACTAGCTATTAGAGTGATGGCGTGCTGCTAGCTATTAGAGTGATAGCGTGCTGCTAGCTATTGGAGTGATGGCAGCTGAGATCGCCACTATTGGTCTCAACTAACACTGAAATTTCAATTCCAAACGTAAGAGCACATATTTTAACTGAAGAGATCATGTCCTGCCAGTTGTGGGGTTGCAAGACCCACAGACACCCTGGGCTTTATATGAGAGTCTATAGCCTGTTACCTGAGTGACAGCGCTTGTCGTCGAGTACTATAAATCTGATACAGTTCCCGGTATTTCCGTACAAAAATGTATTAGAGGGAAAAGTTGATATAGTTAGTAGCAACCATTAATAATAATGGGAAAATGACCGGAGAGTGCTATAAATAGAGCTATTAGTTATCAATGGGCTATAAAGTAGTTGTAAACCAAAAAAAAATTGGTTTAAATTGCGATTCACAAACCCATGCCACTCGGGCTTCTCCCTCGTGTCTCGGGATTTGTAAATCGCATACAAACCTCAATATTGGTTTATAACTATTACGTACAATCTAAGGTCAAACACACTTAGATTGCATCACAATATAAAGTAATGGTTAACTATGGTAATAAAGTAACAAACAATGAAAATGAACACTAACTCAATGAAAGATAACTGAAATAGCTAAAACAACATATCTCACAAACCACACTCACAAAACAGTAAAAAGATACACAATACAATGTGAATGGCTCTCACGAAGCGAAGACAGTTTAATATTCAACGTACACAAAGAAGATAGTTCACATACATGATTAGAACGATCAAAAAGAAGAGGTGCTGGTGACAAGTGCCAAAGCACAAGTCACTTACAATATTAGTAGGTGAGCAACAAAAAAAAGGTAAATCACAAGAGAGAAAAGGCAGGAAAATAATCAAATTATGCATGGGTAACAGAAACAGTGAACTCACAAACATGACAACGGCTCACAATATATACACAAACAGTTTTACGAGGATTGCCTCGTTTGAGGAGTAGTCCATCAAAGGCCAGTCATATGTGAAGTTAAGTGGAACAGGTTGCAGTCATGGAGGCAGCTGTCCTGTCATTGATCTGCAGACCGGGCATAGAATCTTTGGCAGACTCATTAAAAACTCCCAGTGGAATGCTTTTCATGCAGGCATGGAGGAGTATAGGTTATGGGCGATGTAGAACTTGTACCACATGCAGACCTTATTTCATCTAAGGGAAATGTTTTCTATTTGCCAACTCATGACATGCTCAAAGACAGTAGCAGCACTACCAAGTTACCAATTGTTTTTTATGGTTCCACTCCCACTGCATGACATGACATGTTGGTTCCTGGGTCATACCATCTCAAACTTGTTTCCCACTTGTGAGAAATTGAAGACAGGGCTCTCTCTCTCCTCTTCATAGACAGTACACAGACTTCAGTGTATCAATCGTCCATACATAGCTCCAGTGATGCTCCTGCAGCAGCCTATGTTTCTGAGACTGATCACTGCTAAGCCAATGGTTTCTTTTGTGTCTGGAAGCACTATTTTTGCTATTAGCCAAGTAACTGTGTCAGGTCACTCAAGACTTACAGGAAAGAAAGTGGAGAGGAAGTTGAGATCTTGGCTCATGTCATTGATACTACTATAGCCTCCAATTGAATGTTGTTTGTGTCCGGTCACTCGCATCTCTCGAAGGAAAGGCTTTAGCTGACCTTGTGTTTGGTCATAGTGGTAGAGCCGATCTTCTCTTCAGTACTACTGATGCCTATAGGTGCACTTATGATAAATCCACATCCAAAGCTGTTCCTTCGAGAGATGCAAGTGACTGGACACAAACAAGATTCAATCGGAGGCTATTATCAATGACATGAGCCAAGATCTCAACTTCTTCTCCACCTGAGTCTGTTGCGAAATTCGAGTGAAGGAGACAGCATACTTTTAACTGATACATTTGATGCCATTTAACCCATTAATGTTGTACACTCATGCTACTTCTTGGCCTTCAAATACTGAGCCAAGCAGGAGGTCATGAGAGTTAAGCCTGAGCCATTTTCAAACACTCCGGAGCTCTACACTGTCTGCCTGCTACCTTGACTGTAGTTATATAATGCAGTGGCTAGAATGTAAGCTTTAGAAAATGAGATTATTTAAAAGTGATTAACATGGTGACTTCTCATCAGCTGTAACAGGGCTCTAGATCTGGATAATTCTCATGTGCATCATTAGCAGCTACAGTGTTGCATGCTGAAGTGGGAGGAGACTCAACTAGGATTGTTTCCTGGAGGTTCAGGCTCATAGCCAGAAGTTTGGAATGACGAGTTTGGATTTTGACACTAAGAAAACCACACCAACTTTTATTTCCTTCGATTTATTCTTCTGTAATAGTAACAAAACTGAGTCAAAGTTAATAACTAATATATATTTCATTTCTACTGAACACTATAGAGTATAGAGCAACAAGCGAAACTGTTAGCATTATATCAGTCTCGCCTAACCGAGCCACTTTTTAAACAATGAATCTAACGTAGCTAGCTCTATTGTGCTGTTGTGAGAGCGAGATTTTGAAGCCAAGGATCTTGCATGAAATTCCCACCAAAAAGCAGGATTCCACACACAAGGATCATGACTAAGCAGTTGGGATCACTTGAATTCTGCTGACTGTGCATATGTTCTCTGATCCTCACACCTTTCTTTTTGCCATTTTGGTCATATATAGAACTCAACCAATCACTTTGCTATGTTTCATTTCTATTTCATGCACTTCAGGAAAAGGGTGTGTTAAGAAGTTATATATATATATATAATATATATATATATTTATTTATTTATTTATTCCACCCTAGATATCTTCACAATGATATTTTTAGGTACATGACCCGTGAAATAACTCACAATATTTCATGCTGTTATTTCACCTATACTGGCAAGCTGCCAAACTTTTCAATTTTCTCAACAGATACCTTCCTCTGGTGTACCCTACTCTTTACCCTGCTCAATAGGGTTAGAGCAGCTGCTAAAATATCAGCTGGGGGTGTGTGGGTAGCCCCTACAACCAACTTTAGCTGTGAGTTACCCTTCCTCTAGTACTAACTACAGTAGTAAAGATATCTAGTGTGGAATAAACCATTTATTACACTTGTCAGAGTGATATGGCAAGATATTTCACTCTCAGGCTTTATTTTCACTCACCTCTGGATTGTGAAAATAAATTAGCCTCTGGCTCTGAAAATAAATTAGCCTGCTCATGAAATATTTCGCCATATCACACTCTGACTCATGTAATAAGTACTATATATATTGGCTGCTCTGGTACACCTGATTCAGTCTTCACTGTCCTCTATTATTTTGTCAAAAGAGTTTACAAAGCAACACCTCAGAGATCTTGGGTTGTGGACAACTGCTTCTCAGTGTAGCTAGCAACTCCCTCTCTCTCTCTCTTTCTTGTGGGTCAGGTGTTGATTCTAATGGCAGCCTACTGAGCACTCCTGTGACTTCTAGTATTGCTTCTTGCCACAGAACTCAATGTTTACCAGGTAGTTTGGACTCTGACTAGGCCAGCCACATACAGAGTATGAACTATATCTGGGAGCTAAGTGGCAGAGAATTTCATTACAGTTTCTAAATAATCCAAACAGTTGACGATAATCTAGGAGTTGTGGGGTGTGGTTATATCATTTACTTCCGGTCATCCCACTGGCTAAGGGTGAGGAAAAGCTATGAAAGAAGCAAGAGTGAAACTAGCAGTTGATTCAGAGGTAGTCCTAGTGGAAATTAGTTCTGCACACTAGCCTCATCTAAGAGGTTGTTATTGAGATCATCTTACTGAGTAGTCAAATGTTTTAACTCAGGATGGCTCAGCATAGGTTGAATAGCTAAACTGAATCTGCTGTATTTTCTACAGTCACTATCATATGAATTACCAGTATCTGAATTGAGGGATGGGGTATAAAGTATCGACTCAATTTCCGGCTTAATAGTTTGACCAATACACCATGTGTTTATGGAGCTTGAATATCATCAACAATTTTAAGAGAAAATAAAATGCCTGTGAAAGAGAGAGAATACATCTAATGAGGTAAAGTGTAGACTGAAAAGTTGTGAAGTAATAAATTATAGGAGTAAAAAAATCCACAGATATAAGGAATCCTTAACTTTGGTTGGTTTGTTGAGAGCAAGACTTAGCATAGAAGGGCCCTCTAACAGTATAAATATAGAATTGAAATATTTGGTTGCCAGTTCATTGTCATCACTCATTGGTGAGTGCTTGTGTGTTGAGCAAATGGTCCTGGGTTCGAACCAGTGACAACCAAACATTTTTAAAATCTGCATTGTTTTTTTTAAGCCTGTAAAAGAGAGAGCACACATTAATGGGTTTAATGCTGAGAATATAACTAATTTCAGAAATGGGTAACATTAAATGCAACAGATCTGAAATTGGCTTCAGTATTTCTTTAAGTAGCTATAGCTACATAGAGACATAGAGAAGTAAATAAAATTATTCGTTGTCTTAATATTTTGTGCCTTAATAGAACCTACTGCAGTTCGCAATGTTCAACAGACAGCAACAATATCTGCATTCCTATCTTGGGAAGTACCAGAACAACTCAATGGAATTCTTGTACACTATACTGTCCAGTACACTGTAAATAGAACTCTTCAAGTACTACAAACTACTAACAATACCAACTTCACTATTACTAACCTCACTCCTAACACACTGGTGTCTGACATAACAGTCTCTGCCACTACTGGAAGTGGAAAGGGTCCAGCAGTTGTGGCAGGTAATATCATACTTTCAGACTTACTATCACTAAATCAAAGCACTTCTCCTAGATCTAGAGTATCAGGTTAGTACTGATATGTTAGTTTATTTTATTAATTTTATAGCTATATTTCTATATAATATAGATTACATCCTTCCAATAATCCTAACTATGTTGATTACTCTGATATTATACTCTCTTGTTCTGGTAATAATTAGAGTAGCATTCCATTACTGGAAAAAAAGAAAACTTCTTGAAAAGTAAGAATACAGCATATCTAAGAATAATTAAACAGATACAATGAGAGAAGCTGGTAAGTGATATCTTTTCATATTCCTCACAGAACACCTCCTATGAAAATAGAAAGAAATGAAGCTTATGGTCGAGTCACAGTAGGAGTGTCTACATCTCACTATGAAACAGTCCATCATGAGGAAACAATGAAAGAGCATCCATTTTAGCTGCTACCTCAGAGAAACATTTGCTTAAATTTTTGCCATATATAAAATTAATGCTAGCTAGCTACAGTTTGAAATTTGAGAATAATTAGTCCATTTGTGTCTTGGTGTAACTAATGAACCTTGCTTGATGTTATAAAAAATGTGGAAGCTACGCCTGGTATGTTGCTTTAATTAACAATTTCAAGTAGTACTAGCAAGCAGTTCACAGAATGAATAGAATCTCTAAACCAAAACAACACTGATAGAAAGTAGCTGCAATTTGTTGTCATTTTAACTTCATTCTAATATATTTCAATTTCAAAGAGTCTTATCAGTTTGGAAACAAGTCAATGACATGCACTTGCACAAGAGTACAAACTGGGCAGAGAGAACAAATATGGTACATACCAAAATAGGAAATGTAGTAGTACAGTATGGAGTGGCTAATTTCGTTTTTATATCACTTTCATTTGTTTTTCCCCATGAATGAGGTATCTTCTTATTTCAAACTCAACTAAACTGACTTACTCATCACACATACACATGCCAATGCCTACACATGCCAATGGTGGCTGTCATGTGTAGCTATTTGGTGAGTTGTGACATTTTTAATAAAATCCCAAGAGGTTGGAGCAACTAAGAAAGTTAGCTACAATAGTATTGTGCAATCATGCAATGAATGAGCTTTTATAAGTTGTCAGTTAACATTTCAATATTTAACTAGTTCACAAGGAACCTTCAACTCAATACAAGCATTCTAATACAAAACTCCAAACCAAAGAATTTGTTCTGGTGAAAATAAAATATAAAAACACTACAATCAAATAAAACAGATTTTTTACCCATTCCTGTGAAATTTCTTGACAAATAGATTCAGAAATGTTTAGTTCCACAAAAAATAATTGTAACGATTAGTTAATGTTCACAACAATTATAATAATACTTTCATTTCCAGATAGTGATCACACACTCAGACAAGGTACAGATCGTTAGTCCAAACAACACACATAACCGTTAGCATGAATCACGTGACTTGAATGACTATGATTAATGGTTTGTGCATAATGTAATATCGTCACATCTTTCCTTTCATACAAAAAAACAACAAAACAAAAAAAAGACAATTGGTTATGAAATGACTTGAACTACAGGAAGTGTAGATCCACACACGTTAGGTTGAAACTGTCTAGTCATACCTCCGGTTACCCAAATAGTCGGGGCGCTTTCCACGGGTACTCCTATTAGACCTCCGTGGCTCATCCCGGTCTGTAGATGTAGGAGTTCCTTGTTCTGAATTTATTCTTGGCTTCTGTGGTTTGTCCAGTGCTAGTGGAGGTGCTTCATATCGGGGAGTATTATTATGTTGGGGAGTTGACGCTTCCTCTGAAGAAGTCTCACTCTCCACTGGTGGGGATGACTCTGGGTTTTTTGTCTGAATGTTGTCCTCCGCTTCAGGCATGTCCTCTTCTCTTGTATCATTTGACTTGATGAGATGTCGACGATTGCGTACAAATGTACAGTTACCCATTTTCACTACATAACTTCGAGAGCCCACTAATCCTGCACACACTCCTGGACTCCATACTTTCTCTCCGGGAAGGCGCGCATCCTCACTGTGTCTCCTGGTACCAAGGGTTTCAGTGGTCTGGTGTGGCGATCACAGTAGTGCTGTTGACACGGCTTCTGCCTGTTGATTGCTTGAGCACTCTCTTCCGTAGGGTATTCCGGAGCTAATAACTTCCCGTTTGTGGGAAGGAAAGTCTTGCAATGGCGACCTAGAAACCGCTGGGCTGGGCTCGATCTTAAACCCTCGGTGGGTGTATTCCGCCAGTCTAGCAGAGCCATAAACTCAGAACTATTGTTCTTTTTGCACATTGAAAACAGCCGCTTTACTGTCTTGACCGCGTTTCTGCCTTCCTGTTTGACTGCGGATAGTGTGGAGAGGAAGTGATATGCTCAAAACCCCATTTCCGGGAAAATGTTGCGAACTCATCAGACGCAAACTGTGGTCCATTGTCCGAGACCAATACATCAGGAATCCCATACCTAGCAAACATCACTTTGAGAGCTTTGCTGACAGTACTAGTGGTAGCCCGATGGAGGTGTTTCACCTCAATGAAGTTGCTGTAGTAATCGCTGACTACAAGTATGATTCTGCCTTCATGGTCACAGAGATCTGTTCCGAGCTTCAACCAGGGTCGCGCAGCAAATTCATGCTGACTTATTGGCTCTTTTGTAGATGTGTTACGATATGCCATACAAACATCACACTTTAAGATGAATTATTTTAGCTCTGATGACATGCGAGGCCAATACATTGTTTCCCAGGCTCTTCTGATGCATCCTTCTATGCCTATGTGAGAGGCATGTGCGCGTGACATCATTTCCCTCCTCATTGCAGCAGGAATCACAAGCTGTTGCCCCTTAAATATTAGGTTGTCCTGTAATGTTAGCTCATCTCTGACATCAAAATAGGGATACAAGCTCTCTGCTATTCCTGATTTTGTGGCTGGCCAGCCATTCCTCACCGTGTCCCTTAGCATACTCATGATTGGGTCTTCTGCCGCAACATCTAATGAAACTGTCTGATCCATTTCCTCTAATTCTTGTGAAAGGTCACACTGGTTCACACTGGTAAGTGGTGCCCGGCTGAGAGTGTCTGCTAGAACCATTTCTTTCCCCTTCTTGTATTTCACATTGAGACAAAACTTCTGTAATCAAAACAGCATACGCTGTAACGGGCTAGGAGTCTTGTGGAGTGGTTTCCGTACAATTGACTCCAGTGGTTGATGGTCGGTTTCTATATGTACCAAATCTCGTCCATATGTATATGCTTCGAAATGCTCACACCCAAACACTATAGCGAGTAGCTCTTTCTCAATCTGTGCATAATGTGCTTCCACTGGTGTTAGTGCTCTGGAGGCATATGCCACAGGCTGACCCTTCTGCATTAGGGCAGCTCCGAGGCCAGATGGTGATGCGTCACATTGGATGGTGAGTTCTTCTTGGGCATCGTAGTATCACAGAACAGGTGTGCCTGCGACTGCTTTCTTCAGACGGTCTAATGCCTGCTGCTGTAAGGTTTCCCAACACCACGGTACATCCTTCTTGTTTAGCTCTCGAAGTGGCTTTGTCAAATCTGCTAAATGAGGCAGGAATTTACTGAGATATTGAGCAAGGCCTAGTAACCGTTGCACTGCTGAAAGGAACTTCTTTCAGTCTGAGTCTCACTTTCCGGTCATTCAGCTTTAGGCTTCTTTCCTTGCATCGCTGAAGAGTAGCCTCCAGATTTGTATCATGATCTCTTGCAGCTTCCTCCTCTTTCCCAAAACCAACAACAATGAGGTCATCTGCCACAACTTCGACTCCTTCGGGAGCAGAACTGGTGCGTTTCCAACGATATCTACCGAAAGGGGTGTTGAATGTGGTCAGGTATGATGACTCTTCCTCAAGCTTGATATGCCAAAATCCATTCCGAGCCTGGAAACAGTTTAACTCCATTTAGACGGGTAGCCACTTCTTCGATGATAGATAGCTGGTAATGCTCCCGCTGTATGACAAACAGATGCGAATTCTTCCGTCCAACTTTTGTACCACCACCATTGAGCTAACCCACTCTGTTGGTCGGGTTACTGCAGCAAGCACATCTTGCTTCACCAGGTCCTCCAGTGTATTCTGAAGGTTCTCTCTGTAGGCCACTGGAACTCGCCTAGGAGCATGCTGTACTGGCTTTGCTTGGGGGTCTATGCGAATCCGATATTCACCTTCCATCAAGCCCACTTCCTCTGTGAACACACACGGATATTTTTTAACTAGCTGTTCCTTTGTTATAGGAAAACTTGTTTCTCTGCCAACCGTATACACTTCTGCATTCTTGACACTGGGTTTGTTAAGCTGGTCATTATCCAAATAAGTGACTATCCTCATACCCAAATAAGCCTTCCATCCTAACAATGGCCGTGTTCCGTGCTGTCCACCAGCCTACAGTCTAAGCGACACTTAAAATCACCACAACGCACCCTGAGCAGCACCCTGCCAATCACTTGGATCTCAGCCCCTCCATATGCTGTGATCCTCTGACTCACTGACTTAACCTGTGATAAATGTAATACTTAGTGGCCTTCTTGTACAGGTCTATCGGCACTACGTTGCATTGCACACCTGTGTCCACTTGGAACCTTAGGTAGTTGCCACTGTCCAACTGTAAAGTAACACACTGTGAGTCATCCACACCTGATCCTGCTGTAGTTGCTTAAAAAACTTCTTCTTCGTCCTCCTCTTCAACTGCCCTGACCTGCTGAACTCTTCTGTACCGACACTTTATTGCAAAATGATTGGGCTTTCTGCATTTGTTACACAGCTTTCCATAAGCAAAACACAATTCATGTTTGCTAAAGTCATGTTTCCTTCTGGAGGGGTGGCTGGCGCAGAGATTGTCAGTTGACACCAGGGTGATTAAGTCCCTGTACTCCTGCCAGATAAGAATTACTATTTCCTCCACTTGCCACCTTACTAGCTAACACACTGGATGCTAGCTAGTGAGAGAGAGACTCAAGAACGACTTCTTCAAAACTTGGATAAGAACTGAACAGCGAAAAAAAGATAAGTGCATATAACTACCAGAGTCACATGCCTAACAGTAAACAAGTTAAAGAAAAACGTGATATCTGACTACAGGGTGGCCCCGCAGACAAGTCTGACAAAAAATGAACTCATAACACACACCAGAGGTACGCATACATGATTAACACAAACACACAAACATCTAAGTTCTAGGTGAAGTCTCTTGGACCTGTCCACCTTCCACAGTTTTGACATTCACGATACTGGGCTGTGCTGGGTAGTTCCTTGTTGGCTGTCCTGTCTTTGGAAGGGTCTACAAGGTCGATTGTCCCGGGCGTTTCTTCTACCATTTTCATCTGTGTTGAGGTGGCCTCATGTGAACGACAAATGTCATCAGTATCAGCAAGAGTCAAGTTGGCTTTGCGAAGAAGTTTTTCTCGAGCCTGCTGATCCTTAATGCCAAACACAAGCCTATCCCGTAAGATTTCATCAAGAGTGATGGTGACAGCCTTCTGCTAATTTGAGTAGGGCCGTTCTGAAATGGTCATATGACTCCACAGGCTCTTGCATTCGCTAGTTGAAACGATATATCTCGAAAGGTACATTACGTCTAGGCTGACAGTACTGCTCTAACTTCTCTAGTACCTTATTTATCTTTGACTCCTCCCCAGCCGTTGTCCAGGTGAATGTAGCAAACACCTCTCGGGCTTCCTCTCCGATGACGGTAAGTAGCGTTGCAACCTGAACCTCCTCTGCCTTTTCGTTGAGTCCAGTGGCTAGCGAGTAATTGGTCCGAGCCCGATTGAACCGTTTCCACTTTTCGGCTGCTTGAGCGTCGTGTATCTCAAGCGGTTGCAGTACTGGAAGAAGACACTGACTCGTAGCCAACCCACGCTGCCACCATGTAACGATTAGTTAATGTTCAAAGCAATTATAATAATACTTTCATTTCCAGATAGTGATCACACACACACAGACAAGGTACAGATCGTTAGTCCAAACATACACACAGAACCGTTAGCATGAATCACGTGACTTGAATGACAATGATTAATGATTTGTGCATAATGTAATATCGTCACACCACCATGACATGCATGTGTTCAAAATAATTTCAAATTTGGTAACAATTTAGAAGACATCACTTGTGCATATTCAATGAAATGTTTGGACCATAATCAAGGGAACAGAGGTAGAAAAGATTACTTTGCAGTTAATAAGTTGAAACAAGTGTATTCATTCCAGTGTTTGTGGCTATGTTCTCTGTTTTCAAGACAAATTTGCTTCAAATTTTCTTTCCAAAATATTTCCAATATCAAAGGCACATCCCCAACTCAAAGTAACACCCTTGTTTCCATGACCATAGCAATGGATGACAGTACTACCATCCATGTCACATGACTCCAATCGTATACGTTCTCTAAATGGTCTCAAACCTGTCCACTCCTTCACAACTTCCGCTCCACTCAAACTGGGCGTAAGAGCCTGGCATCGCTGCAGGATTCTCTGTGTTGTCTTCGTGTTTACTTCTTCATTCCAACTCCCTGTTTCTTTCACTCCACCCAGTGTCACCTCAGAGGACCCTCTGGGAATTATGCTAACGTGCATATCTCGAGGGTCAAAATAAGTCACCCACGTCTTCACCCATGGAGCTCTAACGAGCACCATTTGACCTCTGACCGGATATAGAGAGGTATCAAATGCTAAACTATTGTAAGATCCGAGTCCAGTACAGTTGACTATTATATCGTAGGTGGGCATCAATTCAGAAATATTAAACACTTTCCTTTGCTCTATTTTACACCCAGCTTCTCTAACTTTCTGAATTAACCATTTCAACAGGACAGAGGGTTGAATGATGAATGTACCATAATGCCAAGCTTGTACACAATCTGAAGGAATAGTTACAACACTGGCCTCTTTAGAGTCTAGCTTTACTGGGTGAAAATCAAACAGGAGGTCCTTCCACCAGGGTTGAGGCTGCTCCACATTCCACAGAGCGAAACCTGTAGTTATAGAAATACCAGCTTCATCTCTATCTGGTGAGTTGTAAATAGACTGGAAACTTTGGAAAGATCTGGTTATCCACTTCTTGTAGCAATCTTCTTGTTCATGCTCAAAGGAATCTGAGTCTTTATGACAGGCCAGAGAAAATATGGCTCCTGATTTGTCAGACACTGTATGGGGAGAGAACTTCTCAGATATCAAAGTCAAGTCCACTTGTCCAGGGAAACGTTCCAGAATATGGGAGGCTGCAGTTAACCCAATCACTCCAGCACCTAAAACAGCTACTTTGTGAACAGTACCATCTACAGTAGTCTGCATTCTTCAGTATTGTGCAGCTAGCCAAGTTCCGTTTGTTTGCTACATACCGGTTACGTCATTATGATTACGTCAGCCGTACTAGGAAGCCATATTGAGTGTCAATCGCTGCGTGCGTACCCTGGACTACTGCAGATGGCTGAGCAAAATTATTCTGAATACTATGAAGGCTTGGATGGAGATGCTAAAAGAAGGTATAGAGAGAAATTAGCTATTCTTGGAGACCTTACAGACCCCTACCTTACCATGATTGGCGATCAAAATAGCTTAGAATGGCAAGACTGGCCTGAAGTTCAGTATCCAGACATTTATAACTATTTGATAGCTACCCCCAGTCCTTACACAAAAGAAGATATGAAGGCTTATAAGAGTTTAGAAGGCTATAGGCAATTTGTTGATGGCTGGGTTAATAATATCAGTGTTTATTTGACAACCCGTGACAGTACCTATCTTGTAACAGCCCAGGTGAAACACTCACAGCGGCTTTCTGTCCCCCCAGCTAAAGCATGGATTGCAGCTGAAGGTAATGGTGTAGTCATCTGTGCACACTGTAATTGCATGGCTGGACTGGGAGAAGCTTGTTCTCATATTGCGGCTATTCTTTTTACTCTTGATGCCAATGTACAAGCAAGAAAGTCAATGTCATGCACATCAATGCCTTGTTCTTGGTTGCCACCATCCTTTAAAAGTGTTCCCTTTGCTCCAATATCAGACATAAAATTTTCAGCTCCTGACAAAAAGCTGAAGACCAGTTTGAAAAACACAACTCCTAGTTCAAGTGGTAGCAGTGAAGTAACTGATAATTTATCTGGTATGAATAAAAAAATAACTCCATCTTCAAATGAACTAAATGTATTCTTTGAGAAGTTATCACATACCGGAAAACCTGTTATTCTCTCTCTTGTTCCTGGTTACTCAAAGGCATATATACCACTGTACGAACAAGGAACACTTCCAAAGCCCCTAACTGATTACTGTGAGGAAGAATATTTAAACCTCTCCTATCCTGACCTTTTGAAACAATGTGAACTTTTTTTTGACCAGTTGAAAATAACACCTGATCAGGCGAAAGAAGTAGAAATAAGAACTAGGAAACAGTGTGGTTCTAAGGTATGGTTTCAGCAGAGAGCAGGGAGAATTACTGCCTCAAGGATTAAATCAGCAGTTTGTACTGACATAACACAGCCATCACAGTCGTTAATCAAAACAATATGTTATCCTGAAAGCAACAAATTTAAGTCTAAGGCTACTGAGTGGGGGTGTGAACATGAAAGAATTGCTTTGCAAAAATATATAGAAGAAGCTGAATTTGATCATGCTGGATTGAAGGTGTCAATGAGCGGATTAATAATCAACACTTCTTATCCTCACATGGGTGCATCTCCTGATGGACTGATAAACTGTGATTGTTGTGGTAAGGGTGTCATTGAAATAAAATGTCCATACACGTGTGTGGATAAGTCATTTCAGGAAGCTACTAGTCAGCAAAGTGTTTTCATGGAGCTTGTAGAAGGTGAATACAGTCTAAAGAAAGACCATGCTTATTTCTATCAAATTCAGATGCAATTAAAGTTCAGTGGAAGCGTATATTGTGACTTTGTAGTATGGCGAGAACAGGAACTAATCGTACAAAGAATCTCTCTTGATCACCAGTTTATTGAATCTGCTTTAGATAGAGGTACTAAGTTTTTTAAGTATGCCATACTTCCAGAAATGCTAGGTAAATATTATTCTAAGTTGCCATCACAACCAGAAGCTCCCAAGGAAAACGAATCCTCAACTGCAAGCACATCTGCTCAAGAGGTGGATGAAAGTCCAAAGTTATGGTGTTATTGTCGGACTGAAGAGTCTGGAGAAATGATCCTGTGTGAGAGTGAACAATGCGAAATTGAATGGTTTCATACACAATGTCTTCGAATCACTTCTATTCCAAAGGGAAAATGGATATGTCCTGATTGTAGGAAAGAAAGGAGCACTAAACGAAGAAGAACAAAGTAATCACATTTCTTATGCATTATAATTATTCATTATTAATAACTGTATATTTTATGCTCACTTTAATTTTTCTGATTAAGCTATTAGCTACTTGCAAATTACAATAACAATTCAAATAATGATGTTCTTTATCTGTATCATATCTGACGAAAGTTATATATGGTAAATATGATAAAATCATACATTTTCAATCAAATGGCACCACAGATTCACAGCAGTTGCATAAAGCACTGCACACAGTGACAATCTTGTCTATAGAACTATATTCTTCTCCATTGCACTTATGAAACTAATAGGAAGTATTCCTCTCAAAATTTTATACTTCAGTCTTAACAAGCCGATGACCCTCTCCACGTGTATTCTAACTCTTGACAATTGACATGCTTTATCTACTTCACGCTTGCTGAGCTGCTTCTTTCCCTTTGTGAAAGGTGGAAGTTTTACTTCTGCACAGTATAGACCTGCAGCATCTTGAACATTAAATCCTCTATCTGCAAGCACAAGGTCTCCTGGTAATAACTTATCCAAAATACCGCAATTTTCTGTCAAATAACGATCCGATACACGCCCACCCCATCCTTTGGATATAAAAGTAATAGATCCTTGGGGAGCTATTCCAATTAAAAACTTGACAGTATTATGGTGTTTGTAGTTGGACCACGTTTGAGCTCTTGCCATTAATCCCTTTGGTCTTTCCATAAAAACTTCAAAACAGTCTATCACAACAACACATTTACTGAAATTTTTTCTAAACTCCCGGGGCATAGTCTGATACAGTTGCTCATGATCAGGCCACTTCACAAGGGGCTTCAACATCCAAAACATGACATCAATCCATTTCTGGAAGTACCGTGTAACAGTAGACACATGCACATTAAACAAAGAGGACAGGAGACCATTATCTGCATTAAGACGCAACTTCATCAATACCATCACAAACTGCTGAAATGCTGGAAGTACTGAACGTGAATTCGGTACATGGGGAGATATATAATCAAAAATTGCTCTAACTGTTTCTATCGATGGTAATCCAGTAAAATAACATACTTTTTTAATATCATTTTAAAAATTATCAATTGTCTTCAAGCTTTTCAGCTCCTGCTTCATTTTGAGGTTTTCTTCTCTCAATTTATCACATTCCCTTTCCAAGTCATTAACACTATTCACAGTCATATCCATCATGACAGAACAAGAAGATTGCTCACATGAATCAGTCACATCCTCACTTACTTCTAGTTCACTACATGTCATTGAATCAGTTTGTTCTGGTAACCCATCAGCTTCTTTGTCTCGCAACATTATAGTACTGGCTTCCAAGAAGGTATTACTAGCAGCTTCTTCACACTGCGCTTCCAGACGTCTTTTTTTAAGCATTCCAGTACGCTCATACCTCTCTAGTTGACACAATGCTTTTCTCTTTGCTGGACTCCTCACATACTTAAACAAAGTTGGAACATAAGCTGGAGATACTGGATCATCACTCTTCTTACCTCCTACAAAATGAGTACTGCATATCCAGGTAAACTCCGTTGGTTGCCAGTCCTTTCTATTAACTGCAGCGATCCAGCTGTTTTTTCTCTGAGGATTGACAGGAAAGCGGTAAAAGTGAAGCCCGCAGCCTTTAGAGAATCTGTTAGAACATCCCACAGCACAGCAACACTTCCCCATCCTTAAACAATCTACTTGACCTTCCTGACACTCAGTTGAACTCGCCGTTGACACTCAAAATGGCAGAGTAAATAAACGCGCAGGTCTATGACGTCAGCCGCAAAGGGTCTATTGTATAATTTGCAATAGATAGCTAAGTATCTAATTAAATCACTGGCTTCCAGAGATTCTAACAGGAATGCTTGTTGAATTCCACACCAAAATGCATCATCTAAAATTTATAGCTATTGAGACCTGATTAATCAAGGGCTATTCAGTACAAAAAAAAAGCTTTAGTTAACTTACTGCTCCAGTTAAATGTTACTATTATTTAAAATTGTGAATAAAAAAGGAGAAAAGTTCATAATGACTTTTATAACTTAGGTTCATTACATTACTGATTTGGATGAGATATCCAGAATTCTAGCTAGTCTGGCGCGGCCAGACCTCCCGAAAAATCGGGACGGAGCGGTTGGGTAAAGGGTTTGGCGCGCGAGACTAAATTCTAGCATCATGCCGCCCAATGATCCCACAATGATCCCACTTCTGGACATTTAGGCATGAAAAAAACTTTGTCAAGAGTTAGTGAGTGGTTTATGTGTTTTCTTCTTTTTTTTCTACAAATTGTGTCATTGTTCCAAAAGTGGGGGGAAAGTTCAATTGTGAGAAACCTTACCAAACATTCTAGACATTTTCTTACTATTCTCTTGTTATTCCAATAGAAATTAGCTAAGTGAAATAGTGACGATTACATGATAGTGGGTTGGTACATAATGAAATGAATGAGTAAAACTATCAGTTTCTCTTACTGTTATACTGAATTATTCAATATAGAGGATCTAGCTAATTTTTCAGTGAAACCCTTGAAACTGTGCTGCAGTGGGGGGAAAGTTCAATTGTGAGAAACCTTACCAAACATTTAGGGGGAAATTTGGATTACAGCATTAAAGAATTTTAATATGCTCAGATGGATGCACCTTCTCTTCCCTTCAAATTCATAAGTCGGCTGGTTTTTTTATGCAGTATTGCTCAAGAAGAGAAACCATTTAGCATAATTCTCCAGATGACTTCCTGACTCTGAGCCTGAGCTGACAGCTCTCCCAGTATGACAAACTTTTTTTTTTTTTTCATTTTGGTAGTACAATAACAGAGTGGCCAACTCAAATCCAGAAGATCTACCTTATAACAACATTTCTAAATGTTTGAGTCCTTTAATTGTAAATAAAAAGAGGGGGGAAAGCACTATTAATTTTCTTTTATAATTAAGGATTATTCTAGCATTATTCCACTATGCTATTTATGTCTATTATTCCACTATGCTATTTATGTCTATTATTCCACTATGCTATTTATGTCTATTATTCCACTATGCTATTTATGTCTATTATTCCACTATGCTATTTATGTCTATTATTCCACTATGCTATTTATGTATTCCACTATGCTCTTTATGTCTATTATTCCAGAAAAAATGCTAGCATAATCTGGCAGGACCTATCAATGATGTCAATAAATTGGTAAGCAAATAAATAAACTCATACAGAAGTGAGTGTGGTCACCTAAGACAAATAGAGTGTTGTTATTTTTTAATTGTGATGCATCCAGGTTTGTAATTGCGATCTATATGCCAAAAGATTCATGGCAAATTAAGCCAATATACTCCAGAGCTCCATCCAGTACCAGTTGTGTCACCATGGCACCACATTGGTATTGACTTCATTGGCCCCATCTCTCCTGCATTACATCAAGAAAATAGTATTGTTTTAGTTAACTAAAACTAAAACCAAAACCCCTTAGTATTGGGGTATTTTACATTTGGTAAGAATAACTAAAACTAAGCTGTAGAGAACATGAAAAAACTAAAACTAATTATTTTAGAAGACAGTAAATTCAATAATAACTAAAACTACCAGTAGAGTGGATGACAAAAACTAAAACTAAGCAATTTTATTGTAAACAATTCACCTTGAATTATGTCATTATTAAATGAAAATATAAATTCCCATCAAGTAATTATTCTCTAAACTACATTACAAATACCATACTTTATTAATAATACCCAAGTTTTCACAGAAATATGCCATTTTTGAAGTTCTTTGGGAAAACTACATGAACAACTTTCTTTAAGGAGTCTCATTATTGCAGAATTTGAGAGGCAACATAAATTAACTAAAACTAAGACAATTGATAGTATAACTAACTAAATCTACATGGTATTGAAGAAAAACTAAAAACTAACTAAATCTTCAGGGAGAATTTGGGGAAAAAACTAAAACTAAGCATTCAAGATATTTTTTTAGTATGAATAACTAAAACTAAGAAAGTCTGGAATCGCTAAACCAAAACAACACTGCAAGGAAACAGATACATCTTGACTATAACTGATTATTTCACAAAATTTGTTGAGGCAATTCCTATGAAATGTAAATATTTTGAAAATGTAGCTGCTGCATTGTTCAAGGTAATCAAACGTATGCACTATGATGAAGTCTTGAAGCTTATAATGTATTGAATATAGCTAGGTGTTTATGAGAATGGGAATTTGTAAGGTAGTGACTTTAGATCAAGGATCAGAGTTCATAATTCATTGAATCGTGAACTCATGAGTTTACTAAAAATCAACTATCACCTGACTACACCTTACCACCCCAGGTTACTTGCACTTTGTACCGGTATTATAATTATTATTACAATTGTTATAATATTATAACTTAAATTTAGGCCAACAGCCTGGTTGAAAGATTCAGAGCGCATACTAGTAAAATATGTTCAGGGGGAAAAAGAGACCTGGGAGGACTGCATTGACACATGCGTATATGCCTACAACACAGCTCAACACGAATCTACAAAATTCACACCCTTTGAGTTGATGTTCTCCAGAAGTCCAGTACTCCCAATTGATATAACTGAAGATGCATCATGCCAATATGAAAAGCTTCCAGAAGTAACTGATGGTATGTGTAATTCAATAGTTGTAATGAAATTTAGCGAATGTTATTATATTAGATCTGATCCTCACCAACACAAGGAAGAGAACTAGCATTCTTGAAAAAGCAAAAGCCAATATAGTTCATGCCCAATCCCGTCAAAAGAGAATATACGATCAGAAGCATTCCAATCCAAACTTTCAGGAATGGTGCTCTAGTCCTCAAGAAGGACTTCAGGAGGAAACAAAGAAGAGGTGGTAAACTTGATCCAAAATGGGTTGGACCTTTCAAAGTTGTTTGCCATGGTCTTTTTTGTCTTCAAGATATATCAAATCGCAATAATATAGTAGCTAGAGTGAATGGATCCCATTTAAAAGAATACAAGTCAACCTCCAAGATAATTGTAATCAAGAGATTTAGCATATTATGCATGTATTGTGTATAACAGCAAAGCAGTTCTTCATCTGAACTGGAGCCCCCTCTCTCTGATTCATCAGAATCAGAGGAAGACATTGCAAGACCTAAAATGAAAAGGAGAAAAAAAATTAGTCCACTGGTAAATGAAGTTTTTGAATTCATCATCAATTATTAGTAATATACACATAATTGAAATTTTGTAGCCTTTGAGTTCTCAAACGGAGTTATCCCCATTATCCTCTTGTATTTCAAGTCCAATCAGAACAGTATGTTTGTTAGCCACTATGTGAAGAAATCTACATACCTGTCATCCCATTTCTATAGCCTCAATGTTCACTTTCTGAGGATGATGGAGTCCACTGCCAGAATTGGAACCAGTGTCTTTGAGTATTCCAAGTCCACAACAAACAGTATGTGAACTCATGAGTAGCTAGAGTCTTGCAATACACTGCCTCATTTCATAGACGGAGCATTTGTTACTTTCAAAAGAAGATATAATGGACTTTCCTCATGATATAAACTGTCAAGGATGTTTAAGTTAATCATAAAATTGTATATTAAAGCTGTACATGTACTTGTTAATTGCAATGTATAGCATTGATATAAAATGTCTGTCACTATTTTTGTAGGATAAGAAAGCATCTAGTACAATTTTGGAAACCACTACAAGTTGCTACACTTATCATGAGGACTCTTGTGAGTCCCTAAAGTAGGATTCAATAAATTATATTCCTAAAGCATTTATTACAGGATTTTAACCACGAAGCATTATCAAAGTATTTACACATTGTTCTGAAGGTTTGGAAATGTATTTTAACAGCTATCTAATACAATTATTTCGGGTCATACTCTCCACCAGAAAAATCCCTTCAGCCTCAAAAAATTTCCTCCTAATGAACTGACAACAAAGTTGTCCACTCCAAAAAATTAGAAAGGTTCGTACAGTATGGACATAGCATTTTATTTTAGTATGTTAGCCATATACGTGTTAGCTTGTAACCATCAAGGCTAATAATTAAAATGGTTTTGTTATAAATCTTTCTAGTTTTCTTATTCCATTACCACTATTTACTTTGATACAATTTTAGAACATAAATTGGAAAAAAATAAATTGCAGAAAAATGTATCGCATTAGCTTATTATTTTCAGTTCTAATGTTTACTTTGGAGCTGCTACATATGGACAAGTTATCATGATTAGAGGCAAGGGGTGACATAGCCACTAAGGATTGTGAGTTAAAGATCAAGAAAGATCTACAAGTACAGATGACACCAGAAACAACAGACATAGGTTTAGAGCTTCCTGGAAGCTGGCTGTCATGTTGCGTGCAAATTACCCTTCAGGATAAAATAACATCCTCACCAGTTATCTTGCTGTTTATATTGTGTTTATATAAATATCACCACGGAGAGTTTTCAACCTCATTGAACCCTAGGAGGACTTTAGCAGGGATTAAAACTCCAGGTTAATTATATACTGTGTATATTGACTGCTAAAAAAGAGAAAACTGCAATAATTCCACCCAAGAATGACTGAAATATTATTATCATTATGATTATTACTGGTGAGCAAGCAAGACAGTATTATGGGTGAACAATTGAAAATCGGGTATATGTTCTATATATGTGGATAGTACATTAATTAAACGTGTATGCGGACTCCTTTTTTTCCTAAAAATATAGCTTTTTAGGTTAGCCCTCAGCTTCTTCTAGAACTACAGGACCAAGTAAGATTAACCTTAAAAAACATCTTCTGAAGTAAATAAGAAAAGAAAAAAGAAGCTAAATGCAGGAAAGTTAGTGAGAACAGATGTAACTAATGCAGGAGAGTTAGTGAGAAGAGATGTAACTAATGCAGGAAAGTTAGTGAGAAAAGATGTAACTAATGCAGGAAAGTTAGTGAGAAGAGATGTAACTAATGCAGGAGAGTTAGTGAGAAGAGATGTAACTAATGCAGGAAAGTTAGTGAGAAGAGATGTAACTAATGCAGGAAAGTTAGTGAGAAGAGATGTAACTAATGCAGGAGAGTTAGTGAGAAGAGATGTAACTAATGCAGGAAAGTTAGTGAGAAGAGATGTAACTAATGCAGGAGAGTTAGTGAGAAGAGATGTAACTAATGCAGGAAAGTTAGTGAGAAGAGATGTAACTAATGCAGGAGAGTTAGTGAGAAGAGATGTAACTAATGCAGGAAAGTTAGTGAGAAGAGATGTAACTAATGCAGGAAAGTTAGTGAGAAGAGATGTAACTAATGCAGGAAAGTTAGTGAGAAGAGATGTAACTAATGCAGGAGAGTTAGTGAGAAGAGATGTAACTAATGCAGGAAAGTTAGTGAGAAGAGATGTAACTAATGCAGGAAGTTAGTGAGAAGAGATGTAACTAATGCAGGAGAGTTAGTGAGAAGAGATGTAACTAATGCAGGAGAGTTAGTGAGAAGAGATGTAACTAATGCAGGAGAGTTAGTGAGAAGAGATGTAACTAATGCAGGAGAGTTAGTGAGAAGATATGTAACTAATGCAGGAAAGTTAGTGAGAAGATGTAACTAATGCAGGAAAGTTAGTGAGAAGAGATGTAACTAATGCAGGAAAGTTAGTGAGAAGAGATGTAACTAATGCAGTGAATTTTAGCCTCACAGTTATTTAAAAAATAAAATTGGAAATTCAAGTCATTAAAACCTCGATTATGACTACATATATTTTCCTATTATTTTTTCTTATTTTGTTCGGAGGATGTTATTAACTTTAGACTTAAAACTGTTTATTTCCTTAAAGTGCTTGTTTTTCAAGTCACCAAAACCTGGAGCGAGTGTTGTTATGGCATTAAAATCCTTTACCAGACTATACTTTTTAAAACTCCGTCTTTGGCCTATTTTTGTAGCCAAATTGAGTGCTTCTTGTCAAAAGTCACTGGTAACAGATAATCACAATGGTTTACTTCACACTAGATTCTTCTATACAACTTCTGAGATAAAGGTAAGCAAGTAATTCTATGTTTGTTTGCTAAAGTTAATAGTCAACATACTCTTTAGTCATATGAACTACAGGAGTAGAAGCTAAAATATATGTAACAGTACTGTAGTTTATGCAACCTAACTAGGCAAGCTCACTCCACATTTGTGCTCAAACACACCACTAGTTATTAAATCAATTATTATGAATATATTTAGGGTGGAATATATATATATATATATATATATATATATATATCCCTATATGGATAACTTAATTAATTAATAGTAAACGATTTCTTTCACATGATATTTAAAGAAATAGTTAAAACTAGCGAACCCTTCAAGGAACATTAGAAAAACACTAAAAGTTAGTATGAATAACTAAAACTTGAAGGAAATGAAGGAATTTCAGCTCATAAATTTGGAGGTTTCAAGTAATCTGCTATGAAAAGTATAGCTGTTGCATTAAAAATAGTTTTCTGAAGTTTGTAAGAATCTAAGCTATTGAAATTTGTATTTATTTATTTTTTGCTTCTGCACTTGTTTTGTGGCCTTTCAATTAGTTGGAAGATTTGAATGCCTTCCTGCGCCCCACATTTATTCCTACTATACAGTATTAAGTTACTAAACCTTGTTTGTCTTTAACTTTATACAATAGGTGCAGTCTCTATAATTTTATTTTAAATTTTAATGATCCTTTACCAGGCTGATGCTAACAGCATAAATTGTGCACACTGAAGATCTAAGACACTTTATCTGTCAATCTTAACATGTTCCCTAGTCTCAAAAAAAAAAAACCTTGCAACTTCCTTGAAGATCCCTTTGCTAGAGTAGATTCAGGAGTGTAATAAGTGACTGGGAAAGGGACAATGTCTAGATATGCTGCTTCCTACATTCATACTGAAACAGAGTCTGCTAGACTTCCAGTAGTCCCCAGCAACAGCTTGTAGCTTGTTCAGTTTGTAGGTCTATTGAATTACAAGACAAGTCAATTCTTGGAATAATAAAAATAAAAATATAAAACGATTCCACATTATCCCTCAAAACACCTGATACTTCAATATGATTTTTGCACGCTAAATTCATTAAATATACCCTGGGGTGGTTTATAACCATTATAATATAATAGCACTGACAGACCGAGTGAATTGATAGTTAGTGAATATTTCATACATTGGGGATAAGTGAAAGGACATGTGTTTATTGAGCCGCTGGCGAGACTCTGTGTTGTGCCGGGGAAGGGGCGTGGTGATGGTGGAGGAGGTGTGAAGGCGAGGAACAGCTATGAGTTTGGTGAAGGTTGGAAGGGGGCGGGATGGTTGGGTAGTTATACGCCAGGTGGGAGGGGTTTTCCACCGCCCTTTGCTTCAACTCTGTTCTGATGCTATTGGGGACCATCTTGCAATAGCCTTCACCATCATCATCCGTGGAGTCTGTCAGCTCGACAACGGGCTGCAAGGGTAGACGTTTGTTAGGCGAGGGGGAGGTGGTCTTCTTTTGGAGCTCCTGTATGGTGCAGTACTGGTTGTCTTCATTGAGTGTCTGCTGGTTTATAGACATGTACACAAGTTCATCTGGCCTGGCAATTCCCCGGGCCATTTGGGGAGGAGGAGGGGAGGGGGAAACTCCCGGGGATTTAAACCTGTCAGAATTCTGATGCTGACTTCTGATGTAGTTTATGAAGGCACTATCAGACGATGCACCCGTCCAGTCATCTCCTGTACCTGTCCAATCAGATTCACCGCCCGAGCTAGCCTCTGCACCACCTTCACTGCTACCAGCACGTCTGGAGAAGACGCCCTGGGAAGACTTGGTTGACGAGGACGGGGAGACGGCACTATGGCTCGCCATCATATGCTTCATAGAGCGGAACAGTCTGTACGAGTGCTGACCAGTGAAATAGAAGTGACCTTCTCCAGTTCCAGAACTCCTGCAATACAGAGGGAGAGAGACAGAGAGATCTTCACAGCAGCACTTAAGGTCACTGGAGGCTGACTGCCAGACACAATATCGGCTTTACTGGACTAATGGGTCTTTTAATGCAATTACCTACCAGCTGAATGTCTACAACATCGGCTAATGAACACTAGCATGCTAGCTACAAGACTCTCCGTTCAAACATGCTCCCTCTCACACACACACACACACACATACACACTCATTATGCGACTAATTTGCTTCACTGACTGGAGCAGTGAAACTAATTCTTGACAACTGTTTGTATCTGAAAACTAAATTCCAGTTGAAAACCACAAAGTGGCCATCAGCTTAGCCGACCACATTTCAAACCGCCAGCGATACGAAAAATCTCAATTATTTACTGATCAAAAACTCATTCCTCAATTTCTCAAGTTTCAAAATCCATCAAATAGCCCCACCCACATGCCACTCCCTCTGAGCTCACCTTCCTGGCTCCACCTCCAGCTTGCTGACATTCTTGTGCCAATGCACTCTGCGAATGTGCTTGAGCTGCCACTCCCACTTTGGTTTCGGTACTCCATGCATCGCCCCGGGCGACCACACCAAGTAAGAGTTGGCGCACACCTGAACTACGTACTCTCCTTCCAGATCTGGATGTTCAGGACACCTCACCAGATCCACGTGGTGACGATCTACAAGGTAAGGAAAATAAAAACAAATAAATTTTTTTTAAATATAAATTTCACTAACTACAAGCTGAACTTTTCAGGTTGCCTTGGCAACAAATACACAACTGAATCGATACAATGATAAACAGGAGTATTTCATACTGGGTCCTGAGAAAATGTTTAAGATACAAATAAGTAATTTTTGCCAAATGTTGAGCTTCCACTCTCATAAAGGAGCTAAGTGATGCAGGAGGAAGCCATTAGAACTCACTCTGTGCCCCACCAAGTATGGGACCCACCAATTAGACAATGGGACAAGCTTGGCAGAAACCAGAGTCCACCAGGACCTGAGCTGGGATACATGTTGCCGAGGCAACACGATAGATAATGTATAACTCTCAGTCCTGCTGCCAATGCCAAATACGCTCCTTCCGCCCAATGAAACAGGTTGCCACGGAAGTGCACACTACATTCCACTAGTAGCAGCCAAACTTACGGCCACAGAGCAATCGACCTACACAGGCCAGTGGGTCAGTGCAGTAGTCAGAGTCTGGAGGTGTACTAACTTCACCAGATCTGCCAGCTGTCTCAAGGCACCCAATATAACAAACAATGACCAGTAACCATCGCCATAACAACTAATTCACAGGAACTTGTAAACATATGAAAGTAGACAGTATGATACAGGAACTTGAGAGAAGAGAGACAAACTCCAAGAACAGTGAACTCTTGCTGCTACTGCATGACCAATGGCTAACTCAGGTAAGCAACAGCATCGATATGCCTCCATCTTGTGACTAGCCCAACATTAACCACATCTAAAAACTAACTCACATCAACAACGCACATGCACACACACACACACATCACTTGAGTCCATTATCCTACTGGGTGAGAAAATTAAGTTACTCCGTGTGTGTAAGTCCTGACATATTTCAGGATTGCCTGCTGGAGTTAAAGTGCTCCATCAGCAAGTCCGCAACATTCATTGCTCCCTTGTGCTTGGATACAAACAATCATCCTAAATGAGATATGCTTGAAGATCTACTCATAATCTCCCACAATCAAAACAGACTCCATAGCAAGCAGCCAACTCGAGTCCACTAAGTGCAACTCTCTACCAAAGATGGCCATGCAAAGACAATGAGCTTACAGCTACACTTCCCCAACAAGATGGGGTGCAGAAATTATATTTAACTGCTTTCAATAAAACTATAATATTAATTCAGCAAATCAGACTGTTTTAATTGGCTTACAAATTATCATACTTGTGAGAGGGGAAAACCACAGCTATTGAAAGCAAAGACACAAACACACACACACACACACATGCACGCACACACAAACATCTCATGAAGGACCCACAGAAGGACTGGCGTGTATGAGATGGTTAGTCCAAACACTCCCAACTAATGGCAACACACCATCCTCCCTGTAGGACTGCTATGAAGAAGAAGGGGAAAACACAAGTTGAATATGAAAGTTAAGTTTAAAATGAAACAGCATTCACTGTTAACAAATCCTGTAAACAGGTGTTGCTTGCATGATGTCCTATGCATGCATGGCCAGTCTCTCCGCCCACTCAGTCACAAGTTACAACACATCAGTCAACACACACCCACATTACATCATCCTACCAAACCTCGTGAAATAGACTTCATTACTTGGGATCTCCAATGGACTCACTCGTGTCCAAAAGTAAACCTTTACCACAACACTTAACTCCAACTTCCACTTAAAAACCTCAAACACCACATAAAAGACAGCTAAAAGAGCACCTTCACCCGTGCTCTTGTGCTAGCTATCCAATATTCACGCCTTGTGCCTCACCTGAGAGCACTTGTAGAGCCTTGAACCACTGGTCTAGCTTAGTCATGGAGTCGAAGGCTAGGTCCAGCCGATATCCCTTGAACACCAACTGCACCACGTTGGAATATTTCTTGGAGTAACCTGCTACCGGTCGCTCCACCTTGAAGGTTTCTCCAAGATAGCACTTGGCAATGGTCTGGTTGTCAGCCAGCCAGTCTGACTCTTTCTTGCAGTAGCCAATGTAACTCTGATTAGGAGTAATCTCCATCTTCAAAACACTCCATAAGGTGGTCCAGTGCTACAGACAGAGTGGGGACAAATAAATAAATTACCATTATGCCAAAGTGGTAGCAAATGGTCTGATTGATCCACTGCCAAATCCCATTGTTTCATCATGAGGATCTAATCAACTGCCGAGTTGATTAGCAATTATTCTGATATTTCACTGATCTTTGTTGATCTCTTTGAGAGTGTATATGTCCCTATTCAATGTACACACATTCTCTCACATTAGCTAGTGTATTAGCAGGTCAATTCTGTTCATAGCTAGCTAGCTATAACAAACTGGATAGCTTGGTTTTTTTATAACCAACTGCTTCCACTCCACATATAAATTTCAAGCACTTTTTGCATCATTCCAGAGAACTTACTTTGTAGAATTTACTGGGCAGAGGAGCTACGTTCTGACTCGATCCAGTGGGCGATGACGAGGTGGAAGACGATGGCGAGTCCTGCGGCGCAGACGCTGGATCCACCTTGGAATGGCGGACTTGCAAATACTCGCACAGCTCTGTCTGCACGAGATCCATCACACTACTTAGAAAGTCCACAAGAAAGAAAAAGTCGCACTCCGCAACTACTACTATAAATCAAAATTACTTTGAGATGCAGTATAATACTCCAGTCAGTCCTACAGTTATATCGCTACATTGCGCAAACTTTGTACGCACGCACTGCGCATATACCGCCGCAAAATGATATCACCAGGTAACCACGAGTATTATACAAATTATGCAGGTCAACACGGAAATATAGCTCTTTGGTGCATTAAAAAAAAAAAACTACTTCAATATAATATGGAAATTAAAAAAATGAAATTCAAGTAATAATTAAATAACACTAAGTTATTGTTAGAGAGCAATTGATGTACTTCACTCCTACAGCCTACGCCCACCTAGTCATCACACACACACACACACACACACAACAGAGTGTCACTCATGATTGACAATACCATAAAAGAATATAATAATAAACCATCCAACACCGAGTGCTATTGTTGTAACTAACTAAGATAAATTACAACTTACATGATTATCTTTTCATTTACAAAATTTATAATCAAATTGAAACTAAGGATGTATTTGAACAACAATTTGTGGAAGAAAGTTTGTTTTTGGTATTGTTGTTCTTGATAGACAAATTACTACTGAACTGAAAATCATAGCTTGGTGCCATCCTGAGGGTCAGACTGAGATGATTCTACAAGTGGTGCAGAACTTTCATCTTTCACTCCTACAATAGCCTGGGAAGTAGCAGAGCTGGAGGAACTTGCAGGGAAACCAGCGTTGGGTTTCCTAGGCTTGTTCTCAGACTTACTTTTACCCCTAGCCACACGAGACCCTGGAACACTGACCCTACCCCCATCCTGAGGTGGGTGTGGCTTCTGGTTAGAAGGCGTGGTATTCCTGAAGTAGCGTGGATCCGGTAGAATGGGTAGAGAGAGAGTTGATCCAGGCAAAGATGAGAGATGAGGGAAGGAGGAGGTGGAGTACAGGGACACTACATCTTGAGATGATCCCTGGGAAGGGACTGGTAGAGGTGGAAGCCGTCTACCAGGGGGGGACATCGGCTCCATCATGTGGGTGGAGCCTATGGGTGGGAGGGGCCTGGCCTTTGTGATGCTGGCCCGAGATTGGTCTTCAATGCTGCCATGCTGGTCTATGTGTTGCAGAATGCTTCGTCGACTTAGAGACTGGGAGGATGATGCACGGCTCTCTCCAGAAACAAGGGGTTCCAAGGGAATTGGGGGGAGTGGCATTCTGCCTAAGACATTCTCCGCTGCTGGCAGAGGTTGCATATACTCGGAGGTCTGAGGGGAGTGGTCTTGTGATGCCTGTGGGAGGAGTGGCACTGGAGATGCCACCTGATGGAGCTGGATAATCTGAGCTGGTAGATGAGACTCCATTTTGAATTCTGAAGACTGCAGAGTGTCCACAGTATCTACAACTTTGACTCCACCCACCTTGGCTATATTACCATCGTCAACTGCAGCAGCCTGGGGGAGTGTGCACAACTGGAGGGGGGTGGGGCACTCCACGTGCTGTAAAGAATCAGTTGTAGCAACCACATCATCGTCCTATACAGACATGACATACAGACCATGTAAAGGGGACAAGAAATGAGGGGGCTGGGTGTGAGAAAGGGGTCAAAGTGCATGCAATGAGGGAGGTTTTGATGAGGGAACAGTATCCTGGCAGATTTATGACTACTACTCCATCGCAGTGTTGCTTTACACAGCTAATAGATATTAGTGTATTTTGAAGTCATTCCTTCACTGAATAAATTAAATTTGTGTCAATTATGGCAGATTTTTTAACAACAGTTTGTCTATGCTACAGACTAGCGGCAGGACAGCTACCCATAACGCTCTGCTGCACACTGGTATTTACAGTAGCACGGGCAGTATAGTATCAGTGGCACGGGCAGTTGCAGTATCGATATAGTCAACAGGTAACCATGCAGTTAAAGGAGCAGACAAGATTAACTTCCTCATAATCTGGTTACAATGGAGCCTACAACACATACTGCCACAACCCTTTCCCCGGCACTCTCCCATGTCCGAACATGTGCAAGAAATTGAAAACATCATTTGACAAGAAGAACTCCAGACAGACAACATGCAAACAAGGACTGAAACATTCCAAAGATACTACTAAAGACTAAATAGCAACCTCCAGCTACTTCATGTGAGGAACTGAACACACATGTACTGACACACAGACTGGGAAATACCAGCTACTACCTTCAGACACTGCCAGCATCACTTCACCCTGCAAGGGACATAACAGTCCATTGTAGAGAGACATAACCTGCCACCATTCTCTCTGCAGCTTGAAAGTCATTCAAGTCAACCGTGATAACTTCTCACACGTTGTTTAGAGTGCATGTGGTTCCCTGTGTAAAGTTAGGGTCATACTGAGTTCTTGATCAGTAGCAGAATTATAAATATGGTGCTAATTAGTCATTTATCCTCAAGCCTCTCCATCATACTGCTAACTACATGTTGTCCTATCTTCACATCCCTCACTCCTCCTGACAGAGATGGAATGGAATGGAAGCAAACCAAACGTTGGGGACGGGGTGGGGTGGGGTGGGGGTGGGGCTGAACTGGCTCAAATCAGCAAGTTTCTCAAAGTAAATAGTAACAAGTGGGAGGCTAGGTCCCCTGTCCCCATGTGTCTCTCCCCTTGCAGCCTGACTAGCTATAGCAAGCATATATCTGCTAGTACATGTCTGCTCTATACATCTGTATTAAAAGTGGTGTGATTCTGACTAGATTAAATGTGACCTGCATTTCTCAAATGACCTTAAACACATAAAACAACAACAACAAATACACAGAAATTAATATATTCGCCAGCCCACCCACACACCTGCACGAGATGGGATAACCTCGACATTTGGTCCTCTTGCCCGGTACCCGACCCTGACCTCTACATGTGCATGGACCATGTCATGGATGCCTTCTTCATAACCTCGTGGTTTCAAACACAACATCACTCGCTGGGTAAGCAACCAGAATAGGACAGGAATACAAGCTTTGGACATCCTCCACTACATGCAGAATTAATGGACGACACACTGAGCGCGCTCACTGGAAAATGATTCCAAGGACAAGTATAATAGCAGGAACTAGAATGTCCTGACACTCAATGCATTCCTCAAGGTCATAGCAACACTCACTGTCAACTGAAAACATCTCCCAACAACTTCCCATAACACAGAGCGAGACAACGAGAAATAAAAATGTAAATTTATTGATTGGTTTCCCAAGCTATAGTGTGTATAGTTTCTTGTTATTGTTGTTATTGTTGTTATTGTTGTTATTGTTGTTGTTTGTAGATAGCATGCCAGGATCACATGACCCACGCAAGACAGAGAGCAACAGTCAGACATCTTGTAGAACAAACACAACACCCACATGAATATAAACATCATGCATGACAACTGGAAATTAAATTAATGCCTTCTCAGAAAAGAGTTCTCTAGAACATTTACTCCAGATATCATCAATGACTCTGTTATCCGAGTGACATCACTAACTGCCACGCCTCCTCAACTATCCTAAAGGCTCACACTTGCCACATAGCTATGCTGCCCGCATTTCTCTACCTTTACCTCACCAGCACAACAAAGTCAAAGAGTTGGAACGAACAAGAAAGACTGATTGATAGCATCCATCACATCAAAGGATCTATTAGCACAATGTCCATGCACTCCTTTAAGCTATGTCACCATGACAACACACATGTCTCATGAGTAATACTACATGGCTTGATATTTTTATTCCATTCAATCTTTTCTCTTCACACACACATACATACACACATACATACACACACACACACACATACACACACACACATGCTGGACCTTCCTGAGTGCTATCAGATCAGATATATAAGTACTTTCTTTTTAAAGTATCATGCCATGCCCACCTTGACACCATTTCTACCTCACATATAATAGTAACAGTGTATTTATGTTCAGCCAGTGTATGTCTATAACTAGAATATGCACGTCTTACACTCAACAGAATACCACACGTGACTTGTCAGGTTGGAAGGTGGAAAGAAGAAAAAACAAGAGAGAAGTTCTATAAATATAATAATTACATAGTAAAGTTCCTTATTAATGTTGCATTATAAGAAAACAACAGAGTGCAACTACCTTTAGCTGATACCAGGCCACCAAGCTGACACACCAAATGGACTGCCGTGTCCATAGGGACCACCTTAATTAAATTCACAATCTACCCAATGCAACCATACAACTGATGCAGGGACATATAGGCACAAGGACCACAACCAGAGGGCAGCCTATTTTGGGAGCCACAACAGGTAGCAGGATGGTATGAATAGGGCTGAGGTCTGCTCCATCAATAACAAACTCTGTAATAATGGATAACTAATCAAACTCACTAATAACATCCAATTTCCTGGAATACGCCCACACACTAGCCAGGCCCACCCATTGCTAGCCTCTCTCTCTCTCTCCATTCAATAGTTAGATTTCTACAATACAGAAGCATGCTCCATGCAAATTTTACCAAACATTGAAGTTCAAATTGAAACCAAACCAGAAGTCCTGGTTGGTGGTTATGTTCACTACATGTACAGAGGAAGTGGGTAATGTGATGTGTCCAGGTGAGGTAGTTAGTATCTAGGAAGATGCCAGTAAATAATATAATTATATCTTAACGTGCTAGTGCACCAGATCAACAAGATATAGATTTTATTATACTAGTAGGGTCTACATTTAATCCCTTGAAAATTAAGCCTCACTGATATATCCCCATAAACACACACACACACACACACACACATACACTTTATCTTGATTGGTCCAAGACAAAACCCATCAGCAGCACTTGGCTGGAGCATGTTTACTGTAGAAGTCTCCATTTAATGCATGACCGGCACCAACACTGGCCCCTCTCATGTAAGACTAAACTACATACATTAGTGGAAGGAAGTGTGGGGATGTGTACATTTTCTGTCACCATGTGAACAGTCTCTATGACAACTGGTTATATCTATATCTGAAAGTGGCACTTTCTCAAGATTATAGCAAAAATTAGTGAAGTTAAAAGAGGTTGAGCAAAAAACAACAAAGTGGGAAGACAAGAAGAATGGTCCTTCACCAACCAAACCCTCACCAATGTGGTTGGGAGAAACCAGTAAATGCTTAAACCCACTTAGCTATCTCTTTGGGGACTTCAAACACTGCAAAACCACTCATCAGTAAAATCCCATCAGATTTCAAATTGATAACAAAGGCTCTAAGATTAGAATGTGGCTCGAGTTAGTACACCACATGTGGAGATATTAACTTCGTTTTAGCTCCACCTATCAAATCTCATACTTCTATTAGCCCACCTCACACCTATTTACATGTCTCACTCTCACACCCACGGCTACACACGCACACACACTCAACCTAGCCCTCCACCCTTACACTTGTCTGTCAGCTACCATCAACAAGTGGACCAGGTAACATCTGAGCTAGGAATCTCCCCTTATGACCACCTCTCTGTACTTTATAATTATCATGCTCTCCAGTACCAGTTGTGATAGGAGTAAGGGTTGGATAAGCATTGGGTAAAGAGCGTTATGTCAGGCATTGTTTTCAACTCAGAGCTAGATAGCCTAGGGGCAAACCTGACCATTTCAACTTGCTTACTCCTTCAACTGCCACATGTGACACATACTAACATTCTACAAGTACCTACTAGATGAAGGCACTACTTCTATTCAGCATGCTGTCAAAATGCAAATGGCTACACTTCAACTAGACTAACACACTCCAACTACATCCAGAGTTCAAGTAGTTTATAGCAAGCATTTCTTCCTTAGTTAATTACTCCCATAGAAAAAGAATGTTTGAACATTTGAAACTAATAATTGTATAGTAAAATAGAAATTGCTCAGATAGCTCACTCGCTAATTGATTAAAGCACATTACTAGTGAGAAACAAGAAAGTATAAGAAAATGTTCAGTTATAATTATTTGTGTGATTAATTTATAACATTCAACCCCACAACTGAAGAAAGATACACGAGCTAAACTTTGAACTCAGAAACTAGAATATAGAAAACACAGACTCTGTTTGACGTAATCTCAGCCTGTATCCCCTAGCAACCACCAGTAGTGTCGATAACATACCCCAGCTGTCTCGATGACTCCAGACTCTAGTTCAGCAAAACTCTCCAATGTAGATGTATCTTTCATGACTTTGGCCTCTTCTTTAGTGACAGACGCTTCCTTAGCAACAAACGCTTCCTTAGTAACAGACTCTTCCTTAGCAACAGACTCTTCCTTAGCGACAGACTCTTCCTTAGTGACATCATTTTCTATCCTGATAGACTCATTCACATCTACTTCACAACTAATGCTGGACCTTTCCTCACTGATATCAAGTTTATTCTTAGTGACACCAAGTTCATCCTTAGTGATACCAGGCTGTTCTTTGATAACCCCACACTCCTCCTCAGTAATCAATCCTGCTCCAGTGAAACTTGCCTCCTGGCCTCCAGCTGCCACAGTCTCCACAGTCCTCAATTCACTCTCCACTTCCCAGGGGTCTGGACTAGTAGCCGGTATATTGCCACTAGCCACACCCACACCTGACCCCTCCTCCCTGACAGACTCCTCTCCCGGCATGCCAAATTTAACTCCCAAGCTAAGCTCCTCCTCCCCCTCAGGAGACTCCATTCCCATACCTGATATTTCCTCACTGCCAGGCCCATTCTCCCCGTTCACCTCCTCCTCCTCCTCCTCCTCCTCCTTATCGCCAGATTCCTCCTCCAACAGCTTCCTCTTCTCCCCTATCTTCTCCCTCTTGCCTGATCCCTTTCTCTTTCTAAGTTCCTTTGTTTTGCCACACTCTTCTCTTTTACTAAACTCCATTCTCTTTCTAGACTCCTTTCTCTTTCCAGACTCTGCCATTTTTTGAGACTCCTCCCCTTTCCTGACAGGCTCCACCTCTGCCGTCACTAGAAGTATTGTAGCATCTATCCCATGCTCTTCTGATTGCTGAATCCGGTTAGCCTCGCCTCTAAATTCACTCCACAAATCATCTAGACTTTCTGCAGAAAAACTGGATTCCTCATCACCATGTGAACCAGGCTCTGGAGTCTACAGAACACACACACACACACACACACACACACACACACATACATACACACACACACACACACCACACGTAAACATAAAGCATTATCATCATCAATTATCACTATTTTGAATAGCTGAATATAACTAGTAGTCGTGGTGACACACTCATTGGAAAATAAAAAATTCTAATGTATCTGTACCTGTGACAATATCCACAAGTGTGTTTGTGTGTGTGTTTGTGTGTGTGCTTGTGTGTGTGTTTGTTTGTGTGAGTTTGTGCGTGCATCATATTCTATTGGATATAAAACAGATATTCATGATCTATGAAATGTCCACACAGTGTTTCTGTTTTAATTTCAGGAACCTGTGTAAATGAAATACTAATGATTTCACACTGTATTCATAGATCTCAGCCAGCCCCTCCCACCCACATTCCTGGAATGGTAGGCTCCCTGTGTGCCAGCATCATGGCACCAACAATGCCGCCATAATGCCAATGTTAGTTCCAGTCAGTTCCATGGCATGTCCGCATCTTTCATCACCGTCTATGGTGCTAATATTAATCCATAGTACTCCATCCTCACTTCCATATTTGACGCTTCTTCTAAAAGAGCCCAGGAAGATGTTAATTTGACATTCCCATGCTGCCTGGAAGTGCCAGTGTCAACACAAGGACACGCCCATTTACATTTAATCCTCAAAGAGGTTTTCCTTGAATTTAAATCTACGAGTTGGCAGTTTGTAACTGCGTCCTATCCTACGCTTACTCTGTGATTTCATGCACATGGAACGAGGCCCAGACTGTGGAGTGTGAAGATCCCTGGAGGATATTCATGCTATGGCGAGTATTTTTAACACCTATGGCAAGTTACTGGCAACAACAAACAGCATGGGGGTAATGTGTCTGGTAGCAAAGGAAAAGAGAATTTGACACAAGTCCATTAGCCGATCGCTCACAGGCTAGTTAGAGAGATAACTCACAGGTATGTACGAACAAAGGATCGCATGATGGTGCAGCTAATCACAAACCACACCCCTAGACCCACCCACTGCTAGTTCTGACACATGCACACCTACACAGCATGTTCACCTGTAGTGGTCACCAAAACACAAACTCTCAGACAACTCACTACCCATGCTGTAATCATTACCCATGCTGCAATCACTACCCATGCTGTAATCACTACCCATGCTGTAATCACTACCCATGCTGCAATCACTACCCATGCTGCAATCACTACCCATGCTGTAATCACTACCCATGCTGTATCTGTATGACCTGCCAAGTTAATGATATTCATTGATGTAAGAGCAGAACAATTATGTCAATACTTTGGATGCGTTTATGATATTGGATGGATCATTCTTTAAGCAGACTTGGTATAACTGAATGTAAAGATGTCCTTGCTCTGCCTCTGGTCTACTCTACACATAGTATGTGCATGTGTTACCTCACCGATGTGTAATTAAACTACATATCCTGTTTGAAAAGATACAGATAATACCTGACAACAACAAGTTTAACAAAGACATAGGTTTAGACTTCCAGGATGCTGGCTGTCCATGCTGCGTGCAAATCACCCTCCAGGATATAAGGGTACCCTCCAGAAATCTTGCTGTTTACTTCATGCTATTATATCACCATGGAGAGTTTGACCTCAGTTGACCCCTGAAGAGGACCTCGGCAAGAAGTCGAAACGTCGGGTTAAGTTTTAATTAATAATATTATTGGCTGTAAAAACGAAAATTGCTATTATTATAATTGTTTCAGGCGAGAATGACTGAATTATTTGAATTGCTGCTTTTAGTCTCCAAATGCTATGAACCTGATAATTTTGATATTATGAAAGCTCTTGCAGGTTGGCATTCCCAAGTGGTGCTAGAGTAAATTCAGCTTGGTTGCCAAGTGGTAACTTTGAAAAACTCTGGGAAATAGCAACAAGCTAAAGGCCACCCATTTTTTTCAAGTAATATGTCCAGCATATAGTTGTTAGGTAGCAATGCAGATTCATTTCTGATATTGTTGTTGTTGTTGTTGTTTTCAATCTGGAAGATGACACATGACTAAACGGACAATCCAAATGGCTTTAAATGATTTTCATGAGCATGAAAATAGATCGTGCTCACGTAAAGAAACAAACCTCATGGAGCTAAATATGCATCTAATGAAGTGTTGAAAGGAAGGCCACAAGGCTATTCTACGAGTAGCTATGGCTGTCCTTGGCTACCATTCTCCACCAAGTGACCTGAAGAGACCTAGTATGGAGAGATAAACAGCATGTGTGAGCCAAACCAACCAGTTAGGGCACGTGCCATGACCTGAAGTGATCACCCGCTCACAACCAGTTTCATCTGGTACTCTCAGATAAGGCATCATAAGACAGAACAAGATGGGGAACCTGTACTCAACCTCGCTCATGCATGGACACTACAACTGCCACATGTTCATGTGCACACAACCTCGCTCATACATGGTCACTACAACTGCCACATGTTCATGTGCACACAACCTCGCTCATACATGGACACTACAACTGCCACATGTTCATGTGCACACAACCTCGCTCATACATGGACACTACAACTGCCACATGTTCATGTGCACACAACCTCACTCATACATGGTCACTACAACTGCCACATGTTCATGTGCACACAACCTCACTCATACATGGACACTACAACTGCCACATGTTCATGTGCACACAACCTCGCTCATACATGGACACTACAACTGCCACATGTTCATGTGCACACAACCTCGCTCATACATGGACACTACAACTGCCACATGTTCATGTGCACAGATAAGATTCAGAGACTCTCTGACATATTATAGAGAATAGTTAATTAAGGAGTGGGCGTACAACACTAATCAATCACAAGTGAAATTCATCCAATTAGCGACTTAATTGAGAGCATTTACGCAAGAACAGAAATACATTCTTAAGTTTACACTGCCTTTAACAATTATCTCAAACGTATATAGCTGCTATGCAAACAGTGAAGGAGACAGACCTAAAACAGTAAGCTATTGTTTTCTAATTTAGTTACTCCTCAGTTTAAGAGAATATTATCTCGAGTTATTCTTTCCAGTGAAAATATTATGAAAATTAATCCAATACTATCTCAAGTTGTAGATCCCAGCAAGTACCTCAATGTTCGAGTTTCCATAGTAACCCATGCAAGAATGCACACACAGAAAGAGAAAGAACTGCATGTATAAAAGTCATCATCCTCCCTTCATGCCTTTCTGATCTCCTCCCATCATTCACCTCCTCCTCCTCCTCCTCCTCCTCCTCCACCATTTCCCCTCCACCAGCAGTGTAGTCCTGACTACGGAAATGTACATTGCAATATAAATTCTTCCACACCGTTGCCTGATCTCTTTTGTATTATTAGCCCTCAGCACACATGCACAAGAAGATTATAGAACTCAGTCAGTTAAATACATCAGCCTACAATTTAAGCCCCTTTAATGTGCCAGAATGTTTTGTTTTAATTTAGTTTTCCAGAAACATACGATCACAAGCATTGCCAATGTCCTATGTCACATCTCCAAGTCAGCAAATAATTTCCTGCTGCACGTGGTAGTTCTTCATGCTTTACAGAGAACTGGAGTTGGAGCTTCGTGTTGGGGTGAGTGCTCATCGCACATAAAACATTTCTAGTCTTTGTTAAGGAGACAGCATTGGTGCTTCTGTATTCTCTGCATTTACTCTATCTGCTTTGGTCTCATTGAGTCTTTTTTTTTTTTTTTTTTTCCAGATTTGTTGTCTGTTAATTAAAGTAAATTAGATTTGCCGTCTAATGTGTGAGTTTTGATAACCTACGCAGTGCTAGCTATGAGGCAATTGCCATCATTATGATAACCCAGCCAGGCACTACCACATCCTGTTTTCAAAAACCTGCTCAAGAAGAACCACAAGGACAAACATGTACCCCCGGCAGTTAACATCGTGAAAACCCTGAGAATATGTGCTTCCCTCCATACACACACACATACACATACACATACACACACACACACACACAGACAGACACACACACACACGTATGTGCATACATGATGGAGTCGCCCTGATTGATATGAAATTCAGAGTGCTGTCCACATGTACTGTGAGTTGAATAAACATGTTGCTGGCATTCAGTGTACATGATCTAATTAACAACTTGTAGTTTACACCGTCTAGGTAATTACCACATTGGCAGGGGAGGTGTGTGAGAGAGAGAGGGAGAATATGAAAACGTATTTACTATCTATTCACAATTAACACGGCATAGCAATTTCATTTATTATAATTGTTACTAACACTACCCTCAAAATGCAGCTGTTCAGACGAGTCACGTGGTTCATATCTACCACCGCCTGTCACAGTGTCACAGTGAGCATTACCTGCGGAGGCGTGCGTCCAAAGTTGATCATTCCTGCAGAGCCAGAGGAAGATCTCCTACTAGAGCCCACCCTTGCATCCTCCAGCAGCTCCGCATCATAAGAAGTCATGTCTGTCTCTTGCACCACGCCCACTCCTCTCTCTGCCAGAGCTAGAGATGGATGATCCAATGCTTCAGAAGGTACAACTCTGTTACTCTGTACAAATAGTAATAATGATATTAAAAATAATGGTCATAATAGATGATGATAATACATTAATGATGATAATGATAATAATAACAACAATAATAATAACAACAACAATAATAATAACAACAAAACATTAACAATAATAATGATGATTAGATGTATTCTCTCTCTTTCACAGGCTTTTTTAAACAATACAGAATTAAAAATATTAGATCGCCACCGGGAATCAAACCCAAGACCGCTTGCTTAACGCACAAGCGCTCTGCCACCACAATTTCTTTCTCAGCCTTCTTTTACTCATTAGATGGGCAACCAAATATCTTTAATTCTGTATTGCTTAAAAAGCCTGTGAAAGAGAGAGAGTACATCTAATGAGTAAAAGAAGGTTGAGAAAGAAATTGTGAAGTGATAATGATGATAATGACGACAACAACAACAACAATAATATTAACAATAATATTAATAATAATGGTGATGATGATGACAACAACAACAACAACAATAATAATAATATTAGAGGGAATTTTTATTGTTCAATAAATTGCATATGATATGTAACTTTAGTAATACCAAAAAAAGACAATATTTTAAAACTGATGTGAATGTATACATCCAGTGCTATTCTCACTCCCTCCAGCACAGGAGCACTGGGAGGCTATTCTCACTCACTCCAGCACAGGAGCACTGGGAGGCTATTCTCACTCACTCCAGCACAGGAGCACTGGGAGGCTATTCCTCATTCAACTCCAAGCACAGTATAACTGGGGCTATCCTCACGCACTCCTCCAGACACTGGATGCTAATTCGCACTCAACCCCTCAAAACAGGAGCACTGGGAGGCTATTCTCACTCACTCCAGCACAGGAGCACTGGGAGGCTATTCTCACTCCCTCCAGCACAGGAGCACTGGGAGGCTATTCTCACTCACTCCAGCACAGGAGCACTGGGAGGCTATTCTCACTCCCTCCAGCACAGGAGCACTGGGAGGCTATTCTCACTCCCTCCAGCACAGGAGCACTGGGAGGCTATTCTCACTCCCTCCAGCACAGGAGCACTGGGAGGCTATTCTCACTCCCTCCAGCACAGGAGCACTGGGAGGCTATTCTCACTCACTCCAGCACAGGAGCACTGGGAGGCTATTCTCACTCCCTCCAGCACAGGAGCACTGGGAGGCTATTCTCACTCCCTCCAGCACAGGAGCACTGGGAGGCTATTCTCACTCACTCCAGCACAGGAGCACTGGGAGGCTATTCTCACTCACTCCAGCACAGGAGCACTGGGAGGCTATTCTCACTCCCTCCAGCACAGGAGCACTGGGAGGCTATTCTCACTCCCTCCAGCACAGGAGCACTGGGAGGCTATTCTCACTCCCTCCAGCACAGGAGCACTGGGAGGCCTCACTCCCTCCAGCACAGGAGCACTGGGAGGCTATTCTCAC